>Ga0299913_10001379_pt1 | contig 17844 bp, 16 predicted proteins | sample RVTome_9_FD_201360 | JGI IMG/M metagenome (GOLD analysis project Ga0299913, IMG submission 201360) | Soil microbial communities from uranium-contaminated site in the Upper Colorado River Basin, Wyoming, United States - RVT155D38 (version 2) ... | reverse complement strand
ATGCGCGATCCGCTGGGCGTTGCACGGCCCGTTGCCGGACACGACCTGCTTGAACTCCACCCAGTCGATCTCGCCGAAGTCGTGGTGCCCGCGCTCGGCGTTCCACTTCAGCTCTGGATCGGGCAGCGTGACGCCGAGCGCCTCCGCCTGCGGCACCGTCATGTCCACGAACCGCTGGCGCAGCTCGTCGTTGGTGTGCCGCTTGACCTTCCATGCCATCGACTGCGCGGTGTTCGGCGAGTCCGCGTCGGGCGGCCCGAACATCATCAGCGACGGCCACCACCAGCGGTTCGTGGCGTCCTGCACCATCTCCCGCTGCGCGTCGGTGCCGCGCATCATCGTCATCAGCAGCTCGTAGCCCTGCCGCTGGTGGAACGACTCCTCCTTGCAGATGCGGATCATGGCGCGCGCATAGGGGCCGAACGAGCTGCGGCACAGCGGCACCTGGTTGCAGATCGCGGCGCCGTCCACCAGCCAGCCGATCACGCCGACGTCGGCGAAGGTCAGCGTCGGGTAGTTGAAGATCGACGAGTACTTCTGCCTGCCGTCGATCAGCCGCCGCGTGAGGTCCTCGCGGTCGGCGCCGAGGGTCTCAGCCGCCGAGTAGAGGTACAGCCCGTGGCCGGCCTCGTCCTGCACCTTGGCGAGCAGGATCGCCTTGCGGCGCAGCGACGGGGCGCGGGTGATCCAGTTGCCCTCCGGCTGCATGCCGATGATCTCGGAGTGCGCGTGCTGGGCGATCTGGCGGATCATCGTCTTGCGGTAGCCGTCGGGCACCCAGTCGCGCGGTTCGACGCGGTGGTCGTGCTCGATCGTCCGCTCGAAGTGGCGTTCGAACTCGGCGGTGTCGGTTGCCGCCTCCGCGGCACCACGTGCGTCGGCGGTGTCGGAGGTCATCGCTGCTCCTTGGCCACGAGCGTGAGCACGTCGTACTTCGCCACGCTGTCGCCGTCCTGGTTGGTGACGTCGGCGTCCCAGCGCACCTCGCCGTAGTCCTGGTCCTCGCGCGGGGTGATCTGCTTCGCGGTCAGCGTCACGGTCAGCTCGTCGCCGGGGAACACCGGGGTGAGGAAGCGCAGGTTCTCCAGCCCGTAGTTGGCCAGCACCGGGCCGGGCTCCGGCGAGACGAACAGCCCCGCCGCGAAGGACACCACGAGGTAGCCGTGCGCGACGCGGCCGCCGAAGAACGGGTTGGCCTTCGCGGCCTCCTCGTCGAGGTGCGCGTAGAAGGTGTCGCCGGTGAACTCGGCGAAGTGCTCGATGTCGGCCATGCTCACCGCGCGCGGTCCGGCCGTGACGCTGTCGCCCACGCGCAGCTCGGCGAGCGACTTGCGGAACGGGTGGGTGGCGTTCCCCGAGCCCGCCGGCGCCTGAGGCAAGAACACAGTACGGGGAGCGCCGGGCACCCAGCGGTTGGTGACGGCGCCGAGCACGCGCGGGCTGGCCTGCACGGCCGTGCGCTGCATGTGGTGCAGCACGCCGCGGATGCCGCCCAGCTCCTCACCGCCGCCGGCGCGCCCCGGCCCGCCGTGCACGAGCGCGGGCAGCGGCGAGCCGTGGCCGGTGGACTCCTTCGCGTTCTCCGCGTCCAGCACGAGCAGCCGGCCGTGCCACGGCGCGGCGCCGAGTACCACGTCGCGCGCGAACTCCGCGTCGCCGGTGACGATCGAGCCGACGAGGCTGCCGTGGCCGCGGGCCGCAAGCTCGATGGCGTGCTCGGTGCTCGAGTACGGCATGAGCGTGCTGACCGGGCCGAACGCCTCCACCTCGTGCGGCTGCGGCTGGTCTGCGTCGTCGGCGCGCAGCAGCACCGGGGAGATGAACGCGCCGCGCTCGGCGTCGGCGTCCAGCACCTCCACCCGCTCCGGGTCGCCGTACACCACGCGGCCGGCCTCCAGCAGCGCCTTGAGCGAGCGCCGGACCTCCTCGCGCTGCTCCAGGCTGGCCAGCGCGCCCATCCGCACGGTCTCGTTGGCCGGGTTGCCGACGGTGATCTTGGCGAGCCTCGCGCCGGCGGCCTCCGCGACGTCGTCCACCAGCGTCGCCGGCACGAACGCACGCCGGATGGCGGTGCACTTCTGGCCGGCCTTGACGGTCATCTCGGTGACGAGCTGCTTGACGAACAGGTCGAACTCGGCGGTGCCCGGCGTGGCGTCGGGGCCGAGGATCGAGCAGTTCAGCGAATCGGCCTCGGCGTTGAACCGGACGCTTCGGCGCACGACGTTCTGATGCGCGCGCAGGCTCTGCGCGGTGGAGGCCGAGCCGGTGAACGACACGAGGTCCTGCTCGGTGAGCTGGTCCAGCAGATCGCCGGCGCTGCCGCAGACGAGCTGGATCGAGCCCTCCGGCACGATGCCGGACTCGACGATCAGCTCGACGAGCCGTGCGGTGAGGTACGCGGTCTGGCTGGCGGGCTTCACCAGCGTCGGCACGCCCGCCACGAACGCCGGCGCGAACTTCTCCAGCGGCCCCCACACCGGGAAGTTGAACGCGTTGATCTGGACGGCCACCCCCCGCAGCGGCGTGCAGACGTGCTGCCCGACGAACGTGCCGCCCTTGCCGAGCGGCTCCACGTTGCCGTCGACCAGCACGGTGTCGTTCGGCAGCTCCCGGCGGCCCTTGCTGGAGTAGCCGAACAGCACGCCGATGCCGCCGTCCACGTCGAAGATGGAGTCCCCACGGGTGGCGCCGGTGCGTGCCGACAGCGCGTACAGCTCGTCGCGGTGCTCCCGCAGATGGCTCGCCAGGACCTTGAGCAGCGCGGCCCGCTGGTGGAACGTCAGCTCCCGCAGCGCCGGCCCACCCGTGCGCCGGCCGTACTCCAGCGCGGCCGCCATGTCCACGCCCGCCGAGGAGATCCTGGCGATCTCTTCCCCCGTCACCGCATCGTGCAGCGGCACGGCAACACTATTTGGGTCGGCGTCCGGTGTGTGCCAGCGACCGCCGACGTAGCTGCGCAGCAGGGCCATCGCGCTCCAACCTCCGTCGATTTACCGACCGTCCGTTCAGTCAGCATCGTAGCGCGGTGGGGATGGTCGGGAAAGTGGCGCGAGTGCCTTCCGGGCGCGCGGCAGCCGCCGGGGCCGGCACGACGAGGTCCGCGGCCCATGGTGATCTCGTGGTCGCCGGACGGCTAGTCCAGCGAGGCGCCGACGCGGTCACGGATCTCCTGCACGGCCCAGTTGTTGCCGTCCGGGTCGGTGAAGAAGACGAACTTGCCGCCGTCGCGCGGGTCCAGCGTCTGGATCTCGGAGACCTCGACGCCCCGCTCGACCAGCTGCACGCGGGCCGCTTCGATATCGGAGACGACCAGCTGCAGCGCGGCCCCCGACCCCAGGTCGGTGCCCCTGTCCACGATGACGGGTCCGATGACAACCGAGCACGCCGAGCCCGGTGGCGTCAGCTGAACCACCCGCATCTGCTCCGTCGGCTGCACGTCGGTGTCGAGGTTGAACCCCAACTTGTCGATGTAGAACTGCTTCGCCCGGTCCACGTCGGTGACCGGCACGACCACGATTTCCAGCTTCCAGTCCATGACACCCATCCTTTCGGTGCGGCGCCCGGGTAGCGCCGCCGGCAATGAGTCGTAGCCGCATCGCGCGTCTCGACATCCGCCGCCACTCCGGAAACGCAGGCATTGCCGCTGACGGTCGCGTTGAACGACGTCGTTGCCGTGGCGGCAGGCAGCTATGGCATTGCGCCCACGGCGGAGTTGCACGGCTACGACATTTTCCAGGGCAAAGGCGATTGGACACCGATGGCGCCGATGGTTCGTGCCCGGATCGGCGTCTACGGCCGTGCCTTCGCCGCGATAGCAGCACACGACGTGCACGTGATCATTCGTGGCGTGCGCTCACAGGAGCTCCGCGAGCGTTACGGCGCCAAGGCAGTGAACCCGCATTCGGTTGCGCTGGCCCATCTGCTTGAGCGGGTCGACGAGTTCGCCGAGAAGGCCAACGAACTCGCCTTGGTGATCGCCGACGAGCCGGGGCAGTACGACCAACAGCCGGAGTACCGAGACGATTTGCAGCGCTATCGACAGGACGGCACATCGGGTTACCGCTCCCGGCGGCTTACGCAGATCGTCGACACCATGCACTTCGCGCCGTCCTCGGCGAGCCGGCTCCTGCAGGCCGTCGACCTGATTGCCTTCCTCTTTCACCGGATACAGACAACCGTTCCTCAAGCCGACCAACGGGCCTTGCGGGCCAACCAAGCGCTGTGGCGACGGATCAAACCACGGGTACTGCATTGCCATTGCTGGTCACCCAAGCCCAAACGCACGAGAGCCCCGCTGTAGGCGGGGCTCAAGGCTCACAGGAGTTCCCTCCTGAACCCAGGATATCAGGATCGGCACCAGGGCGTCGATCCTCGGCGGCTGTCGTCAGGACCAGTCGTGGAAGCCGCGGCCGGTCTTGCGGCCGAGCTCGCCGCGGGCGACCTTGTCGCGCAGCAGCTGCGGCGGGGCGAACCGGTCGCCGAGGGTACGTTGCAGGTACTCGGCGATGGCGAGGCGCACGTCGAGGCCGACGAGGTCGGTGGAGCGCAGCGGGCCCATGGGGTGCCGGTAGCCGAGCTCCATCGCGCGGTCGATGGACTCCGCGTCGGCGACGCCCTCCTCGAGCATGCGGATGGCCTCCAGGCCGAGTAGCACGCCGAGGCGGCTGGTGGCGAAGCCCGGTGAGTCGCGGACGACGACCGCGGTCTTGCCGAGCGCGTCGACCCAGGCCAGCGCGCGGTCGCGCACGGCGGTCGCGGTGGACGGGCCGACCACGAGCTCGACAAGCTTGGACGGCGGCACCGGGTTGAAGAAATGCATGCCGAGGAACCGCTGCGGCCGGTGCAGCGCGGCGGCCAGCTCGGTGATCGACAGCGAGCTGGTGTTGGTGGCGAGCACGGCGGCGTCGCCGACCGCTCTTTCGGCGGCCGTCAGCACCCGCACCTTGAGGTCGGCCTCCTCCGGCACGGCCTCGACGACCAGCTCGGCGCCTGCCGGCAGCTCGGCCACGTCCGTGACGATGCGCACCCTGGACAGCGCTTCCTGCGGGCTGGTGCCGCCGAGCGAGCCGCGATCGGCAGCCGTCCGCAGACCCTTCTCGATCCGCCCGCGGGCCGCCTCGGCCGCGCCGGCGTCGCCCTCGACCACCACCACCTCGGACCCGATCGCGGCGAACACCTGCGCGATGCCGGCACCCATCCGCCCACCGCCGATCACGCCGACCACCCCCGGCGCGCCGCCGGCAGTGCCAGCCGCACCGCCCACGCCTGCCACGCCTGCCACGCCGCCCGTGTCTGCCGCGTCGCCGCCCACGCCTGCCGCGCCGCCACCCGCGCCGGCTGCACCGCCGGCAGCGCTGGTCACAGCCGCTCCACCAGCATGGAGACGCCCTGGCCGACGCCGACGCACAGGGTGGCCAGGCCGCGCCGGCCGCGCTCGCGCTCCAGCCGGCCGAGCAGCGTGACCACCAGCCGGGAGCCGGAGGAGCCGAGCGGATGCCCGAGCGCGATCGCGCCGCCATCGGCGTTGACCCGCTCCTCGTCCAGCTTCAGCCGCCGGATCACCGCCAGGCTCTGCGCGGCGAACGCCTCGTTCAGCTCGATGGTGTCGAGGTCCTCGACCTGCCAGCCGGCGCGCGCCAGCACCTTCTCGGTCGCCGGCACCGGGCCGAGGCCCATCAGGTGCGGCGCCACGCCTGCGCTGGCCGAGGCCACCACCCTCGCCCGGGGCGTCAGGCCGTACCGGTCGACCGCCGCCTCCGACGCCACGACCAGCGCGGACGCGCCGTCGGACAGCGGCGACGACGACCCGGCCGTCACGATGCCGCCCTTGCGGAAGACCGGGCGCAGCGCGGCCAGCTTGTCCAGCGTCGTGGCGCGCCGCGGGCCCTCGTCGGCCGTCACGGTGGCCTCCGTCCTACCCGTGCGCACGAACACCGGCAGGAGCTCCTGATCGAACCGGCCGGCGTCCATCGCGGAGATCGCCCGCTGGTGGCTGCGCAGCGCGAACTCGTCGCTCGCCGCGCGGGTGATGCCGTCGAGCGCGGCGACCTCCTCCGCCGTCTCCCCCATCGACAGCGTGGTCTTGCGGTCGGCATCGGCCGTGAACCGCGGGTTGGTGAACCGCCAGCCCAGGGCGGTGTCGGCCACCTCGCCCGGCCGCGCCCACGGCGTGCCCGGCTTGGCCATCACCCACGGCGCGCGGGTCATCGACTCGACGCCACCGGCCACGACGAGGTCCGCCTCACCGGTCCGGACGGCCTGCGCGGCCGACGCCACCGCGGTCAGCCCGCTCGCGCACAGCCGGTTGACGGTGTAGGCCGGCACCTCCTCGGGCAGCCCGGCCAGCAGCACCGCCATCCGCGCGACGTTGCGGTTGTCCTCGCCCGCCTGGTTCGCCGCGCCGAGGATCACCTCGTCGACGGCCTCGCCGGGAACACCGGCCCGGCGCAGCACCTCCCCGACGACGAGCGCGGCCAGGTCGTCCGCCCGGACGCCGGCCAGCGCGCCGCCGTGGCGGCCCTGCGGGGTGCGCACCCCGTCGACGAGATAAGCCTGCGACATCGCTCTCCTCTTGACCCGGTCCGCGGCGGCGACCCTATTATTTACCGTCCATTCGGTCAGTAAGCAACCCGGGAGGCCGGCCATGCTCGACGACGCGGAGCGGATGTCCGCGGACGAGCTGGCCACCGTGCAGCTGCGGCGGCTGCGGTGGTCGCTTGACCACGCCCACACCAACGTCGAGTTCTACCGCCGGGCCTTCGACGCGGCCGGCGTGCACCCGAGCGACTGCCGCACGCTGGACGACCTCGCGAGGTTCCCGTTCACCACCAAGGCCGACCTGCGCGACAGCTACCCGTTCGGCATGTTCGCGGTGCCGATGGCCGAGGTGCGGCGCATCCACGCGTCGAGCGGCACCACCGGCCGGCCCACCGTCGTCGGCTACACCGAGCGCGACCTCGACACCTGGGCCACCGTGATGGCCCGCTCGATCCGTGCCGCCGGCGGGCGGCCTGGCGACAAGGCGCACGTCTCGTACGGATACGGCCTGTTCACCGGCGGGCTCGGCGCGCACTACGGCGCGGAGAAGCTGGGCTGCACTGTGATCCCGGCATCGGGCGGCATGACGGCCCGGCAGGTGCAGCTCATCAGGGACTTCCAGCCGGAGATCATCCTCGTCACCCCGTCCTACATGCTCACGCTGCTCGACGAGTTCGAGCGCCAGGGCGTCGACCCGCGGTCGAGCTCGCTGCGGGTCGGCATCTTCGGCGCCGAGCCGTGGACGGAGCAGATGCGCCGGGAGATCGAGCAGCGCGCCGGCATCGACGCGGTGGACATCTACGGCCTGTCCGAGGTGATGGGGCCGGGGGTGTCGCAGGAGTGCGTCGAGACCAAGGACGGGCTGCACGTCTGGGAGGACCACTTCTACCCCGAGGTCGTCGACCCGTCGACGGGTGAGGTGCTGCCCGAGGGCGAGCGCGGCGAGCTGGTGTTCACCTCGCTCACCAAGGAGGCCATGCCGATCGTCCGGTACCGCACCAGGGACCTCACCCGGCTGCTGCCCGGCACCGCGCGACCAGCGTTCCGTCGCATGGAGAAGGTCACCGGCCGCACCGACGACCTGATCATCCTGCGCGGCGTGAACGTGTTCCCGACGCAGATCGAGGAGATCGTGCTCAAAGTCGACGGGCTGGCGCCGCACTTCCAGCTCGTCCGGTCCACGCGGGGGCGGATGGAACACCTGACGGTGCGCGCCGAGGCCCGGCCGGACTGCCCGACGGACCGACGCGAGGTCGCGGCCGTCGAGCTGGTGGCCGCGATCAAGGACAACCTGGGCATCAGCGTCGAGGCCGCGGTGGTCGACCCGGACACCCTGGAGCGGTCGGTCGGCAAGCTGCAACGGGTGATCGACCGGCGGGACGCCACGTGACGGCCAGGATCCCCGCGCGGCCGACGAGGCGCGGCCGGCCAGGGCACGACCTGGAGTCGGTGCTTCAGGTCGCGGCCAAGCTGTTCAACGAGCGCGGATACGACGGCACCAGCATGGAGGACCTCTCCCGCCGGCTCGGCATCACCAAGTCCGCGATCTACCACCACGTGCCGAGCAAGGAGGAGCTGCTGCGGCTGGCCGTCGACCGGGCGCTGGACGCCCTGTTCGCGGTGGCCGACGAGGTCGACGCGATGCCGGGCCCGGCGATCGACCGGCTGGAGCACCTCGTGCGCGGCAGCGTGGCGGTGCTGGCCGAGCGGCTGCCGTTCGTCACGGTGCTGCTGCGGGTGCGCGGCAACACCAGGATCGAACGGCAGGCCATCGCGCGACGCAAGGACTTCGACCAGTTCGTCGCGAAGCTCGTGCAGCAGGCCGAGGCCGAGGGCGACGTGCGGCCCGACGTCGACCCGCTGGTCACCAGCCGGCTGCTCTTCGGCATGGTCAACTCGCTCGTCGAGTGGTACCGGCCACGCGGTGGCATCGGCAGCGCCGAGCTCGCCGACGCTATCTGCAAGATCGCATTCGACGGCCTGCGGCGCGACTGAGATCTTTAGCGCGAACGGGCATTGGTGCCCCGGGAGGAGCCCCGTTGTGCCACTCGGCTGCTATTTTTCTGGCGGTCGCCATAGGACAATTAGGTCACTTCTCATCCCATATCGAGGGAGAAATCCATGGCGCGCAGAATGAGGTTTGCAATGGTCGCGGTCGCGGCGGCCATAGCCGGCGTGGTGGCGGCGCTGCCGGCAGCCGCGACGGCCACGACGCAGGTGGCCAGGATCGCGGACGTGGACCTGCGCGGCTTCGCGACCGCGTCGCTTTCGGACGAGTTCGTGCGGATGGAACCCAGGCAGAACACCAGCCTGCAGCAATGGACGATCGACGCCAACTCGCCGACCACCGGCACCCGCGTGATCAACGTCGGCACCAGGGGCTGCCTCGGCGTGTCGCCGGCTGGCCCGATCATCGAAGGTTCACCGGTCGTGCAACGCACGTGTCGCAACCATTCGAGCGAGCTGTGGCGGCTCGTGGTCAACAGCGCCGACCGGACCGTTCGATTCGTCAACGTCTACTCGACCCTGTGCATGACGATAGAGCCGGCATCGACGACCGTCCGCCCGCTCCTTCGCCAGTACCGCTGCAGCACGGGAGCCACGTCCCAGCAGTTCCGACTGGTGACGACGTAACCGGGCCGTTATCGGTGGATGGACCATTTGCCCGGTTCCGGCGGTGCGATGGTCCATCCACCCGACGCCCCGGCCCGCCGCAGTATCGTCGCGGCATGAGTGACCTCACCGGCGCCAGGGGCGAGCCGTTCACGATGGAAGTCGAGCGGGGCAAGATCCGCGAGTTCGCCAGGGCCACCAAGGCGCGCGACGGCGCATACCTGACCGATCCCCACCCGGTGGCCCCGCCGACCTTCCTGTCGTCGGCGGCGTTCTGGGCGACCCCGGAGAGTTCGGCGCTCGACCCCGGGGCGATCAACTGGGCGCGCATCCTGCACGGCGAGCAGGAGTACGTGTTCCACGGCCCGCCGCCGCGTGCCGGGCAGACGCTGGTCGCGCGGCAGCGGGTCGAGCGCACCTACGAGAAGCAGGGGCGGCGCGGCGGCACCATGCGGTTCTTCGTGATCGTCACCGAGTTCCGCACGCCGGACGGCGAGCTGGTCGCCGAGGGCCGGTCCACCGTGATCGAGACCAGCCAGGCGGCGTCATGACTTCGCAGGTTGCCTTCGACCCGGCGGCGGTGGACGTCGGAACGGCGATCCCGGACTTCGTGGACAGCCCGTCCACCCGCACCGACTACGTCCGCTACCAGGGCGCATCCGGGGACATGAACCCGATCCACCACGACGAGGAGTACGCCAGGGCGGCCGGGTTCCCCTCGGTGTTCGCCGTCGGCATGCTGGCCGCCGGCATCCTCGGCACGTACCTCGCGGACCTGTTCGGGGCGGAGAACGTCCGCCGGTTCAAGGTGCAGTTCCGGGAACAGTCATGGCCGGGCGACGCGATCACCTACGGCGGCCAGGTCGTGGCCGTGCGGGATGGCGAGGCCGACCTGGAGCTGCACGCGACCCGGCAGACCGGCGGGGTGCACCTGCTCGGCTGGGCGACGGTGCTCCTGCCGCCGGCCGGCGGCAGCTAAGCCGTCCCGCGTCCGGTGGCCGATGCCGCGTAGGCGGCCGGCAGCACCATGATCGCCGGTTGTGACAACTGAGGGCTCGGTTGGCGGCCTTCTCTGAGCTCTCACCTGTCACAACCGATGATCTTGGCTCGGTGGACCGGCGCTCGTGGGGGCCGCGGGCCGTGGCCCGGAGGGCCGCACCTGGTGGAGGCGGTGGTCAGCGGACGCGCAGGGTCCGGACCAGCAGCAGGTAGCACGGCAGCACGATCGCCAGGCCGGCCAGCAGCACGCCCAGCACGGCGCCGGCGATGGCGGGTGGTGCGGCGGCCGACTGCAGGGACATGCCGGGCACGCCCGCCGCGGCCCAACCCCACAGCAGGCTGGCCACCGCACCCGCCGCCGCCAGTCGCGCGGTGGAGTGCCGCCGCCGCCACAGCAGCACCAGGGCGGTCACGCCGGCGGCCAGGGACAGCGCGACCGCGGGGGCCCCCACGGTGCTCAGCCTGTCGGACAGCTGCGGCGGCAACAGCGGCAGCGCGCCCAGCGCGAGCGCCCCGGCCACCACCCCCGCCGCGATCGCTCTCCGCCGGAAGTCCGCGACCAGCGCCGCGTCGCCCACCCGCTCCGCGTCGCGGGCCAGATAGACCGCGGCAAGGTACGCGCAGCACGCCACCGCGAGCCCGCCCGCGATCAGCGGCGACGGCGCGAGGAACGGCTCCCACACGCCCCCCCCATCGACCGCGCCGGGCACCCCGCCCTCGGCCACACTGCCGCCGGCAGGCACCGCACCGCCGGCAGCGCCCATGGGCAGCGCGCCGGTGCCGGTGCCGGCGGAGAGGGCACCGGCGGCGGCGCCGAAGGCGAACGGCGTGATGGTCGAGGATGCCGCGAACACCCGGCCCCAGGCCACCGTGCCGCGGACCGGCGGTCCGCCGTGCGGCGCGCCGTACTGCCGGAACACGAACGCGGCGCCGCGCAGCACGATGCCCAGCAACGCCAGCGACAGCGGTCCGAGCAGCACGGTGGAGAGTGCGGCGAACGCGGCCGGGAAGCCGGAGAACAGCGTGATCACCACGAAGATCAGCCACACGTGGTTGGCCTCCCACACCGGCCCCATCGCGCGCGCCAGCAACTCGCGCTGCGCGTGACGCCGCGGGCCGGCCGCGAGCAGGTCCCACACCCCGGCGCCGAAGTCCGCGCCACCGAGCACCGCGTACCCCGTCAGCCCGGCCAGCACCACCAGCGCGAGGCCGTCCGCGGCGCTCACCGCCGTCCCCCGCTGCCGGGCACGGTCGGTGCCTGTGCGTCCGAGGCGCGACCGGCGGGCATCGGGTTGTCGCCGTGGGGCGTGTCCGCGGGGGTCGGGCCGGCGGCGATGCGGCGCAGGATCGCGATCAGCGCGGTGGACAGCACCAGGTATACCGCCGCGGTGACGTAGAAGTACGTCTGCAGCCCGGTCTGCGGGGTGAGCGCGTCGCGGACGAGCATGACCCGGTAGACGATCCATGGCTGGCGGCCGACTTCTGTGACGATCCATCCCGCGAGCAGGGCGACGAACGGCGCCGGCCCGGCCACGGCGAGCGCGCGCAGGAACCAGCGGTTGTCGACGGCGGCCCGCCCGCGCCGGCGCCACAGCCACAGGGTCCACACGGCGAGCAGCACCAGCGCGGTGCCGATGCCGACCATGACGTCGAACGCGAGGTGGGTGATCGCGGCCGGCGGGCGCTCCGCCGCCGGCACCGCGTCGAGCCCGACGAGCCGCGCGTCCGGGTCGAACTTCAGCAGCAGCGAGAGCAGCCGGGGGATCTCCACGATGCCGGCGACGTCGAACGGCGCGCCGTCCACCGTGTGGTCGAGGCCCTCCATGGCGGCGAACTTGGCTGGCTGGGTGTCGGCCACCACGCGGGTGGCCCAGTCGCCGACCAGCACCTGCAGCGGCGCCACCACCAGCCCCAGCACCGCGCCCGCGGCCAGCCCGCGCCGGTGGTAGCCGTCGTTCTTCGCCGGGTCGCGCAGGATCGCCACCGCGTACACGGCCGCGACGGCGAGCCCCGTGCACAGGAATGCGGCCAGCACCATGTGCACGAGCTGCGGCGCCGCGGTCGCCGAGCGGAACGGTCCGAAGGGCTCGACCGCGACCACCCGCCCCGACGGCTCGCTCACCAGCCCGACCGGCCCGTTCATCCAGGCGTTGGCGGTCGTCACGAACGCGGCGGACGCGACCCCGGCCACCGCGACCGGTATCCCGGTGAGCAGGTGCAGCCGCGGCGGCAGCCGGTCCCAGCCGTACAGGTAGAGCCCGAGGAAGATCGCTTCCAGGAAGAACGCGAACGACTCCAGGGTGAACGGCAGCGAGAGCGCCGCGCCGAAGCGCTCCATGAACGCCGGCCAGAGCAGCCCGAACTCGATGGACAGCACCGTGCCCGACACGGCGCCGACGGCGAACAGCACGGCCACCGCCTTGGACCAGCGGCGGGCCAGCGCCGTCCACAGTGGATCGTTGCGGCGCAGGCCGCGCCACTCGGCCCACACCATGAGCGTCGGCATGCCGACGCCGAGCACCGCGAACACGATGTGGAAGCCCAGGGACAGCGCCATCTGCTCGCGGGCCGCGGTGAGATCATCCATCACGACTCGTACCCTACTTCTACACGCCGTAGAAGTTCTACGCGTCGTAGAATGAGCCTGGCCACAGGCCGTGAGTGGCGACAGGTGCTATAGCACTCATCGCCACTCACGGGCGCGCAGCGCAGAAGGGAGCAGCAGGTGGCGGTACTCGGTGAGCTGGAGCGCGCCGTGATGGAGGCGCTGTGGGCCGCCGGTGGGCCGCGGACCGCCAAGCAGGTGCAGCAGGCGCTGCCGGACCGTGCGCTGGCCACCACCACCGTGCTCACGGTGTTGACCCGGTTGCAGCGCAAGGGTTTCGTGGCCCGCGAGCGCGACGGCAGGGCACACCGCTACCGCGCGGTGGCCACCCGCGAGCAGCACCTTGCCGAGCTCATGCGCGACGCGCTCGACGGCGCACCGGACCGCGGCGCCGTGCTCGCCAGCTTCCTCGGTGGCATGGCCGCCGACGAGCAGGAGGCCGTGCGGCGCCTGCTGCGGCGGCGCGCGAAGTGACCACGATCTCGATCGCGCTGCTCGTGCTCGGCATCGCGCTCGCCGGGCCGGGCAGCCGGCTGCTGGCAAGCGCGCGGTGGCCGGGCAGGGACCCGGTCGGCGCGCTCGTGCTGTGGCAGGCGGTCGGGTTGGCGAGCGGCCTGTCGCTGCTCGGCGCCGGGGTGACGTACGGCCTCTCACCGCTGGCCGGCTCGCTGCTGCCCGCCGTCGAGGCGTTCTGGCACAACACACTGGCGCTGCGGCCCTGGGCCGGGCTGCGCGGGCCGCACCTCGCCGTGCTGGCGGCGACCGCGGTGCTGGGCGGCCGGCTCGTCGGGGTGCTGCTCGCCGCGACCGTGCGCACGCTGCTGGCCCGCCGGCGGCACCGGCACATGATCGACGTGCTGACCACGCCGTGGCCGGACCGGCCGGGCGCCAGGGTGCTCGACCACCCGCTGCCGGTGGCCTACTGCCTGCCTGGGCTGCGGTCGCGCGTCGTGGTCAGCACCGGCGCGCTCGACCAGCTCGACCGCGACCAGCTCGACGCGGTGCTCGCCCACGAGCGGGCGCACCTGGCCGAGCGGCACGACCTCGTGGTGCTGCCGTTCGTGGCGTGGGGCACCGCGCTGCCATGGTCGGCCGGCGTACGGCGATCGCAGTTCGCCGTGGCGTCGCTCATCGAGATGCGCGCCGACGACCGCGCGCGGTCCGAGTGCGGCGCCGCCGAGCTCGCCGCGGCCGTCCGCACCGTCGAGGGCGGTGCGGCGCGCACGCCCATCACCTTCGCCGCGGCGGCCGCCAGCCGCATCGCCAGGTTGGAGGCGGCCGACCCGCCCATGCCGCGCGCCGCCAGGTTCGCCGTCCGGCTGGCCGCACTCGCGCTCGTCGCGGTGCCCACGGCTGTCCTCATGCTCGGCCTCTGGCCGCTGGCCTGACCGCGCGGCCGGCCACCGGCACCGTCAGTCGGGCAGTTGGAGCGGCTCGGGGGCGGGCGCGAACGGCGGGAGGCCTGCCGGTGGCGCCAGGCGCACGCGGTTGCGGCCGGCGTTCTTGGCGTCGAACAGCGCCGCGTCGGCCGAGAGCAGGATGTGGGTCAGCTCGTCGCCGGAGTCCGGGAAGAGCGCGCCGCCGATCGACACGGTGAGGCCGCCGATGGTGGCCGGACCGCTCAGCGTCAGCACGGTGTACACGCTCATCTGGCTGACGGCGTGGCGGACCCGCTCGGCCGCACCGGCCAGGTCCTCCGGCCCGGCGCCCGGCAGCAAGATCGCGAACTCCTCGCCGCCGAACCGGCCGACGAGGTCGTAGCTGCGCATCTCGTGCTTGATGGTCGCGGCGACCACGCGCAGCACGTGGTCGCCGGCCAGGTGCCCGAAGCGGTCGTTGACGCTCTTGAAGTGGTCGAGGTCGACGAGCAGCACGCCGAGGCCGCAGCCGAGCCGGCGCGCCCGTTCCAGCTCCTTGCCGGCCATCTCGTGCCAGAACGTCGGGTCGACGAGGCCGGTCTTGGAGTCGGTCCGCGACGCCGCGCGGAACTGCGGAAGCAGCAGCCCCATGTGCAGCGCCAGCACCGTGGCCATCAGCACCGGAGCCAGCCACGGCCGCACGGTCAGCAGCAGGGCGACCGCGGTGCCGAGGCCGACGGATGCGCCGATGATCAGCTGGTCGCTCGGGTTGCCGAGCGCCACGCGCTTCGGCTTGTCCGGGTTGGTCGCCACGATCGCGCCGACGACGAGCGCATAGTTGACGAGCCAGTAGGCCAGCCCGGTGCCGACGAGCGCGGCCAGGCCGGGCGGGCCGTCGAGCATCCGGACGAACGCGCCGCCGTCGTTTCCGTAACTGAGCGTGAGAATTGCCTTCGCGACGGCGCAGCCCAAGATGACCGTCGCGGCGGAGAAGACCTTGCGGTAGAGCAGGGTCCTGCGACGGTAGACGCGGACCCAGGCGTGCGAGTAGCTGATCACGACGAGCGCCGCGAGCAGCGGTGGCGGCAGCAGCAGCACGCCGGCGAACAACCAGATCGACTGCAGGTGCACGTGCGGGCTGCCCTCGGCCGCGATCTCGCGCATCCGCTCGATGCCGCGCGCCGCCTCCAGATGGACGACCGAACCCAGCGCGACCAGCGCAAAGTAGCCGAACGAGCGCGGAGTGAGCGGCTGCAGGGAGACCGTGCTGACGATCACCAGCAGGGCCGCGGCCTCGATGGCGAGGACGTAGTGCAGCACCGCGCACGGCAGCGTCCAAACCGCCCACCGACGTGGATGCATCGTTCCATCCCTCGGGTCGTCGGCCGGTATGCCCGGTCGCCCTGTCTGACGCACGATAACCAAGACTCCTCGCCGTCACACCATGGGGAGCGAATCACCGTAACCGCTGAGTAACCAAGTGTCACTAGGCCGAAGCGGTGGGCCGCCGCGTAGCTCGCCGTCACACCACCCCTTCACACCCGAAACCCCGTCACAAGTAGGAGAGCGCCATGACCCGCAGCATCCGTACCGGCCGTCCGAACGACTGGCGCTCCCGCCCCAGCCGCCCGAACGACTGGACCCGTTGACCACAGCGTCGTGCCACGCCGGCGGCGGCCGTCCCCGTGCGGTCCGCCCCGGCGTGGCGGCTGCCTTGTCGGCCCGCCGGCGTGGCGGCTGCTCGTGCGGTCAGCCCCGGCGTGGCGGCTGTCCCGCGTACCACCCGCGGGCGGCACCTGCCGCGGCCACCATGCCGAGCCCACCGGCCACGGCGACCACCGTGCTGGCCGGCACCGCGTCCGCGGCCACGCCGGCCAGCACCACGCCCAACCCCTGCGACACCCGCAGCGCCGTGACGGCCAGACCGAACGCCTGGCCGCGGCGCTCGTCGGGGACCGACCGCACGAACGTCGTGCTCGCCGTCAGGTGGTACGCGGAGGCGGCCCCGGAGGACATCCACAGCACGAACGTCACCGCCAGGCCCGGCCGCAGCGCGCACAGCGTCAGCGGCGCGCAGGCGAGCACGGCCATCGGACCCATCAGCCGCAACCGGGTGGTCTCCGACAGCCGGGCCACCAGGGCCATGCCGAGCACGGTCCCGCCGGGGTACGCCGCGAGCAGCAGCCCGACGGCCATCGCGCCGCCGCCGAGCTCCGCCGCGTACGGCACCGCGAGCGCCTCCCCCGCGATGTAGAAGCCCGACACGCACGCCAACGCCACGAGGGCGCGCAGCCGGCCGTCCGTCCACACCAGGACCGCTCCCGCGGCGACCGACCGCCACCAGCCGTCCGCGGCCGAGGCCCCAGCGGCTCGGCCGTCCGCCGGTGCCGTGGCGTCGGCAGCTTGCGCCGGCGCGGGTCGGTGCCGCACGCCCCACCACACCAGGAGCGCGGACGCAACGAAGGTGCCGGCGTCCAGCAGCAGCGCGCCGCTGGTGCCGACGGCCGCCACCAGCACGCCGCCGACGGCGAAGCCGACGAGCTGCGCGAACTGCACGGTGATGTTGAGCGCCGCCGAGCCGACCACGAAGCGCTCGCCGTCCAGCACCTGCGGCAGCAGCGCGGCGCGGGCGGCACCACCCGGCGCGTTCAGCAGCTGCACGACCACCAGCAGCCCGCCGACGGCCAGCAGCGGCAGCCCCGGCAGCGTCATCGCGGCGACCAGGGCGGCGCGCGCCACGTCGGCCGCGATCATCACCTCGCGCCGCGGGTGGCGGTCGGCGAGCCCGGACAGCAGCGGGCCGCCCACCAGGTCCGGCAGGAAGGTCAGCGCGTAGGTCAGCGCGGTCAGGCCGGCCGACCGGGTTCGCTCGTAGACCAGCACCGAAAGCGCGACCCTGGCCAGCTGGTCGCCGACGACCGACAGCAGCTGCGCGGCGAACAGGGCACGGAACTCGGCGACTGCGAAGACCTGGCGGAACGTCGGCCGGTCCGGGTGTGCCGTCATCGACGCCCACGTCTACCAGAAGATCAGCCGCGTGGTCTGGCCACCAGGGTGGTTCCGGCGAGCAGGAAGAAGACGAGCACCACGAGCGTGCCGGTGTTGCCGCGTGTCGAGCTGGTCAGGATCACATCGACCTGGCCGGTCAGCACGACCCCGCAGCGGGCGGTCACCTGGTGGCGGCCGGGCTCGATGTGGGTGAACTCAACGGGCGCGCGGAAGCGGCCGCCCGAGCCGGCCGTCGCGGCGCCGACCTGGTCGCCGCGCGAGCTGAGGCTGACCTGCGCGCCCGGGGTGCAGCCGGTGCCGCTGGCCGTCAGCGGGTCGCCGGCCTGCACGACGGGCCTGTCGAAGACCAGCTCGCCCGGCTCGTCCGGGGTCGTGGTGGTCGTCGTCGCGGTGGTCTCGGTCGTGGTGGTGGTCGTGGTGGTCGTGGTGGTGGTCGTCGGCCGCGGGCGGGTGGTGGTCGTCGGCGGGACGGTGGTGGTCGGCGGTGGCGGGGTCGTGGTGGTGGTCGGCACCGGGCGGGTGGGCAGCCAGATCGGCACGTCGAACGGGATACGCGCCACCTGGTCGCAGTCGTTGACCGCGTAGAGGTAGTGCCGCCCGATGAAGGCGTTGGTCGGCACGGCCACCTTGAGCGAGCCGGCCGGAGTCGCGCCGATGCCGAGCACGTGCTGGTTGTCCCACAGGAACGTGACGGTCTTGCATCGCGTGGTGAAGCCACCGTAC
>Ga0299913_10001378_pt1 | contig 17845 bp, 15 predicted proteins | sample RVTome_9_FD_201360 | JGI IMG/M metagenome (GOLD analysis project Ga0299913, IMG submission 201360) | Soil microbial communities from uranium-contaminated site in the Upper Colorado River Basin, Wyoming, United States - RVT155D38 (version 2) ... | reverse complement strand
ATACGTGACGGGCTGCATTCGGTTTGGCGGCTGCTTCAGCTGCCGTGGGCCTCTTCCCAGGAGATGACCGGGTTGCGGAGGATGCCGATACGGTCGATCTCGGCCTCGACAACATCACCCGGGCGGAGATATAGCGAAGCCGGGTCCTCGCTGAAACCGGCCACGCCCGAGACGGTCCCGGTCGAGACGATGTCGCCGGCGCTGTATCCCATCGGTGAGTAGTGGGAGAGGATCTCCTCGATGGTGACCGACATGTTCCCCGTGTTCGAGCTCTGCCGCACCTCGCCGTTAACCCGTAGTTCTACATCGAGGGTGTGCGGATCGCCGACCTCATCCGGGGTGACGATCCAGGGGCCGATCGGGCAGAACGTGTCGATGCCCTTGCATAGCGAGAAGACCCCGGACTTCATCTCCTCGCGTTGGATGTCGCGAGCAGTTATGTCGTTGAAGACCAAATAGCCGGCTATGTAGTCACTCGCCACCTCCGGTGAGAAAAAGCTGCCCGACTTGCCGATGACGACCGCCAACTCCAACTCGTAGTCCAGCTCGTTTGTCAACTGGTGCGGATAGACGATGGGGTCGTCGGTCCCGATGATGGCGTCGATGTTCTGGAAGAACACGATCCAGGGCAGTACCGGATGGGACCAATTCACCCGTAGGGACTCCTCGTGGTGCTCCTTGTAGTTGCCGGCCGTGTGGAAGAACTTCTTCGGGATTATCGGAGCCTCCAGTTTCACCTCGCTCAGTGCGTGGTCCCGGCCGGAGGTAGATGGTTCGGCGCCTCGTTCGAAGTAGGCCCGCATACTGGGCACGTCGAGTTCGACGACCCGGTCTTCCTCGACCTGCCCCACCTTGCCCCCGTCGAATGTGACCAATTTCATGGGCTGTCTCCTCGTGCTGGCATGATTTGAGATTTGATCAAATGTAGCACAAGGGGCCAAACCACAGCCCGCCGCTGCTTCTCAATGCAGCACGTCACGTATTCGTGACGCCCAGCATTAGGAAGCGGGAAGCTCGTCCTTCTCCTCCTCGCGGAGAGCGGCGATAGCGGCCTCGAAGCTGTTGGAGAGGTGGGAGCGGAGGAGGGCTTCGGCGCGGTCAGGATCTCCGGCGGCACAAGCCTCGACGATTTGCCGATGCTCCTCGATACGTTGCTCGGGCGTCCCGCGCAGCGGCAGGGAGAGACGGCGGTAGCGCTCGCTGTTGTCCCACAGCATCGGGAGGAGCAGCAGCAGCCATTTCGAGCCCGACAACTCGTAAAGCGACATGTGAATGTCGCCGTGAATGTCACGTGCGACGGGGTCGCCCGCCAAAGACGCCTTTGCGTAATCCTCGACCAGCCCGAGAATCCGCTTGCCGTCGGCTTCGGTCATGCTCTCGGCGGCGAGGCGAACGGCGCGGCTCTCCAGGTCGAGCCTGATCAGATAGGTGTCATCGAGATCGCGCGCCGACATCGCCGACACGTAAACGCCGCGGTGAGGGGTGCGCTCGATCAGGCCCTTTTGCTCGAGGAAGCGCAGGGCCTCACGAATCGGGACCGTGCTCATTCGCAGCCTGTCGACATACTCCTGTAGCCGGATCGGGGTCCCGGGCGGGATCTCACCGGAGACGATCGCCTCACGCAGCTCTGCCAATGCCACATCGGCAAGGGTCCGGGCGCCATCGCTGGGGCGCAGAGCCATCAGGCTCTCCTCCTTCCTCGGCCGAGCATGCCTATATCAAACCGATGCGGCACTTGCCGGGCCCTCGAGTGCGCTGACGGTTCACGTCCGGTGTGGGGACGCGCCGATATGGTAGGCGTGGGGAGCCGCCCTCGCCGGGCGGAGTCGTCCGCTCCTGACATGCCGCGTGGCGATGTCTCAGCGCCCCTCATCGGGGAGGGTCGAGGTCACCTTCCCCACCATCTCGACGAACTCGTCGTCGGTGACCAGGCCCCCGTTGCGGATCGCCCGCTCCTTTACCCGCTCAAGCAGCGCAGGGTGGTGGTGCTCGGGGATGGCGAGCCCGAGCTCGACGCTCTTGACGTCGATGCTGGCCAAACCGCTCTTCTTGCCGAGGACGAGCCCACGCTTGGCCCCCACCAGCGAGGATGAGTAGGGCTCAATCGCCACCGGGTCGTGAAACTGGGCGGCCACCGCCCCACTCTCACGGATGAAGAGATTCCGCCCGGTCACCGGCTTCCACGGCGCCAGGTCGTAGCCGGAGAGTCGTTGCACCGTGTTCGCGACCTCGGAGATGTGCTCGAGCCGGAGCGATGTGTCTGCCCCGTAAATCGCCTCGATGGCGATGGCGAACTCGGCCAGATCGGTGTTCCCCGCCCTTTCCCCCATGCCGTTTATGGTGCCTTGCACCCAGTCGGCGCCGGCGCGGACCGCCTCGATCGACCCCGCCGTCGCCAGGCCGAAGTCGTCGTGCCCATGCCAGTGGATGGCATGCTCTGCTCCAACCCACGACCTGGCCGTCCTCACCAGGTTTCCCACAGCCTCGGGGGAGGCGATGCCCAGGGTGTCGACCAGCGCGATCTCGGCGGCCCCCGCCTCGACCGCCCTGATGTACATCTCCTCGAGGAACCGGAGGTCGGCTCGGCTCCCGTCGACTCCGAAAAAGCACACCCTGATCCCGTGGCCGACTGCGTATTCGACCGCATTGATCACCCGCTCGGTGACCACCTCACGGCTCAGCCCGAACGCCCTGAGCTTGCCGTCGCTGACCGGCGCCTCGATCACTGCGGCAGTCACGCCGAGACCCACCAACTGTTCGACATCGGCCGGAACCGCCCGGGAGAACCCCCAGATCTCTGCTCCGAGGCCGGCGGCCAGGATCAGCTCGAAGGCGTAGGCGTCGTCTCCCGAAACACGGGGGAATCCGGCTTCGATTCGCTGCACGCCAAGACGGTCGAGGGCATGTGCGATCTCGAGCTTCGCCTGCGGGGACAGGGCGACACCCACGGTCTGCTCCCCGTCGCGCAGGGTGGTGTCATAGATGCCGATCTTGCGTCGCAACGAATCGTCGGCGGCGATCTCGTTGATGTCTCCTGTCCACACCTGGTCGTGGTCCAGCATGATGTTCCCTCAGTTCTAAACAAATATCAATGATAACATCCCACTCTCAGAGGGATTCTGTCGGGTAGAGATGACATGACACGTCATGCCCGAGCTCGACTTGGGCCACGGGCGGGTCCTGGGCGCAAACGGCCATGACATGTGGGCACCTGGTTCGAAATCGGCAGCCTGACGGAGGCTCCAACGGGCTCGGCATCTCTCCCTGGATCTCCAAATCCACCCTCCTCTCCCTGGGGTGCGCCGGCAGCGCCGAGGCGAACAGCCCCCTGGTGTACGGATGTCTGGGGTCCTCGAAGATCTGCTCCACCTCCCCGATCTCCACTATCCGCCCCATGTACATCACCGCCACCTGATCGGCGACATAACGCACCGTGGCGAGGTCATGGGAGATGAGAAGGAAGGCGGTGCCCAGGTCGTTCTGAATGTCCTTGAGCAGGTTCATCACCTGGGCTTGGACCGAGACGTCGAGAGCGGAGACCGGCTCGTCGAGGACAAGCAGCCTGGGCTCGGTGATTAGGGCGCTGGCCAGGGCGACGCGCTGCCGCTGCCCACCGCTGAACTCGTGGGGGTACAGGTCGCTATGCCATCGCTGCATACCCACCTTCTCCAGAGTCGACCCCACCCGCTCCCTGACCTCGTCCCGGGAGATCTTGCGATTGACCACCAGGGGCTCGGCGACGATGTCCCGGACCCGCATCCTGGGGCTGAGCGAGGCCCATGGATCCTGGAACACCGCTTGGACACAGGTCCGAAACCATTTGAGGTCGGCGCCGGAGAGCTCGTAGATGTTTCGCTGATCGAGTGTCACCAACCCCGAAGTCGGGGTCCGGAGACGGAGCACGAGTCGGGCGGTTGTCGTCTTGCCGCAGCCCGACTCGCCGACCAGGGCCAGCGTCTTGCCCCGTTCGATGGAGAAGCTGATCCCGTCCACGGCGCGGACGTGACCCACTGTCCTCCCCCCGTACTGGCCGGAAGACACCGGGTAGTGCTTGCTCAGACCCTCCACCACCATCAATTGATGGCCCATGGCGCCTCCTCGCTTCTCCAGCAGGCGGCGCCGTGGGGGCCGTCGATCACCACTGTGGGCGGGTATTCCTCCTCGCAGCGGGACATGGCGTAAGAGCAGCGTTCGGCGAACCGGCAACCCGGGGAGAGGTCGTTCAGAGATGGAGGCTGACCCTCGATCGACTGAAGCCGGGCCTTGCGAGACCCCGCCTTGGGCCGGGACTCCAGCAATGCCCGGGTGTAGGGATGCCGGGGGTTGTCGAAGATCGCGGCTACGGGCCCCTGCTCCACGATGCGTCCGGCGTACATCACCGCCACCCGGTCACATGACTCCGCGATGACACCGAAGTCGTGGGTGATGAGGATGATCCCGACTCCGGTCCGCTCCTGGAGATCCTCGAGCAGGCGCAGATACTGCGCCTGGATGGTGACGTCCAGGGCAGTGGTCGGCTCGTCGGCGATCAGCACCTGGGGCTGGTACGCCATCGCCATCGCTCCGACGATCCGCTGTTTCATCCCTCCGCTCAACTGATGGGGGAAGCTGCGCAGCCTCCGCTCCGGGGCGGGCACCCGCACGCTCTTGAGCGCGGCCAGCGAGCGGTCGCGGGTCGCTTCGCCGGACAGGCTTCGGTCATGGACCTGGATCGCCTCCCGCAGCTGGTTGCCCACCGAGAAGACCGGGTTGAGCGATTGCTGTGGGTCCTGGAGGATCATCGAGATCTCCTTGCCCCTGATCGCCCGCATGTGCTTCTCCGAGAGCGCGAGCAGGTCGCGGCCACCGAGGAGCACCTGGCCCCCCTCGTTGCGGCTCGCCGGCTCCGGGGTCAGTCGGACCAAGGAGAGGGCCAGCATGCTCTTGCCACTCCCGGACTCACCGACGATGCCCAGAGTCTCGCCGCGGTCAAGGTGAAAGCTGACTCCGTCCACCGCTTTGGTGACACCCCAACGGGTGTAGAGATACGTGCGCAGGTCCTTTACCTCGAGAACCGGGGATCCGCTGCCGGTTCCGGCCCGCCCTTGGGCGAGTGGGGTCGAGGACAGGTCGCTCATCCCCTCTGCCTCATCTTGGGATCGAGGAAGTCGCGCAGCCAATCACCCAACAGGTTGAGGGAGAGCACCACGAGGAGGATGGCCAGTCCGGGGAAGAAAGAGACCCACCACGAGGTGAGGATCTGGTCCCGGCCGTCGGCGACCATCACCCCCCAGCTGGGATTTGGTCGGGGTATTCCGGCCCCGATGAAACTGAGGGACGACTCCTCGAGGATCACCACTCCAACCTGGAGAGTGGCCAGCACGATCAGGGTGTTGGCGATGTTGGGCAAGACATGGCGGAGCAGGATTCTCCAAGGAGGAGCTCCTGCCACCCGGGCGCGCGCCACGTATTCGGTCTCCCGGACGCTGAGGGTCTCGCCGCGGACCTGGCGGGCGAAGCTCGCCCAGATGGTGACGGCGATGATGGCGATGATGGTCACGAACGACGGCCCGATGGCCGCGACGATCACCAGGGCGAGGAGCACGTGGGGCAGGGAGAGAAAGGTATCGATCATCCAGCTCACCAAGCGGTCGATCCAGCCACCGAAGTACCCGGCGAGCAGACCGAGCGTGGAGCCAACCACGGCTCCGATGAGAATCGTGAGGGTCGAGACGGTGAGCGAGATCCGGGCCCCGAAGATGATGCGGGTGAGGATGTCCCGTCCCTGCTTGTCGGTCCCGAGGAGGTACGTGGTCGAGCCTCCTTCCATCCACGCCGGTGGCGTGAGCCGGTCACCGAGAACGCCGCGGAGCGGGTCGTGGACGGTGATCAGGTTGGCGAGCAGAGCGGGTAGGACCAGGACGAAGAGCACGATGAAGATCGATAGCCACGGAGGGCGGTTGGAGCGCCGAGCCCAGCGCAGCATGTTGCGACGTCGGTGACGGCCGAGCTCGTCGACATCTGACGTTTCGGTCCCGGGGAGACCGCCTGCCGGGCGCGGCGGATTGCGAAGTGACATCAGACCACTGCCTTCTGGCCCAGTCTGACCCGGGGGTCGACGTAGGCGTAGGTGATGTCGATGAGCAGGTTCATGATGACGATGGCGGCTGCGGTGAAGAGAGCCAGTGCCTGCACCACTGGGAAGTCTCGGGCGTTGGCCGCCTCGTAGGCGAGCAGCCCCGCCCCCGGCCACGAGAACACGATTTCGACCACAGTGGCCCCGGTCAGCATCCGGACCACGATCCCGCCGAAGAAGGTGAGGGGTGCGATCGAAGCCGGCTTGAGGGCATGCTTCCAGATGACCTTGAGCTCCGAGACGCCTTTGAGCCGGGCCAACTTCACGTACTCGGAGCCCATTGTCTCCAACATCGCCGAGCGGAACAGGCGGAGGAGGGCGGCGATGCCGAAGATCGAGATGACGATGCTGGGCAGAACATAGCTCCGCCAACCGGTGATCCCGGAGGTGGGAACGACATGCCATCGCACGGCCACGAACCAGATCAAGACGATTGCCAGCCAGAACTCCGGCACCGACTGTCCGAATAGGGCGAATCCCTTGGCCACCCGGTCGACCAGCGAGCCCCGTCTCACGGCGGAGAGAATCCCGAGCGGGACCCCGATGACGAGGGTGAGGATGGTCGATACCACACCGAGCTTTATCGAGTTGGGCAGCCGGTCGAGGATCACCGATCCGGCGGTCTCGGTTGGGTACTTGAACGAGGGGCCGAAGTCGCCCTTCATTGCGTTTCCGAGGAAGGCGATGTACTGCTCGGGTAAAGTCCTGTCGAGACCCCATTGCGCCCGAAGCGCCTCTTCGTCCTCTCGGCTCATGTCGACGGGGGCGAGGACGTCGAGGGGGTCTCCCGTGAGCCGGGCGAGGAAGAAGACCAGGACCGAGACGGCGAACAGTGTGAGCAGCCCGCGGACGGCGTTGATCGCGACGTACCGGGCCATCAGGCGGCACCCTCGATTTGCTGATCGGCTCTCACAATCCCGGGTCCACGATGTAGAGGCCGTCACCGTGGCGATCGGTCACGTAGACCAGTCCGTCCTCGGTGGCGGTCACGTCGTTGAACTGGATCGAGTTGCGGCCGGCGGGAGCGGCGGGGACGAGGTAGGCCACCTCGACCGGGTTGAGCGCATCGGAGATGTCGTAGGCGCGGAGACCCCCGCCGAAGTAGGTGAGGTAGATGAGATCGGGAGTGGAGAGGGACCCGGGCCGCATCTCGTGGAGATTGTGCGGGCCCCAACGCACCCCTTCGTCGTGACGTGCTCCTGCGGGCACGGGGAGACGTGAGATCACGCTGGGTTCGGTCTCATTTGAGATGTCGACGATCCAGACATGGCGCTGCACCCCGATCCACCGGGAGAGTTGCTCGTCGGTGACGACCAGGATGTCACGCCCCGGCGGTCGGAATGCAGTGTGGGTGTTGCGACTCTCCGGGCCGAACGAGAGCCGGCTCACCAACTTTGGGCTCGTCTCGTCGGAGACGTCGAGTATGACCAGCCCGGCGTCCCAATACCCGCCGTAGGCGCGGTCGCCGTAGGGAAGGGCGTGGTGAAGGGCGTACTCCCGGCCCTCGTCCCCGGGGCCGGGCTCGGAGGATTGGTTCCAATCCGGCGTCTCGGTCCGATGTTGCCCGGGGTACCACCACCTGCCGGTTTCTGTCGGCCGGGTCGGATCCGAGAGGTCGACGATCTGGAGGAACCGTCCCACGTACCCGTCGTCGGTCCCTGAGACATAGGCCAGGTCTCCCTCCCACCACGCCATGCGGTGGACGCCGACTCCGGGGGTCGGATAGAAGCCGATCTGGTGTGGATGCGCCGGGTCGGAGACGTCGTAGACGGCCAGTCCGGCGCTCCATGCCGAAGGTGGCTCCGACTCGAACCGGTTGCGCTCGTGGTTGACCAGGAGGATGTCGCCCACCACCTGAACCTTGTGACTGTGAGTGCCCTCTGGTCGGGGGATCTGGGTGATCAGCCGGGGACGAGAAGGGGAGGACACATCGATGATCGAGGTTCCCAGGTCGTTGTAGCCCATGTGGCCCATGTAGGCGACGCCATCGACCACGTTCACGTGCATCCCGTCACCCTTGCCCTCGAGATCGATGTGACCGACGACCGACATCCGGTGCGCCTCGGTCCGCCTCGGCGCCTCCGCGGTCATCGGCGGATTCCCCCCAGGATCCGAAGCATGTTGCCCTCGAGGATGGCATGACGGTCGTTGGGATCGAGCCCGGGCACAGAGTCGATGAAGGCGACGGGGGACCGTTCGGCCATCTCGTAGGGATAGTCGGTCCCCACGAGGACCTGGGAAGGCCCGACCAGTTCCAGCAGGTATGAGAGCGACTGGGGGATGTGGACCAGGCTGTCGAAGTAGAGACGCTTGACGTATTCGATCGGCGGCCGGCTGATGTTCTTGCCCGCGATATGGGGCACCACCTTGTAAGCCTTCTCCCAGCGGCCGAGCTGGTAGGGCATGTATCCCCCACCGTGAACCATGGCGACCACCAGATCCGGGTAGCGGTCCAGAACTCCGCTGAACAACAGGTAGGCGATGGCGACAGTCGATTCGGCGGGCCGGCCCACCATGTTCGCCATGAAGTACCTGCTCAGATCGACCCCCCGGAGGGGGTCGTTGGGGTGGAGCAGCACGAAGCAGCGGAGCTCATTGGCAGCCTCCCAGAACGGATCGAGCCCTGCCTGGTCGAGTGACCGGCCGTCGACGTTGGAGGCGATCTCGACACCGACCATCCCAAGCTCCTGGACCGCGTATGTCAATTCCTCCGCGGCCCGCTTAGCGTCCTGCAGGGGCACCGTGCCCAGGGCAAGCAGCCGGTCGGGGTTTCTCGAAACCACGTCGGCGAGAATGCGATTGAAGGCCCGGGCGTAGTCCGCTCCCTTGTCCCCGTCGAGAGCATATGCGCTGAATTCGGTGCGATGCCCGACGAGTTGTATGTCGACGCCACCCTCGTCCATGGCATGGAACCTGGCATCGAGATCGAAGAGATTGTCGGGAAAGGGACCGATTTCGAGTCTCCCGGCGAGACGGAGCATCTCGTTTCCCTTCTGGTTGCGCAAGACCTCGATCCCGAACTTCGACCCATCCGCCCTCAGCAGCTCCATGAGCTCGACAGGGACGATATGAGCGTGGACGTCATAGGTCATTGAGCTGCTCCGTCTTGCCGCTTCCTGGCGTCGTCGATCGCCTCCCATACCCGGGCCGGTGTGAATGGGAAGCTGATGGAGGTGACTCCCTGCTCACGAAGTGCATCGTGGACTGCGTTGAGGATGGCGGGGGGGACTCCGATACATCCCGCCTCGCCGGCCCCTTTGGCACCAAGTGGGTTGGACGGGGCGGGATGAACGAGTCGTCTCGAGAGGAGAGGCATCGGTTGGGTCGCGCTCGGGATCAGATAGGTCACCAGGTTGGTGGTCAGCGGTTGGGCGTCTTCGTCATAGACGATGGCTTCGAGCAGAGCCGATCCGATGCCCTGCATGATGGATCCGTGCAGCTGGCCCTCGACCACCATCGGGTTGAGCACCTTCCCGCAGTCGTCAACCGCGACCAGACGGAGGAGCCTGACCTCGCCCGTGTCCAGCTCGACCTCGACCACGGCGATGTAGGCGCCGTATGGGAAGGTCTGAGCCTCGGGGTTGAACATCTCCTCAGCGGCGAGATCGACCCCCATCTCCCTCGCCTTCCTGGCCACCGACGCCAGAGAGACCTCCGAGCCAGGCGACCCGACCACCTGAAAGTGGCTCTCGACCAGCTCTATGTCGATTTCGGCTGCCTCGAGCATCTGAGAGGCAACCTTCCGGGCCATATCGCGGACCTCGGTAGCCGTCCGCAACACTGCCGATCCGCCCAGCTGAGCGGACCGGCTGGCGAAGCTGCCCACGCTGGAAGCGACCTCTTGGGTATCGCCGGCAAAGAAGGTGATGCTGTCGACGGGGACGGAGAACACGCTGGCGGCGATCTGTGACCACACCGTGCGATGACCTTGGCCGGCTGCGGTGGAGCCGGTCCTGACCACGACCGTCCCGTCGGGCGTCAGCTCCACTTTCCCGTACTCGGCGGATCCGATCGCCCCGCCGGCGCGTTCGACGAAGGTACCGATGCCGATTCCGATCGGGTTGCCTCCAGTGCGTCGTCGTTCCTCCTGCTCCGCCCGCCATCTGTCGATCTCCACCGTCTCCAAGGCGAGGTCTAGGGCTGCGGCGTAGTCCCCGGAGTCGTAAATCGCCCCGGTCTGAGTCGTGAAGGGAAGGGCGGACGAGGGCACGTAGTTCTTCCTCCGGACTTGCTCCGGCGGCATTCCGATCGCGGCCGCGAACGCATCGACCGCACGCTCGATGGCGATGGCCCCCTCAGGGCGGCCTGCGCCCCGGTAGGGACCGGTAGGGGCCTTGTTGGTCACGGCGACCACGGCCCGCGCCTCGACATACTCGATGTCGTAGAGCCCCTGGATCACGTATTGGGTGAAGAAGGGGATTCGCGACCCAGTGCTCGGATAGGCGCCGACGTCGCCGAAGATCTTGAAGTGGACCCCTCGGATCCTGCCGTCGGCATCGCCCCCAATCCGGCCCCTGATCAGCATGCCCCGGCCGTGGGTCCCGGACAGGAGCTGCTCCTGACGGCTCTGGATCCATACCACGGGACGTCTGAGACGATGCGCCACCGCGGCGACCACCAGGTACTCCGGATAGAACTGGCCCTTGGTCCCGAACGCCCCGCCGACGTCTGGAACCCGTGCTCTGATCGTCGAAGGGGGCAGGCCGAGCATCTCACCCAATTGGGTGGGGATCCGCCCCGGGGATTGGTGGCCGCACCACACATCGAGCCCGTCGGAATTCGGTCTGACCAGGATCGCCAACGGCTCGATCGTCACCGGGGAGAGGCGGGGGATATCCACCTCGATCTCGGCTTCGCGCTCGTAGACCGGAGTTGGAATGGGGCTGCGCAGAGTTGTGTCCTCGACGAGGTTGGTTCCGGCCCCGGGAAAGAGGAGGACATCCCCGGTCAGGGCGGCGGGGACATCGGTGACCGCTGGGAGCGGGTCGATGTCCACCCACACCTGCTCGGCCGCATCGACGGCCTGCCCGGCCGTCTCCGCCACCACGACTGCTATCGGATCCCCGACATGGCGCACCCGATCCCTTGCCAGGGCGGGCTGGCCCATCCCGGTCGCCTCGGGTGCTCCCCGGCCCGGAGAGGAGGGCAGGTCGGGAAGAGAAAGATCGTCGGCGCGAAAGACCGCGACCACCCCCGGCATGCCGAGGGCGTCTTGGAGGGAGGGTGGCTCGAACGTGCCGTGGGCCACCGGGCTGCGAACGAAGGCGCAATGCAGAGTCGTCTCGTCGATGAGGTCGGCGATGTAGGAGCCCGAGCCAGTGACCAGTGGACCGTCTTCCAGCCTTCGGATTGCTGCGCCGATGCCGGTCACGATGGTTCCGAGCCGGTCTCCCGGAGGATCCAGATCCCGTCGTTTAGGCCGCTGAGATAAACGTAGCCGCGTGGGTCCACCAGGACGTCCTGGCTGCACACGTCGCGGACGCCGCCGTGTACCACGTCGAAGATCCTCATGAATGGCCGGGGGTCGAGCCACTCGGTGGGGCTGGGCGGGACGAATGACGCCGTCTCCCTCGGCCGAACCGGGTCGGAGATGTCGAAGACCCTGAGCCCGGCGTTGAAGTAGGCGTTGTAGACCTTGTCGCTGACGTGCTTCGTGCCCTGATGGTTCTCGTGCATGTTGTGTGGGCCGAATCGCTCGCCCTTGTGGAAGTAGCTCGGGTAGGGCTCCTCCTCGGTCGGGTCGGGAATCGGCAGCGTGGATATCTCGGTCGGATTGGTCTCATCGGAGATGTCCCAGAGTCGGATGTTCTTGGGGCCTTCCAAACCGTAGTTGGCCATCGGCTCCTCACAGACGACGAGGATGCCGCGATCCCGCAGCGGAACACATGTGTGGGTCTGCCCGTCGGTCAGTTCGGGGAAGGTGCGGACGTGGCTGACCAGCTTGGCGTTCTCGGGCTCGGAGACGTCGACGATCCCGAAGCCACCGTCGGAGTAGGCGATGTAAGCCCGGTCCCCGTCGACGAGGGGGAAGTGGACTCCGAATGTCTCGTCGGGGAGTGCCGGGGGACCCTCCCCGAGTTGCACGGGATGCCAAAAGTCGGAGACCTTGACCGGTTGTTCGGGATCGGAGACGTCGAGGATCGTCATCACCCGGGTCCGACCGGTTCTCCAGTGATAGCTGACGCCGGGGGCGTCGATCATGTTGGACAGATAGGCGTAGCGACCCCCGTTCCACCAACTCCGGTGGACCCCGTAGTCCACCGGCTCGGAGCCCGACCAATGGGACAGCTCTCGAGGCGAGGTCGGATCGGACACATCGAAGAACCGCACCCCCGTCGACGCCCGGGAGGGATCGACACCTGGCTTGAAGAACGCGACCTCGCAGGCCGCCATGAGGATGTCGTCCGCCACCTGGATCTTGATGTGCCAGGTGTGCTCATTTGGTGTCGGAATGAAGGCAGCCACCCGAGGGTCCCGAGGCGAGGTCACATCGATGACGCTCACCCCACCGGACCATGGATGCCCGACGTACAGATAGTGAAGTTCCCCGACGGTCTGGAACTGGAGTTGTTGTCCGTCACGCCGTCCGTCGATCGCGGAGAAGCCGATGATGTCGACGTTGGTCGCCACCGGCTCGAGGAGAGGGGTGGCCGCCCGACGCCGGATCCAACTCTTCCACTCCGGCTGCCGTTCAGCCATCAGTCAGCTCCATGCCCTTGTCTTCTCCTGGTTTTGGAAATTATCATTGATCAAGTTTGCGGTCAAACGTGGCGGACAGCAGGGATCGGGGCCCACTCAGGGCCGTCCCAAGGTGACTCCGCCGTCTACCGCCACCACGGCGCCGGTCACGAACGAAGCCTGTTCCCCGGCCAGAAAACGAACGACTTCCGCCACCTCGGAAGGCGCCCCGGTGCGACCCAGGGGAACCACAGAACGGATCCGCTCCTCGAAATCAGGGGAACGGGCCAGCGGGGCGACCAACTCGGTCATGATCGGCCCACCCGGCGAGACGCAGTTGACCCGTATCCGGTGGGGAGCCAGTTCCATCGCCGCCACCTTGGCCAGCATCTCCACACCTGCCTTACTCGCACCGTAGGCGCCATGGCCGGGCCTCGCCTGGTGCGCCGAAGCCGAACTGATGAGTACCAGCGCTCCAGGAGCCGCGACCTCGATCCAGTGCCGCGCCGCCACCTGGGCACAGAGAAAAGCTCCGAGCAGGTTGACCCTCATTGTGTCCTCGAAATCCCGTGTCGGATATTCGATGAAGGGAGCGAACCGGATCACACCGGCGTTGATCACGACCGCATCGAGTCGCCCATGACGACTGAGCACGTCCCCAACCATCTCCTCCACCTGCGCCCGCTCCCCGACATCGGCGGGATGGGCGCTCACCGCGATCCCGCCCGACGCAAGCGACGCCACCGTTTCCTGTAGCCCTGACTCGTCGATGTCGTTGAGGGCCACAGACCAGCCGTCGGCGAGGAACCTCTTCGCCACCGCCCGCCCGATGCCGCGGCGTCCTCCGGTGACCAGCACCACTCCGGGACCGGATGGGGTCACGGACGCCACTTTCGACTCAGGTCTCCCTCATTATCCAGATGCCGTCGTTGTATCCGCTCAGGTAGACGTACCCACGCGGATCGACCAGCACGTCCTGGCTACACGTCTTCCGGGTACCGCCCCGCAGCGGGTCGGCAATCCGGTTGTAGGGCCTTGGGTCGACGTGCTCGGTGGGGTCGGCGGGGACGAAGGAGGCGGTCTCGACCGGATCGGCCGCGTCGGTCACGTCCCAGATCCTCAAGCCCGCGTTCATGTAGGCGTTGTAGACCTTGTCGGCTATGCGCGCCTTGCCCTGGTGGTTGTCGTGGGTGCCATGCGGGCCGAATCGCTCGCCTTTGTGGAAGTAGGTCTCATAAGGCTCCGTCTCGGTGGGGGTGGGGATGGGGAACGTCGAGAGCAGCTGAGGCTCGGTCTCGTCGGAGATATCCCACAGCGTGATGTTCTTCTCCCCCTCGAGCCCGAAGGTGGCCATGGCCTCGTCCGAGACCACCAGAAGGTCGCGATCGGGGAAGGGAACACAGGTGTGGGTCTGGCCGTCGGTGAGCTCGGGGAAGATCCACTGGTGGGTGATCAGCTTCGGGTTCTCGATGTCGGAGATGTCGGCGATAGCGAAGCCCCCGTCGGCGTAGGCGATGTACGCCCGGTCCCCCTCGATGACCGGCTCGTGCACCCCGAAGGTCTCACCGGGGCCTGGCTGTCGCCCTTCACCTCGCTGGACGGGCAGCCAGAAGTCCGAGACGCGCTTCGGGTTCTCCGGGTCGGAGATGTCGAGAGTGGTCATGACCCGGGTCCGGTCGGGACGACCGGCGTACTGGAAGCCCTCGGCGGCGACCCCGTGGGAGAGGAAGGCGTAGCGGCCACCGTTCCACCAGGAGCGGTGGACCCCGAACCCCGGTCGGTCGGACTCCCAAAAGGAGAGTTCCTTCGGATCGGTGGGGTCCGAGACATCGAAGAACCTCACCCCGAGCCATGCCTTGGTGGGGTCTGGTCGAGGGTCGAACATCGGCGCCTCGCAGCCGAGCATGGCTATGCCGTCGGCGACCTGGACCTTGGTGTGCTTGGTGCTCTCGTTCGGAGTGGGGATGAAGGCGGCGACCTGAGGGTCGTTCGGACTGGTGACGTCGAGGATGCTCACTCCTCCCGACCAGATGTGGCCCACATAGAGGTAGTGGTGAGCGCCGACGGTTTGAAACTGGAGCTGGATTCCATCGAGGCGGCCCTGGACCTTGGTGTGGGCGACGAATTCGGTGTTGACCGCCACCGGCTCCTCTAGTCGGGGAGCGGGTCTCTTGCGCATGCTCTTTCGCCATTCTGGCTGCGGGGACGGCATGGGGTCACCTCCTCGGTTCTGGACAGGGAGTCGACCATCGGAGGCTGCGTCATCACCGGAAGTGATGACGCAGCCTCTCGAGGGAGGTCAGCAGGACGAGATGTACTCGACGAAGCTGTACGGAGCGCTCATGTTGGCTCCGGGGAAGGTGTAGTCACACACCACCTCAGGGTTGACCACGATCTCGTCGTAGGTCCTGAGCAGTGGGATGTGGGGGATGTTGTCGAAGATGACGTTTCCGAACTCTCCCCACAGTTGCTGTTGAGCGTCGGGATCGAGTTCGGCCAGCACTTGTTCGTACTGGGTGTCCCATTCCACCATCTCGATGGCGCGGCCCGAGTCCTGGTTGGCGTAACCGGCCGGCTCGAACCCGGTGATGTTCTCACTGGCGGTGTCGTCGAACTCGACCATGCGGTCAAACTCCCGAGCCTCGCGCTGCGCCGAGAATTGGCCATCGTCCATCGAGACCAGTTCGACGACGAACCCGACCGCTTCGAGCATGACGGCTACCGCCTCGCTCAGGTCGTTCTTGGCGAAGACCTGGATCTCCACCGGCTCGCCGATTGCCTCGAGGAGGGCAGCGGCGCCTTCGGGGTCGAAGCCGACCTCGTCGGGGTAGCGTTCCTCCCACTCCGGGTTCCAGGAGTCTGTCTGTTCCGGCAGCCAGTACCACATGATGGCGGTCTCGGCCTCGCCGTTGTAGAACGCCTGGTTGAGTGCATCACGGTCGATTGCCTTGCTCGCGGCTCTGCGGATGTCCTCGTTGCACCAGGGGCTGTCGGGAAACTTGCGCTCGCCGCTGACAAACACGTCAGCCGCCAATTCACCCGGTTGGGGCGGCTCGACGTAGTAACAACCTTCCAGGGCGAGGCCGTAGCGCCGCCCGGGGAGAACGGAGGTGATCACCGACATCCCCTGGGACTCGGCCTCGTCTCCCAGCTCCGTCGGGAGGCCGGTGAGATGGATCTCACCGGCGAGAAGGGCCGAGAGCCGGGTCGCATCCTCGGGGATGTAGCGATACTCGAGCTCCTGGAAGGCTGCGTTTTGACGCCAGTGCTCGTACGGGATCTTCTCGAAGATCACGTTTTGGCCGGGGGTCCGCTCCAGGAACTGGTAGGGCCCGGTTCCCGCGATCGGAGCCTCGTCCAATGTCGGCGAGGCCGGAGAGCCTCCGCCACGCGACTCCCAATCAGCCTGGCTCTTGATCGCGGTGCCGGCGGCGCCGTAGCTGATCCCCTCGAAGAAGGAGTAGCTCAGGCCGCCTTCGGCGATGTGGAAGATCACGGTGTAGTCGTCCACGATCTCGAACTCGTCGACCGCGTTCCTCACGGCCTCCGCCACACCGGAGATGGCTCCCGGCGGGTCGATGAGATCGGTCAGGGAGAAGACGACGTCCGCGGCAGTCATCTCGCCGAAGTCGTTGTGGAACTGCACACCCTGGCGAAGATGGAAGGTGAGCTGGTCACCGGCGTCGCTCAGCTCCCAACTCTCCGCAAGCATCGGCACCCACTGGGCGTTCTCAGGGTCGACGGCGATCAAGTTCTCGTACATCGGCTTGAGCTGGTACTCGTCGTTGGGCTGAATCTCACGGTTTGGGTTGTTCGACTCTCCGTCGGGTGGTGGCGGCACGCCGAAGACGAGACGTGTCGCCTCTTCTCCGCCGCCGTCCCCTCCTCCCTCCTCGGAAGTCGTAGTTGGTGCGTCGGTGGCGTCGGTTCCACCGTCGGAAGTGGTCGTGGTGCTCTCATCCGCTTCCCCGGCTGTGCACGCGGCAGCAACCAAGGCCAGACACAGCAGCACCGCCAGCACCCTCAGTCTTGAGGTGTGTCCAGATCGCAAGATGTACCTCCTCCTCGATCCTTGTGGAAATTATCATTGATCAACTATCGTCGCAAGCGGTATCGCCGGGTAGAGAAGCCCAATCCGGCAGAATCGTCGTCCGCGGTTCGAGAAGGAGGGTCAGTTGGACCAGGAACCCGCCATCCACATGCGTTTTGAAGGCAAGAGCGTGCTGGTCACCGGGGCCGGGACCGGTTTTGGCAGCGCCCTGGCCTACCGGGCGGCCCAGGAAGGGGCCAGGGTCGGGGTCCACTACAACCGTTCGAGGCAGGGCGCCGAGGCAACGGCCACCCGCATTGAAGCCATCGGTCGCCCGGCATCCCTGTTCCAGGCGGACATCAGCTCGTGGGATGCGGTGAAGGCCATGGCAGAGGCGGTTTTCGAGGAGTTCGGTGGTCTCGACGTGCTGGTCAACAACGTGGGTGACGTTGCCACCGAGCAGATGTCGTGGCGAGACGTCAACCAGGAGATCATCGACCGGGTCATCGACGTCGACATCAAGGGCACGATGTATATGCACCACGAGTTCGGTACGCGGATGCTCGATCAGGGCTGGGGTTCGATCATCAACGTCGGATCAACCGTCATCGTCCGCGGCAGTCCCCGCGCACCGCAGTATGCGGCCGGGAAATATGGGGTGCTCGGGCTGACCAAGTCGTACGCCAACGCCTTCGCCCCCACGGTCCGGGTCAACGCCTTCGCCCCCGGGTTCATGGAGACCGATGCCACCCTGGCCCGCGAGGATTGGAACACGGGGCGAAGGGAGCGGCTCATCGCAGCTACGCCGGCCGGCCGCATACCCCCTCCCGAAGACCTTGCCGCGGCTGCCCTATTCCTGGCAACCGATGACGCCGCCCACATGATCGGCAACTATCTCATCGCTGACGGCGGATACAACATGATCGGCGCCTGAGGAGGACGACGCCCGGCTATGCACCGCCGACGACGACCGTTCGGAACATGCCCCTCTGGTAGTGATCACTGAGGTTTCCCTCGTCGTC
>Ga0299913_10001376_pt1 | contig 17850 bp, 20 predicted proteins | sample RVTome_9_FD_201360 | JGI IMG/M metagenome (GOLD analysis project Ga0299913, IMG submission 201360) | Soil microbial communities from uranium-contaminated site in the Upper Colorado River Basin, Wyoming, United States - RVT155D38 (version 2) ... | reverse complement strand
CAATTGCTGAGCCTTGTGGACGTGGGATCACTTAATAATTTTTTAGATAGCCGTCATAGCCAATGTAGCTTCCCTATTGGCAGGCAGTGGATTCTGGCCGGCAAAGAAGAATAGATCCACAAACAAGAAAAGCAAAAGCCGATGTAAAGTTAATATCAAGATCACATGTGAACAACCCCATGAGAATAGGCATAGTGGGCGGCACCGGCGGCATGGGTGAGGGCTTTGCGCTCCGCTGGTGCAAAAAGCATGACGTGGTCGTTGGATCGAGGGACGCCAAGAAGGCCAGAGAAGCTGCAGACAACTATACTAAGGCTGCAAAAGAAGCCTATGACAGCGTGGCCGGCAGCATAACTGGCGACGACAACATTGCGCTTGGCAAAGATGTCGACGTTTTGATACTTTCGATACCCTACGAATTCATTGATGACACGTGCGACAAGCTGGCCGGCAGGATCCGCGACGACTGCATCGTCGTGTCGCCCATCGTGCCAATGGCAAGGACCGACGCCGGATTCATCTACATACCGCTGGAGCAGGGCACGAGGCAGGCGGTGGAAATGGTCGCAGAAAAGCTGCCGCCGAGGCCAAGGATCGTTTCCGCGTTCCACACCATATCTGAAGTGAAATTGAAAAATGTCTGCCAGGGCCTGGACGCTGACACGTTTATCTGCGGCGACGACCAGGGTGCCGTAGCAAAGCTGACGGAACTTGTTTCTGAAATCGCCGGCCTGCGCCCGGTCTACCTCGGGCCGCTCGCCCTCACGTACCAGGCGGAGATCCTGACTCCGATGCTCCTGAACGCAGCCAAGAGGAACAAGTTGAAGCACCCCGGCGTAAAGCTGATCTGAGCGCAAACGTTATCAGCAAAGGCGCGTTCTATATTGTGCGGGCATGAGATGGAAGGAAGAGATCGGCGGCAGGAGGCGCGGGAGGAACTGGATGTCTGCAATGGGGGTCCTGTTCATGGTCACCGCCGGGATCATACTGATCAGGAACCTCGTGCTGTTCTACGTCGATCATTCCGCCGGCCTTGTCGGAGATCCTGCGCAATTATTCCTTGACAACTTTGTCAACGGACAGGTCACGAATGAAAAATTTGCGATTGCAATGATCGCTGCCGGCGGCTTTTTGCTCTATTGGGGGTTCTTTCGAAAAAAGGAAGACTATGGTCCGCCGGACGAGCGCGAATGGCGCCGGCTCAACCGCTAGCATCATATTTTAATATCCAGTCACCGAATAGTAATCGAAGAAAAATTGGGCCTGATGAACCGCATGTCAACCGTGATCAAGCAAAAAGTAAACATGCTCCTCAACAAGTTCGAGGACCCGCGCGAAGCTCTCGATTATTCATATGTCAAGCAGCAGGAAATGCTGAACAAGCTGCGGAGAGCCCTTGCAGAGATCATCACTTCGCGCAAGAGGCTTGAAATGCAAAAGTCAAAGCTGTGGGACAACATCCGGCTGCTCGACGAGCAGGCAAGGAGATCTCTTGACGCCGGCAGGGAAGACCTAGCAAGGCTTGCCCTTGAGCGTAAGAACGCCAACCTACTCCAGATCCAGGATCTCGACAAGCAGATAGCGGAACTGAAGGAAGAGGCAGACAAGATGGAAGAAGGACAGAAACGCATGGCAATCAAGGTAGAGGAGTTCAAGTCCCGGAAGGAGGTCATAAAGGCGCGCTACTCGGCAGCGGAGGCGCAGGTCAAGATAAAGGAGAGCATCACCGGCATCTCGGAGGAGATGGCCGACGTCGGCATGTCCATGAACAGAGCCGAGGAAAAGACCGAGAACATGAGGGCCAAGGCCCAAGCGCTGGACGACATGATAGATTCGGGAGTTCTTACAGATTTTACGTCAAATAAGGACGAAATCGAGCGAGAATTAGAAAAAATTACAGTACAGAGCTCGGTCGAAGAAGAATTAGCAAAGTTAAAGTCAGAGAAGGAACGTAAAAAGAAGCAACAAGTGGAGCAAGAAACGCAACAATGAGTAGAAAAGCGAAGGCAAAAGGCAGGGCGGCCGCCAGCAAACTCAAATCAAAAGGTAAATTGCGCGCCAAAAAGGCGGCTTCTGCACGAAAGCCAGCCACAAAGGCCCGCAAAAAGGCGATAGCTGGCCGGGCAAAGGCGAAAAGCGGCGAAGAGTCAAAGAAAATAGTCAGGATAATGGGTCACGGCCAGTTCACCGTGGACGGCAAGACCCTGAAAAAGCTCAACGACATCGACAACGCCATAGTAAAGCTGGTCAGCACGGAAAGGTCGGACGACATGGAATTCAAGAAAAGGCTGACAGAGCTGAGCGACGTGGTGGTAAAAAAAGGCAGGCCGCTTGATCCGCTCAAGATAATAAAGTCTGACATTATACTGCCGAGCGTGGACCTGTCGATAGACGAAGCAAAAAGGCTGTTCAGAGGAGAAGGCGTCATCCCAGAGATCTGAGGGGGAGGTCCCACAGCGGGTACCAGAGCGCCATGTCTTTTTCAAAGGGCATTTCTTCGCCAGCAGCGGCCATCATCTTCATTTCCTGCTCTGTATCCCTTGACTTGCTGCCGGCCGGCACGAAGGGGTAAAAGTTGTTGCGCCTGTAATTGTATATCAGGTACTGGTGGCCGCCCTGCCGCTCGTTTGCAAATTCAAACACTGCCGCCAGCAATTGGTCTGAAAAGCCCTTTTCCGCCACAATGTCGCCCGTAGCAGTCAGGCCTGCCAGCAAGTCCTCGATCCTCTTGCTCTCAAACACTATCCACATGTAGCCGTACGAGTCGGTGATCGTGCGAAAAGCCAGATCGAATTCCGGCTGCAGGGAGCCGAGGAAGCGCCTGACATCCTGCTCCATTTCGTAAAAGAACGTGCCGCTGACAGTCTTGAATGCGAGCGCGCACCTGCCGCTGACCTTGAGTCCCAGCTTTACTTCCAGGGTGACGTGCGACGAAGAAATGGAGAACAATATCTCCGAATCGTCTTTTGGCAGGCGCTTGCCGTTGATGCTGTCGCGTATCCTCTTGAAAAAGCTCAGCTCATTGCAGCCTCCATTTCCATGAGCTTTTTCACCCGCTTGTCGACAGGCGGGTGGGTGGAGAACAGGCTCGCAAATGCGTCGCCCGAGAGCGCCGGGATGATAAAGAACGCGTTCATGCCCTCCACTTCGCGCAGATCCTTGGTCGGCATGCGCTTCATCGTTCCGCTTATCTTTAACAGGGCGCCTGCCAGCTTGGCGGGCTTGCCGGTTATCAGCGCGCCTTCCCTGTCGGCCACGAACTCGCGGTAACGCGAAATCGCCCTGATTATCAAAAAGCTGGCAAACCAAGTGACTATCGCGACGATCAGCATTAGCGCCATGGCTCCTCCGCTGTCCCTGCTGCGCCCGTGCCCACGCATCCCGCCGTACATACCAAACCTCATCATGTACCACGCTATGGTGGAGAACAGGCTTGCCATCGTCAGCACCAGCACGTCGCGGTTTTTGATGTGTGCCAGCTCGTGTGCGACGACGCCTTCCAGCTCTTCTGTGTCGAGCTGGTCCATCAGGCCCATGGTCACGGCGACGATCGAGCTTTTGGGCGTCTTGCCAGTCGCAAACGCGTTTGGAATCTTGGTGTTGACGACTGCGATCCGTGGCTTGGGCAGGTTGTTTCGCGCCACTATGCGCTCGACCAGGTCGTGCAATTCGGGGAACTGCTCCCTGCTCACGATCTTTGCGCCGGTGCTCCAAAGCACTATCCTGTCTGAAAAGTACCACTGCGCCAGTATCATGGCGCCTGCAATGACTGCTATCGGGATTGCGCCAAAGCCTACGTAGGCAAGCACACTCAAGAATATCAGGTAGAGTATCGTGAGCACCGCAAAGCTGACGATTATCCTTGCGGTAAGGCCGTTGTCCCTCCTCTGCCATGGGGCCTTTTTCGTGTACACAGGCAACTTATGTCGGATTTGTTTTATAATCATTCTTGTTGCGCGCTAGCGCTGCGGAGTGTTGAGCTGGGACTTTACTATCTGCACCAGCCTCGCCATGGTCACGGGCTTTTCGATAAAGCAGCCGTTGTCGGCCAGCTCGGGGTACTGGTGCCTGAGCTTTTCGTATTCTCCGACAACAAACGTGGAGATAAAGCACACCTTGAACCCGCGGTCTATTTCCCTCAGCTTGCCGTACAGCTCGATCCCGTCCACGTCGGGCATCCTTATGTCAAGGATCACAAGGTCGTATGCGCCAGCCCGAAAATTCCTAAAGGCCTCGATAGGGTCGGATTCCGCGTCCACGGCAAATCCCGCTATTTCTAGGATCTTTTTCATCACCGTGGTGATGTCTAGTTCGTCGTCGATTATCAGCAGACGGGCGGCGGCCATGCCGGAATCCAGAACCCATCTCTTCTAATTATACAGGTCAGGAACATTCTACTGTACAATGCGACACCGCGAACGATAGTCATGTTATGCTAACCGAGTTAGCAACTGAATACTGCTGAATTTATTAGTCGCATCGTATAACAATAGCGCCTGTGGATTTCTTGCTTCAAGTGCTGAAATCTGTACGTGGAATTTCGGAACTAGGCTCTAAATAGGTTGTCGATAGAGTGGTCAGCATAGAAAAACAAGACGTGAATCGTTCAGGATGGAGAATACTCATCATCCTGAGTTGTTTGGGCCTGATCGTCATGTTTGACGAAACGATGATACTGCCGGCCATACCGGATTTCATCCGCGATTTCAACATCTCGTACAGCACCTCGTCGTGGCTGCTTTCGGCTTACATAATCGCGGCGGCAGTCATGACTCCGATTGGCGGCAGGCTGTCTGACATCTATGGGAAGAAAAAGATACTGCTCATAGTGATGGCAGTTTACACAGTAGGTCTTCTGGCAGGGCGATTTGCCACCGACATCGAATCCATGATCGCAGCAAGAGCGGCCCAGGGCATTGGAATGGCGATGTTCCCCATTGCTTTTGGAATAATAAGGGAAGTCCTTCCGGAGAAAAAGCTTGCAATAGGCCAGACCATATTCAGCTCGACATTTTCTGGCGGAGCCATTGTCGGTCTTGTGGGCGGAGCAGTCATTATCCAGAATTTTGGCTGGCAGGCAACGTTTCTGGCGATACTTCCTGTAGCGATCGCACTCTGGCTGATAATAGTTAGATTCGTGCATGTCCAGAGTCCCACATCAATAGAGGCGAGTAATGGCAGTCCGCCGAATGACCGGACAGTTGACATAAAGGGAACTCTGGCCCTTGCTGCTACAATAATTTCATTTCTCGCCGGCATAACTTTCCTAGAAAGCGAAGGCGCAATGTATCAGGTTGCCGGCCTCTTTGCCGCGTCAGGAGCCTCGCTTGCAGCGTTTATCGTCATTGAAAAGAGGGTGCGCTCTCCTCTGCTTGATCTCAAGTTGATGACTAGCAAAAGTTTCCTTCCACCGACCATCATTCTCATGCTAACTTTCATGTCCATTTTCATGGTATACCTGACGATCCCCATCATTGTGAGAAGTCCGGAGCCGCTGGGATTCGGAGGCGACGCCGTTGCCGTCGCGAGCGTCCAGCTGCCCTTCATGATTGTGCTGCTGATCGGGACAATCATGTCAGGCTTTATCCTGAACAAAATCAAGAATACCAAGCTGACACTGATTGGCACTGTAATCAGCGCGCTCGGATTCTTTATTCTGCTCATGTTCCATTCGACTGAAAACATGGTTTCAGTTGGACTAGCGATACTCGCAGCCGGACTTTCGCTTTCGATTTCCGGAGCGTTTAACGTAATACTCGTTTCCGTGCCGATGCAGATGACCGGGATTGCCCTCGGAATGACGCTGCTTCTCAACCTAGTTGGAATGTCAGTGGGCCCGGCACTTGCCGGAGTATTACAGCAGACGTACCAGGGGACCGTAGAGGGAGTGGCCGGGCAGTTCCCAACGCAGGACGCGTACAACCTGATATTCCTTGCAGCCGCCCTGATCTCGCTGGCGTCGGTTGCCATGGCGCTGGCGGTGAGCAGGAGAAAAGCAGTCCCTGCAATCGCCCATGAAGGCGCGCCGAAAACAGACGAAAAGAGCTAAGCCTGCTTGTTCATGAATCGCTCGAGCCTGTCCATCGCCTTCTCGAGCATCTCTTCTGGCGCAAGATAAACGATCCTGAAATGGCCCGAGCCGTAGGTGGAGCCAAAGCCAGAACCGTGCACGGTCAGGACGCCCGTATTATTCAGCAGGTCGATTACAAACTGCTGGTCGTCCTTCCACCGCGTGCCGAGGTTGATCTTTGGGAAGACGTAGAACGCGCCGCGCGGGACCCTGCTCTGCATCCCCATCGCGTTGAGGCGCTTTACCACATAGTCGCGCCTTGCCCTCAGCTTTTCCACCATCTTTGGTATGTGGGTCTGCGGCCCCCTGAGCGCCTGAACGGCCGCGATCTGCACCGGCATATTCGCGGCAATCCGCACGCGCGCAAGTTTAGGAATGTCTTCGCGGAGGCCTGCAAGCTTCTTTGAATTGCTGTTCATGGCGATGTAGCCGCAGCGCCAGCCAGTCATCAGGTACGCCTTTGAAAAGCCGTTTAGCAAAATGACGGGGGCATCCTTGGCGACTTTGCCGATGCCGGTGAACTGCGAATCAAAGACGATCTTGTCGTATATCTCGTCGCAAATGACATAGAGGTCGTGCTCTGTAGCAATGTCTATTAGCTGCTGCAGGCTCTTTCTGTCGAAAACCTCTCCAGTCGGGTTGTTCGGGCTGATGATGCAAAGAGCGCGAGACCTCGGCGTTATCTTTGCTCGCAAGTCCTCTAGGTCTGGCCTGCCGTCCGCGTGCAATTTGAATTCGACGGGTCTGCCCCCGTAAAACTTCGTGTACGACGCGTAGGGGGGATAGTAGGGCCCCGGCATAAGCACTTCACTGTTTGGGTCGACTATGGACGCCATCGTCATGTCGAGCCCTTCGGACACGCCGTTTGTCACAATGACGTCTTCTTCGGTGACGCTCAGGCCCTTCTCTGACTCTTTTTCCACGATCGCCTGACGGAGTTCCGGCAGCCCTTCAGAGTCGGTGTAGTAATTTTCGTCGCGCATGACCGCGTCGACCATGGCCTTTTTGATGTGATCGGGGGTCTTGAAGTCGAACTTGACAGGGTCGCCTATGTTGAGGTAGATTATCTCCTTGCCCGATGCCTTGTATTTTCGCGCATAGGTGGCAATGTCGCGGATGGCATATTCCACGCCGTGCGTCCTGTCCGATACCTTCAAACTAGACATGTAGAGAGGAATTTGACCGAGATAAAATGTTATGCGTTTGCAATAAAACAGTTTTACATAAAACCCGGGCAATAAATTTAAAGCCTGTCCCGGACGTCTGCTTCTTGCAGATGGTGGCCAATTACGACGAGGTAATGAAACTGGCCCTCGAAAGAGGATTCTACTTTCCAAGTTGCGAGATCTACTCTGACGCCCCGGCAGGGTTCTGGGAGTACGGACCGACTGGCGTCAACATGAAGAACAAGTTCGTCGAGCTGTGGCGGCGCGAGCTGGTAAGGCGCGATGGCATGATGGAGATCGACGGCTGCCAGATAATGAGCAAGAGCGTCTTTGTAGCGTCAGGCCACCTCGGCAACTTTACCGACCCGATTGTGAAATGCACAAAGTGCAGCTCTACCTTCCGCGCCGACCGCTACATCACGGAAAAGACCGGCGAAAACGTACCGGAGAGGATGGCAGATGAAGAGATAAACGCGCTGATCAAGAAACACAACCTGCGCTGCCCGAACTGCAAAGGGGAATTCGGAGGAGTGAGCAGGTTCAACATGATGTTTCGAGTCGGCATAGGCCCGGCGGCAGAGGAAGCGTACCTGCGGCCGGAAACCTGCCAAACGATATTCGTCGATTTTGCCCGCGTCTTCAAGACGATGCGCGGCCGCCTGCCGCTTGGAGTCGCGCAGGTGGGCAAGAGTTTCCGAAACGAAATCGCGCCGAGGCAGAGCCTACTCAGGCTGAGGGAGTTCTACCAGGCCGAGATCGAAGTATTCTGCAACCCGAACAAGCTGGACGAGGTGCCAAAATTCGAGGAAGTGAAAAACACCGTCCTGAGGATATCCTCGGATGACGGCTCGTCGATCACGGAAGCAACTGCAGACGAAGCGATCAGGAAGGGCCTGATACCGAACAAGCTGGTCGCCTACTACCTTGCGCTCCTGATAGAGTTCTACGCCAAGACCGGCGTCGACGTAAAGCGCAGCCGGTTCCGCAGGCTGTCGGACGAGGAAAAGGCGTTCTACGCGTCAGTCGCCTTTGACTTTGAAGTGGAGACGAGCATCGGCTGGCTCGAGCTCGTCGCCTGCAACTACCGCTCTGACTATGACCTGAAGGGCCACGGAACGACCAGCAAGCAGAACCTCGAAGTCGTCGACCCAGCAGATCAAACAAAGGTGCTCCCACACGTCTTTGAGCTGTCGATGGGCATTGATAGAAGCATCTACACCATACTAGAGCACTGCTACTACGAAGACGAGCAACACGACGACAGGGTGGTGCTGAAACTAAAGCCGTACCTCGCCCCAGTCCTAGTGGGCATACTGCCGCTTATGACCAAAGACGGCCTGGGCGAAAAGGCGCGCAAGATACATTCGGACCTGAAGTTCGACTACGACACCTTTTACGACGAGTCAGGGTCGATTGGCCGGCGCTACCGCAGGCTGGAAGAGGTGGGGGCGCCGTTTGCCGTGACAATCGACCAGACGACGATGCAGGATGACACCGTAACTGTAAGGCACAGGGACACGATGCAACAGGAACGGGTCAAGGCGAGAGAGCTGCGCCAGTACATGCAGAACGCGCTTGCAGCAGCAAGGAATTAAAATCGCGACAGGCAAAGAACCACCGTGAAGGGCAGGAAAGGGGTGGCGTCCGGCGACGAACTGCCGGCTGAAAAGTGGCTTGTAGCCTATCGGAACCCCGAGTCAAAAAAACATCCCGGCGGCTCTGTCTTCATGCGCCAGTTCTACGCGCCCGGCTATTACGAGGCCTACGACACGGTCCTGACGCACGCCGAAAAGATGAACCTTGAGGTGTTATGGTTCCGCGAAAAACGATCCTGCGAGCCCTTCATCAACCGGGACTTTCCAGAGCTGGAGGCGGTATGCATCTACTGCAACAAAAAGTTCAACCACGCCGAGCCGGTGCCGTGCAGCCACGACGGCTGCGATTTTGAATTCTGCTCAAGGGAGTGCATGGCGGGGCACGGCGCGATGCGGCACAAAAGTTAGGACTGCGTAGCGTTTTGCCTGTTGCCCCTGAGCACGTTTGTCTGGCTCGTCGCGTCCATCTCTATCGCGACATCGTTGCCTGCGACGTTATTGATCGCGATTATGTTGTTGGTAGAAGATCCTGTCAGGGTTATGCCCTCTTCGCTCCCGGTCACGGTATTGTTGCGGATCACGTTGTCGGTGCTGTTGTTCCTGAGGTAGATGCCGAATTTCTCGTTGTACTGGACGGCGTTGCTGCTGACGGTGGTAGCATTGGTATGGGAAAACAGCTTTATGCCTGCTTCCTTGTTGTGCTCCACAGTGTTGCCGGCGATGTGGACCCCGCTGCATTCGGTGCAGATCACGCCTTCGTAGCCGTTGTCGTGAACGCGGTTTGAACTCATGGTAAAGTTCATCGAGCCGGATCGGATGTCGATCCCGGACCGGGCGTTGCCGTAGATCTCGTTGCCGGTGATCAGGAAGTTGCTGCTGTTCCTCGCGTAAATCCCGTCAAAGTTGAACGCTATAGTGGAGTTGGCGATTGTAAAGTTGCTGCTGTCGTGGAACATTATCGCAGCCCTTGCACTTCTCTCTTCGCTCAGGCCGGCCAGCGGAAAACCCATGTGGCTTATGGTGGAATTTCTGATGTCGAGTGTACCGCCGTCTACAAAGATGAACGGCCGCTGCCGGTAGGGGTTCTGGTCGGGCGCGCCTGCCGCCACGTCCCACGAGGAGACGAGCGAGTCGGCTATCGACGCCTTGCCGATCACCTCTATCCTCCTGTCCTTGTCCTGCGCAGGCGACGCTACCAGGACGTTTTCGCCGGCAATGTCGAGCTGCGCGTCTTCGCCGACGACCACCGTGGTGTCAATAAGGTAGCCGGGGCCAGAGCTGGTCTGTATGACGCTGATGTCGGCCGGGTACCTCTGCTGCAGGCGCTGCATGTCCCACGCGCCTGCCGCTATCACTATCCTGTAAGTTGTGTCAACGCCGATGGAAGTGGTCGTTACGTTGCCCGCGCTGCCGACGGCCATGCTTGCCGGCTGGGCGGGGCTGCTCCAGTTTGTAAACGCCAGCGTCCTGCCGCTGCCCAGCAGTTCTTCGAGCAGCGCGGTCGTGGAGTTGAACCTTGGAAGCGCGCTCGGGGTGAACGCGACAACGCTTGAATTGCCCGAGTGGAGCGCGACGTTGTAAAACGCCATGACATCTGCCATCTTGTCGGTCCTGCCAAGCACGTCCCTGTCTGACAGCAGGATGTCGCCAAAAGCCATGGGCGCATAGTTCGAGTCGTACTGGGCGACATTGTCCCACCGCAGGACGGTGTATCCCATCTGCTTCACGGCGTTGGCAAGGGACAGGTTGGCCTCTGCAAAGCTGGGCTGGATGAAAAACACCGCCTCGCTGACGTTGGCTGACTGCAGGGCGTCCAGAATCTCCTGCAGGCGCGTGGCGTCGTTCTGGCCGATGTAAAACGTAAGCGTAACGTAATGTACAGAGTCGTCGTAGATCGCCTCCAGCCGCTGCCCGCGAGTCTCAGCCAGCTGTGCAGTTGCGGCGGGCAAGAATGAAACAAGCATCATTGCGCCGGCCACAATGACAAAAGCAGAGTTCCGCATCTGTAAGTCAAGCGTGCACTAACTATAAAGCCGGTTTTCAGTCGGATTAGCGAAGAGTGACACTAAATCAGCAACCGGAATTATTGATCACTTTGCCAGCTCTAGCGTCGCCATGCGGATCCGCTCCGGGTCTCCCCTGAACTGGTCGAGGCAGCGCGACGAGAAATGCGCCGGGGCGCCTTCTCGCCGGCTCTTCAGGGTAAAGCCGATCGAGAGCAAGCTGGACTCGAGCCACGCGGCCCACCTTGCATACGCTTCGTCTCCCACCGGCTGCAGCAGCTCGTCGGTTATTTCCACGACAAGCTGGAACGTCCCGCCCGGCTTTAGCTTGGCATGGACAGTTTTGTAGAACGGCTTCCACCTGCTCTCCCTTTTTTCGTCAATGAACGCCGGGTCAGGCAGCACGGCGATAAAGCGGTCGACCGACCCGTCGGGAAAAGCCGGGAGGATGTCTTCAAACGAGCTGCTCGTGATTTCGACGTTGGCAAGTGAGATCCTAGCGCGCGCCTGCGCGCATTGCTCTTTGTCTAGCTCGATGCCGACGTAAAGGGAATTGGCGTCGCTCTTGGCAAGACTCTCAAGCAGCCTGCCGTCGCCCATGCCAAGCTCCACTATTACTTTTGGATAGGAGAAAAGCCTGTCCAGCATCAGGCCTTTAGCAGCTCGGCTTCAAGCAACTGCTGGACCAGCTGGACCACTTCCTGCTCTACCTGCTGCCTGGGCATCCCCAGCTTCGCCGAAAACTGGTCGGTGAGCTGGTTTATCGTCTTATTGCCGTCGCAGGTGTTCCAGAATTCAACTATCGCTTCGTTCACCATAAAGCCTTGGTCCTTGTCGTTTGCAAGCATCATCGAGCCGTCTTCCTGTTTTGCAAACCTGCCTACTTTCAGAGGCTGGCTCTTTTCATAGTCGATCTGGAAGCGGAGCTTTGGTTTTCCAAAGCCGAGCTTGTCGCGGGCCTCAGGGTTCATCTTTTCAAGTGTCCATGGCGGGTCCCACACGATCTCGACGTTGATGCTGCCTATCCCGTTTATCTTGCCGACGTAGCGTTTTACGTCGCTAACCAGAGTATCGTGAAGCGGGCAGCCCCGGGTGGTCATGGTCATCCTGATGTCCACGTCCTTGCCGCTGTCAACCTTGACTCCATAAATGAGCCCGAGGTCGACCACGTTGACCGGTATTTCCGGATCCATGCACTTTTTCAGTGCGTCATACACCTGCGATTCAGTGACTGTCTTTTGTGACATGTGGCTGCATAAAGGTGGGCAAAAACACGATAAATACTTTATCCGTAGAAGCTTCCGTCAGGTCTGGCGCATAAATATACTCTCCCTCAGGTGTTCCACTCTTTAAATCACAGTTGTCTGATACAAGATGCTGGAAGCCGTCAGTCAGTATGACAACACACACAAGTTGTCTGATGTGGGCGGGTTTGGTCAAGTTGCCAATCGCAAGGCGTAAAACCGAACGGCAACATGCGAAGCTCAGACCGTAATAGCCGCGAAGGGCCGTGGTGTGTTCCACGGTTCAAAAGGCTTGGCAGTTGAAGCAATGAAGCGGAATGTCTGACTGAGGCTAATCCGCAGAGTCGATGCCAAGAAGGATGAAGGCAAAAGCCTGACAGAACCTCCGTAAGGCTAGCCTAACAATGCTTTCAGGTTCTTTTCAAAGGGCGGCGTGAGCACGCCGCGCTCGGTGATGATGCCGGTGATGAGCTCGGGCGGCGTCATGTCAAAGGCCGGGTTGAAGACCCTCACTCCCTTTGGCGCGACCCTCTTTCTGCCGACCTTTACGACCTCGTCGACAGACCTCTCTTCGATTACGACGTCCCCGGGGCTGCTTTCAAAATCAAACGTGGAGAGCGGTGCCGCGACATAGAACGGCACCTTGTGCTTGCTTGCAAGGATCGCGACCTGGTAGGTGCCGATCTTGTTGAACACGTGGCCAGTACGGAGCACCCTGTCGGCGCCGACGATTACCCTTCTGATCGCGCCCCTTGACATCATGTGGCCCACTGCCGTGTCCGGTATCAGGCTGACATCGATGCCGTCGTGCTGGAGCTCAAACGCCGTAAGGCGCGAGCCCTGCATCACAGGCCGTGTTTCAGTGGCAATGACGCTCAGGCGCTTGCCAGATTCTATTGCAGCTCTAACCACCCCAAGGGCCGTGCCGTACGCAACCGTCGCAAGGGAGCCGGCGTTGCAGTGGGTGAGCACAATGTCTCCGTCCTTGAACAATCTGGCGCCGTTTGCTCCCATCCGCAGGTTGGCGCTAATGTCTTCATCGGAAATTTTGAGGGCCTCATGAAGAACGATTTTTTTAACTTCCTGCACTGATTTGGCCCGCTTTGCCTTGCCCATCACGCGCTCTAGCGCCCAGAACAGGTTGATCGCCGTCGGGCGCGTGGCCCGCAGAACCTTGAACGCGCTGTCAAGGTCGGTCATAAGCTCAGGCAATGCTTTTGCCTTGCTCTGCTGCGCCGCAAGGGCAAGCCCAAAAGCAGCTGTTACGCCGATGGCCGGCGCGCCGCGCACGACAAGCTTTTTGATGGCGTCAGCCACTTCTCTGTAGTCCTTGCACTTGACGTGGACCAGCTTGTTTGGAAGCCTTGTCTGGTCGATAAGCACCACCGAATTATCTTCCCATTCCACTGTTAGCAAAAGGTCAAGGTTGCGGGCCAAACAACTGGAATCTTTTTTCAGGCGGTATTAAACCTAACTGGGTCTGCCTATCGACGCGAACCTGCTGCCTGCGAACCGCGACTGGTCAAGTATGCCGCGGCCGTCGTACACCGGAGCGCCGCCCAGGTCTTCCTGCCTCAGGTTCCTGTATTCGAGGTGATCAGAAACCAGCATCACGAGGTCGGCTCCCTGAACTGCCTTTGAGAGGCTGGATGTCAGGATTACATCCTGCGGCAGGGCAGGGTCGCTCGCCACGAGGGGGTCGTGCACGCGGATCTCTTTTACCTTTAATTTCTTTAGCTCTTCGATTACCCTGTAGGTGGGCGACAGCCGGGTGTCAGACACGCCGCCCCTGAACGCTAGCCCAAGCAGCGCGACCGTTGCCTGCGAAGCGCCCGGCCCGAGCATCTTGATCGCCTGGTCGACGCAGTAGGCCGGCATAGATTCGTTGACGTTCCTCCCAAGCCGGGTGATGTTGCATTCGACTTTGTTGATGTCTGCAGTATGGAGTATGAACTGGGGGTACACCGGTATGCACGCGCCTCCGACGCCAGCGCCAGGCTTGTGTATGTGGCAAAAGGGCTGCGAGTTGGCCGCCTCCCTTGCCTCCCAAAAGTTGACCCCGACCTTTTCGCAGAACTTGGCCATCTCGTTTGCAAGCGCAATGTTTACGTCGCGGTAGACTCCTTCGAGCAGCTTCTCCGTCTCGGCAGTCCTCATGCTGCTCATCCTGATCACGCCCTTTCTGGCGATCAGGGAATAGAGCTTGCTGCCGATCTCTAGGCTCTTTGGGCCGGCGCCGGCGACCACCGCCGGGTACCGCTCTTCAATGTCCTCTATCGCCCTGCCCTCGTAGATCCGCTCGGGGTTGTACACCATGTAAAAGTCCCGCTCGGCCTGCAGTCGGCTCTCTTTTTCTAGGATCGGCAGGACGACGTCTTCCGACGTGCCCGGAGGCACGCTGGGGTTGAGCGAAACGACGTCACCCTTTTTCAGCCCGCGCCCGATTGCAGAGGCGACCTGCTTTACCGCGGCAAGGTCAGCGGAGAAAGAGTCGGTGAGCAACACCGGCACGCATATCATCTTGAAGCTGGCGTTCTGCGACGCCCTTACCGGATCGTCGCAAACGTAAAACCGCTTTTCCTTGAGGCCCTTTGAAAACGCCTCGTTCACACCGGGCTCTGGCACGTGCGTCCTGCCCTTCCTTGCGTTTTCAAGCACCTTTGGGGACTTGTCGACTCCCACAACGTGCGCGCCGGCGCGGAGCCACGCCGAAACAAGCGGAGAGCCAACATGCCCAAGACCGTAGATCGCGATCTTCCATTCTCCAGACCTGACCTTCCTTGCCAGATCCGCGTTGCCGTTATACCTGCCGGTCGAAACTGCCTTGGCTTTGCCGCCCTTCATATTGCGCTAACATATAGTTTCTGTTCATATATTAGAGTTGATTTTGGTGCCTCAAACAGGTTAAATTCCTGAAGCTCCCAATGCCGCATGATTGCACGCAGTGCCAGCAGCCGTCAGGAAACTAGCAGACGGCATACCACATCCTGTCGCGTTGATCGGATGCCGCGCGTCGGAAACGTCGCTTGACTGCTGCGAGTACGATCTGGCGGTGTTTTCGCCGGAGAGCCAGAGCAGCCGGGTCCTGCAGGCAGGCGGCCACGCGGTGGAACTCGTTCACATGCCCGGACAGGTGAAAAACCACGTTGTCGAGCTGGGCGGCATGGCTATACTTAAGGACACGAGCAAGTTTGAGCTGTCGTCGGCAGCCAGGGGCGTCACGCCGGAGAAATACAAAAGGGCGCTTGCTGTCGCAGGCAAGAAATCGCTGATAAGCTCGCTCTTTTGCCAGCAGAAGATGGGCCACGCAAATCACCCTGCCGTGGCCGCAATGTGGCTCAAGGTCGCGGCCTATGACTTTGTGGGAGGGATGCTTGCCATATCGGGCAGCAGGCCGATGCCGCTGCACGAGCTAGAGCAGGTGAGGCAGGCAGACGCCGGCGGCATGGCGGAGGGAGTCGAAGTCGCTCTAGAGTGCATAGGGATAGAAAGGGCCACCCGGCCGGCGATATCGCGATCGATGGGCGCCATCAGGGAGCTAAAGTCAAAAGACTACGACAGGGATCTCTTTTTGTCAAAAGCGGAACACCTGCTAGACAGCAGCATGCTGGCCGACTGCTATTACTACGCCGGCAGGATGGCAGCGAAAAACCTTGCCGGGAGGAAGGATCTTTTCTACGGCCGGTATCCAAAACTAGTCCAGCTTGCGCTGGATTTGTCGAGCGATGTGCAGCATCTTGAAAAGCTGCAAAAGCGCCTCTTCAGGGCCGCTAACGGCGTCCTGAAAGGCTAATTATTTCCTTCTGACGGTCAAGACCGGCGGCGCTTCGAACCGAGTGGTACTGGTCTTTGCCCTGAGCTTTGCCTTGTACTTCAGGTTCCTCGGCTTTGTCCGCAGGCGATATCCGCAGCACGGGCACCAGAGCCCGTCCCACTTTATGAATATCTCGCAGATCTGGCATCTCTTTTGTCCGCTTGCGTAGCGGCCAGAGCCGACTGGCTTTTGAGCCTTGTGACGGATGCATATACCCTTACAAGTCATCTTGAAAATGAGGCATGAATTTTCTATTTAATACTTCGTAGCAATTGATCCTGATAGGTAAGCAACGATTGTGGAAAAGTAAAGAAAAAAGGCCGTTAGCCCTTTTAGCGTACGTTGATGCTCTTTGCTTTGAATGTCTCATTCATCGTCAGGTATTCATCGAGCTTCATCTTGATGTCGTCTGGCTGGGTATCGTCCATTCCTGAAAAGCCAGCCTTGAATGAGATCTTGTTGCCTGAAACATTCACGTCTGAAATCTCCATATCTGCATAGACGTTGGCAAGCTCGTTAACCCATTCCTTGGCTTCAGTTGCATCTATTCCTGACGTGTCTATATTGACGTTTAACATTTTGGTCATCCGAATCCACCTACAACGGAATTCATACCGACATTAATAAAGTTGACGCATAGCTGGCAAGGAGGCTGGGCTGGCGAATTTAAACAGCACGGTTCATCCGCATATAAAGGCGGTTACTCTTTCTTTTCCTCAAAGCCCCAGTACTTTGTGAGCTCTTTTTCAAATGCGGAGAACTGGTCCTCGTTCAAAAAGTCGCCGCAGTTTTTGTGGTTGGCTATGACCCTCATCCCGACCAGCTTGAACTCGACTTCATAAAATGTGACCTTGGGGCAGTTGCACATTTGTATAGGACTCCTTGCCTTACTCTACTTATTTGTTTACCCGTGGAATAAACATTTATCAGTTGCCACATTCCTATTTTTATTAATGAGCTCTAGATTTCTCGCCTTTGCGTTGATGGCTTCGCTGATTGTATTAGGGGCGTTGTCCGTTTCCCTAAGCGATGCACATGCGCAAGGAGACGATCTTTGGTATCCCGGCGAAGGCATACAGCAGGACACATTCTTCAAGTATAGCATCAATGAACACGACACAAACGGTGGAGATGAGTTTGAATTGACCCTGTGGTTCCAGGAGCAGCAAGACGGCGACTGGATCGTTCCAACGTTTGTGGTCGACCAGGGCAGGGTCATTTCGGGAACTTGGAAGCTTTCAGACAGTATGGGCTACCTTGCAGGTGGCAGCAATGTGCCGCCTGAAATGAACGATTTCATCGGCGGGTATTCAGGCTCGATCCACTGGATCGATTCATTCTCAACAAAGGCAGATCCCAAGTCTCTGAGTGCGCCCAACTGGGGCAGAACAGGCTCCATAGGAGGCTCTGATCTCAGGCCAATGGGTCAGGAGACCGTTACTGTACCTGGTGGCACTTTTGAAACTACTGTTCTTGTATTGCACAAGGGTCAGGCTGACAGCAAGATATGGGTAACAAATGAATTTCCATTTCCTGTTAAGGCACTTTTCTTTACCGACACTACAGCAGGCCAACCTGAAATTCAATTTGAATTTGAACTTTTGGAGACAGGCACAGGTCAGCCCGAAGTTCCCATAACTGAAGAGCGAATCCCGACGCCTCCTTTGAGCAGAAATACTCCACGAGGAACCTACACGATTGGGATTGACTGGGCACCAGAATCAATCGAGCCTAACTCGAATGTGATTTTTACCGTGATGTTGACAGACAATACCGGCTTCCCGCTTGAGAATGCAAACTATGACTTTGCAGTCAAGAACGCCAACGGCATCATAATTCAGGAATTCAACAACCAAGACGCAGACGCCGAGTTTGGCACCGGGACGCATGAAGTGCAGTTTGGCGATGCCGGCCCGATAACGGTCACGGTGACGGTCAATTCTGTCAGCGGCCAGACC
>Ga0299913_10001375_pt1 | contig 17851 bp, 17 predicted proteins | sample RVTome_9_FD_201360 | JGI IMG/M metagenome (GOLD analysis project Ga0299913, IMG submission 201360) | Soil microbial communities from uranium-contaminated site in the Upper Colorado River Basin, Wyoming, United States - RVT155D38 (version 2) ... | reverse complement strand
AGGACTTCCTTCGGCATCCGGTCGAACCGCCTCCGGAGCCCCTCGGGGCCCAGCAGCGTCACCGCGTTGGTCTCGTGCACGAAGCCCGCCCCCTCCTCCAGGGGGTTGTTCACGACGATGTAGTCGCAGCCCTTGGCGACCCGTTTCTCCTCCGCGTGCCGCTCGGGATCGTCGGTCTCGACCGCGAACCCCACGACCAGGGTCCCGGGGTCCCTCTCCACCACGGCGCGGGCGAGGATGTCGACCGTGGGCTCCAGCTCCAGGATACCATTCCACTCCGACTTCTTGATCTTGCCCGGGGAAACCTGGATCGGGCGCCAGTCGGTGACGGCCGCCGTCATCCACAACTGCGCCGAGCCCGGCAGGGCCGCGAGGACGGCCTCGGCCATCTCGTCGGCGGTCCGTACCGGGATGGTCGTCATGTACGGAGGGGCCTCCAGCGACCCCGGACCGTGGATCAGCGTGACCTCGGCCCCGTGCCTCCAGGCCGCCCGGGCCACCGCGAACCCCATCCGGCCCGTCGACCGGTTGGTCAGCGTGCGGGCCGGATCGATCTCGGCCTCGGTCCGCCCCGCGGTGACCACGACGCGGCGCCCGGCGAGGATGCCGCTCCCGTTCAGGAGGCGGTCCAGGGCGGCCAGGATGGGAGCGCTTCCCGGCCATCGACCTACCCCGAACTCGCCGCACGCCAGCGGTCCTTCGTCGGGCGTCACCAGCCACGAGCCCCGCTCCCTCAGAAGGGCACGGTTGGCGACGACCGCGGGGTGGGCGTACATGGTCGCGTTCATGGAGGGCACGAAGACGACCGGTGTCCGGCGCGGATCCACGGCCAGGAGCGTCGTGCTGAGCAGATCGTCGGCCAGTCCGGCCGCGGCCTTGGCCAGGATGTTCGCGGTGGCGGGCGCGACCAGGACGGCGTCGACGCCGCGCGCGAAGTCAAGATGGGGAAACCGGGCGTACTCCTCGTCTTCCGCCGCGCCAGGCCAATCGACCCACAACTCGGTGCCGACCCGCGCGCCCGACAGGGCTTCGAACAGGGCCGGGCGCACGAGCTCGGCCGCGGCCCTGGTCAGCACGACCCGCACGCGCGCTCCCGCGCGCTGCAGGTCGCGCATCAGATCCACCGCCTTGTAGCAGGCGATCCCCGACGTCACGCCCAGCGTGACGACGCGACCGGCGAACAAGTCGCTCACGAGCCGGGGGCCCGCTTGTCGACGATTTCGTACTCGATCTCGCCCTCCACCAGATCCTCGAGGGCGCGCGTCGTGTACTTCTGCTTCCACTCCTTGCCGCCCTCCTTGGGAAGCTCGTTGAGCTTCCGGGCATAGGCGGCGGCCACGACGAGCGCCTCGTACTTGTTGCGATCCGACGTCGCCGCAGCGGCCTGTCCGGGTGTGAATACCTTCATGGTTGACCTCCTCCTCGGTTCAATGAGCCCCCCGCCTTGCGCCGGTGGCGCGCGGGAAGTGGATGTCGATCCAAGGATCCAGTTCCTCCAACCGGGAACGGCGGTGCTCCTCGGCATGGATGATGTGCGAGAACGTATCCACGGTGTCGTCCAGCTCGCGGTTCACGATCACGTAGTCGTAACGCCTCACGGCGTCGATCTCCCCGATCGCGTCATCGAGCCGGCCGGCAATCGCGGCGGCGGATTCGGTCCCCCGCCCGCGGAGGCGCGCCTCCATGGCCGCGTGCGACGGCGGCAACAGGAAGATCGACACGGCCTCCGGGTACAGGTCCAGCAGGCTCGCTCCCCCCTGGACGTCCACGTCCAGAAGAACGTGGTTCCCGGCACCGAGCGCCGCCTCGATGTCGGCCTTCGGCGTCCCGTACAGATGGCCGTGGACGACCGCCCACTCCGCCAGCTCGCCGGCGTCTCGGGCGCGATGGAACTCGAACTCGTCCACGAATCGGTAGTCAGCGTCCTTGACCTCGCCCCGTCTCGGCTTCCGGGTCGTCAACGAGACCGCGAACCGGATGTACGGGAACCGCTTGAAGATCTCTCTGGCGATCGTGGTCTTGCCGGTTCCGCTGGGGGCCGAAAGCACGATCGGAAACGGGATCGCCTCGGGCCGCGGGCTCGCCTCTCCGGTCATTCAACGTTCTCCGCCTGCTCGCGCATCTTCTCGAGCTCGGATTTCATGTCGATCGCCAAGCGCTGCATCTCGGCATCGTTCGACTTCGAGCCGAGCGTGTTCGCCTCTCGCCCGAGCTCCTGCAAGAGGAACGTGAGCTTCCTTCCGACCGCCTCCCCGCTGGCCCCGAGCTCCGACTCGAAATGATCGAGATGGGCGGCCATCCTGGTCAGCTCCTCGGAGACGTCGAGGCGATCGGCGAGGAAGACGATCTCCTGTGCCACCCGCTGGTCGATCGCGGCGGCGTCCTCCACGCCCACGAGCGCGCGGACCTTGGACTGGAGCCGCTCCCGTTCGCGTTCCTCGCGTTGCGGCGCCAAGGCCTCCACGCGGTCCCGCAGATCGCGGAGCGTGGCGAGCCTGGTGACGAAATCGCCGGCCAGCGCCTCACCCTCGGTGCTCCGGCTCGCCACGACCCCGTCCAACGCGGCGTCGAGGGCCCGCCCCGCCCCATCCCGAAACGTCGCCTCCTCCAGCGTGGACTCGGGCTCCCACACCAGGACGCCCGGAAGCTCGAGGAGCGAAGCGACCGACACGCCGTCATTCACGCCGGGGAGTCCCTCCAGCCCGGCCGCGATGGTCAGCAGCCGGTCCAGCACCCCTTGGTTCAAGCGCGGCGACCCGCCATCGGCCCGCTCCGCAGGCTCGATCTCCACGTTGACGGACAGGTGCCCGCGCTCGCACCTCGACGCGCAGCGGGCCGCCACAAAGCTCTCCAGATGGGAGAACTCGCGCGGAAGCCGGATGTGCGTGTTGAGGAACCGGTGATTGACCGATTTGATCTCGGCGAGAAACCGGTAGCCCCCGGCCGCGACCTCGCCACGACCGTAGCCCGTCATGCTGCGGATCATTCATTCCTCCCGCAGCCGTATGAATCTATTCGCCATCGCGCGCGCCGGCAACGACGGCATCGCGCGTGACCGGTCTTCACACGCGACGCTCCAGCTCGCCCGGCAGGAGCTGCGATACGGCCGAGAGCCCGCTGCGGACGGCGCGGATCAGGTCCTCGTTCCCGTCCCAGTGCTCCAGGACGACCGACTCGTCGACGCGGTTCAGCAGGCTGTGCAAGGCCAGCAGCACGACCACCACGTCGTCGACCTGGCCGAGGCCCGGGACGAAGTCGGGCACGACGTCCAGCGGCGAGACGAGGTAGAGCAGGGTGCCCCCGAGAACGAGCTTGCTCCTCCGGGGAACGCGCGGATCGCCGATCAACCGCTTGAGGAGCAATACGAAGTGTGGCAGAAAGAGCGCCAGATCGCGCAGGACGCCTCCGGCGCGGAAGACCTCAGGCAACGAACGGCCGGTGGGCTCCACCTCACGCATCCAGGCTCCGCACCGCGCGTTCGAGGTCTTCCCCGGCCGCTGCCCGGTCGCCGGCGGTCGCGCGGGCCGCCGCCACCCCGGCCCCGAAGCCGTTGTCGATGTTGACGACGACGACCCCGGGCGCGCAGCTGTTCAGCATCGTCAGCAGCGCGGCGAGCCCTTCGAACGAGGCCCCGTACCCCACGCTGGTCGGCACGGCGATCACCGGGCCGGACGCCATCCCTCCGACGACCGACGCCAACGCACCGTCCATCCCCGCCACCACGACGACGGCCGCGGCGGCGGCGATACGCTCCGCGCGCTCGAGGATACGGTCGATCCCGGCGACGCCCACGTCGACCACGGTTTCGACCGGCCGACCGAACATACGCAGGGTCTCGATCGCCTCTTCGGCGACCGGCCGGTCGCTCGTGCCGGCGGTGATCACCAGGACCCGGCCGCCGGTCGGGACGTCGGGCCTTCCGGCGGCAACGGTCCGCGCCACCGGGTTGTGCACGGCGCACGGGATTGCGGCGGTGATGGCCGCGGCGTGGTCGAGTCCGGTACGGGTCGCCAGCAGCCGCCCCGAGCGGCGCCAGATCCGCTCGGCGATCGCGGCCGCCTCGATGGGCCTCTTCCCCTCGCAGTAGACCACCTCGGGGAGTCCGGTTCGCTCCTCCCGCCGATGGTCGATGGTGGCAAAGGAGAGCCGCTCGTGCGGCCAGCCGGACAGTCGACGGCAAGCCTCGTCGAGGTTCAGCTCGCCCCTCTCCAGAGCGGTCAGAGTCGTGCGCAGGAAGGAGTCCCTCATTAGGTTGGAGTCTATCGCGCCGCGACACCGAGTTCCACATCCGACCGCACGGCATTCCGACGGGAGATGACCGATGGCGCGCTGGGAGACGCCTCCGGGCGAGCCAATCCTGGAGGAAGACGAGGTCCACGTCTGGCGGATCTCCCTGCCCTCCATCGAGCCGCACGGGGCCTGGGAGACGCTATCGGACGAAGAGCGGCGCCGGGCCGCGCGGCACCGCTTCGCCGTCCACCGGACGCGCTTCGTCGCCGGCCGGGCGGCCCTTCGCGCCGTGCTCTCCGCCTACCTCGGGATGCCCGCTTCGGAGGTCCCGCTCGTCGGCGAGGCGGGTGGAAAGCCGCGCCTCACGGGCGACCGGAAGCTCGATTTCAACCTCGCCCACTCGGGGGACCTCGCGCTGGTCGCGGTTACGCGTGGTCGGGCGGTGGGCGTCGACGTCGAGCGTCTGCGCCGCGGGATCCCGTACGAGCGCCTGGCCCGGCGGTTTTTCGCCCCCGCAGAGGCCGAAGCCCTGCGGCATGTCCCGGTGCGGCTTCGACCGGCCGCCTTCTTTGCCTGCTGGACGCGCAAGGAGGCCTGGCTCAAGGCCTCCGGTCACGGCCTGGACCGCGGCCTGCCCTGGGCCCTGCCGCGCTTCGCCGTTTCGGTGGAACCTCGCCCGACGGCCCTCGCGGTCATCCTCCCCGATCGGCCGCAGGACAGCGGACGGTGGTCCCTGGTGGACGTGAGGGTGGGCTCGGGGTACGCCGGGGCCCTGGCCGTCGAGGGACCCGTGCGCGCCCGGTTCTACCGTTGGTCGGCTTAGCCCGGCGGATTCTTCTCGCCCGGGTCCTCGTCGTCGGCGCCGTCGCCCTGACCGCCGCGGCGCGGGACGCCCGGGCCCAGGAGCGCCGGCCTTCCGAGCCGATACCGCTCGGGGGGATCGCCGAGCCCGAGCCGCCGCCCAAGGTGCCCGGGGACGTCGAGGGGTTGCCGGCCCTCCCAGAAGCAGAGGACGCGGGCCCGACCATCCCCTGGCTGGTCGACCTTCACGGCATCTATGGCGTGACGCTGGCGCGCTACAACCGCGTCGACGGCCTCGTCCCCGCCTGGGGGCTGGACCTCGAGCCGATCGATCCGGTACGCGCCCCGGCCTTTGGGGGTCGCTATGGGCGCGCGACCACCCGCTCCCGGGGCCTGTGGAGCGCCTGGATCGAGCAGCGGCTCCCGCTGCCGGGCGAGGTCCGGCTCCGGTTCGAGCACTTCCAGCGGACGGCGACGTTCGACGACTGGAGGGTCACCGAGAGGGAGAACGACCTGGCGACCTTCCTGACCGGCTCGGACCTGATGGACTGGTGGCGCGAGAAGGGGTTCCGGGTCGAGCTCCTCGGCGAGACCGTGGACGCGCGGCTGGCCGGTCGCGTCGCCCTGCTCGACGCCAGCCAGCGCTCGGAGCGCGACCGGTCTCCGTTCGTCCTCTTCGGTGGGGACGAGGACTTCCGCGCCAACCCGGCGATCGAGGAGGGCGACCTTCGGAGCGTAACGGTCGGCGGCCGGCTCGACACGCGCGATGTCCAGAGCCCTCTCCTCCCCGCTCCGGGGTGGCGCGTCGAGGTCGAGGTCGAGGGAGCCGGCGGACCACTCGGCGCCGACGTCGACTTCGTGCGCGGGTTCGTCGATCTACGCCGCACCACGCGGCTGGGGGCCGACGTGTGGTGGGACGCGCGGCTCGTCTGGCTGGGACCTCTCGACGGCGACGGCCTGCCCCCACAGCGGAAGGCGTCCCTCGGAGGCCCGGGCTCCCTGCGAGGCTTCCCGGCGGCGCGCTTCGTCGGCGAGGAGGCCCTCCAGGTCTCCACCGAAGCGCGCTTCCCGCTGCCCCTGTTTCGTCCCCTCGACGCGCTGTTCCTCTCCTGGCACATGGTCGGCTTCGGCGACGCCGGGGCCGTCGACGACTACGACCGGTGGCACGCCGACGTCGGGGCTGGCGTCTCCGGCATCAACCTCTTTTCTTATGTCGGATTCTTCGTGGCCCAGCGGGTGACCGACACAGGCGAGCCGGACGACGGGCCGCGCTTCCTGGTCCGCCTGCGGCGCGACTTCTAGCGGGATCGCCGGACGGGGCTGCGGACATGGTACTGACGTGGTAGAGTCTCCCCTTTGCTGCCGGGGTCGGGGGCACGGCATCTCCAGACCGGAGGATGAATCCCAACATGAAGCTGGTCGAATTCCTGTCTCCGGACGAGGTGTCGCTCGAGCTCGAGGCTGAAACCAAGGACGAGGCGTTGCGCGAGCTGGTCGGGTTGCTGGGGCTGGACGACAACTCCGAGGAGAGCCTGTTCAAGCTCCTCCGGAAGCGGGAAAACCTCGGCTCCACCGGCATCGGCAAGCACGTCGCCATCCCGCATTGCCGATCCCTGGTCGTCGACCGCCTGCGTGTCGCCTACGGTCGCACGTCGAAAGGGCTCGAGTTCGACGCCATCGACGGCAAGCCTGTGCACCACCTGTTTCTCATCGTCGCCCCCCCGGTCGAGATCTCCAACCAGTACCTGCCCGTCCTGGGGAAGATCGCGCAGTTCTGCAAGGAGCCGAGGAACCTGGCACGACTGGACGACGTGGAGACGGCCGACGAGTTCTTCGAGGCCGTCGAGCGGTCCACCGGCTGAGCGGGGAGGACGTCCTGGACACCAGGATCGAGCTTTTGATCGCGTTGCAGGACCTGCTGCAACTCAAGCGGGACCTTCAGGACCGGAGCTATGAGCTGATCGGCTTCGAGACGGGTGGCGAGACGGCCATCGACGCCGAGATCGAGAACCTGAGGGCCGAAATCGACCGCGCCGTGCTGCGCCGTTTCGACCGCATCGCGACCAAGTACGACCGGCCGCTCGTACCCGTCCGGAACGGCGTCTGCTACGGTTGCTTCGTGCAGTACCCGACCGCGAAGATCGCGGAGCTCGGCGACGCGCCCATCACGTGCGAGAGCTGCGGGCGCCTGCTCTACCGCATTCCCTGAAGCGTCTCTTCCGCGCCCGGGGGCGCGGACGCCGCGCGGACCCTCAGCCGCATAAGCGCGGTCTGGCTCCCAGCATCCAGCTTGTACCAGTAGACCCCCGCGGGCACGGGCTCCCCGTTCCTGTCGTGGCCGTCCCACGCCACCCGGTGGAGCCCACGCCCCTGCCGCTGGTCGACCAGGATCGCGACCTCCTGGGCGAGCAGGTTGTAGACGGTGAGCCGGACGTGGCTCTCCCCCTCCAGCCGATAGGTGAAGATCGTCGGGCTGACGCCGGGGGTGAACGGATTGGGGAAGTTCTGCTCGAGGCGGAAGCCGGCGGCGGCCGGATCGCCCGTCTGGGCTGAGGCCGGCTCCGTCACGCCGAGCGCAGTCGCCAGCGCCGCCAGGAGCCCGAGACGAGCTAGCGCGCTACGGCGCCCTGACCACCCAGGCGTCGTGGTAGCCCGCGCTCCGGAGGCGCTCCCGGGCGCGCCCGCCCGCCGGCTCGTCCGGGAACCGACCCAGGAAGACGCGCACCAGGCCGTCCCGCCCCACGACGGACCAGGCCGGCAGGTCGGAAAACCGCTGCTGGAGTTCTCGAATCCGGACAAGGGCTCCTGTCTCGCTACCGAAGGCTCCTATCTGAAGGGTCCAGACTCCCTCCCGGAACGTCGTGTCCGGCGTGGCCACGTCGGCGGAAACGTCCGCCGGCACCCCACGATTATACTGGACGTCCGATCCGAGGGTTCCGAGCAGCTCCTCCGTGCTGGGGTCCCCGCGCTCCCGCGGCGTCGTCGGCACCGGCCGCCGGGCGGGTGAATCCGGGCTGCGAGCCTCTCCCGCGGCCACCGAGTCGGGGTGGACGAAGGGCTCGTAGACGCCCGCCGCCAGCGCCTCCGCCTGGCTCTCGAATTCGGCCTGGGCGGCTTCGCGCGCAGCCTCGAACTCGGGGTCCCCCGTCCTGTCCGGGGTCGCTTCTCCCCGCCGCTCGGGCGAAGAGGAACACGCCAGGGCGCCTGCGGTCGCCAGAGCAAGACACAGGCCGAGCGCCGGACCCTTCCTCACGGGACCCCCTCCGCCAGGGTCCGCCGGTTCCCTTCGCGGCGCGTGACCCCGACCCTGTCGAAGTGCTCGAGCACCGGGATCAGGTACTTGCGGCTGACCCCCAGGGTTTCCTTGCAGATACCGATGTCGGCGCCGCCGTGGTGGGCGATCGCCGCGGTGAGGGCCGCGCGTGCTCTCTCGACCGCCCCGGCGTCCGCCCACCAGTCGCTCGCCAGCTTGACGAGCCGCCCCTCGCGCTCGAGGTACCTCAGGACGACTCTGAGACGCGCCCCCTCGACGCCCAGGTCCGAGGCCACGGCGTCGGTTTCGGGCGCCTCGAGACCCGCCTCGAGGTAGCGGGCCAGGGCGGCCTCCAGGAGCCGGGCCTCGTCCGGCCCCGGATCGACCCGCCGACCGGCCTCGGCGAGGGCCGTCCCCCGCCGCTCCAGGGTCCCACGGCTCACCAGGGCCTCGATGGCGGACTCGACCAGCGCCGGATCGGCACCGGGGACCGCCCCCCGGGCGGCCGGCAGTGGCAGCCCCGGCTCGAGCGGATGGGTCTGGTGCCGTCGGGCGACCTTCTCGGCGATCCTCGCCATGACGCGCTCCCGTGCCGAGGGCGGGAACCACCGAGGGCCGTGCCGATCGACCCTGTCTCCGGATGCGACCGCGCGCAGGGAGTCCCTCGACAGACCCGTCTCCAGGGGAAGATCGGCCTCGGCGACCCCGCGCACGTCGGCCGCCCGCACCACCGCGACCACCCGCTCCGGACCGCAAGCCTCGACGAGCTCGGCCAGGAGCGCCGCCCGCTCGGCCCGGGCCGGGCCTCGCGTCCAGGGAGGCGTCCGCGCCAGGACCTCGCCGCCGCCGATCGTGGTGACGGGGCTGTACGCCCTGAGGACGAACCGATCCCCGAACGCGGGGACCACGGGCTTCTCGAGAAGGAGGAGCGCCGTCCCGGATCCGCCGGGCTGAACGGGCTCCCCCGCGTACGGTCGGACCCGCGCCATGACCTCCGCGGTCGCATGATGGACCCGGACCCGGTCGCCGCTCCCGAGCGGCCGGGGCGCCCGCTCCGACAACCAGATCCTCGCGTCCAGGCGGCGCACCGCCTCCCAGCCGCCGTCCGGGTCGACCAGGGTGGTGCCGCGGCGTACCGCTCCTGCGCCCGGCCCGCTCAGGGCCAGGGCGGCCCGGGAACCCGTGGCGGCCCTCGCCACCGACTCGCCGTGGACCTCCAGCGAGCGGATCCGGACCACCTCCCGGCCCGGCCGGACGGCCACGGTCGCCGCCACGGCGACCTCGCCGCTCCAGATCGTCCCGGTCACGACCGTCCCCGTGCCCGCGACCTGGAACGCGCGGTCGACCGGCATCCGGAAGGGAAGGCCGGCGGGCCGTTCCGGCGCGGCCGCGAGGACGGCTGCCAGGGCCGCCCGGAGGCGGTCCAGACCCGTCTCCCGGACGGCTGACACGACGACGATCTCGGCCTCCGCCAGTGGCGAGCCGACGAGCTCCTCGCGAACGGTCTCGACGACGAGGTCGGACCAGTCCGGCTTCACGAGATCGGCCTTGGTCACGGCGACCACCCCCCGGTCTATGCCGAGCGCCTCGAGAACCAGCAGATGCTCCCGGCTCTGGGGCATGAACCCCTCGTCCGCGGCCACCGTGAACAGGACCGCGTCGATCCCGCTGGCGCCGGCGACCATGTTCTTGATGAACCCCTCGTGTCCAGGAACGTCGACGACGCTGGCCGGCGGGGCGTCCGGGCCCAGGTCGAGAGGGGCGAAGCCGAGGTCGATCGAGATGCCACGCTCCCGCTCCTCGGGAAGGCGGTCCGTCCAAACGCCGGTCAGTGCTTGGATGAGGGCCGTCTTGCCGTGGTCGATGTGACCCGCCGTGCCGACCACCCTGCGGGAGCCCCGCTCCGTCACGCCGCCTCGGGACGGAGATCCGCGTGCCAGCGAACGAAATCGTGCACGAGCTCCTGCACGAACAGCTCCTCCCGACCCACCTTTGCGACCCCTTCGAGGAGGCCATAGTCCGGATGCGCGTAGAGCGCGAGGAAGGCGTAGCCCCGCGCCGGCAGCCGCCGCTGCCCCGGTCGCGGGGCGCACCCCCCGCACACGAGGCCCCCGTCGCCGATCGAGAACGCCAGCTCGCCGCCGTCCGGGAGCTCCCGCCCGCAGCCGATGCAGGCGTCCAGCCGCGGCGCCACGCCCAGCTCGCCCGCGGCGGCCAGCCGGTGCCAGGCTTCCCAGCGTCGCTCCGTCCCGGGCGGGGCCGTCTCCAGACGCTCGAGGCCCGCCGCCGTCAGCGCGTACAGGGACGCCAGCGGCGCCCCGTCCGGGAGGACGGCCTGGAGGAAGCGGAACCATCGCCCTGCGGCCTCCAGGCGGGGCAGCGAGGCCGAGACCCCGCGATGGGCCGCCAGCAGATCGACCCCCGAGAGGGTCTGCACCTCGCGCCCCTCCTTCTGGTAGTAGGTGACGAGAAGCCGCTGGAAGGTCCCGAGCGAAGCCCCGAAGCGGCTCTTCGGGCGGCGCGCGCCCTTGGCGATCACCGGCACGACGCCACGATCGCGCGTGAAGAGCCGGTAGATCATGCTCGTCTCCCCGAACCGGACGGCCTTCAGCACGAAGGCCTCGGTCCTGACGATGGCCACTACAGGAGCCCACCGAGAAAGAACGAGGCCGATCCCAGGATCAGCAGAAACGACACGATGTCGGTCATGGTCGTCAGGAACACAGACGACGACACGGCCGGGTCGAGGCCAAGCCGGTGGAGCAGGATCGGGAACGACGCCCCCCAAAAGACACCAAGCGAGATCGCGACCCACATCGAGCCCCCGACCACGAGCCCGACCCGCGTCTCTCCCTGCCAGAAGGCCCCGGCCAGTCCGATGCACGAGGCGATCACGAAGCCGATGACGAGGCCCGCCACGACCTCGCGCGCCACCGATCGCAGGGGGCGGAAGGGCTTGCTCGTCAGGGCCAGCCGCCGGACCGCCACCGCCGTGGCCTGCACGGCGGAGTTCCCGGCCATCGCGGCGACCACCGGCATGAAGACGGCGATGAACGCGATGCGCTCGATCGTGTCCTCGAAGTACGCCACGACGAGCGCTCCCAGCCCCGACGTGAAGAGCGTGATCAGCAGCCATGGGATCCGGGAGCGCACGATCTCGGTCGGCGTCGCGTAGGTTTCCTCCTCCTCGTCGACGCCGGACAGCCGGAAGAAGTCCTCGGTCGCCTCGGCCTCGAGGATGTCGATCACGTCGTCCACCGTGATCCGACCGAGCAGCCGGTCGAACTCGTCGACGACCGGGATCGAGACCAGGTTGTACTTGGCGATGAGCCGTGCGACCTCCTCCTGGTCGACGGTCGGCAGCACACGCACCACGTCGCTCTCCATGATCCGTTCGACGCTCGTCGTCCCGGTCGCGACGATCAGGTCGCGGAGGGGCAGCGTCCCTACCAACCGGCCCTCTTCGTCGACCACGTAGACCGTGAAGAAATCGCGCACCTCCTGACCCTGGCTGCGGACCGCGCCGATGGCCTCGTCCGCGGTCAAGGTCGCCGGAACGCTCACGAGCTCGGTGGTCATGACGCCGCCCGCGGTCTCGTCGTCGTAGCGCATCAGGGCGGCGATCTCGCGGGACTCTTCGGGCTCGATCGCCTCCAGGATCTCGCGCGCGTCCTGCGCCGGGAGCTCGCTCAGGATGTCGGCGGCGTCGTCGGCATCGAGTTCCCGGAACAGGGCCCGCCGCTCGGCTCCCTCGACGGCGTCGAGGAGACCCGGCCACGACTCCTCGTCGACCTCGCTCAGGGTCTCCGCCCGCAGCTCGGGCGGCACGCTGCGGAAGAAGGACGCGCGGGCGTCGTCGTCCAGCCGGTCGATGATCTCCGCCAGGTCCGCGGGGCGCAGCTCCATGAGCAGCGGGTGGAGGGCGGTCGCGTCGCCCCCGTCCGCGAGGACGTTCAGGATGCGGTCGACGAGCTCCTTCGTCTGTTCGGCCGATTCCGCCACGATGATGGCTGCTCCAGGCGCGGGGACGGGTGGCCCGCGAGCGCGGGGTGGGCGCTCGGGGACCGGGGTCGGTCGACGGGTTCCGCGGCGCGATTCAATCTGGAGAGCGGCCCGGGCTCCGTCAACGCGCGAGCCGCGCGACCCATTCCTCCTGGGTCGCCAGCATCGCGCGCTCGGTCTCGGCGGTCGCGTGGTCGCGCCCGGTCAGGTGAAGGGCGCCGTGGACGAAGAGCCGGACGACCTCCCGTGCCACCGGCTCGCCGCGCTCGGCGGCCTGCGCCTCGGCGCGCGGGAGGGACACGTAGACGTCGCCGAGGCTTCCGCCCGCGGTGGCGGGATCGTAGGGGAAGGCGAGCACGTCGGTCGGGGCGTCGATCCCGCGAAAGCGGCGGTTGAGATCCTCCAGGTCCGCGTCACCGGTCAGGACGCAGTGGATCTCGCCTTCCACCGCGGCCCACTCCTGCTCCACGAGGCGGGCCAGGAGATCGCCGGGAAACGGCTCCAGATCAGCCGGGGCCGCGACCGACGGATGGAACCGAACGATGATCCGCATCGGGGTGGTCCCGGACCTCGGGGGCGTGGAGCGAGACGGACGGGTAGTCGACCCGCTGATGATGCATCCCGCACAGGACTCCGACGAACTTTTCCTTCACGGTGGCAAGGTCACGGAAGGTGAGGTCGGCGTCGTCGAGCTGATGCTCCTCGAGCTTGAGCTCGACGATTCTCCGCACCACCTCCTCGAAGCGCTCGGGGGAGGGGTCCCGAACGACGCGGCTGGCCGCCTCCACCGAGTCGGCCAGCATGACGACCGCGGTCTCCTTCGTGCGCGGCCGGGGGCCGGGGTAGACGAAATCCCCGACCGTCGCCGGCTCGATCCTGCCCTCCCTCTCGGCCTGGTGCCAGAAGTAGGACAGTCGGGTCGTGCCGTGGTGCTCACGGATGAAATCCATCACGCATTCCGGCAGCCCCGCCGCGCGGGCCATCACGACGCCCTCGCTTACGTGCCGTGAGACGATCCGTGCGCTGGCGGCGGGGCGCAGCGACTGGTGCGGGTTGATGCCGTCACGCTGGTTCTCGACGAAGTACTCGGGGCGCCGGATCTTCCCGATGTCGTGGTAGTACGCCCCGACCCGGGCGAGCAGGGAGTTCGAGCCGATCCCCTCGGCCGCCGCCTCCGCCAGGTTCCCGACGACAACCGAGTGATGGAACGTGCCGGGGGCCTCGACGAGGAGCTGCTTGAGGATCGGCCGGTTCAGGTCGGCCAGCTCCAGCAGCGTCAGGTCGGTCGTCCTTCCGGACGCCCACTCGAGGATGGGCAGGAGCCCCATCGCGATGAACACGGACAGGGCCGCGCTGAGCGCGCCCCACGCCAGCCCCACCGCCAGGTCGACCGACGTCCAGAGCTGGACGAGGGCGAGCGCCCCGAGGGCGAAGGTGTGGCCGACGATGATGAATAGCAGCGACTCGTAGAACTGGGTCCGCCGGCGGATCCGCCGCACGCTCCAGGCCCCGGCCAGGCCGCCCAGGAGCCCGGTCCAGAGGACCGGGAAGCCGAGCTCCACCTGGGCTACGATCAGTACCGACAGGAAGAGCGTGGTGGCGACGCTCAGCCGCGCGTCCCACAGGATCGCGACCAGGATGGAGCCCAGGGCCACGGGAGCGGCGAAGTCGGGCATCGCCTCGACCCGCTCGGCGAACGCGGCCAGGCCGATCACCAGCGCCCAGATCAGGGCCAGGACCGCCAGCGCCCGGTAATCGTCGAAGACGTCCCGCCGATACTGGAACAGGTAGAAGCCGAAGAGGAGGAGGATCGCGACGCCCACCGCGAACCCGCCCAGCCCAGCCCGGAGGTCCTCCCCCGAGAAACCGGCATGGCGGCGGTCGAGCTCCTGCCTGAGGCTGGCGACCTTCTCGAACTGCTCGGGGGTCACCCGCGTGTGGGCGGCCACGACCAGCTCGCCTCGCAGCACCTCGCCCGCGTACGGGCTCACCGAGCCGCGCGCCTCGTCCCGCCGGACGGTAGTCAGGGAGGGCCGGGCTTCCAGGCTCGCAGGCATGAGGGCCGGCAGCAGGTCGAGGACGAGCCGCCGGATCTCGGGATCGAGACGCTCGGCCCGTTGCGCCAGAGGGGTGATGTCGGCCCCTTGCTCGAGGAACGTAAGGGCTTCGCGCGACACGATCACGGGGGGTCGGTCCGGTTGGCGGATCTCGAGCTGGGTCCCGACGATCGAGGGAGCCTCCCTCGCCTCGAGCAGCCAGCTCTCCTCGTACACGACCGGAACGGCCCGGCGCGCGAACTCCAGGACCCGGTCCCGGACCTGCGGGTCGGCAAGCACTCGCAGCTCCGAGGCCCGGAGCTCGACCGTCCGACCGTCCACCCTCGCCAGCTCGGGCACGCGCGCCGGGAGGGATTCCGGCGGAACCCCCTCGAAGCGGCCCAGGAACGCCTCGATCGCGGCCAGCGCCGAATCCGCCCCCGCCGGCAGGACCGCGTAGACGGGCGGGACCGAGGCCGCCGCCTGTTCGCGCAGCCGCACGAGTTCCTGTTCGCCGCGACGGACCGGATAGTCGAACGGCGCGAGCAGGTCCTCGGACGCGACCGCACCGACCCGCACGACGGGGATGTCGTAGCCCCCCGGCGGTGGGAATAGAAGGAGCGTGAACCCCGCCACGAGTGCCGGCAGGAGTAGCCTGAGCGCCAGGTCACGCGACGACGTCGGATCCCGGGACGGCCGCCAGGCGGCCAGCCGGGACCGCGTCCACGCGACCCCTCGCCGGCCCGCGCTCATGCTTCCCCACCCTCGAGCCGCGGCCGCCGCACGGGAACCGCAGCGGGCGCGTCTTCCGAGCCCTCGGAGGTCTCGTACGCCTCCAGGATCCGCTGCACGAGGGCGTGCCGGATCACGTCGCGCCCGGTGAGGTAGACGAAGGCGATCCCGTCGATCCCCTTGAGGATGCGCTCGACCTGCAGCAGCCCCGATTCCTCGCGCGGCGGCAGGTCGATCTGCGTCTTGTCGCCGGTCACCACCGCTCGCGAGTTCAGGCCGAGCCGTGTCAGGAACATCTTCATCTGCCTCGTCGTGGCGTTCTGGGCCTCGTCCAGGATCACGAACGAGTCCGCCAGCGTGCGCCCGCGCATGTACGCCAGCGGGGCGATCTCGATCGTCCGCGTCTCGAGGTACCGCCTGACCTTCTCGTGCGGCAGCATGTCCTCCAGCGCGTCGTACAGGGGACGCAAGTACGGGTCCACTTTCTCCTGCAGATCACCCGGGAGGAAGCCCAGGGTCTCGCCCGCCTCGACGGCGGGACGGGCCAGGACGATACGGCGCACCGTCTTGCGGTGGAGGGCGTCGAGGGCCATCGCCACCGCCAGGTACGTCTTGCCCGTCCCCGCCGGCCCGATCGAGACCGTGATGTCGTTCTCGACCATGGCGGTGAGGTACGCCTCCTGCCCGGCCGTCTTGGGCTTGATGATCTTCTGGGTCCCGCGGATCGGGACACGCCCGCGCTCCAGCCGCTCGAGTGGGTCCTCCGCGCCGGTCGCGAGCTCCTCGTAGAACCTCCGGACGTCATCTCCGTCGAACCCGGCCCCCGTCTGCACGAGGTTCACCAGGTGGTCGACCAGGGTCGCGACACGCGCGACGATATCCGGCTGGCCCTCGATTCGCAGCTCGCCGTGGCGGACGACCAGGCGAGCGTCGCTCAGGCGCTCTATCAGCTTCAGGTTCTGGTCGTTCGTTCCGAAGAGCGTGAGCTGGTCGACGCCGTCGATAGGGATGGCGTGCTGGTGGGCCGAAGTCCGGGCGGGCACGTCGAAGCGAGTCTAACGGTCGCCGAGCGAGGCGGTCAAGCCGGGTCCCGGGTCAGCCGGCGAAGGTGGAGCTCTGCCAACTCGGCCTCTCCGGCCTCGGCGGGAGCGCCCTCGAGAAGGGCGCTGGCGCTGGTGGTCTTGGGGAACGCGATCACCTCGCGCAAGCTGGCCGCTCCGGCGAACAGCATCGCCAGCCGGTCGAGCCCGATGGCGATCCCGCCATGCGGCGGGGCGCCGAACTCCAGCGCCTCGAGCAGGAAGCCGAACCGGCGCCGCGCGTCATCCGGCCCGACGCCCAGACGCTCGAACGCCAGCTCCTGCGTCTCACGATCGTGGATCCGGATCGACCCGCTGCCCAGCTCGTGGCCGTTCAGTACCAGATCGTACGCCTTGGCGAGGATCGTCGCGGGGTCCTCCGCCTCCAGCGCCTGCCGGCCTCCGACCGGCGCGGTGAAGGGGTGATTCATGGGGACCAGCACACCATCGGCGACGTCGAACAGCGGGAAGTCGACGACCCACAGCGGACGCCACGGGGTCGAGCCGTCGAACCAGCCCCGTTCCCGGGCGAGCTGGACCCGCAGGACCCCGAGCGCGATCTCCGCCGTCCGCGGCCGGTCGGCAACCGCCAGGAGCAGATCGCCTGGACCGGCAGCGGCGGACGCGCCGGCTTTCTCCCAACAACCGGATCCTACGAACTTGTCGACCGAGCTCGTCCATCCGTCGTCGCCCCGCTTCGCCCACACGAGCCCCTTCGCCCCAGCCGACCGGGCCGCCTCGGTCCAGCGGTCCAGCACGCCGCGGCTCACCTCGGCCCCCCCTGAGACCGTGAGAGCCACGATCCGCCCGCCCGACTCGGTGACCGAGTCGAACACGCGAAACCCGGAATCCACGAACGCGCGGGTCACGTCGACCAGCTCGTGGGGGATCCGCAGGTCCGGACGGTCGGTCCCGAAGCGCCGCAGCGCCTCGTCGTAGGTGAGTCGCGGGATCTCGTCGATCTCGACGTCCAGGCAGGCGCGGAACAGGTGCCGGACGAGCGCGTCCACCGTGTCCAGCACGTCCTCCCGCTCGACGAACGCCATCTCGACGTCGATCTGGGTGAACTCGGGCTGACGGTCGGCCCGCAGGTCCTCGTCCCGAAAGCAGCGCGCGATCTGGAAGTAGCGATCGTACCCGGCCACCATGAGAAGCTGCTTGTACAGCTGGGGCGACTGCGGGAGCGCATAGAACTTTCCGGGATGGATGCGCGACGGGACCAGGTAGTCGCGGGCGCCTTCCGGCGTGGGCCGGGTCAGCATGGGGGTCTCGACCTCCCAGAATCCGCGTCCGTCGAGAAAGCGACGCGTCTCCCACGCGATCCGGTGACGCATGCCGAGCGCGGCCGTGATCCGGGGCCGCCTGAGCTCCAGGTACCGGTGGCGGAGGCGCAGATCCTCGGCGACCTCCCCCCCCTCCTTCTCGACGTCGACGGGGAAGGGCGGCGTCGCCGCCTCGGACAGGAGCTCGCACCCGGTGATCTCGACCTCGACGCTGCCCGTGGGCAGCTCGCGGTTCAAGCTCGCCTCGGGACGCACCACCACGCGTCCTTCCACACGGACGACGTCCTCGGCGCGAAGCCTCTCGACAACGGCGAACGTCGCCGCGTCGAGCCGGTCGGGGTGGGCTACGCACTGCACGAGCCCGTATCGGTCGCGGAGGTCCAGGAAAATCAGGCCACCGTGGTCACGACGGCGGTGGATCCACCCGCAGAGGAC
>Ga0299913_10001374_pt1 | contig 17856 bp, 16 predicted proteins | sample RVTome_9_FD_201360 | JGI IMG/M metagenome (GOLD analysis project Ga0299913, IMG submission 201360) | Soil microbial communities from uranium-contaminated site in the Upper Colorado River Basin, Wyoming, United States - RVT155D38 (version 2) ... | reverse complement strand
ACCGCCCGGATCACCCTCGACGCCTGCGTCGGCGAGAAAATGGCCGGCCGGTGCGATCACACCGGCGTCGGCGAGAGCCTCCGCTTCGCCGGCCGCGACTGGTCGGTGGTCTGCCGCTTCACCGCCGCTGGCTCGGCGTCCGAATCGGAGATCTGGGGCGAGAACGCACAGCTGATGCCGGTGTTCCTGGGCGAGGCGTTCCCCGTGGTGCAGGCGCTGCGGTGACCGGCTCCCGGCGCAGGGCACTGACCTCGGCGGTCATCGTCCTGGTGATCGGGCTGCACGCCGTGCCGGTGCTCTACCGGAACGAGCGGGGGACGCTCTGGCCGTTCATGCAGTGGTCCATGTACAAGAACTCGCGCAAGGCCGGCCCCATCGACACCCGACAGCGGCGCATCCTCGCCATCAGCTCGAGAGGCGTCACCGACACGGTGACGCCGCACCTCCTGGGCCTGAGCATCACCGTGCTCAAGCAGCGCTATCTCGTGCCGATGGCGACCGGCGACTTGTCACCCGCCCCGGAGCTGATGCAGCGGCTCAACCGCGACCGCGCCGATCCCGTGGTGGAGCTCCGGCTGGAGAGTGAGACCTACACCATCACCGACACCGGGATCGTAAGGACGAACGACCCGGTCGTGGTCTATCGGCCGGACGTGGCGGGATCGCGATGAGCGGTACGCCGACGAGCAGGTGGGTCGAGCGGTGGAATGCGTACTGGTTTCCGGCGACGCCGCTGCTGCATCTCGCCATCTGCCGAATCGTCGCCGTCGCGACCCAGCTCTTCTGGTTTCCCCCCGACCTGGGCGAGCACGTCAACCTGCTGGAGAAGAATCCGGAGTTCATCGAGCCGCAGCTCATCGTCCGGATCATCTCGGCCGTGATGCCGGCCGAGGTCTTCTTCACCCCCTCGGTCATCACCGGCCTCTACTGGCTGACGTTCGCCGCCGGGGTGCTCGCGCTGGTGGGACTGTTCACCCGCACGTCGCTCTTCGTCTTCGCCGCCGGGACCTGGATCTTCGTCGCCCACCTCTTCTCCTACGGCGACCGGCACCACACCGAGGCGCTGTTCTGCATCTTCCTCCTGCTCCTCGCCCTGGCCCCGTCGGGCGACCGGCTGTCGGTCGACGCGCTGATCCGCCGGCGGCGGCGCCGGATGCGGGACCCGGACGGCCTGTCCGGGATGGCCGTCTGGCCGCTGAAGGTGATGCACGTGCTGTTCGCGCTGACGTACTTCTCCGCCGGCATGAGCAAGCTCCTTCACAGCGGCACCCGCTGGCTGAACGGGTACACCCTCCGGGGGCACACCTTCGGCGACGCGCTCGAGCGCGGGCATCCCCTGGGCATCTGGCTGGCGCAGCAGCACGAGCTGGCGGTGGCACTGTCGGTCTTCACGATTCTGCTCGAGGTCTTCTTCTTCGTCTCCCTCTTCCTTCCCCGATTCGCGCCGCTCTTCATCGCCGCCGCGCTCGCGTTCCAGATCGGCCTCTACGTCAGTGCGGGCTACGACTTCTTCCAGCACATCGTGCTGTTGACGTTGCTCCTCTTCTTCCTTCGGCCGGAGTGGTGGCAGAGCCGGCTGGGGAGGCGGGTACCTGACCTGACGCCGGAATTGTCATCCCGAGCGTAGGATGGAGCTGGCGGCTACTTGTCCATGATGCCTGACGGCGAGACCTCTCTCCCTCGGAGGGACCTGCTGCGCGGCGCCGCCCTGGCAGCGGCGGCGCTCGTGCTCCACGTGCCGGTCGCGTGCGGGAGCCGGAAGGCGACCGCTTCGGATCCCGACCGCGAGCGCCTGGCGGACTGGACCGCCGCGCTTCGGGCCGAAGGACTGGCCCGCCCCGAGGCGCCACTCGGCCGCGCCGCGACCCGGGTCGGCGAGCTGGCGGCCGGCACGCCGTATGAAGCGCACACGTTGGAGGCCTATCTCGGCGCCGGCACCAGCCCGCCCCGGATCGAGCCGCTGACGCTCTCACTCACGCGCTTCGACTGCGTGACGCTGGTCGAGGCGTGCCTCGCGGTGGCTCGCCTGGCGGCCGGCGACGCGGTGCCGACGTGGGAAGGGTTCGGGCGCGAGGTCGAGCGGATGCGTTACCGCGCTGGGGAGCGAGGCGGCTACGCATCGCGGCTGCACTATTTCAGTGAATGGATCGGAGACGGCGAACGGCGCGGGCTGGTCCGCGATCTCGGCACGGAGCTGGGGGGAGCCGAGGATCAGCGCCCCCTGCGCTTCATGACGGAGCATCGGAGCAGCTACCCTGCACTGGCGGACGATGGAGTCTTCCGCGAGATCGAGGCGGTCGAGCGTCGGCTGGACGGGGAGCCCCGCCGGGTGGTTGCCACCGGACGAATCGCGGAAGTCGCGGATCGGATCGAGACCGGCGACGTGCTCGCGTTCGCCACGGCGATCCCGGGCCTCGACGTGACGCACGCGGCGTTCGCCTATCGCGATGCCGGGGGGATCCTCCGGGTGCTGCATGCTCCGCTGTCGGGTGGGGTCGTCGAGATCACCCGCTCGACCCTGCCGGAGTACGTCGCGGCCATCCGCCGATCGACCGGCATACTGGTGGCGCGGCCGAGGTGGGGGGAGCGGGCCGTGGCTCCTTCGCTTCGCTCAGGATGACAGCGAGTTATTTCTTCCTGCTCCCCCTGCTCCCCGGCTTCTCCTCGTGCCGCTCGGGCGTCGGCTCATACTCCAGCCCCCCGCTCGCGGCGGACCCGAACTTGGGGGCCGCAATGCCGCCTTTTACCGTGAACGGCGGCTCGTGCCGCTCGGGCACGAAGCGCTCCGGCTCGGCCTCGAACGCGCGCCGGCAGTTGTCGGAGCAGAAATACACCTCTTCGGACTCGTAGGTTACCGAACCCGCGGCCTTGGCGACCTCGATCGTCATGCCGCACACGGGATCCTTGACCTGGCGCATCGTCGGCCTCCTCACAGGTGGGAGGTCAATGTCGTGCACCGGCGGGCGGCAATCGGTGAGTTGGCTCACGCGGGCCGGCGGCCCGGCGGCCCGTAGCATGCCGGCCCGGCTGGACGCTACTTTGGGACTGCCATGCCGTTCACGCTCTACGTCGCTTTGGGCGACTCCATGAGCAGCGATCATTACCCCACCTGCGACATCCGCCGGCTCGACGCGCCGCCGGCCCGGCTGGATCCGCTCGGGGCGGCCGCGCTCCTGTACCGCAACGACGACATCCGTTGGCCGGAGTTCCGCGGCCTGGACCTGGAGACCCTGGAGCCCGAGGCCGAGTTCCTCAACCTCGCCGAGGACGGCGCCATGATCGACGACGTGGCGACGGAGGAGCTGGCCCGTCTGGGCCGGGACAACGAGGACCCGGGCATCCTGCTCACCCTCACCGCCGGCGGCAACGACCTGCTCGACGCGCTGGCGGCCGGGCGGAAGCTGGAGAGCGCGGTGGGCCTGGCCATCAAACGCTACACCGACCTGGCGGAGACCATTCGCGAGGAGCTGCCGCGCGCCACGCTGATCCTCACCACGGTCTACGATCCCACCGACGAGACCGGCCGTCTGCCCGGCCTCGACGCCTACGGCCGCCTCCCGCTGGAGCAGCTCGACCGTTTCAACCAGCAGGTTCGCGAGACGGCCGAAGCGATGCCGGACACGGTCGTGGCCGATGTGCACCGGCACTTCCGCCGCCACGGCCTGACGGCGCCGGAACAGGATCGCTGGTATTGGGATCGGAATCCGATCGAGCCGAACGCCCGGGGCGCCAGCGAGATCCGGCGGGTGTGGTGGGAGATCGTCGAGAGGACTGTTTAGCGGGAAACTTCGGTCTGCTCCTTTCCTCGACGTTCTGCTTTGCCCGGGGGTGAGCCTAGCTCACCCCTCCACTCGCTCCCCCGCCCGCATCCGCTCCAGCGCCGCCTCGTCGGTGAGATCGAGCCGCAGCGGCGTCATCGATACCAGCCCCTGCTCCACCGCCCAGCGGTCGGTCCCTTCCTCCACCTCCTCCACCGGCGCCACCGTGAGCCAGTAGTGCCGCCGTCCCATCGGATCCTCGCCGGGCACCACCCTGCCGTCGTAGTGCCGCACCGACTGCCGTGTCCAGCAGATGCCTGTGGGCGCCGGCGGCAGGTTGACGTTCACCAGGCAGAGTGACGGCTGCGCGATCAGCAGCTCCAGTACCCGCACGACGTAGGGGCGGAGGCGGGGAAAATCCGGCTCGCTCCCGGCGGTGGGCGTGCTCAGGGCGATGCCTCGCAATCCGAGCAGGGCGGCCTGTTTGGCGGCGGCGAGGGTGCCAGAATGCCACATCGCGTTGCCGAGGTTGGGTCCCAGGTTGATGCCCGAGAGCACCAGGTCCACTTTCTCCCACATGTGGACGCCGAGCGCCACGCAATCGGCGGGTGTACCGTTCACCCGGTACGCCTCGAAGTCCCGGATCGGCGTACGCCGCAGCGACAGCGGGCGCGAATGCGTGATCGCGTGACCCATGGACGACTGTTCGACGTCCGGTGCGTAGATACGGACCTCGGCGACCTCGCGCGCCACTTCGGCGAGCGCGAGGAGTCCCGGACTGTAGATGCCGTCGTCGTTGGCGATGAGAACGCGCATGTCTCAAGATCGTTCGCTCGAGGTGAATGTGCGAGTCACGCTGGTCCACAATCCCGCAGCGGGCGACGAACGCCACTCCGCCAAGCGGATCCTGAAGGAGCTCGCCGAGGCGGGCTACGACGCGACCCTGGAGTCCACCAAGAAGAAGGGTGTGCAGAAGGCACTGGAGGATCCCGGGGAGCTGGTGATCGTGGCGGGCGGAGACGGCAGCATCAAGAGGGTCGCCCTCGCGCTCGCGGGAACCGGCATCCCGATGGCGATCCTTCCTATTGGCACGGCGAACAACATCGCCAAGTCGCTCGGCGTGCTCGGCTCCATGCGGGACCTCATCGCCGGCTGGCGCCGAGCGGAGCGGCGCCGGCTCACGGTGGGGTCCGTCGTCAGCCGGTGGGGAACGATGCGGTTCGTGGAGTCGGTCGGTGTGGGCGTGTTCACCGAGCTCGTCACCCGGGGTGACGCGGAAGTGGACGACAATACCGGCGGCCTGACGGGGCACGAGATCGACCGGGCCCTGCTGCTGCTCCAGCGGGTCGTGGCGGAACGAAAGCCGCGACTCCGGGGGCTGACGCTCGACGACACCGATCTCACCGACGAATATCTGCTGGTGGAAGTAATGAACATTCCGCTGGTCGGCCCCAACGTGCCGCTCGCCCCCGGGGCCGACTACGGGGACGACCGGCTCGACGTCGTGACCGTTACCGAGCGCGAGCGGGAGGTGCTCGCCGAGTACGTCCGGGCGCGCCTGTCCGGTGGGGCGGCGCCGCCGGCGCTCACCGTGCGCCAGGCCGTCCGAGTGACGATGCAGGCCTCCCCCAACGAGTTGCACGTGGACGACACGCCCTGGAGCCCCGAGCAGCCCGCCGGCAAGACCACGCCACGGCCGAGCCTGGACGAGGGTAAAGTGAAGGTCGCGATGGAAGACACCTCGGTCGAAGTCCTGATCGGGGGCGCGCCCGAGCCGGAGCGGGGGGCATGAGCGACGGGGCCCGCACCAGCCGCCGGGCCGTCGTCGGCGCTATCGCCGGGGGAGCCGCGGCCTGTCTGCTCCGGCCCCTCTGGGCGCTGGAGAGCACTGCCCCGCTCACCCGCCCGATCCCCTCCAGCGGCGAGCGGCTCCCGGTGATCGGGCTGGGCACCTGGATCACGTTCAACGTCGGCGAGGACACCGAGTTGCGCGACGAGTGCACGGCGGTCATGCGGGCCTTCTTCCGAGCGGGCGGCCGGGTGATCGACTCCTCGCCGATGTACGGCTCGTCGCAACCAGTCATAGGCTACGGTCTCGCCAAGCTGGGCCGCCCCGCGACTGTGTTCTCCGCGGACAAGGTGTGGACTTCGTCGGAAGCGGGAGGGCCGGGGCAGATCGAGGAGTCCCGTTCCCACTGGGGCGTTCGTCGCTTCGATCTGTTGCAGGTGCACAATCTCCTGGCCTGGGAGGAGCACCTCCCGGCCCTGCTGGCCATGAAGGCGGAGGGTCGGGTGCGCTATGTCGGCATCACGACGTCCGAGGGGCGGCGCCACGACGCGGTGGAACAGATCATGGCGAAGCAGCCGCTCGACTTCGTTCAGGTCACCTACAACATGCTCGACCGCGAGGTGGAGAACCGCATCCTCCCGCTGGCTCGGGACCGGGGCATCGCGGTGCTTGTCAACCGCCCCTTCCGCCAGGGATCCCTGATCCGGGAGGTGGAGCGGCATCCGCTTCCCTCGTGGGCCGCGGAGATCGGCGCGGCGAACTGGGCGCAGGTCCTCCTCAAGTTCATCGTATCGCACCCCGTGGTCACCTGTGCCATTCCGGCCACCAGTCAGGTGCCCCACGTCGTGGAGAACATGGGTGCGGCGACCGGCTCGCTCCCCGACGAGGCCATGCGCCGGCGGATGGTGGCGGACGTAGAGCGGCTCTGATGCCGGAGTGGTGGACCTACTCGCTCTCGGACTTCCTGCTCTTCTCACCCCGGACATACTACCGGCTCATCGGGCGTCACAACGAGGCGCTCTGGCCGGCGCAGCTCCTGACCATCGGCCTCGGCGTGCTCACCGGCGGCCTGCTGACCCGGCCGTCCGCGTGGCAGGGGCGAGTCGTCTCCGGACTCCTGGCCGTGCACTGGGCCTGGGTGGCGTGGGCGTTCATCTGGAACCGCTACGCGAGCATCAACTGGGCGGCGAAGTATTTCGTCGGGCTGTTCGCGGTCGAGGTAGTGCTGCTCGTCTGGGTGGGTGTCAATCGCGGAGGCCTGAGGTTCCGTCCGCGACGCGATGCGCCAGGGACCGTCGGCATCGTGCTATTTGTCACCGGCCTGGCGGGGTATCCGATGCTCGCTCCGTTGCTGGAGCGCGGATGGACGCAGGCGGAAGTCTTCGGCATCGCGCCCGACCCGACGGTCGCCGCGACGCTTGGACTCTTGCTGCTGGTGGAGGGACCACCCCGGTGGGGCCTCCTGATCGCGCCGGCTCTCTGGTGCCTGATCGCCGGCGCGACCCTGGTGGCCATGGGCTCGCCGGAGGCGTGGATCATCCTGCCCGCCGCGCCCCTGGGCATCGCCGCAGCGCTCGCTAGAGGTCGACGATGACTTTGAAGCCGCCGTACGCCATCCTCTTGACGTCGAACGGCATCGTCTTCGGATCGTTCATCATCGCAGCCAAGCGCGGGTCCTTCATCACCTTGGCATTGACCCGGTCACGGTGCGCGCGCGACTTGTAGACGATCCAGGAGAACACCACGGTCTCGCCGCGCTTGACCCTGAGCCGGCGGGGGAACGTTATCCCCATCCCCTTCACGTTGAGATCGTCGCCGGCGCACTCGCGGTACTCGAGCGCGCCGTGCTCGCGCCAGACCTTGCCCGCCTTCTGGGCGATGCGACGATAGGCGTCCAGGTGCTTCTTGGGAACCGGCAAGAGAAATCCGTCGACGTATGCCATGACTGCCTCCTCACGGGTTTGCTGGAATCGGGTTGTCATTGGCCGGCCCGCCCATCACCGCGGATACGCGCGGTACTCCGGCCGGTACATCCGCCCGGCCAGATGACTCTCTAGGTCCTCCGGCAGCTCTCTCTCGGCCAACCCCTCGGCGATGACCACGCGGCTCACGGCCGCCGCGATCTTCGCCGACACCTCCCTGATCCGATCGAGCGGTGGCAGCAGCGCTCCCTCCGCGAGCGGCCCTGCCCTAGCCACCTCCGCCAGCGCCTCGGCGGCCGCGAGCAACATACCGTCAGTGACCCGCCGCGCGCCGGTCTCCGTCGCCGCCAGGCCGAGCCCGGGAAAAATGTAGGCGTTGTTGGTCTGCGACGACGCCACTGTCCGGCCATTCACGTCCACCGGCGCGAACGGGCTCCCACTGGAGAACACCGTCCGCCCGCCGGTGGAATGGTACGCCTCCTCGGCGGTGCATTCGGCGCACGATGTCGGGTTCGAGAGCGCGAAGACCAGCGGGCGCTCGTTCACCTTCCCCATCGCCTCCAGCACGCCGCGGGTGAAAAGGCCCGCTCGGCCAGTCACCCCGATTAGCGCAGTCGGCCGGAGCGCCAGCACCGCTTCCTTCAATCCCGCGATAGGTGGATGCGCGCGGGCGTAGCGTCGCTTCCATGTCGGCAGCTCCGGCCGGCCCTCGACCAGAAGCCCGCGCGCGTCGAACATCCACACTCTGCTGACCGCCTCCGCTTCTCCCATCCCCTCCCGCCGCAGGGCCGCCACGACCAGGTCGGCGATTCCCGTGGCGGCGGCCCCCGCGCCGAGGAAGAGCAGCCGCTCGTCCGAGAGCCGCCGCCCGGTGACCCCTCCCGAGACTAGCAGCGCCGCGAGCGTCACCGCGGCGGTCCCCTGGATGTCGTCGTTGAAGGCGCACGTCCGGTCGCGGTAGCGCGCCAGCAAGCCCACCGCCTGCTCGGTGGCGAAGTCCTCGAACTGTACCAACGCGCCGGGGAAGACCTCCTGCACCGCGGTCATGAACTCGTCCACCAGCTCGGCATACGCCTCGCCCCGCAGTCTGGGTTGCAGCAGCCCGGTGTACAGCGGATCGGCCAGGAGCGCCGGGTTGTCGGTGCCGACGTCGAGCATGACCGGCAGGCAGAGCGACGGCCGGATCCCACCGCACGCGGTATAGAGCGCCAGCTTGCCGATCGGGATGCCCATTCCGTAACTGCCGAGGTCGCCGAGGCCCAGAATGCGCTCACCGTCGGTCACCACCACCACACCCACCTTCGGCTCGGGCCAGTTGCGGAGCACCTCGGCGACCCGTCCCCGATCGCGCGCCGAGACGTAAAGCCCGCGGGGCCGCCGGAAGACATAGCCGAAACGGGCGCACGCCTCCCCCACCGTCGGCGTGTAGATAATGGGCATCATGTCGGCGAGGTGGTCGATCACGGCCCGATAGAAGAGGGTCTCGTTCCGGTCCTGGAGTGAGACCATGTAGATGTAGCGCTCGAGGTCCGAGGGCTTGCCCCGGAAATTCGCCATGATCCGCTCGAGCTGCTGCTCGATGGTCAACACGCGCGGAGGCAGCAGACCGTGCAGGCCGAGCACGTCGCGTTCCGACATGGGAAAGGCAGTGCCCTTGTTCAGCCGGGGATCGTGCAGCAGATCCATGCCGCGTTTCGGTGGGAGAGCCATCGGGCGAAGGTGGGCTCGGCGGGTTGCGATGGCAAGATGGGCCCGAAGCTCAGGGCAACTTCGCCTCCAGCTGCACCAGGGCCGTGGGCGCGAAGGTCGCTCCGGCCGGGTGGTACCGCAGGTTCGCGCCCAACAGGTTGCGGATCCCGAAGTGGGCTCGGAGCCGACGTTCCCACAGCCACTTCTGGAGCGCGAGATCCAGCGTGAACGCGTCGTCGAGCTCCTCGGGGTAGCGTTCCCGGGATTCGACGGCCACCGCCTCGAAATCGGCCCAGCGTGAGACTCCCCGGTATCCCGCCAGCATCCACAGCTCGAGCCCCGGCACCGGCACGTACTCCACCATCGCGCGCGCGCCGTGCCGCGGGACGGGTGCCCAGCCATCCCGGAATACGCTGTCGCCGCCCACCACGCCGCGATACCAGTAGGAGATCTTGAGGTCGAGACCTCTCAGCGCTTCAACGGCGAGGTCCAGACCTCCCCCGGCCAGCTCGCCGCCGGCTCCGTGCACGATCGCGGCCGGCCCCTCGAAAGACTCGACCTCGGGGAGGAAGTGCAGTTCCCGTTGCTCCAGCGAACGATTCCGCGAACGGCGGAAGAGTCCCCGCGCCGAGAGCGTCACGGTCGGGAGCGGACGGAAGGACCACACCGCGTCCGCCGTGACGCGCTCGGGGGCGCGCCGTGATCCGATGACATCGAACGACACCCCCGCGTCGCGCAGCAGGTCGTACCCCCGGTCGGTCCAGGCCCAGATGCTGTTGTCCTCGGCTGGCACGGTGCGCTGGTATGCCATGACGGTCTCGAGCCGGGAGCTCGCTGTCGGCGCCCAGGTGTGGCGCAGCAAGACGGCGAGTCCGGTCTCTCCCTCGCCGAACGTCACCGCCGCCGCCGCGACAGGACCGCCTGCCCTGTCCCGCCGCACCCCGACCTCGGCGTACGCCGTCCCCAGGGCGATCGCCTCGAGCTCGCCCGGTGACTCGGCCGCGAGCCGGCGCAGCCTGATACCGGCGGTCCGCAGCCGTGAGCTCCTCTGGGACAACTCGAATCGGGCCTCGGTAGTCCGCGCGGTCCAGTCGAGCGGCGGGCCGACAGCCGCTCGCCGCGCGCGGGCGCCGTTCACCGTGTGCGCGATGTCGTACGACAACCCTCGCAGCCGCCCGGCGGGGACCGCCCCCACCACGCCGGCCCGAGTGAACCGCTCTCTGGTCGCGATCTCGGTGCCGAACGGGCTCAGGCCGAGCGCGGCGCCGACGTTGGAGTGGCGAACGGTGATCTCGTGGCTCCCGCCGCCGGTTCGCACTCCCGCACGGAATGCGGGTGCGGTCAGATGGAGACGGGGACGGCCGCCGAGAGCGGCGGCATAGCGCTCGACGATCGCCGGATCGGTGGGCACCATCTGCCCCCACGCGAGCGTGGCCGCCGCGAACCACGAGCGGCCGCCGTATCCGAGGCCCGCCGCGCCATCGTGGCCGGTCCGATCCACGTTCGGAGACGTCTCCGGCGTAAACTCGAAGGGCCCCGGGTCGCCGATCTCGCTGCCGGTAGTGAACCACCCGCTCGCGGTCGGTCCGGACGCGGGCTCGACGGTATGCACGTTGACGATGGCGCCCGTCGTCAGCTCTCCGGCCGCGAGGTGCGGCAGCTCCACCAGCTCGACTCGCGCGATCTGGTCCAGGGGAATGCCAAGCCGGTCGAGGCTGGTGCTGCCGAACAGGTCCAGCTCCATCCTGCGGCCATCCACCAGCACCGTCCATTGCGCCGGCGTGAACGGGCTGCCGCCGAGAGGCGACGGCTGCCAGGTGAACCCGTCTACCGTGGCGACGTCCCACATCCCCGCGAGCCGGAGCACATCGCCCAGGCGCGTTGCACCGGCGCGGCGGAGTGTCTCGCCGGTGACGGTACGGCTGCCGGCGGCCGAGTCACCCTTCGCCTGTGCCGGCAAGGTCGAACCCCAGAGCGAGAGGCCGGCGGCGAGCGCGGTCAGTCGAGAAAGTCGCGGAGCCATGCCGGCGTACCGAATCGGCGACCCAGTCCGGCGGAGAGGAACACCTGCTCCATCCGGTGGTGGGTGAGTATGGACTGGTAGGTGATGGAGGACTCGGCGAACCACGAGCCCCGAGGCATCCACCGCAGCGTGGCGCGCGCCGCGACGCCCAGCTCGCTCTCACGGCGGCGAAACGCGGGAAGCGTGTCGCCGTCGAAGCGCAGGGCCATCACGCCGACCCGAAGTCCGCCGCCGACCCGCAGTGCGCTCCCGAGGCGATGCTCGCCTCCCCATCCGGCATACATGAAGAGCGAGCGAAACCCGGGGACGTCGCCCCGCCGCGCGCCGGGGTGAGCGTACTGAACGCCTGCGTCGACGGTTCCGAGGTAGAAGGGCAGCGCCACTCCGGCGGCGACCGCGGGCCCGGGCGCCCAGTACCGGTGCAGTGTGCCGTGGCTGACGTCCGCCAGGACGGTCAGGCTGAGATCGAGTGTCTCGAAGGCGGATGGTCGGGCCTGCGCGGAGCCGGTGGTGGGCGACGCAGGGGCGAGCACCAGCGAAGCGAGGAGCCACATCAGCGGAACTGATGACCATGTCGGCGGCCGGGTGTGCTCGTGGGCCATTGGGGAATATGGCTGAAGACTCTCATCCTCGAAGCACCACCAACAACGATGCATGGTGGTCCCTTCACATAGAGCACTGGGGGCCGGCCGTTCTGCTCCTCCTCGGCGCGGTGACGGTCCCTGACCCCGCCTGGGCCCAGACGCCCGACTCGGTTCCCGCACCCGGCGCGCTCAAGCTGCACATGCCCGGGGGGCCTCGAGGGTACTGATCGCTCTACACGCCTCCCCGCTCGCGCTCCAGGACCCGGCGCCGTTCCGACAGGTGGGTGAACGTGCGACGCGCACGTGCCAGCACGGCGCCCGCCGCCGCCAGCATTGCCAGGCGTACCGCCGCGGAGCCGGCGGGGCGACCGGTCCGATACCCCACGGACGCCGAAAGGTTCACGAGGCTGGGGGAGAAGCTCACGGGCTGGGGGAGGGAGAAGAATGAAACGTGTCATCCTGAGCGAAGCGAAGGAGGCCATGCCCGGACTTGGCCTCCTTCGCTTCGCTCAGGATGACACTCACTGCCCAAGCGATTCACCCCCCGCCGGCGACGAGCCTCCGGAACCCCGGATCCCGCCGGATCGGATCCCAGGTGGGATCGGCCTTCAACGCCGCCAGTGAAATCCACGACGGCACGGTGAGCAGGTATCTCAACTGCGTCACCGCGGAGTCCGCCTCGCCCAGCGTCGCGTAGACCACGGCCAGGTTGCGGACCATGTCCACGCCCAGCCAGGTGTCTTTCGCCGGCGGACGCAGCGCGACCGCCCGCCGGCCCTCGCGGATCGCATCCTCGCGGCGTCCCAGACCGGCGTAGGCGATGGCGAGCTCGGCATGGAGCGAAGGGTCCTCCGGCCGGGCCCGGGTGCTCCTCTCCAGGACGGTGGCCGCCGAGTCGAAGTACACCCGGGCGAGTTGGGTGTCGGCCCGGGACCGCCGAACCCTGGCCTTCGTCAGGTAATAGGCCGCCGAGTCGGGGCCGAAGGGCACCATGGAGAGCCGATCGGCCGCCACCTGTGCCGAGCTGTCCTGCGACCGCCACAGCGCCGGGCCGATGTCGAACTGAAGGGCCCAGAACGCCACGTCCTCCGCGCCCGCCCTCGGAATCCCCTTGCGCAGCGCGGCCGACGCGGCGCGGAGATCGCCGTCCCGCGCGATGATCAGGAGCGCCTGGTAGATGTAGGCCGGCGAGTCGGGCTCCAGCTCCAGCGCCCGCGCGAGATAGCGCTCCGCCGCGGCATAGTCCCGCCGCCGGACGTACACCTCGAACAGATCGAGCGTCTTGACCCCCGACCTGGGATCCAGGTCCAACGCTCGCCGCAGGTCGGTGAGCGCCTCGTCCCACCGGCCCAGACGGCGCTCGACGAGTCCGCGGGCCCAGGCGATGTCGCTGTTCCCCGGATCGCCCGCGTGCGCGGTGCGGAATTCCTGGAGCGCCCGCTCGTAGTCCAGCTCACCCCAGTAGTGGATCTGGCCCTGCGCCAGGTGGGCCTCGGGCAGATCCGGCTCCAGCCGGAGGGCGGAGTCCGCGGCGGCCTGCGCCTTCGCCAGCCGGGCCCCGGTCCGCTCCGAGAAGTGAAACTGCCAGATGTGGGTCCGGGCGAGCCGGGCGAAGGCGAGCGCGAAGGCCGGATCGAGCTCGGTGGCCCGGGTGTACATCTCCTCCGCCGCGCGCAGCCCGTCGGGATCGCCCGGACGGTCGAGGTAGTCGTTTCCCCGCAGAAAGAAGTCGTAGGCCCGGAGGTCATCGGTCGGCTTCGCGGCGAGCGCCTCGTGGTGGGGACGTTGGAGGGCGAGATCGAGGGCGGACGCGACCTGCTCCGCAATGCGCGACTGCACCTGGAAGACTTCCGCGATCGTCTCGTCGTACCGGCCGGCCCACAGGTGGCGATCGTCGGAGACGCGGATGAGCTGCGGGGTGACGCGTACCCGGCTGGAGCCGCCGGACTTCTCCCACCGCACGCTCCCCTCGAGGATGTAGTCCACCCCCAACTCGCGCCCGATCTCCTTGATGGATTTGCCGCTCTCGCGATACTGCTCGGCGCTGGTGCGGGAGATAACGCCGAGGCGGGGGATCATCGCGAGGCGGCTGGTGATCTCCTCGGTGATGCCGTCGCTGAAGTAGTCGTCCTCGGACGAGCCCAGGTTCTGGAACGGCAGCACCGCGATTCTCGGCGTCTCCGGCGGCTTTCCCTCCCGGTCGCCGAGACCGAGCGCGAAGAGGAGTGCGGTCGCGGCGATCGCGCCGACACCCACCAGCGCGGCCGCCCGCTTCCGTCCGCGGATCCCGCGGTCGTCCTCCCGGGCCGCGGTCCCGGCGCCCTCGAGGGCGGCTGCGAACTCCGCCCCCGTGGCGAAGCGGTCGCCCGGCTCCTTCGCCAGCGCCTTGGAGAGCACGCTCTCGACCGGCTCCGGGACCTCTGGGCGCTGCGAGCGCAGGGAGGGCAGCGGTGCCACCACCTGCTTGGCCATGACCGACTGCGGGGTGGGCCCGGTGAACGGCGGCACGCCGCCGAGCATCTCGTAGAGCACGCATCCGAGGCTGTAGATGTCGCTCCGGCCGTCGATCTCCGCCGCGCCACCAGCCTGCTCGGGGCTCATGTAGGCGGGAGTTCCGATCGCCAGGCCGATCTCGGTCAGCCGGTCGGACTCGGCCGACTCCATCGCGGTGGCGATGCCGAAGTCCGCCACGACCGCCTGGTCATCCTCGAAGAGGATGTTCTCCGGCTTGATGTCGCGATGGATCACGCCGTTGCGGTGGGCGTAGTCGAGCGCCAGCGCGACCTCGCGCGCGATGCGGACCGCCGCGGCGACGGGCAGCCGGCCTGCCCGCTGGAGCCGCTGCCGAAGGGTCTCGCCGGCCAGATAGGGCATGACGTAGTACAGCAGCCCGTCGGCGTCACCGGAGTCGAACAGCGGCAGGATGTGGGGGTGGGAAAGCCGGGCGACGAAGCGGATCTCGCGGAGGAAGCGCTCGGAGCCGACCGAGGCGGCGAGGTCCGGGTGGACCATCTTGAGGGCGACGCGGCGGTCGTGGCGGAGGTCGTGGGCGAGGTAGACGGTCGCGGTGCCGCCGCGCCCGAGAAGCGATAGGCTCCCGTCCGGCTGCCGCTCGATTCGGTATCTATCCGCTAGAGACGCCGCGAGGCGCTCGTGCATCGCCGTCATTTCGAGGGGTCTGCTTTATGAGACGTGTCTGAAGCATACCGGGGTCGGGAGGGTACGGACAGTCGACGGACTGCCCTGGGACTCAGAACCCTCCCCCGCCGCCACCGCCGGACCCACCGCCGGACGACCCGCCACTGAACCCCGATCCACCCGAACTCCGCGGCGACGAGCTCATCGCGCTCGAAGTCCGGCTGGAGAGATCCCCCAGCCGGCTGGAGAAGCCGTTCAGGTCGAACGGCCCCGGGCTGGAACCGACGTACCAGGTCGGGGGGGTCCGGTAGATGCCTTCGAAGGCCTTGGCCCACTTCCGCTCGACTCCGAACGCCATCGCGAACGGCAGGAACCGCTCGAACATCTCCGGCGTCTTCACCACCCGCTCGAAGCGGTCGCCCTCGACCCGGCGGAGGAACTCCTCGAAGCCGAGCACCCGTTCCAGGGCGCGGGCGCCCTCCACCGTCCGCGCCGGCATGTACCAGCCGAACGCCGCCACGATCAGCCCGCTCACTACGCCGGCGATCACGAACGGCAGCGGGGTCATGTCGAACCAGGCCCCGCCGACCGCGGAGCCGATGCCGATGATCAGCGCCGTCAGGACACCCGCACCGATCATCCAGCGGCCCTTCACCTTGTCAGGGCGCGCACGGTAATAGCCGCGGCCGACCAGGCGGCCGTAGATGCCGTCCTTGATCCGGGGGAGGTGGGTGTAGAACTCGTTGTCGAGATCGGAGAGCTTCACCGGGCTGCCGTCCTCGAAGATTCCGGAGAGCACGCGAGTCTCGTGGTCTTCCAGCGCCTTTGCGCTCGCGGGGGGCGTGAGCCGGTGAAAGACGTAGTCCCGCTTCGTGATCATTCCGAGAAACGCCTTCTCTTCCGTCTCCTCGATCTTGAGGAAGCCGCGCACCGCCAGATCCACCACCGTCGCCGTAATGTCCCGCATGTCGGCCGACTCGTCGATCAAGACGCCGGCCTCCGCCGGTGTCATCGAGTCGGACGGCTCGTACCGGACCGCGACCGGCAGCCGAGTGGGATCGCGTCCCACCCGCCGCCAGAGGGTAGCCATGCCGAGCAGCACGGCAATCGGGATCCCTAGGGGCCAGTTGCTCGCCAGGAAGCCGAGCGCGCGGTCCGACCGCGTCGGCTCGGCGACGAGGCCTTTGTCCCAGCCCACCACGGCGGTGAGCCCCTCGTGGAACCCGAGCGGCTTGGGCATGGTGACCCGCACCGCCGTCCCCTCGATCGCGAGCTCGGCGTCCCGCGCCGTGGAGCCGTAGGCCCCGTTGAATGCGATCGCCCGCACGCCGGTGGCGCCGGACGGCAGCTCGATGCGAGCGGAGGCCGCCCCGATCGGCACGTCCCACTCGTCGCCGGTGACGTTCCAGTAGAGCTCGTCATGATCCTCGAAGAAGCGGAGCCCGTTCTTCGCGCGGTAGCGCAGCATTATGGTCCGGGTCGCGTCCTCCGCGCCGGGCACCCAGATCTTGTACTTGATGTAGTGCCGGTCCCGCTCACTCTCGACCTTCAGCGTCCGGCCGTCGGGCTCCTTGGCGCCGAGCAGCTCCAGCCGCAGCGTCCAGTTGAACCCCTGCGGTGTGTGGTACTCGACCGGCACGGTGCGGTAGATCCCGTTCCAGGAGCCGGTGAACTTCGCCGTGATCGTCTCGGTGACGTCGACACTGCCGTCACGGCGAACCGCGATGGCGGCGTCGAACCGCTCGATCCCGAGCGAGCGCTGCGCCGCGGCAGGGGATGATGTCAGGCAGAGGAGGAGGGCCAGCGACGACCGAGCGAGCATCGGGCTCCCTGGAAGTGGGGACCTGGGCCTGGCAAAGATAGAAGCGTTTCGCGGCGACAGGGGGGTGCCTAGGCGCCGCTTCCGAGATCGACCGACGGCGTCGCGCCCTCCTTCGCATCGGTCAGCTCGAAGAACTCCCGCGGCCGAAAGCCGAGCGCACCCGCGACCAGGTTCGAGGGGAACTGGGCGATCTTGGTGTTGAAGTCCCGGACCACGGCGTTGTAGTAGCGCCGCGCGTTCTGGATGTGGTCTTCGATCTCGGTGAGGCTGCGCTGGAGGGAGAGGAAGCTCTCCGCCGCCTTCAGGTCGGGATACGCCTCGGCCAGCGCGAAGATCTGCCGCACCGACGCCGCCAGCGCTCCTTCGGCCTCCCCGGCGGCCGCGGGGCCTCTCGCGCCCGCCGCCCGGTTCCGCGCCTCGACCACCGACTCCAGGGTGCCCTTCTCGTATCCCGCGTGGCCCTTGACCGTGGCGACGAGGGTCGGGATCAGGTCGTGCCGCCGCTTGAGCTGGACGTCGATGTCGGCCCAGGCGTTGGCTGCGAGGAGGCGGAGGCGGGCAAGGCTGTTATAGAGGAGCGCGACGAGGAGCGCGAGGGCGAGCAGGACCACCAGGGCGAGCCCCATGACTGCCTCCGTGGACCGGGGACGGCGATCGGGTCGAGCGCAAGATAACGGCGGGTCGGACCCGCATGTCGATCTGGCGGACCCGCGTTCGACGTATGGGTAGCAACGGAGTCATCCCGGTCACACCCGTAGAGGAGGCGAAGACGATGGGCAAGCTCACCATCACCACCTTTCTGACCCTGGACGGCGTCATGCAGGCGCCCGGCGGCCCCGAGGAGGACCGCAGCGGCGATTTCCGCCACGGCGGCTGGCTGGTGCCCTATTTCGACGACGACATGGGCAGAATCGTCAATGAGGCCTTCTCCAAGGCCGATGCCTTTCTGCTGGGCCGGAAGACCTACGACATCTTCGCGGCGTACTGGCCTCGGATCACCGACCCGAACGATCCCGTGGCCTCGGCGCTCAACCGGCTGCCCAAGCACGTCGCGTCGCGGACCCTGGAGAAGGCGGATTGGAACGGCACGACGGTGATTCGGAAGGACGTCGCGACGCGTGTCGCCGAGCT
>Ga0299913_10001373_pt1 | contig 17857 bp, 15 predicted proteins | sample RVTome_9_FD_201360 | JGI IMG/M metagenome (GOLD analysis project Ga0299913, IMG submission 201360) | Soil microbial communities from uranium-contaminated site in the Upper Colorado River Basin, Wyoming, United States - RVT155D38 (version 2) ... | reverse complement strand
CTCGGGCTCTTCTCCGCCTTCGACCGAGACGGTGTACAGATGCATCGGGCGGTCGACGATCCACCCTTCGTTGTCGAGCTTGTAGAAGAGCCGCGATATCCGGCGGGGCTCGCGGTTCTTATCCTCTTCTTCTTTGTACGCGGGATCGAGCTCGCGGCACGCGAAGACGATGCGCGTCCCGTCCCCGGACCACGACAGAGCCTCGACGTCGGTATCGAGCGACGTCAAGCGCGTCGGCTCCCCGCCTTCCATCGGCATCACGTACAGCTGCATCTTGTCGGTGTCGCGTTTCGACGCGAAGGCGAGCTTGTGGCCGTCGGGGGACCACCGTGGCGTCGAGCTCTTCTTGGTGGGGTCCGTCAGAGGGCGCGACTCATCGCCCTCGCGCACCCAAATCGAGCTCAGATACTCGTTCTGCTCCCGGTCGATCGTCGTCACCACGTACGCGATGCGTCCGTCGGGACCGATCCGCGGGTCGGAGACCGAGGTCAGCTCGAAGACATCGTCCGCTCGCACGCAAGGCATCGTAATGTGCCCGCCATGAAGAAAGCCTTGCTCCTTCTGCTTATGGCGATGGTTCTGGGCGTTCCGGCGTGCGGGTCGGAGGACGAGTCGACAACCGGCGCGGGGGCAGAGGCAGAGGCCGAAGACGAGGATCAGGAATGCCTCGTTACCGAGGACATCGCGGTGGGCGATGGGGCCGAAGCGACGAGTGGGTCGATCGTCACCGTCGAATACACGGGCACGCTGGAGGACGGCACCGAGTTCGACTCTTCCAGGCAGCCCGGTCGCGAACCGTTCACGTTCCCGCTGGGCGGAGGCCAGGTCATCCAGGGATGGGACGAGGGCGTGGTGGGGATGCGCGAGGGCGGGACCAGGAAGCTCACGATCTGCAGCGACATGGCGTACGGGGAGACCGGATTCCCGCCGACGATCCCCGAGAACGCAACCCTTCTCTTCGAGGTGGAACTGATCAAAGTCAAGAAAGCCTAGATCCAGCACCACCCAGTAGGCGGCAAGCTCGATGTGTCTGCCGTCGTTTCAACCACGCGGGTTTGCGCCGCGCCTTCCAACGTCTCGATCACCGTTGACTGGATCGGATCGCCCACGGGTTTGTCGCAGTTGTCGAAGACCCAGATGCGGGCATCCCACTGTTCGACGGGCAGGGGTTTCCCCGCGAGGAGTGGCCAATAGAAAGCGAAGACACCGACGGTACCCACCGCGAACATCGCGATCGCACTCCGGGCCTCCCACGATCGCCCGATAACGGTCGCGACGTAGGCGAGACCCAGACACATGAACGGCACGGTCGGGAGCAGATAGAAGAGGAAGACCGCCGGCCGATGCGTGAGAGCGTCGCTCAAGAGCCACGGAACCAGCGTGAAGACGAAGCCGCCCAGGATCAGGCCTTCTGGCGACATTAGGTTACGGCGGCGGATCCAACGATAAGCGATGAACAGCATCGCAAGGAGAGACGTCCACCACACGAACGGGTTCCCAGTAGCGAAGATCTCTTCGTAATCGCCTCCGTTCGGGGGCCGGCACGAGTCGCCGGAGCAGAAGTAATAGGACACGGGTCGCTTCAACGCGAGCCACGACCACGGCGGTGATTGGTAAGAGTGGTTGCTTGCCAGGTCCTTGTGGAAGTCCAGCATGTACTGGTGGTGGTCCCATAAGGCGCGCAACCAATGCCCTTCCGACCACGGCAAGCCTAAGAAGGATCCCTCGAGGCGGCCCAGATAGGTGAACACATAGACGATGATCGGTACCGCCACCATGTAGAGCGCGAGCGAGGGTAGTTGTCGGGTGACCAGATCTCGTAGTGATGTCTTCGATCGTCGCGCGGCCGACCATTCCCACGCGAGGCTGATGATCATCCCCGCGACGAGATAGAGGGCTCCCGACCACTTCGTCGCGGCGGCCGCCCCGAATGCAGCGCCTGCGGCGAGCCGCCACGGACGATCGAACCATCGTGCGCCCGTCCCCACTTGATCCCTGTCGAACGCCAGAAATAAGAATCCGGCGATGCCGAACAAGGGGATGAAGATGTCGAGCATCGACGTGCGGGATTGCACCAGATGTAAGAAATCCAGAGCCAGCAGGCTCGCGGCGATCGTTGCAGCGACCGTCGATCTGAGGAGCCGTCGGGCCAATAGATAAAGAAGCGCGACCGTTGCGATCCCGGCGATCGCCGGCATGATGCGCCATCCGAAGGACGATTCCGACCCTTCGCACACCGTCTCTTCAGGGCAATCGAACGCATCGAAGCGGATACCGATCGCGATGAGCCATTTACCCAGAGGCGGGTGCACCTCGGGTGCGTCCGCCGCGCGCTCGCAGACCGATTCCGAGTGATTCACGTACCAGCACGCGTCGCGCGCGTAATAGGTTTCGTCGAATATCAATTCATTTGGATGTGACAACGTCCACAGTCGCAACAAGGCCGCGATCACGACGATCACGATCAAGCAGATGGTGTCCGCGCGCGCCCACGTCGATCTTGTGACATCGGCTTCGGCCCGCGCGGCGGTCATCGGCAGGAGCTTAGTCTGCGGTCGTGGGAAAACTGCTCTTGTGCGGGACACCGATCGGGAACCTGGAAGACGTCTCTCTGCGTGCCTTGCGTGTGCTCGGCGAAGCAGATGTCATCGCGTGCGAAGACACGCGCAGAACCCGCAAGCTCTTGTCTCACCATGGGATCTCACCCCGCTCGATGACCGTATACAACGAGGGAAACGAGCGACGTAAGGCGGACGAGCTCGTCGGCGTGATGACGCGCGGCAAGACCGTCGTACTCGTCAGCGATGCCGGCATGCCGGGACTCTCCGACCCCGGCTACCGTCTTGTCAAAGCGGCCGTCGAAGAAGGGGTGCCCGTCGAGGTCGTTCCGGGGCCCAGCGCGGCGATCAGCGCGCTCGCGATCTCCGGGCTGCCGCCGGGCAGATTCGTCTTCGAGGGCTTTTTCTCCAAGAAACCCGGTGAGCGGCGTCGGCGTATCGAGGAGTTGTCCACCGAGCGCAGAACGATCGTGATCTTCGAATCTCCTCGTCGTGTCGAAGAGACACTTGCCGACCTGCACGCGGGGCTCGGCGAGCGTCCTGCCGCGCTCGCCCGAGAGCTCACGAAGATGCACGAGGAGGTTCGACGCGGAGGATTATCGGAGTTATTGCGATCCGTTGAGACCGATCCGCCGCGCGGAGAGATCGTCATCGTGGTCGGGGGAGCGATCCACGATGCGGCCGAGCCGGTCGAGAATGAAGAGCTGGCTCGCCGCGCCAAGGAGCTGATGGATACGGGTGTGGCCCGCAGCGAGGCCCTCAGCCGGGTTGCGCGCGAGCTAGGCGTCAGGAAACGGCAGGTATTCGATGCGCTGCTGGAGGAGAAGTCCTAAGCGCGGACCTCGTCGGGGATCCGGACCTCGTTGCTGCCCTGCTCGCCGAGTTCGCCGGCGCAGGTGTCGCAGACCGAGCGACCGCGGAAGTCCAGTCGGGGGTTCTCTCCCGAGCAGAAGACGCAGACGTCCTGGCGTTTCTCCAGGATCACCCGCTCGCCGTCGACCGAGATCTCGAGCTCGTCGCCTTCCTTGATGCCGAAAACCCGTCTCAGCTCGGACGGCAGGACGATACGACCGAGCTCATCGATCTTGCGGACCACGCCGGTAGACTTCATTTCCAACCCCCTGGCGATATCTGGTAAGTAGGGGACATTGTTCCTCCGCACGTAGGGCAAGTCAAACACCAAAGGGACTATTCGGACCAATCCAGGCGCATCCGCCGCCTGGGAGCCGAGGCTAGAGAGGGAGACCGAAGCAGTGAGCGACGAGGTCTTCTACGTCACCACCCCCATCTACTACCCGAACGCCGATCCCCACATCGGGTCGGCCTACACGACGGTGGCCGGCGACTTCCTGTGCCGTTTCCGGCGGCTCCAGGGCCGCACGGTCTACTACCTGACCGGGACCGACGAGCACGGCCAGAAGATCCTCCAGACGGCCGAGGCGGCCGGCATGAAGCCGCTCGATTTCCTCGACGCGATAGTCCCGAAGTACAAGGAGGCGTGGGCGGCACTCGACATCCGCTACGACGACTTCATCCGCACGACCGAAGAGCGCCACGAGAAAGCCGTCCAAGCATTCGTCCAGGATCTCTACGACCGTGGCGAGATCTATCTCGGAACCTACGAGGGCCTTTATTGCGTCGGCTGCGAGGCCTTCAAGATGCCCGACGAGCTCGTCGACGGGAAATGCCCGCTGCACGATCGCGTTCCCGACGTGGTGAACGAAGAGAACTACTTCTTCAGGCTCTCGAAGTATCAGGATGCCCTGATCGAGCGCTACGAGAACGATCCGCGCTTCGTGATGCCCGAGACGCGCCGCAACGAGGTCCTCGGGAAGGTGCGCCAGGGACTAGACGACCTGTCGATGTCGCGCGTGAGCTTCGATTGGGGCGTTCCGATCCCGTGGGACCCCAAGCACGTCATATATGTGTGGATCGACGCGCTGCAGAACTACATCACGGCGATCGGTTACGGCTGGGACGACGCGAACTTCCGGCGGGTGTGGCCGGCGGATGTCCACCTCGTCGGGAAGGACATCTTGTGGTTCCACTCCGTCATCTGGCCCGCGATGTTGATGGCGCTCGATCTGCCGCTTCCGCGCACCGTCTACGCGCACGGTTACCTGCAGGTCGGCGGGCAGAAGATGTCGAAGTCGCGCGCGACGGCGATCCATCCCTCGGTCCTCACCCACACCTTCGGCGTCGACGGCTACCGCTATCACTTCATGCGCGAATTCAGCTTCGGCCAGGACGGAAACTTCTCGTGGGAGTCGATGGCGGCTCGCTACAACTCCGACCTCGCCAACGAATTCGGGAACCTCGCATCGCGCGTGCTGTCGATGGTCGATCGTTACCTCGGCGGCACGATCCCGGAACCCCCCGGGGAGGGCGACTACACAGAGGCGGACAACGATCTACAACGAAGCCAGCAGTACGCGTTCGCCGGCATGGAGGCCGCGGTCGATGCCGTCTCTCCGTCGGACGCGCTGAAGTCGTGTTGGGGGTTCGTGCGAAAGGCAAACTCTTACGTGGAAGAGGTAGCGCCGTGGGTCCTGGCGAAGGACGACTCGCAGCGCCGGCGCCTAGAGGTCGTGCTCTATCTCTTGGCCGAATCCCTTCGGTTGCTCGCGCTTATGACGGCGCCGATCATGCCGCGCGTCGCGCAGGAGCTATGGGACAGGCTCGGCCAGCAGGGCGCGGTCGACCAACAGACCTATGCCGAGGGCTTGCGCTGGGGTCTCCTCCCGGCAGGGAACAAGGTCCGGGTCGGGGAGCCCTTGTTCCCCAAGGTCGAAGAGGAGTAGTCGACCCCCAAAGTGTGGTTCGACTCCCACTGCCACCTTCACATCTGCGAAGAGGACGACGCGGTCGAGCGCGTTCTCGAACGGGCTTCGCAGCGCGGCGTGAAAGAGATGGTCAGCGTCGGTATCGATCGCGCCTCTAACGCGCGTTCGGTCGAGCTGGCACTCGCGCACGATGGGGTCTATGCATCGGTAGGCCTGCATCCCAACGACTCGGCCGACTGGTCGGACGAGATAGCGGCGGAGCTCGACGACCTCGTCCGCAAACCGCGGGTGGTCGGGGTCGGGGAGAGCGGCCTCGACTTCTACTGGGACAAGGCCCCCCGGGACGCTCAGGAACCGGTCTTCCGGGCCCACATCGCCCTGGCGAAAGACCACGACAAGGCGCTGATCATCCATACCCGCGAGTCGATGGACGAGGCGCTGGGGGTCTTGGAGGCGGCCGGTTCACCACCGCGCTTTGTGTTCCATTGTTGGTCGGGCAGCGAGGCTCAGTTGGCGCGTGCTCTTGAGATGGGCGCCTACGTCTCGTTCGCGGGGAACGTCAGCTTCAAGAATGCCGAACCGTTGCGCGCAGCGGCGCGCCTGGTTCCTCCGGAGAGACTCTTGGTCGAGACCGACTCACCGTTCCTAACCCCCGTCCCATTTCGCGGCAAGCGCAATGAGCCCGCTCACGTCGCGCTCGTGGGCGAGGCGGTCGCAGGTGCTCGCGGAGAGACACCCGAGGCGATCGCCGCACTTACATCGCGCAACGCCCGAGCTTTGTTCGCGCTGCAGTGAGCACTCCGTACCTCGGAGCGGCGCGCATCGGTTCGCTGTTGCGCGCTCATGGGTTGACCCCGAAGAAGACACTGGGGCAGAACTTCGTGATCGATCCCAACACGATCCGCAAAGTCATAGATACCGCTCGGATCCAGCCGAACGATCATGTGCTCGAGATCGGAGCCGGTTGTGGGTCTCTTACGGTCGCCCTTGCCGATGCGGCGCGTCGCGTAACCGCCCTGGAGGTCGACCAAGCCCTCATTGGGGTGCTCCATGACGTGCTCGATGCTTCGAACGTCACGGTCCTTCACGCGGATGCGTTGGTAGCCGATCTCGGAGCCTTCGGTGCCACGAAGTTGATCGCGAACCTTCCCTACAACATCGCGGCAACCGTCGTCTTGCGCGCGCTGGAGATCGCGCCTGAGATCTCGGTTCTCACCGTGATGACGCAGAGGGAGGTGGGCGAGCGCCTGGCCGCAGGTCCTGGATCGAAGACCTACGGACAGACGAGCGTTATGACGGCCTTCTTCGGCACCGCACGGATCGCAGGCGTCGTTTCGAGGAACGCGTTCTTTCCCGTTCCGCGCGTCGACTCGGTCATCGTCGAGATAACCCGTCGCGATCGCCCTACTGATGTCGACCGCGACAAGCTGTTCAGGGTGATCAAGGCGTCTTTCTCACAGCGGAGAAAGACCATCAGGAACGCGCTCGCCGCCGTGGCAGGATCGACCGAGGAGGCAGAGGCGGCTCTTCAGGCGGCCGGTGTCGATCCCGGCGTGCGAGCCGAGGAACTGGAGCTCGAGAGCTTCGTAGCGATCGCGGAGAAACTGGGATGAGGGTGCACACCCACGCGCGTTTCAGGACGCACGCCAAGCTCAACCTCTTCTTGCGCGTGTTCGGTCTGCGGTCGGACGGGTACCACGAGGTCGAGACGATCTTGCAAGCGATCGATCTGCATGACGAGCTCGAAGTAGCGGCCACCGAGGGCGATGTTCTCGTCGACATGCGGTTCGCGCCCGGTCGGCTCGGCGAGTTGCCGGAGCCGGACGACAACCTCATCCATGAAGCGGCGCGGCTGTTGTCGATGAATCTGGATCGACCTATCGGCGCCGACATCAAGGTCGTCAAGGGGATCCCGATCGGCGCCGGCCTCGGCGGCGGTAGCAGTAACGCGGCGGGGGCGCTCGTGATCCTGTCGGAGCTGTGGGGCATGGACCTCGAACGATCGGATCTTCACGAGCTCGCGGCCCGGTTGGGAAGCGATGTCGCCTATTGCATCGACGGCGGGGTCGCCCTCGCAACCGAGCGCGGGGAGAAGATCACCCAGCTTGCGGCTCCCGAGGTCGAGATGTGGTTCGTGATCGGCGGGATGAACTATCCGTTGATCACGCGCTCGGTCTACGACGCGTGGGACTCGCTGGACGGTGGCCGACCGGGCGGCCCCCATAGCGCACCCCTCGCGCTGGCGCTGGGCGCTGGTGACCTCCCCGAGGTCGGCACTCTCCTCCACAACGACCTGGAACGAGCCGCATTCAGTCTGCGGCCCGAACTCGAAGGCAAGAAACAACGCATGGCATCGGCGGGAGTGTTGGGGGCCGGTATGACCGGTTCGGGTCCGACGATGTTCGGTCTCACCGACAGCGAGGCACTGGCTCGCGCCGCCGCGGCCCGCATCGAGGACGACTTCGATTGGGTGGACGTGCTCGCGGCTCGGTCCGATTGCATCGAGCGCCTCGACTGAGGAGAGCCGCCGACTTCCTTAGTATGGGTTGCGGTGCCCCGTGGGGTAAGTGGCAGCCCGAGGGATTTTGGATCCCTAAGTCCTAGTTCGAGTCTAGGCGGGGCAGCGCCAACTTCGTGTTCCCAAGAGAGAGGAGATCTCCCTGTCGTCACCAGATGCCGCCGCGGTAGTGCTCGCCGCAGGTGACGGGAAGAGACTCAAGTCCGATCTGCCGAAGGTCCTCCACTCCGTCGGGGGCAGGGCGTTGCTGGCCCACGTCCTCACGGCCCTCGAGCCATCGGGGTTCGCGACCACGATCGTGGTGGCCTCCCCGCGCAAAGCAGAGGTGGCCGCTGCCATGACCGACGCCGGGTTCGCAGAGATCGACTACGTCGTGCAGGACACCCCCAGAGGCACCGCGGACGCGACACGTGTGGCGCTTGATGCGCTGCCGCAGAACATCACGACGGTCGTGATCTGTCCGGGAGACACCCCCCTGATAAGCCCCGGATCTATCGAGCGTCTGCTCGCGGACCACCGAAGTACCGGGGCGGTTGCCACACTCCTGACCGCGCGTGTCTCGGATCCCACCGGCTACGGCCGGGTCCTGCGGGATGAGGGGGGCCTCGTTCGGGCGATAGTGGAGGAGCGTGACGCGTCCGACCAAGAGAGACGTGTGGACGAGATCAATACGAGTGCCTACGTTTTCAACCGCGAGCGTTTGGATGCGATGCTTCCTAAGGTCGGTCAAGCAAACGCTCAGGTCGAGTATTACCTGACCGACGTGATCGGTTTGATGGTGGCGGAGGGAGAAATCGTGGTTGCCGTCGAAGGTTCGGCCGACGAGGCCCGGGGCGTGAATTCGCGGGCCGACCTCGCCGAGGCGGGCGAGGCTCTGCGCCGGCAAACCGCCGAACGCTGGATGAGCGAAGGCGTCACGATCGTGGATCCCGGGACGACCTACATCGATGCTTCGGTCACGATCGAACGCGACGCGGTTATCCGGCCCTTCACCTTCCTGGAAGGAAACACCACGATCGGGGCACGCGCCGAGATCGGCCCCCACGCGCGCATCGTCGATTCGAAGGTGGCCGATGACGCATCGATCACCTATTCGGTCGTAGTGGGATCCGAGATCGGATCCAAGGCATCCGTTGGACCCTTCGCGTCGTTGCGAGCGGGCACCGTTCTCAAGCGCAACGCGCGGGCGGGTACGTTCGTCGAGACGAAGAAGACGACGATCGGCGAGGACAGCAAAGCCAACCATCTCGCGTATCTCGGGGACGCGGTGATCGGTGATCGGGTCAACGTGGGGGCAGGCACGATCACGTGCAACTGGGACGGAACGGAGAAGCACGAGACCGTCATCGAGGACGACGCTTACATCGGCTCGGACACCATGCTCGTAGCACCTACGAAGATCGGCAGGCGCGCGGCGACGGGTGCGGGGGCCGTCGTGAAGGGAAACGTCCCGGACGATGCTCTCGCGGTCGGTGCGCCGGCCCGGATCATCCCCGGCAAGGGTGACAAGATGCGCCGTAAGCCGGACGAGCAGACCAAGGACGCGGGAGGATAGGGACGTGCAGCTCCCCACGCAGAAGCGGCTGATGATCTTCTCCGGCACGGCTCACCCCGAGCTCGCTCGTGAGATCGCAGATCATCTCGGTATGAAATTGAGCCGCGTCGAGCTCGAGACCTTCGCCAACTCCGAGAGCTACGCAAGATTCGAGGAGTCGGTTCGAGGATGCGATGCCTTCGTGATCCAAAGCATCTGCGCCCCCGTCGACCATCACGTGATGCAGCAGCTCATCATGGTCGACGCGTTGAAGCGCGGATCCGCCAAACGCATCACCGCGATCTGCCCGCTCTATCCCTATTCGCGACAGGACCGTAAGGCGCGCGGGCGCGAGCCGATCACGGCCAAGCTGATGGCCGACCTCTATACCGGAGCCGGGGTGGATCGGATGGTCGCGGTCGACCTGCATACAGGCCAGATCCAGGGTTTCTTCGACTTACCTTTCGACCATCTCACGGCGGCGCCCATGCTGGCGGACTACTTCACCGATGTGATCGAAGACGATTTCGTCGTGGTCTCGCCCGATCCAGGTGGGGTGCGCCTTGCAGACAAGTGGGTTCAACACTTGAGCGAGTTCCACGATCTACACGGCGACGTCGCGTTCCTGCACAAGCGGAGGCGTAGAGACAAGAGGAACATCAGCGAGGCGGTCGGCGTCGTCGGAGAGGTCGAAGGGAAGATGTGCATAATCGCCGACGACATGATCGATACCGCGGGGACGCTCGTGAACGGATCGGAGATCCTATTGGAGGCCGGCGCGAGCGAGGTCTACGCCGCGGCGACGCACGCGGTCCTGTCCGACCCCGCTACTGACAGGATCAAGAACTCGCGGATCGAGAAGGTCGTCGTCACGAACACGCTCCCGATCCACTCCGAGAAGGAGACCGACAAGATCGTGGTCCTGTCGATCGCCCCGATCATCGCCGAGACGATCAAAGCGGTCTTCGAGGAAGGCTCCGTCTCCGAGCTCTTCCACGGCGAAAACCAGCCCTAGGGCCGTTTGTTAGGATTCCTGCTCCCGTCCACCTCTTAGGTGAGGGCTTTTCATGGCAGAAGTGACACTCAAGGCGGTCAAGCGCGACGACACCGGCAAGGGCCCCGCGCGGCGCTCGCGCGCCTCGGGCCGGGTGCCCGCCATCGTCTACGGGCGGGGCATGGACCCCGTAGCGATCGAGGTCGACCGTCGTGAGTTCGTCACCGCTCTGCACACCGATGCGGGGTTGAACGTCCTTCTGAACATCGAGGTCGATGGGTCGTCGACGACTGCCATCACCCGCGAGCTGCAACGCGATCCCGTGAAGGGCACGCTGCTCCACGCCGACTTCGTCCAGATCGACCTAAAAGAGGCGATCGAGGTCGAGGTACCGGTCCACCTCGTCGGGGAATCGCCGGGCGCGAAGGAAGGCGGCGTTCTCGACAACCCGCTGTTCACGTTGTCCGTCCGTTGCCTGCCGACGAACGTGCCCGAGTCGATCGACGCCGACATCTCCGGCCTGGAGATCGGCGATTCGCTACGCGTTTCCGAGCTACGCGTCAGCGAAGACTTCGAGATCCTGAACAACCCCGAGTCAGTCGTCGCGCACGTCTCCGCCCCGATCACCGAAGAGCAGCTCGAAGCGATGGTGGCCGAAGTGGGGGCCGAGGTCGAGCCGGAAGAAGAGGAGCCCACCGAGGTACCCGAGGGCGAAGAGGCTCCCGGCGAGATCCCCGTGGAGGAAGCTGCGGGCGAAGCTCCGGCGGAGACCCCGGAGGAAGAGTCCTAGCGCTGAAAGTGTTCCGACGCCATCGGTCGGGTGACGGAGACGATCGCTGGCTCGTGGTGGGACTCGGGAATCCCGGCGAACGCTACGCGCAGACGCGCCACAACCTCGGCGCGATGACGCTCGATGTGCTGCTGGAACGAAGCAATGCATCCCTCAAATCGCACAAGAGCGGGTGCCTGGTGGCCGAGGTCGCCATCGCGGATGCGAAAGCGGTCCTCGCACGACCTACGACCTACATGAACGAGTCGGGTCGCCCGGTGGGGCAATTGGCTCGCTTCTACCGGGCCCCCCCGGCCAGATTGATCGTGATCCACGACGAGCTCGATATCCCCTTCGGCGAGGTCCGCTTGAAGTTCGGTGGCGGTACCGCCGGCCACAACGGCCTGAATTCGATCGTGCCGCACCTGCGCACCAAGGACTTCGTCCGGGTGCGCATAGGCATCGGACGTCCGGGGGGCACCGGCGCCGTCGCAAAGGTGCTGGACACGTTCTCCCGTACGGAACGAGACGAGCTGCCTGCCGTCCTCGACCGTGCGGCCGATGCGGTCGAGGCGGTCATCGGCCGCGGGCTCGATCGCGCGATGAACGAATTCAACACGCGGGAGGACTGATGGGCGCCCTCGCGCCTCTGCTGGAGCTCCTTCCCGACGACGAGATCAAGTCGCTCCTCGATACGCGCGCTCCGCTCACCGTTCCCGACGCGGCCCGGCCCTATCTCCTGGCAGCGTTCGTTTCTCATCTGCAGATGCCCGTGCTAGCGATCACGCCGCGGATCGACGAGGCCGAGCAGTTGGCACGCGACATCCACGCCTTCTTGGGGCGCGACGCGGCCGAGGTGTTCCCCGGTTGGGAAGTGCTACCGGGGGAACCACTGTCGCCGTCGATCGACACGATGGGTCGCCGAGTGGACGTTCTCGCGCGGCTCGGCTCCGGCGAGAAGCTCGTGGTAGTCACTACCGCCCAAGGGGCGACGCAGCTTGTTGCTCCCGTTCACGACCTCGAGACTCTTGAGCTGTCGGCGGGCAGGACGATCGACCTGGGGGAGCTCACCGCCCGGCTCGTAGAGATGGGTTACGAGCGCAACTACATGGTCGAGCGGCGCGGCGAGTTCGCGGTGCGCGGTGGGATCCTCGATGTCTTCCCCCCGGCTTCCGAACGTCCCGTGCGCGCCGAGCTGTGGGGCGACGAGATCACCTCTCTTCGTGAGTTCGCGCTGGCCTCCCAGCGAAGCCTGGACGACACCCCGTCCGTGCGCGTCGTCCCGTGCCGCGAGCTCCGAGCCGATACGGCGACGCGCGAGCGCGCCGCTCAACTCATGGACTTAAACGACGATCCCGACCTCGCGCAACTCGCGGAAGGCGTACTGCAGCCCGGAGTCGAGAGGCTGCTGCCACTGCTGACGGGCGGGTTGGTCCCCGTGACGAGCGTTCTCCCCAAGGGCTCGCCGGTTGTGCTCTTGGATCCCAAGCGCCTGCGCGACCGCGCCGAGGAAGTGATGGAGCAGGTAAGCGAATGGGAGCAGAGCTCCGGCACTCACGTCGCCGGGCACTACGCCTCGTTGGACGACGTCTTGGTCGCCGCGGACCCGCTGCTCATGATGACGAGCTTCACCGAAGCATCCAGCCACGACCTCGCGATCGAGACGTGGACCGCGCAGACCGGCAAGCCCGAAGACCTTGCCGCGCGCTTGGGTCGACTTGCGGGTGAGGGCTATAAGGCCGTCATAGCAGCGTCTCTTCCCGACACGGCAACTCGTCTCAAGACGAACCTCGGCCAGATGGGCCACCGTTTCGATATCACCGATGATGCTCCCGGCGCCGACGCGAACGGAGCGCGTTCGATCGTGGTCGCCGAGCTCAGCCGGGGCTTCATCCTCCCGCCGGCCCGCTTGGCTCTGGTCGCGGAGTCGGACATCACCGGGCGGCGCTCGGGCGCCGCCCGCCGGCGCATCCAGGCGCGGCGACGGCAGGCAGAGGGGCCCCTCGACCTGAGCGACGGCGATCTAGTCGTTCACGACCTGCACGGGATCGGACGATTCGTCGGCATGGTCGAGCGCGATCTCCTCGGTGTCCATCGCGAGTACCTCGTCATCGAATATGCGAAGGGCGACCGGCTGTACGTGCCCAACGACCAGGTCGACCTCGTCTCCAAGTACATCGGCGGCGAGGCCCCGCGCATCAGCCGTCTCGGTTCCTCGGAATGGGCCAAGACGAGATCCCGCGTGCGCCGCAAGACGCGCGAGATCGCCATGGAGCTCGTGAAGCTTTACGCCGAACGAGCACAAGCGCGTGGGTTCGCGTTCGGCCCCGACACACCGTGGCAACGCGAGCTCGAGGACGCGTTCCCATACGAAGAGACACCCGATCAGCTCCGTGCCGTCGACGAGGTGAAGGACGACATGGAGAGTGCCGCGCCGATGGACCGCCTCGTTTGCGGGGACGTCGGCTACGGGAAGACCGAGATCGCCGTCAGGGCCGCGTTCAAGGCGGTGGCGGCCGGCAAGCAGGTGACGGTGCTGGTCCCCACGACGATCCTTGCGCAGCAACACTTCGCCACGTTCAAGGACCGCTTCCGGAACTTCCCGGTTCGCGTCGAGATGCTGTCGCGCTTCCTGACCGGGGCCGAGGCAAAGAAGGTCGCGGACGATCTGGCCGCCGGAAAGGTCGACGTCGTGATCGGCACCCACAAGCTCCTTCAACCGAACATGGCCTTCCACGACCTCGGCCTCGTCATCGTCGACGAAGAGCAACGCTTCGGTGTCGACCAGAAGGAGAAGCTCAAGGAGCTGCGTACGTCGGTGGACGTCTTGACGTTGACCGCCACCCCCATACCGAGAACGCTCGAGATGACGATGTCGGGCATCCGCAACATCTCCATCGTGGACACGCCGCCGGAGCACCGCCATCCCGTCATGACCTACGTGGGCGCCTTCGACGACGAGACCGTCGGAGCCGCCGTCCGCCGGGAGCTTCTCCGCGACGGGCAGGTGTTCTACGTGCATCACCGCGTGGACACGATCCAACACGCCGCGCGGCGCATCCAAGACCTCGTCCCCGAGGCACGGATAGGCATCGCCCACGGACAGATGGACGAGCGGAGGCTCGAGAACACGATGGTCGAGTTCTTCGACGCGAAGACGAATGTCCTCGTGTGCACGACGATCGTCGAATCGGGACTCGACATCCCAACCGTAAACACGATGATCGTGGAACGCGCCGACCTACTGGGGCTGGCACAGATGTACCAGCTGCGCGGCCGGGTCGGGAGGGCCCACGAACGTGCTTACGCGTATCTCTTCTATCCGCCGGATCGGTCGCTGACGGAAGGCGCGCATGAGCGACTCAAGACCATCGCGGAGCACACCGGTCTGGGGTCCGGGTTCCGGATAGCGATGCGCGATCTGGAGATCCGCGGAGCCGGCAACCTGCTCGGTGAAGAACAACATGGACACATCGCGGAGGTGGGCTTCGATCTATACGTGAAGCTGATGGCCTCCGCGGTGGACGAGTTGAAGGGGCTCCCAGTCAGAGAGGAGACCGAAGTCAGGATCGATCTCGCGACCTCGGCCTTCATCCCCAAGGACTACATCGCGGACGAGAACCTTCGTCTCGAGGCCTACCGCCGTATTGCGGCGATCCGCGACGACGACGAGTTGAAGGACGCTCGCGCGGAGCTGGTCGATCGATACGGCTCTCCTCTCCCGGATCCGGTCGAGGGTCTCTTCGAAGTAGCGACTCTGCGACGCGTGATGACGGATGCGGGGATAACCGAGGCGACGACAGTTGCAGGGAACCTGCGGGTGCGTCCGATGGAGCTCGAAGACTCTCGCCAGGTCCGATTGAAGCGGTCGACCCCGGAGGCGGAGTATCGAGTAGAGACGCGAACGTTGCTTATCCCGGAACGCGTCCTGCCGAAGAGCGCAGTGGTCACGTGGCTAACCGATCTGTTGCAGCAGTTAACCTCGGTCGCATGAAGGTACGCGTGTGTGCGAGCGTTGTGGTGCTCCTGTTCGCCAGCGCGTGCGGAGCCTTGCTGGAGCCCGCCGCAGCGGTCGTCAACGGCCAGAAGATCACGGTCGAAGAGGTTCAGCGAGCCGTCGACGACTTCAAGAAATCGAGCGAGTTCAAGAGACTGTCCCAACAGGGTGACGAAGCTGCGATCACCCGCGATTTCGAGCAGAGCTATGTATCGACGTTGATCCGAAGAGCCGTTCTGGTACCGGAGGCGGCCGAGCTCGACATCGAGGTCACCGACGAGGAGATCCAGGATCAGCTCGAGCAGATCCAAGGCGAGTTCCCGTCCGATAGCGCGTTCCAGGAGGCATTGAAAGAGCAGGGTCTGACCCTCGAGCAGCTCGAGCTGCTGATCCGCGATCGCGCGCTCGAGGAGAAGCTTCGGGCCGCCGTCGCCGAGGAATCGGCTCCGAGCGAAGACGAGATGCGGGCGTACTACGAGGATCACCTCGACGACTTCGAGGAGACCGAGACCAGCCACATCCTCGTCGATTCCAAATCTCTGGCCGCGCGCTTGTCGCGCGAGCTACGCGCGGCCCCCAAGCGCGACCGCGCCGATCTCTTCACGCGACGCGCGAAACAACATTCCCAAGACAAGTCCAATAAAGCGTTGGGGGGCGCTCTCGGTTTCAACCCAGCCGGTTCATTCGTTCCACCGTTCGAAGAGGCGGCCGACGCGTTGCAGGTAGGCGAGATCTCGGCCCCGGTCAAGACCCGTTTCGGGTGGCACGTGATCTGGGTGACCGGTCGGCAACCCGCACCCTTCGCGCGGGTACAGGAAGAGGTTCAGGCCGGCCTGGGCGCGCCGTCCGACGAGGAAGTGTGGGACGAGTGGATACGAGATGCCTATGAGGACGCGGGCGTGAAGGTCAATCCCCGCTACGGTGAGTTCAACCTCGAGACGCAACAGGTCGAGGACGTGTCGGCCCGCACCGTTCCGGGGGCCGAGGAATCGCCGCGCGGCGAGGCCGAACCCGTACCCGAACCATCGCTCAGCGCGCCGTAACGGATGGCCCTGCTCGTCGTTCCACTGGCGCCCGAGGATGTCGGTGTGCTCAGCTTGCACGAATTCGATCTGCTCCTCGCCCGCTCGCACGTCTTCTTCGAGGACCCAACCCATCCTCTGAGCGACCGACTCCGTGCCGATGGCGTGACGACAGGCGGCCTCACGGATTACATCGATGGGACGCGCGACGACGCCGCGGTAGTGGTCGACCCTCGCTCGCCGCGCCTGCTGGAGCTTGCGCGCGCGGGGGCCCAGGTGACGAACGGAGCGATCGATGCCCCCGACGCGCTCACGGCGGCGCACGGTGCCAAGGTCGCGCGCCGGGCGGGCGCGTCCTTGCAACGGTTCGTGGGAATCATGGCGCGCCTCCGAAGCGACGATGGGTGTCCGTGGGACCGCGAGCAGACGCACAAGTCGTTGCAGGTCCATCTGATCGAAGAGGCTCACGAGGTCCTCGACGCGATCGATCGCGGTGAGCTGAACGAAGAGCTCGAAGAGGAATTGGGAGACCTGCTTCTCCAGGTCGCCTTCCACTCTCAGCTTGCGCTCGACGACGAACGATTCGATATCGCCGGGGTGGCCGACGCCATCTCGGGAAAGCTGGTCCATCGTCATCCCCACGTGTTCGGGGACGTGTCGGTCTCGGGTGCAAGCGAGGTTGTCCGCAACTGGGAAGCGATCAAGGCGAAAGAGAAGACGCGCGCGGATGTGTTCGACGACATCCCGGCGGGCTTGCCCGCGCTGCTCATGGCGTACAAGACCCAGAAACGCGCCGCGGGGCTCGGGTTCGAAGCCGACGCGAGCAGCGCGCGCGAGCGCGCCACGGAGGTCCTCGCAGGTGAGGTGAGCGAACAGGGCCTCGGCGACGCCCTCTTCTGGGTCGTGGCGCTGGCGCGCAGCGCGGGCGTCGATCCGGAGGGCGCGTTGCGGTCCGCGACCCGGCGGTTCCGAGAGAACTACGGGTGACGCTGCTAACCTGCTCTGTTACGGGAGTTAAGAGGAGTCAACAACTGTGAGTGAGCTCGTTCTGGTTCGTGGCCGCGAGGTCCTCGATTCGCGTGGGAACCCCACCGTCGAGGTCGAGGTCGCGCTCGCGTCCGGGGCCACGGGTCGCGCGGTGGTGCCGTCGGGCGCGTCGACGGGGACCGGGGAGGCCCTCGAGCTGCGCGACGGGGGCGATCGCTACCGGGGCAAGGGCGTCCGGACCGCAGTAACGAACGTCAACGATCTGATCGCCTCCGAGATCCTGGGCATGGATGCGCTCGACCAGCGCACGATCGACACGCGCCTGCGCGACATCGACGGCACCGACGACAAGGCGAAGCTCGGGGCCAACGCGATCCTCGGGGTCTCCTTGGCGGTAGCCCATGCCGCGGCAGCGGAGTCCGGGGTCGCGCTGTTCCGGTATCTGGGGGGGCCGGACGCACACCTCCTGCCCGTTCCCTTGATGAATGTCCTCAACGGCGGCGCGCACGCGGATAACTCGGTAGACCTCCAGGAGTTCATGCTGGCGCCGATCGGGGCGTCGAGCTTCACGGAAGCGCTCGAGTGGGGCTCGAACACGTATCACGCACTCAAGAAGACCTTGGACGACCGCGGGCTTTCGACGGGCGTCGGCGACGAGGGTGGCTTCGCGCCGGACCTCGGGGCCAACTCGGAAG
>Ga0299913_10001372_pt1 | contig 17862 bp, 16 predicted proteins | sample RVTome_9_FD_201360 | JGI IMG/M metagenome (GOLD analysis project Ga0299913, IMG submission 201360) | Soil microbial communities from uranium-contaminated site in the Upper Colorado River Basin, Wyoming, United States - RVT155D38 (version 2) ... | reverse complement strand
AGCCTGTCATGTGGTCGACTACCGCCACCAGCAACATAAGCAGCACGGCCAGCCCGCATATCGCCACGGTGGACCGATCGTCAAAGAACGAGTTGAACCTTCGGAGCATCGGGGCCACGAAAAAAAAACAGAGACGGGTTTCCAGACAGTCCTCGGAGATAAAAATTCCATGAACGCCGGCGCACGGCGGCTGCGACCCCGCACAAAGAGGCAGCAGGCGTGCGCTCCCCGCATACGCGCGTCGCAGCGTTACGACGGGAAGATCATTTCCCGATACGTATTCCCTGTATCAGGACGGACTCGAGCGGCACGTCATCGTGGCCGGCCCGATGGCCCGTTTCCACACCTGCGATGGCATCGACCACGTCCATGCCTTCTGTCACCTTGCCGAACACGGCATAACCGTAATCGCGGCCGCCGTGATCCAGAAAGCCGTTGTTGCGCAGGTTGATGAAAAACTGGGACGTTGCGCTGTCTACCTGTGCCGTTCTCGCCATGGCCAGGGTACCACGGACGTTCTTGCGACCGTTCGCGGCTTCATTTTTGATCGGTGGCCGTGTCGCTTTCGGTGACAGGTTTTCCGTCATACCGCCGCCCTGGATCATGAAATTCGGTATCACACGATGGAAAACGGTGTCATCGAAGAAACCGTCCTCCGCATACTGCCTGAAATTCGCGCAGCTCTGCGGCGCATCGTCTTCGAATAGCTCGACGACGATGTCGCCGTGATTTGTCTCGATGGTAATCACTTCGTGTCCCGGTTGTAAGAAAAGAGCGTGACAGTATAAGTGCTCGACCGGATTTTGCACGTACCGTCAAACATGCAGAGTGTCATCAGTCGGTGAACACCCGGGGAAGTTCTGCACAAGTCACAAATAGCGCTTCTGTCAGGAATTGTGCAGACGCTCCCTGGCTACGGCTCTCGTAACGCGCGGCCGTCCGGCGAGATCGCTGAAACATTCGATTCCGGCCCAGCCTTCCGCTGCCAGAATGCACGCGACCTCGTCGCGCTGGTCCGCGCCGTGCTCCAGCATCAGTGTGCCTGACGGCATGAGCAGCCTGCCGCAATCGCGTGCGAGGGTGCGAATAGCGTCGAGCCCGTCGCCGCCGGACGCAAGGGCAAGCCTCGGCTCGAAACGCAGCTCATCGAGGACGGGATCGTCGTCGCGCACATATGGCGGATTGGTCACGATCAGGTCGAAACGCCGGCCCGCCAACGGAGTTGTCCAGTCGCCTTCGACGAATTCGATGTTGCCGAGGCCATGCTTCGCGGCATTGTGCTTCGCGATGAGGAGCGCCGCGGCACTGACGTCGGTCGCGACGATGTGTAATGCGGAGCGCTCGCTGGCCAGGGCGATGGCGATGGCTCCGCTGCCGGTTCCGAGGTCCAGTACGGACCGCTTGCTTCGTCGGGGCATGTCGCGCAACGCAAGTTCGACCAGCAATTCTGTCTCCGGTCGCGGCACGAGCGCGCCGGGACCGACGGCAAGCGCAAGCGACCAGAATTCCTTTTCGCCCGTGATGTAGGCGAGGGGCAGACCACCAAGGCGCTGTTCGAGCGCCTTGAAGAAACGTGCTGCGGCGGCTTCATCGAGAACGTCGTCCGGATGCGCGTACAGGTAGCTTCGCGGCAGATCCAGCGCCCGGGCGAGCAGCACCTCGGCGTCGAGGCGCGGACTTTCGCTCACCTCCGCAAGTCTGCCCGCGGCGCTTGCCACTGCTGCGTCGATTCTCATCCCCGGCTCCCTAGAGCTGCCAGGGCCCTTCGCGTAGTATGGCGCGCACTTTCACGTGTAACTTCCACAGACATCCGGCCGCAAAAACTCCAATGACTATTTTTTCCAACGTGCTGGAAATGGTCGGGCAAACGCCGATGCTCGAACTGACCCGCTTCGATACCGGTCCCTGCCGGCTGTTTCTCAAGCTCGAACTGATGAACCCGGGCGGCTCGATAAAGGACCGCATCGGCATCTCGATGATCGAGGAAGCCGAACGTCGCGGTGACATCAAGCCGGGCGACACGCTGGTCGAGGCCACTGCCGGCAACACCGGCCTCGGCCTCGCGCTGGTCGCGGCGCAAAAGGGCTATCACCTGATTCTGGTCCTGCCCGACAAAATGAGCCAGGAAAAAATCTTCAATCTGCGCGCGATGGGTGCCGAAGTCGTGTTGACGCGTTCCGACGTTGCCAAGGGCCATCCGGAGTACTACCAGGATCTTGGACAGGCTATCGCAGACGAGCACGGCGCCTACTTTATCAACCAGTTCGGCAATCCCGACAATCCGCTCGCGCACGAGCGTACCACGGCGCCGGAAATCTTCGCGCAGATGAACGGCGATCTCGATGCGATCGTCCTGGGGGTCGGCTCGAGCGGCACTGTCAGCGGCATCAGCAAGTACCTTGCCGAGCGTGCGCCGGACGTCGATCTTATCCTCGCGGACCCGGTCGGTTCCGTGCTGGCCCACTACGTCAACACGGGCGACCTCGGGGAGAAGGGCGGCTGGCTGGTGGAGGGCATCGGCGAGGACTTCATTCCGTCGATTGCCGATTTCAGCCGTGTGAAGAAGGCATACAGCATCAGCGACGCCGAGTCCTTCAGTACGGCACGGGAGCTGCTGAAGCGCGAGGGCATACTCGCAGGTTCATCTACGGGCACCCTCCTGTCGGCGGCACTCAGGTATTGCGGTGAACAGGATACGGCAAAGCGTGTGGTGACGTTCGCCGCGGACACGGGCAACAAGTACCTTTCAAAGCTCTTCAATGATTTCTGGATGGAAGACCAGGGCTTTATCGAACGGGAATCCTATGGTGACCTGCGCGACCTTATCGGACGTCCGCACGGCCAGCGCGCCACGATAACGGTGGGGCCGACCGACGTTCTGACCACCGCGCATAACCGGCTGCGAAATGCCGGGTTTTCGCAGTTGCCGGTAATGCATGAGGGCAAACTGGTCGGCGTGCTGACCGAAGATGCAATCATCCGCTTTGTCTTCGGCCATCCCGACCTGATGCATCGTCCGGTCCGGGATGCGATGCAGACCGCGTATATACAGCTCGACAAGGGCACCAGCATCAACAACCTTGTCGCCATGTTGCAGGTGCAGCCGTACGCGGCGGTGCTGGACAAGGACCAGTTCCTCGGGCTCATCACGCGCTCGGACGTGCTGAACTTCCTGCGTAAACAGAGTTGATGCGTTCATGGGCGAAATATGAGCAACGAGCAGCGTAAGAAACGGTTTGCTACCCGCGCGATTCATGCCGGACAGCAACCCGACCCATCCACGGGCGCCATCATGCAGCCGATCTATGCCACCTCGACGTATGTACAGAAAAGCCCCGGCGTGCATCAGGGCTACGAGTATTCGCGGACGCAGAACCCGACCCGGCAGGCGCTCGAGCGCTGCATGGCGGACCTGGAATCCGGACGCTTCGGTTATTCCTTCAGCTCCGGCATGGCGGCGACGGGTACCATTCTCGAGCTGATCGACAGCGGCAGTCACGTTGTCGCAATGGACGATATCTACGGCGGCACCACGCGGCTGTTCGAACGCGTGCGCCGCCGCAGTGCAGGGCTGGATTTCACGTTCGTCGATCTGAGCGACCCGTCGGCGCTGCTTCAGGCAGTAAAAGACAATACGCGCATGATCTGGATCGAGAGCCCGAGCAATCCCATGTTGAGAATCGTGGATTTGACCGCGGTGACGAGGTTTGCGAGAGACCGGGAAATTCTCGTCGTCGCCGATAACACGTTTGCGACACCGTACCTGCAGCGGCCGCTCGAGTTCGGCTGCGACATCGTGATGCACTCGGTCACGAAGTTCCTGAACGGACACTCGGACATGGTCGGCGGCATTGCCGTCACCACCGACGAGCAACTCGCCGAACGGCTCGCTTTTCTGCAGAACTCGATCGGCTCTGTGCAGGGGCCGTTCGACAGCTTTCTTGCGTTGCGCGGGCTGAAAACGCTCGACGTACGCATGGAGCGACATTGCGACAACGCAGAAGCGGTGGCGCGCTGGCTCGAGAACGATGTGCGCGTCGAGAGCGTCATCTATCCGGGACTTCCGTCGCATCCGCAGCACGCCGTGGCGAAGGCGCAAATGGCTCGTTTCGGAGGCATCGTGACCTTCTTCATCAAGGGCGGTCTCGATGAAGCGCGCCGGTTTCTCGAACGCTGCGAGGTCTTCGCCCTGGCGGAAAGCCTGGGTGGAGTGGAAAGCCTGGTCGATCATCCGGCCATCATGACGCACGCATCCGTGCCAGCGGAGAAACGCAAAGCCTTAGGCTTAAGCGATCAGCTGATCCGGCTGTCGGTGGGTATCGAGGATGTCGAGGATCTGATCGGGGATCTCGATCAGTCGCTGGGGTAGGTTGGTCGCCCGACCGCGCCACGCTCTCAATGCGCCAGCGCCGCCAGTTGATCCGCCTGATACTCGCTGATCAGCGGGTCGATCACCTGATCCAGATCCCCTTCAAGTATCTCCTCAAGCTTGTAAAGCGTCAGATTGATGCGGTGGTCTGTCACCCGTCCTTGCGGGAAGTTGTAGGTGCGGATGCGCTCGGACCGATCGCCCGACCCCACCAGCAGTTTTCTCTGCCGAGCCTGTTCTATCTCGCGTTTTGAAAGCTCGGCATCCAGCAGTTTTGCCTGCAGCAGTGACATGGCCCTCGCGCGATTCTTGTGCTGCGAACGCTCATCCTGACATTCGACGACGATGCCGCTCGGAAGATGCGTAAGTCTCACGGCGGAATCCGTCTTGTTGACGTGCTGCCCGCCGGCGCCCGACGCGCGGTAAGTGTCGACGCGCAGATCCCTGGCGTCGATTTCGATCTCCTCCACCTCGTCAGGCTCCGGAAGAATCGCAACCGTACACGCAGAAGTGTGTATTCGTCCCTGCGATTCGGTTGCCGGAACGCGCTGCACGCGGTGTGCGCCCGATTCGAACTTCAACCTGCCATAGATGCCGCTGCCCGAAATGCGACTCACGATTTCCTTGTATCCACCGTGCTCGCCTTCGCGCTCACTCAAGACTTCCAGCGGCCAACGCATCTGCTCGGCGTACTTCGCGTACATACGGAAAAGGTCTCCCGCGAATATCGCCGCTTCATCACCGCCGGTGCCGGCGCGAATTTCGAGGAATACGTTGCTGTCGTCGTATGGGTCGCGCGGAATAAGAGCCCGTTGCAATTCGAGCTGCAGCCGCTCGCGCCGCCCATTCAGGGACTCCAGTTCCTCGCGTCCCATCTGGCGGATCTCCGGGTCGCCATCGGCGGCCATTTCCCCGGCTGCGGCAATCTCGGCAACGAGGGTTTCGTACCGCCTGAAGAGACTGACGATCGGTTCGAGCCGCGAGTATTCACGGGAGAGGTCCCGAAACCGGCTCTGATTGCCGATAACTTCGGGGTCGGACAGCAGACCGGACACCTCCTCGAACCGGTCCCTGGTGGTTTCCAGTTTGCCCCTGATGGATTCCTTCATGGCGAGGTTTCGTCTTTGCGGTCTTCAGTTTTGGGTTCGGACTCGTTGTCCGGCCCGAGGCCGAACAGTTCCCGTATCGCTTCGATGAATTTTACATCGGCGGCCGCGCCGGCATCGCGCAAGCGCACGCTCGGCTGGTGTAACAGCTTCTTCAGTAACGATGCCGTCACGTACTCGAGCACCTCGTCGGTATCCGCGCCTTTGTCCAGCCGCCTGCGAGCCTGCCGTAGTACCTCACGCCTCAGCGCATCCCCGTGATCGCGAAGTGCCGTAATGACCGGCGCGACTTCCTTGCTTCGTTCGATATCGAGATATCGCCGGGTTTCCTCGTCGAGTATGCGATTGGCTTCGGCGACCGCGGCTTCGCGATTGCTCTGCCCCTCGATCACCACCTTGTCGAGATCGTCGATGGTGTACAGATAAACGTCGTCCAGTACACTGATCAAAGGGTCGAGGTCGCGCGGGACAGCGAGATCCACGGCGAAAACCGGTTTCCGCCTTCGGGAGCGAACCGCTTTCTGCATCTGTTCGACGCTGACGACCGGGTCGGGACTGGCGGTGGAACTGATCAGTATATCGGCGTCCGGCAAGGTGCCGTCGAGCGCGGAAAGCGGCAGGGCAAATGCACCAAACTGCAGAGCCAGGGTTTGCGCACGCTGAAGGTCGCGGTTGGCGACGAACATGCGGCCTATGCCCTTGCCGTGCAAATGCCTGGCAACCAGCTCGATCGTGGTGCCGGCGCCGACCAGCAGAGCGGTGTGGTGCGAGAATCCGGAGAAGAACTGGTTTGCCAGGTTGACTGCGGCATATGCGACCGACACCGGGCTCACGCCGATCTCGGTATCCGTCCGAACTTTTTTCGCGACGGAAAACGTATGCTGAAAAAGGCGGTTCAGTGTCATGCCGACTGTGCCGTGCCGTTCGGCATGCCGAAATGCGTCCTTTAGCTGCCCGAGGATCTGCGGTTCTCCGAGGATCATCGAGTCGAGGCCGCAGGCTACCCTGAACAGATGCCGAATCGACTCCGGGTGACCGAACGAGTAGAGCGAGCGCTCGGCATCCGCGTCGAGGCGCGGGTCCTGGAGAAGCCAGGCGCGCAGCTCGCGCACGCCCTCGCCGGAGGCGTCCACGTAGAACTCTGTCCGGTTGCAGGTCGACAGAACGACCGCCTCCTGCACCCCTGGAAGGTGCAGCAGTTCCGAAAGGGCTCGACCGGCATCCTCCCCCGCAAATACGACCTGTTCGCGTATTTCTACAGGCGCCGTGATATGGTTCAACCCAAGTATGTGCAGCGGCATCGTCTGAAATCGGGTGAAATTTGCTGTTCGTGCTCAATCGGCGTGCCAAATTGCAACGATTCACTCATTTACCGCGTGTAAGCTCCGTCTTTTGCCTGATTTCGCCGAATTCGAGCTTCGCTCGCTGCGCGCGCCCGCCTGGTCCCGCTCGGGCCCGGGGAAAGCACCCGGTATCATAAGCGAACTGACCGTGCAGTTCCTTGTCTGTGTTACCCACGGCTGCCGGTCAGCCACTTTTATTGCAGCGAACGGAATGAGCAGGAATATCCATTTGAGAAACCGCACGGGCGTTTACGCATGCGCCGACTGACGTTTCCGGTCGCCGTTCTGGCGATGCTGGTGCTTTCACCGCAGCCCGGAGCGGCTGCGGGAGACGACGCGGAGAAGGCGACCGCGCACCTGCTGCAGGCAGAAATCGAACTGCAGCGAAACCAGTACAAGGCTGCGTCGGAAGAATATGCGAAAGCCGCCAGCCTGAGCGCGGACGTAGAGATAGCGCGGCAGGCGACGCGCGTGTCCTACAGCTACGGCTTCAACGACGACGCGCTACGGTCTGCAGAGCGGTGGCTCGAGCTGGACAAGGGAAGCGACGAGGCGCTGCTTTACGTCGCGCAGCTTCAGCTGCGAAACGGCGATCTCAGGGACGCCCGCCGGAGTTTCAGGCAGTTGCTCGAGCGCGGAAAGGACCCCGTCGACGAACGTCTGGTAGCGCTGATACCGTTTCTCTCGGAGGAAGATGCGGAGAACGCCGACTGGCTGATGCGCCAGCTCGCAAAACCGTACAGCGATTCCGCATCGGCCAATTATGCAGTGGGTGTCATGGCACTCCAGGCGGGCGACACCGACGAGGCACGGGAGCGGGCCGAGAAGGCAATCGAGCTGAAGGAAGACTGGATCCAGCCGCATCTGCTTTATGCGCGGTCTTTGCTTGTCGGCGGGGACGAGGAAGGCGCGATTGACTATACCGCGCGGATCGTGGGCGACGATCCCGATCCCGATCCCGAGGCGCGGCTCGAACTGGCGATCATGTACCTTGCTGCCGAGCGCGACGAGGACGCGCTGAGCCAGGTCAACCAGGTGCTACTGGAGCAGCCGGCGCGCACTGATGCATTACGCCTGATGGCGATCATCAATTTCAGGCAGGAGCATCTTGACGCGGCCTGGTCGGATTTCCAGGATCTGCTCGCGAGCGGCCGTCATACGATGGATGCGCTTTTCTACCTGGGCCGCATTGCCGACCGCCGCCAGGAATACGACGAGGCCGTCGCACTTTATTCGCAGGTAATCGCCGGGCAGAATGCGGTCACCGCGCAACGCAGGGCGAGCGCCATCATGGCGCAGGAAGGCGATCCCGAAGAAGCGCTGTCGCATCTCACGGACTTCGGCGAAACGCACCCGAACCATGCCATCGATATGATGCAGGCAAAGGCGCAGTTGCTCGCATCACTGGAACGTTATCCGGAAGCGCTGGAGCTGTACGACCAGGTAGTTGCGTATCGCCCGGACAGCGAGGGCGTTATTCTCGGCAAGGCGGAACTGCTGCTTCGCATGGGCGAAGTGGATGAGGCCGTCCGGCAATACCGCGCCGCGGTAAAGCGTTGGCCCGACAGCGCGTTGTCGCTGAATGCGCTCGGATACACCTTGGCCGACCGCACCACAAAATACAGGGAAGCCGCGCGGCTGATCAAAAAAGCGCTGGAGCTGGAACCCGACAGCGCTGCAATCATCGACAGCTGGGGCTGGGTACTGTACCGACAGGGCGAACACGAACAGGCGCTGGTCGAACTGAAGCGCGCGTACGAATCGCTGAAGGACCCCGAGGTTGCGGCGCATATCGTCGAGGTGTTGTGGAAGCTCGAGCGCCTCGACGAAGCGAAGGATGTTCTCGAAGACGCCGAGGTTCTTTTCCCGGAGAACGAATTACTCGAGAACGTCCGTGAGCTTGTGTTCCCCGAAAGCCCCTGACGCCGTGCTCCCGCGCCGGCCAGTCCGCGGCCGTGCCCGCGCTGTCACGTCATCGTCCGCCTTGCTGCTCCTTGTCCTGGCAGGCTGCGCAACACAACGGGGCGTCGGCCTTCCGGAGTTGAACGACTGGGAGTCGCGACGCGATGCGCTCTCCTCTCTCTCGGAATGGGAGTTCCGCGGCCGCATCGGCGTCAGCGCCGGCGACGACGGGTTCAACGGCAAGCTTTCGTGGTGGCAGCACGACGACCTGTTCCTGGCCTCTGTAAGCGGGCCGCTCGGCGTGGGGACTGTTAAAATTCAGGGTGACGAGCGCCAGGTTGCCGTCACGGACGAAAATGGCGAAGTGACCGAGATGCGCGACGCAGAGGCGGAGCTGTACCGGCGCTACGGATGGACCATTCCTGTCGCGAGCCTGCGTTACTGGGCTCTGGGCATCCCGGACCCGTCATCGCCGGCCGAAACGGCCTTCGACGGAAACGGGCAGCTGACCCGGCTGGAGCAGCGCAACTGGGTCGTACAGATAGACGAGTACCGGGAAGGCGGCGGCCAGCCGATGCCGCGACGAATGTCGGCGACACATCGCGACACCAGGGTGCGGCTCGTGATCGACAACTGGATTTTTTATTGACTTTCGCAGCGTAAGAGGCAACCTCGGCCTGCAGGAGCCCGCCATTGCGGGCGACTTGCGGGGACGAATGGGCGAAGGCGCAGGTCGAGCCCTACCAGCCTGCCGCTGCTCACTGCCGTCGGTTATCGTGACGACCCCACGATCCTCGAGGTCGCAGCAGACGGACGCGCCGCGGTTCCGACTGGCGTGGTTGCCCGCAATGGCGGGCTCCTACAGCGCCTCTATGATGACTTGCGTAGCGGTATGGCGCGCCGGGGCCGTCGTTGACACCTACAGTACTGCCCCGCACAATTGCGCGCGATTGGGGTGTAGCCAAGTGGTAAGGCAACGGGTTTTGATCCCGTCATGCGCAGGTTCGAATCCTGCCACCCCAGCCAGTCCCCGGAGCTTCGGGGCCCTGATATAAGTCGACAGAAACGGGGAGAATCGTAGCCGTGGAACCGGGCACAATGGCTATCTTTTCCGGCAACTCGCATCCGAAGCTTGCGCACGAGATCGCCCGGGTATTGCACGTGCCGCTTGCCAAGGCGCTGGTCGGTCGCTTCAGCGACGGCGAAATCAGCGTCGAGATCATGGAGAACATCCGGGGCCGGGAAACTTTCATTATCCAGTCGACCTGTCCGCCGACCGCCGAAAACCTGATGGAACTGCTGGTGATGGTCGATGCCTGCCGCAGGGCTTCCGCAGCACGTATCACCGCCGTCATCCCGTATTTCGGCTTTGCGCGCCAGGACCGCAGGCCGCGTGCCTCGCGGGTACCGATTACTGCGAAGCTCGTTGCAAACCTGATCGGCGTAGCCGGCGTGGATCGCGTGCTCACCGTCGATCTGCATGCCGATCAGATCCAGGGCTTTTTCGATATCGCGGTGGATAACGTGTACGCGTCTCCGGTGCTGCTCGGCGACGTCTACAAGCAGAAGTACACCGACATGGTGGTGGTCTCGCCGGACGTCGGGGGTGTCGTCCGCGCCCGCGCGCTGGCGAAGCGGCTCGACGACGCCGACCTGGTAATCATCGACAAGCGCCGCTCGAAGGCGAACCAGTCACAGGTAATGAACATCATCGGTGATGTCGAGGAAAAGACCTGCGTGATCATCGACGACATGGTCGATACTGCCGGCACGCTCTGCCAGGCGGCAGCCGCTCTGAAGGCCGCCGGCGCAGAGAAGGTTGTTGCCTACATCACCCATCCCGTGCTTTCCGGTCCCGCGGTCGCCCGCATCAGGGAATCCGAACTCGACGAGATCGTGGTCACCGACACAATCCCGTTGAGCGAGGAGGCACTGGCCTGCACGAAGATCCGCCAGCTCTCGACTGCCGAGCTGCTGGCCGAAACCATGCGGCGCATCAGCGATGAGGAGTCCGTGAGCTCGCTTTACGTGGACTGAAGCGCGGCCGGGACACGGTGGATGCTGTGACATTGCCTCCCGGTGCGCTATGATGCGCGCCGGTTTGCGGGTGGTCGCGCCCGGCATCCGATGTCTTCCGGAGAGACCCCGGAGAGATACCGTTTAAAATCAATCAGTTAACTCAATCGGAGTGATTCATGAAAGAAGAATTCAACCTGATTGCGGAAATGCGTGAAGACCAGGGGAAGGGTGCGAGCCGCCGCCTGCGTCGTCAGGGTAAAGTTCCTGCAATCATCTATGGCGGTGGCCGTCCGCCGCGTGCACTGTTGTTCGACCATAACAAGGTTCTGCACCAGCTCGACCACGAGGCCTTTTATTCCAGCATCCTGACCATCAAGGTGGACGACAAAAGCCAGGCGGCGATCCTGAAAGACGTACAGCGGCATCCTGCCAAGCGCCAGATCATGCATATGGATTTGCAGCGAGTCGTCGAGGACGAGAAGATCAGGATGCATATCCCGATTCACATCGCCGGCGAGGAAAAGGCGCCGGGCGTCAAGCTTGGCGGCGGTTCAGTGATGAGAATCATGACGGAAGTGGAAGTCAGTTGTCTGCCGCGCGACCTGCCCGAGTATTTCGAGGTCGACATCTCGCACATGGAGCTGGACGACATGATGCACCTCTCGGACATCAAGGTTCCGGAGGGCGTCGAAATCACTCAGTTGCAGCATGGTGAGGAACACGACCACGCAATTGTGTCGGTTCAGCTCCTCAAGACAGAATCGGTCGAGGACGAAGCGCCCGAGGAAGCACCGGTGCCTGCAGTGGAGCAGGAGACGGACGAGAAGCCCGAAGAGAACTAGGGAAGCTTCGCTTAGCCCTTTCGACTCTGCACAAGTCCTGATGGAAGCGCTGCACGAGCCCGCCATTGCGGGCGAGCGCGCCAGTCGGAACTGCGGCGCGTCCGTCTGCTGCGACCTCGAGGACCGTGGGGTCCTGACGATAATCGAAGGCAGCGAGCAGTGGCAGGCCTGGCAGGGCTCGACCTGCGCTTTCGCCAATTGTCCGCGGTAGTTCGCCCGCAATGGCGGGCTCCTGCAGGGACTCTATTGCGACTTCAGTGAACCTGCGAGAAGGCCGCCGCCGGCGGCCGTTTCGTTGACCCTTTTTTGTTTACGATAGCGCCCATGGACACGCATCTGAGCATCGTCGCCGGACTCGGTAATCCGGAGGAACGTTACGCGCGAACGCTGCACAACGCCGGCTTCTGGTTTGCCGACGCGGTCGCTGCCGCGGAGCGCGGTGCGTTTCGCTTTGAGAAGAGGTTCGAAGCCGAGGTGTGCAGGGTCAGCATTGCCGGAGGCGAGATGTGGCTGGTGAAGCCGCAGAGTTACATGAACCTGAGCGGCGGGCCAATCCGCGCCATTCTCGATTACTACAGGCTGTCGGCGGAACGACTGCTCGTAGCTCACGACGAGATCGATTTGCCACCTGGAGTCGTGCGGCTGAAAAAGGGCGGCGGGCCGGGGGGCCACAACGGCATACGCGATACGATCAGGCACTGCGGTAACGACTTCATGCGCTTGCGCATCGGCGTCGGCCATCCCGGCACCAAGGACAAGGTTACCGGCTACGTACTGAAGCAGGGGCCGGCAGATGTCGAAGCCGCCGTGACGAAAGCGATTGCGGACGCGGTAGGAGTACTGCCGCTTCTCGCGGAACGAGGACTTGGCATCGCGATGAACCGGCTGCACACGCGGCGGGAGACCAACGACAACGACAGCGGCTTAGGCACGAATGGCGATTAAATGTGGCATCGTAGGCTTGCCCAACGTCGGCAAGTCGACACTGTTCAATGCACTGACGGCGGCGGAGATTCCGGCGGAGAACTATCCGTTCTGCACCATCGAGCCGAACGTCGGCGTTGTGCCGGTGCCGGATCCGCGGCTCAGGATACTTAGCGACATCGTCAAGCCTCAGAAGACCATTCCGACGACCATGGAGTTCGTCGACATTGCCGGCCTGGTGGCGGGCGCATCGAAAGGCGAGGGACTTGGAAACCAGTTTCTTGCCAACATACGCGAAACGAACGCGATCGCACATGTCGTTCGCTGTTTCGAGAACGATGACGTGACTCACGTCGCGGGGGCAATCGATCCCGCCGACGACATCGACACGATCAACACCGAACTCGCCCTTGCGGATCTCGAGTCGGTCGAAAAGCAGCTTTACAAGGCCGAACGCAATGCGAAAGCCAACGAGAAAACCGCCGTTGCGGTGCGGGACGGGCTGCGCAAGGTCAAAGCACATCTCGATCGGGGCGCGCCTGTTCGCACGCTCGAGCTGAGCGACAGCGAGAGGCTTTGCCTGGACGGCTTGCATCTCATCACCGCGAAACCGGTAATGTACATTGCAAACGTCGACGAAAACGGCTTCAGCGACAATCCGCACCTCGGCGCCGTACGAAAACTTGCCGAAAGCGAAGGTTCCGTCGTCGTGCCGATCTGCGCCGCCATCGAGGCCGAAATTGCACAGCTCGACGAGTCCGACAAAGCCGATTTCCTGACGGACCTGGGTCTTGACGAACCCGGCCTCGACCGCGTCATTCGCTGCGGCTACAAGCTGCTCGGCCTGCAGACTTTCTTTACCGCCGGCGTAAAAGAAGTTCGTGCCTGGACCACGCGCGTCGGCGCGACAGCCCCCAAGGCCGCCGCGGAAATCCACACCGACTTCGAAAAGGGCTTCATCCGTGCCGAGGTCATCGCCTACGACGATTTCATCGCATTCAAAGGCGAACAGGGTGCAAAAGAAGCCGGTCGCCTGCGCCTGGAAGGCAAGGAGTACATCGTGAAAGAAGGCGACATCCTGCACTTCCGCTTCAACGTCTGACCCCACGGCCTGCCACGCCCGATCGAAACCCCCTGTAGGAGCCCGCCATTGCGGGCGACCTCATCTGGGCACCCGACCGATTAATGCCAAGCCACCTCGCTCGATTCCACCCGATAGAGAACGTAATCCCGCAAAGCCGTCGCTTTCGCATGCTCCATGTACGGTATTCTGATCGCCGGCCCCGCAGCCAGAAAAATCCGCACGGTAGCAAGCTGCCTGCGCCTCTGAAAAGGCGACTGAGAGATACTGACGCGCTGTACCTTGCGATGCAGCCACACAACCACGCTGAAACCAATCAGCCCGCTCCGCAGGACCAGCCCGTCCTGTCCGTACAGAACTCCATAGCGCCGGTACTTCTGCCACACGATGACGGCGCAGGCGGGAATCCAAAGCAGCGCGACCATTGCTGCAATCCCTGATGAATTCCAGAACAGCGCAGTCGCCAGAATAGCGGGTACAACGCCGATGAGGACAATGTGCGAACGAAGGTAGTAAGGGGAGATCCTCCGGAACCGGGACGCTCGCGGATCGAGCGAAAGACCGGTGAACTCCCCCGGAAAGAACTCCAGACCCAGGTCCACCAGCACCTGGCCGGTGCAGATCGGCACGATGAAGTCCGAGCCTCGATCTACCCTGCCGCTCGAGGCTTGCCGCGCTCTAAGGCGAAACCGGCGGAACAGACGTAGCACAACATGCTGGTTCGCCTGCAGCGACTGCACCTTGCTGCGGTTTACGGAATGTTCGTGTCGCGTCAGCAGTCCGCCCGTCGAGCGAAGCACGCCTTCGTCGGCAACGAGTTCGAAACGGTGAAATCGAAGAAACGCTCCCGCGACCGAAATGGAAAACAGCAGGATCAGAACGCCCAGTGCAAGCAGCAGTCCGAAGGTCAGGCCCGACATCAGCCCTGTCTGGGCCTGGGTAAGAAATTCGACGACCGCGCTTTCCTCCACGATTTCGCCGAACTCCTGCTCGACGTACTCGCTGATCGGCCCTATCAGCACCACTACCAGGAAGACGCGGTTGCTCGAGAGGCCGATGCGCACCATATCGCCCGCCGTGAGTCGCAGCAGGGTTCGGGTGGTAGTGTCGGGGCGATCCATTTTTCCCTGCGAATCCACGGCGTCGCCTATCTTGGGCACGTGCCGGATGCGGTCGCGAAGTTCCCTTGCACTTTCGGTGCGGATTGCCGGAAGATATCCCTCCTGACCCGATGAACCGGCCGTATCGAAACTAACCGTCAACAGCTCGAGCATTCGGAAGATGACGTTCTGTTCGGTATTTACCCCCTGCACTCGCTCGAACTTGATGTCGAGTTGCGTTCTCTTGAACACTCCGTCACGGATCAGCAGCGAAGTATCCGTGATCCGGTAACGAAAGAACCAATAGCGTAAAATCGCGAGAATGAAGGTACCGAGCACGAAAGCTCCGATGCCGATGACCAGCTTTGCTTTCATGTCGCCCTGGAAAGCCACGAGGAAGGCGGCGAGTGGAGCCAGCGACTGCACTGCGTTTTTCGCAATCGCCTGGTAGATCTTGCCTAAGTAGAAGAGCGCCGCGAACGGCGATGTTCGGTGCCAGCCGTCGGCGTCAGCTGCGCTCAATGCTTGCCCCTGCCTTTTCGAGAATGAACAGGCGGAGGCTTTCGGCGACGTCAGCGGGCACGCCGTAGATCTTCAGGTCACCGCCGGAACCGCCGGCGGTAAAAAGTTGCAGTGCGGCCAGCCTGAAGTACCGGTCGAGCGGGGTGCTGCTGGTCTCGACGTGCTGCACGCGGTTGAACGGCACGGCCGTGACGGTTCGCCAGAATACGCCGGAGCGATACAGAATGTCCTTATCCCGTATCGCATAGCCCTTGTGCGGCACGCTGACAAGCGGCCACAACAGGCCGGATACTCCGTTGATGCCAATCAGCAACCAGGCGAGGCCGAACAGCCAGCGCTGGGTGATCGGCAGCGGCGCTGCCTGTAGCACGACGACGCCGATGACTGCGACAGTCGCCGTAATGAGCGACTGGACCTGCAAGCGCCTGACGTAGCGGGCGGCGAGGCTTCGCCATTCGACATCGTCCGCCGAGGGCAATTCGTCCAGCGAGATCTCGGGATTTTCGAACACTCGGTGTCCCTGGCAGTCAGACGGCATTATAAAGGCGGCGCGCGGCCTGGCGGCAAGCACGCAACGACGCCGGTACGTGTGGGAAGCTCGCCTGCTTATTTCACCCTGAGAAAAAGGTCGTCCCAGACGATGTGACGCTGCGATGGCTCCCCGCGACTTCCGGCAAAGGTCTGGTCGAGGACCGAGCATTCTTCGATCTTCGACACTTCGAGCAGCCTCCAGCCTTTCTGCGGTTTCCGGTCCGGTGCGGCTCCGGGGGCGCGAACCTGGTACACAAGGAGCTTTCGTGTCCCGTTTTTGACACCGTAGTCGTGAGGCTCGGCTATGCGTGTACGCCCGTTATACTGGAGCTGGACGAGCCGCTTCCGGGCGATTGCGAAACGCAGTTGTTCGTCAGTTGAACGGAAGTGGTTGACCGTGGTCGATCCTCCTGTCGAGCGATGATCATGCAGGTCCGTCGGGATGCGCCAGGACGCTCGCCCGGGTACTGACGAGCGACGACGGAGTCGAAGGGGAACAATGATTCGATCCGCGCCTTTTGTTGTCAAGGCACTGCCCGGGCAGGCGTACCGTCGGGCGCCGCGGGGCGCACGCCCCTTTGCCGCGCAGGTCGCGTAGCAGAGGCCACTCCACGTTGCGTCGGTCGCCGCCGCCTTGACAGGGAAAGGGTCGCGTCGGACAATTTGCAGCCCTTCGCCCGCCTGTTCCCCGAAAAAAAATGGTGATGTAGCTCAGTTGGTCAGAGCGACGGACTCATAACCCGTAGGTCGGTGGTTCAATTCCACCCATCACCACCATATTTCTTTTGACCCACGCCGGGGCAGAAAGCGGTATCGCAGTCATGCGGCAGAAATTGCGATTGCTCGCAATGGGGTGCTGGCACCAGAGCACGCGTCACGACCATCGAACGCAGGGCGGGGAACCCGATGCTGACATTGACCGACCAGACCATCCTGATCACAGGTGCCTCACGCGGCATCGGCGCCGCAACGGCGAGAATCGCACTGGGAGCCGGCGCAACCATTGTCGGCAGCTACCACCGGGGTGCGGGGGCGTTGGAAGACCTTGCCGCCGATTTCGGGAGCGGGCGGGTGCATGCGCTGCAGGCGGACCTCGGACAGCCCGGCGCAGGCCCTGACCTGTGGCAACGGGCGCTCCACACGGCCGGTAAGATCGACGGGCTCGTGAACAACGCCGGCATAGCGCCGGCGACGAAGCTCGACGGAGATTACGAGCGCTGGCTGCAGGACTGGTCGCAGGTGCTGCAGGTCAACACGCGCGCAGTTGCCGACCTTTGCCGTGAAGCGATCCTCTATTTCAAACCGCGCGGCGGCGGGCGCATCGTCACCGTCGCGAGCCGTGCCGCGTTTCGCGGCGATAGCGTCGATTATCTGCACTATGCCGCAAGCAAAGGCGCGCTCGTTGCGCTGATGCGGTCCATCGCGCGCGGCTACGCCCCGGACAGGATTCTTGCCTTCCTCGTCGCGCCGGGATGGGTAAGCACCGATATGGCCTCGATCATCTATGAGCCCGGCAACGAGGCCGCGCTTGCGGAAATCCCGATGGGGAAGGCTGCGCCGCCTGAGGAAATCGGCAACATGATCGTCTTTCTACTGTCCGGGCTGGTGGATCACAGTACCGGGGCCACGTTCGATATCAATGGTGCAAGCTACGTTCGATAGCGGCAGCGGGAACGCATGCCCGGTGTGCTAAATTGCAGCAGCGAAAAGCAACAACGAAAAGGGGCTGGTATGGCGCGCAGTAACAATCGGTTCGGTTTGACGGGCATTTCGGGTGTAGTCGCACTCGTAACGCTGCTGACTTCCATGGCACCCGTTGCCTATGGCCAGGCCGGCGCCGACAACATACCCCTTCGTGACGAAGGCGACGGACCTTTCAATCGACTCATTCTCCGCGGCGTCAACCTGATCGACGGCACCGGCGCACCGATGCGCGGCCCGGTGGACATCGTGATCGAGAATGATCGCATTGCCGCGATCCGCAGTGTCGGTGCGCCATCGCTTGCTATCGATCCTGAGGACCGCCCCCCGCTGAACGGCGGGCACGAGGTCGATCTCCACGGTGCCTACGTGATGCCCGGGTTCATCGACACCCACCTGCATCTGCATCACATGGATTCCGG
>Ga0299913_10001371_pt1 | contig 17870 bp, 14 predicted proteins | sample RVTome_9_FD_201360 | JGI IMG/M metagenome (GOLD analysis project Ga0299913, IMG submission 201360) | Soil microbial communities from uranium-contaminated site in the Upper Colorado River Basin, Wyoming, United States - RVT155D38 (version 2) ... | reverse complement strand
GAGCCCTGACCGCTCGATTTGCAGAAGTCTCGCCTTTTAGGTGAGAATGCGAGGCCCACCCCGAGCGATCGGCGGTGGGCCTCGTCACTCTCGCCGGGAAAGGAGGAGATCCATGCTGAAGACGACCCGTGACCTAGGGACCTGGTGCCTGCTCCTGGCGCTGTCGGCCGTCGCCCCGGCCGCTTGGGCCGTGGACGCCGTGTTCGTCGCGCCGGACGGCAGTGTCGGAATCGGTACGTCCGACCCGAGCGGTCTGGAGGTTCAGGCGACGGTCTCGGAGACCAGCGCCGACGCCGACAACATGCGACTCGGGGTCCTCGCCGGCACCCCGCGGCTCGTCTTCGAGGACCATGGATTCCCGCAGTGGCAGATCGACAACCGGAAGGGCGCTTTCCGTTGGTACACGCCGGGCATCGTCCGTATGATCCTCGAGACCGACGGCGACCTGGGCATCGGCATCGCCAGCGTCGCTTCAGGCAACGACATCGAGCATGCGAACGGCGGCGCCCTGACCTCGGGAGGCGTCTGGGCCGACGCATCGAGCCGCGAGTACAAGCAGGACGTCGAAGTCCTCGGCGTGGCCGAAGCGATGAGCGCCTTTCAGGAGCTCGTTCCCGTCACGTTCCGCTACAAGCAGACGCCGAACGAGCGCTACCTCGGGTTCATCGCCGAAGACGTTCCGGAGCTGGTCGCCATGGAAGGCCGCAAGAACCTCGCGGCGATCGAGGTCGTCGCTCTGCTGACCACGGTGGTCCAGGAGCAGCAGGGCGCGCTCCGAGAGCAGCGCGATCTGCTCCGCGCTCAACAGGACCAGATCCAGGAGCTCGCCGCCGAGGTCGCAGCGCTACGCGCGGCACCCGCCGACGACTGATCGGCGGACAGCTCGCTGCGCATCGTCCTCGTCGGTCCCACCCACCCCTTCCGGGGCGGGATCAGCCACTACACCACCCTTCTCTGCCGGCACCTTCGCCGCCGGCACCGGGTGCGCTTCCTGACGTTTTCGCGCCAGTACCCGCACTGGCTGTTCCCGGGGCGCGGCGACCGGGACGAGGTCAGCGGCAGCACCGTGACCGTCGAGGCCGAGCCGGTGCTCGACGGCGTCAATCCGCTCACCTGGTGGCGCGCCGCGCGCATCGTCCGAACGACGGCTCCCGACCTGCTGCTCGTCCAGTGGTCGGTGAGCTACTGGGGCCCGATGCTCTGGCTCCTCGTCCGCCGGCCGTCCTCGCGGACGCGCACGGTGATGGTTTGCCACAACGCGGCGCCCCACGAGCGCCCCCATCCGCTCGCCGAGCGCTTGACCCGGCTCGTGCAGTGGCTGGTCATGCGCCACGTCGACCACCTCGTGTGCCACTCCGACAGCGACCGGGTGGCTCTCGAGGCGCTGGTCCCCGAGGTCCGGGTCCACCGGGTGGTGATGCCCACCTACGAGGACCTGGCGATGATCCGCCCGGCGAGCGAGGGCTCGTCCGCGGGCCGGCCGCAGCTGCTGTTCTTCGGCTTCGTGCGGCCGTACAAGGGGGTCGACGTCCTGTTGCGCGCGATGCCCGAGGTCGTCGCCGCGCTTCCGGAGGCCAGGCTGGTCATCGCCGGCGAATGGTGGAGCTCGGCGGACGGGACGAGGCGGCTCCTCACGGAGGAGGTCCGTGCGCACGTCGAGATCCGCGACCGGTACGTCTCGAACGAGGAGATGGCGGGGCTGTTCCGTACCGCCGACGTCGTGGTCCTGCCGTACCGCTCGGCGACGCAGAGCGCGGTCGTTCAGCTCGCCTTCGGCTTCGGCGTACCGGTGATCACGACCCGGGTCGGCGGGCTGCCGGACATCGTCTCCGACGAGCGCAACGGGTTGCTCGTTCCGCCGGAAGACCCCGGGGCGCTCGCCTCGGCGATCGTTCGCTACCATCGCGAGGGCTGGCGCGCCCGCCTGGCGCCCGCCGTCGCCGAGGCGCGGGAGCGGTTCTCCTGGCAGAGTCTCGTCGACACCCTCGAGCGACTGGTAGAGTAATTTGGGAAGATGGCCCGAAGGGCGCCATCTCCCGTCCGGAATCGACTGATGATCCGACTGCTCACGCGCTCGATCGGCGCCCTCCCCCCCCGCCTCCGCCACCTCCTGGGATCGACCCGGTTGGCCCGGTACGTTCTCAACGAGCTGCTCGGCTCCAGGAGGATGGTCCGCCGGACGCCCGAAGGGCACGACCTGCGCCTCCACCCAATCCTTCACGCCGAACTCCTGTCGCTCGCCGACCTCGCGGACTACGAGCCGGAGCTCCGCCGCACGATCACCGCGGTCGTCCGGCCGGGGATGATGGCATTCGACGTCGGCGCCAACGTCGGGATCTTCACCTCGCTCCTGAGCTCCCTCGTCGGCGCCGAGGGACGGGTCGTGGCGTTCGAGCCCGAAGAGACCAACGCGGCCTGCCTGGACGAGAGCATCCGCCAGGTGCCCCTGCCGAACGTCAGCCTCGAGAGGCGGGCCGTCGGAAGGGCGACGGGGTCGGCCCAGTTCGATCACCGAGGCGGCGCCTTCTCGGGACGCCTCGTCGGGTCGGGGGGCTACGCAGTGACGCGCAACGTCACGCCGATCGAGGTCGTTTCGCTCGACGACTACACCGCCGGAGGCGGTCCGGCGCCTGACGTGGTCAAGATCGACGTCGAGGGCAACGAGATGATGGTCCTCGAGGGGATGGAGCGCCTGCTGGCCGAGCACCCTCCTATCCTCGTCTGCGAGGTCCACGCCCATCTCGGCGACTCGCCCCAGGCGGTGATCGACCACTTGCACCGGCGCGGCTACGAGATCCTCGATCCGGAGTCGGTGTCGGCCGGCACGCCACGCAGGATCCGGCAGCTGGAGAGCAGAGGCTGGTTCCTCGCCCGCCCGGCCGCTCGGACGGACTAGGCGTGGCCCGCCGAGGTCGCCGCCGCAGGCTGCTCGGCGCAACCGTCCTGGCCGGCAGCTTCGCCTACCTCTTCGCCGAGAGGGTCGACTGGTCCGACCTCACGGCGACGTCGGCATCCTTCGAGCCGCGCTACGTCGTGCTCCTCGTCGCCGGCCAGGTGGTCGTCCAGCTCCTCGCCGCGCTCGCGCTCTGGGTTCTCGGTCGGAGTGTTCATCCGCTCGGGTTTCGCGAGCTGCTCCGCGCCCACTGGCGGGGTCTGACCATCGGGTTCTGGACCCCGACCGGGGTCGGAGACGCAAGCTTCGCCTGGCTGCTCACCCGGATCGGATTGACCCTGTCGAGCGCGATCGCGCTGCTCACCGTCGACAAGCTGGTCACCCTGGCGGTCGCCGGCCTGCTCGCCGCTCCCCTCCTTTGGATCGCCGGTCCAGAGCTCCGGCTGCCGGAGGCCGGCCCCGATCTCGCCGCCATCGGCGCCGTCGTTGCCGCCGTGCTGGTGCTGGCGGGGCTCGCCCTTCGGACACGCTGGGCGGAGCGGATCCGGTTTTCTCTGGAGAGCTACCGGCTCGCGCTCCAGCGCGTCGCCCGGACCTCGAGCCTGCGACTGGCGGCGAACTTCTCTCTCACCGTACCGCGGACCCTCCTCACCGCCGCCATCTTCTGGTGGGGCATCGAGAGCTTCGGGGTCGATCTGCCGATCCCGTTCTGGCGATTCGTCGTCGTCTTCGCCGGCGCTCGGCTGATCGCCCTAGTCGCGCCGTCTCCGAACGGTCTTGGAGTGCTCGAGGTCCTGCTGATCGAGCTCCTCGGCTCGGACGGCGGGACGGCCTCGGCCGTGCTCGCGGGATCCCTCGCCGCCCGCGTCGCGGGCCTCCTCGTCGTGTCCACTGGGTTCTTTCTTCCGCTCCGCCGCGAGGAGGAGGCCGGGAGCGGGCCGGCCCACCGAGACGCTCACGCCGGCCGGGTCGAGGAGGCGACGAGGATGAACTCCTCGCCCGGGACGTCGCCGAAGAAGCGGTCCGCGGCGAGCACCGGATAGACAAGGGGAAACGCGGCGACGAACGGTGCGCCGAAGCCGACCGCCGCGCCGGCCCGAATCACCCACTGCGCCGGCACCGAGGCGAACAGGCCCCGGATCGACGAGACGTCGAACCCCGCCGCGCTCAGCTTCGCCCGGAGCGGCTCCTGGGCGTAGAATCGATTGCAGCGAAACCGGCGCGCGTGCTCCCGCCGGTAGGCCTCGCCGAGCAGCCGCGAGTTCAAGGCGTCGACGCTGCACACGAAGGTGCCTCCCGGACGGAGGACCCGGTGGACCTCGCGGAGCACCCCCCGATCGTCGAGCGTGTGCTCGAGGACGCACACCGAGACGACCTTGTCGAACGAGCCGTCCGCATAGGGCAGTGCCTCTCCGAAGCCCGCCTGGAACCGAATGCCCGCGGGCTGATGCATCCGGGCCGGGTGGACATTGCCGAGCCCCGGGTCGACGCCCCAGACGCTCGCTCCGCGACGCTCCAGACGGCGACAGTAGGCCCCCTTCCCGCAACCGACGTCCAGGACCGACTCGCCGGGCGCCGCGGCGAGCATGGCGTCGATCGCACGGATCTCAAGCCGTCGGAGGGCGTGGAAGCTCTGCCCATAGGTGTAGAGCAGGCGGTGAAGAGCGCTCCGGAGCCGGCGCATCAACCGAAGCAGCCCCGTCCCGATCGAGTATCATCTTGGACCGAGAATCTCGTCCACCGTTTCGTCGCCGAGGCACGCCGCTCCGAGGGACACCCAGTGCGTTCCCCATGAAGTTGATCATCCAAATCCCCTGCTTCAACGAGGAGGCGAACCTGGCGGCGACGGTGGCGGACCTGCCCCGCGAGATCCCGGGAGTCGACGCCGTCGAGATCCTCGTCGTCGACGACGGCAGCACGGACGCAACCTCGGCGGTCGCGCTCGATCTCGGGGTCGACCATGTCGTCCGGCACCGGAGGAACCAGGGCCTCGCCGCGGCGTTCAGGACCGGCCTGGAGACCTGTCTCCGCCTCGGCGCCGACGTCATCGTCAACACAGATGCCGACAATCAGTACGCGGGGGGCGACGTTCCGAAGCTGCTGGCGCCGATCCTCTGCGGCGAGGCCGACATCGTGGTCGGCGACCGCCAGACCGCCACGCTCGATCACTTCTCGCCCACCAAGCGGCTCCTCCAGCGTATCGGCAGCTTGGTGGTCAGCCGGTTCTCGGAGACCGATACCCCGGACGCGGTCAGCGGATTCCGGGCGCTGACCGCTGACGCCGCCCGCGAGATCAACGTGCTGTCGTCGTTCAGCTACACCATCGAGATGCTGATCCAGGCCGGCAAGAAGCGCCTGGCGGTAGCCACGGTGCCGATCACCGTCAATCCTCACACGCGCCCGTCGCGGCTGTTCCGCAGCATCCCGCAGTTCCTGCTCCACTCGCTCACCACGATGGTGAGAACATATACCACGTATCATCCACTCCGGGTCTTCACCGCGATCGGCTCAGTGCTCCTCCTGCTGGGTGCGGTGCCGGTAATCCGTTTCCTGTACTTCTTCTCCCAGGGCGACGGCGCCGGGCACGTGCAGTCACTGGTCATCGGCGGCACCGCCATCGTCCTCGGTGGGATGACCCTCTTGATCGGGCTCACCGCCGACCTGGTCGCCTCGAACCGGCGGCTTCTCGAGATGCTGCTCGAGCGCGAGCGCCTTCGTACGATCCCTCCGCCGTCGTCACGGGTCCAGCACCTGGAGTCCAGCTTGGAGAATCGTACCCGGACGCTCTCCACCCAGTGAGCGCTCATCCCGCTTCCCTGGCTTCGAGAGCCGACCCGCGAGAGCTGGTCCAGGCCTACGTGTGGGAGGTCGCGGCGTTCTGGCCGGCCCACCGGACGAACCAAGTGGCGAAGATGCATCGGGTGCTGGCGCAGATCGAGCGCCACTCGGGAAAGACCGCGGAGGCCGCCGTCGCCGCGGTGATCGACATGGTGCCGCCCGATCCGGCAGCCCGGCCGGCCCCGGTCTACGTCACCGGCCTCGGGGGATCCGGCTCCCACTGGTTGGCTGGGATGCTCGGGGACCTTCCGGGTCTGGCCGATGTCGGTGAGGTCTACTTTCCGCAGGTGCTGATCCACCGCCTCGCGGCGATTCCGGCGTCCGACGCCGCCTTCGTCATCCAGTGCATCCACCTGCTCCACGCGTGGGCGAGGAGCGGCTCGCTCGCGCTGCTCGCGGCCGTCAACTCGGCCGCAGGGGTTCACAAGATCCCGCTGTATCGCGCCTGGGACCCCACCAGCCTGATCATCCGCCTGCTCCGAGACCCGCACGACCAGGTGATGTCGGTGACCTTCCGCAAAAGCGACTATCGCAAGTACCACTCGCCGGAGGCGGACGACCGGGAGTACCTGCAGAAGATGTGCGATCGGAGCGTCGAGATGTACCGCGACTACCTGGAGTTGCAGGATCGCGCCGACGTCGAGGTCACCTACGAGCGGCTGCGAGTCGACGCCCGCGGGGTGCTGCGCGAGCTCGCCGGACACCTGGGGATGGCGCTCGACGTCGACCGGTGCGACGCCACCGTGTTCGCCCACGACGCGGCCAACATCCGCAGCGGCAGAGCCGAGCAGAAAGGCAACCTGGATCAGGGAGGGGCGTCACGGGGCTGGCGAGCGGACGCCTGCGACGAGGTCCAACGCGTGCTGCACTCCCGGCTCGCCGAGGTCGTCGTCGGCGAGGGGTACCCGCTCGGATCATGCACGGGACGGCCGCTGTCGGCACCCGATCGTCAGGCCCGAGTGGTCACCTTCCCGGAAGTGGCCATCGGGCTCCTCGATTTCCAGGCACCCGATCAGACCTGGCGCCCACTGGCGCCGGCCTGCGGGAGGGTGAGGGTTCCCGCCGGCTCCCCTCTTCGCCTCCGCGAAGGGAGCGGATCTCCACTCCGTCTCACCGAGCTCCCGGACCTTCCGGTGGGCAGCCTCGACGTGGTCTGTCTCGCCGCGAGCGGACGTCTCACCCCCGAGGCGGGAGCTCGTCTGAGGGAGCTCGGCAGGCTACAGGTCCTCGATCTCGGCCAGTACAACCTCGACGGACAAGCGATCGCGGCGCTGCGCGGGCTGTCGGCGGACACCGTCGTGGTCCCGGCGACGACCGATCCGGCGGAGGTCGCCCCGCTGCTCACGCCCGGAGGCGAGATCCTCAGGGCCTAGCTCCGGCGTGCTAGCGGAGGAAGAGCTCCACGTCTCCCACGTCGACCTCCAGCGGTCCGACGAGATACGGTGCGACCCGCACACGGTAGGGCTGTTCGGCCGAGGGGGGCGAGCAGACGAACGGGAGTCTTTGATCCGCCGCTGGAAGACCCGAATGGGCCGCCCAAACCTTGTGGCGGCGGTCTCCCTCGTCGTAGAAGAAGCAGCCGATCCGGAAGCGCCTCGAGAGGTCGGCGCCGTCGGCGTCGACCTCCAGGTAGCCGACGACCGTCCTTCCCTGAACGATGTGCTCCGGCTCGTCGGGTACACCGAGCCTACGGCCTTTCGGATCGATCAGGTAGAGACGATCACCGATTCCGACGTTCAGCACCACCTCTCCGTCGCCGACCTCTGTCTGCGTCTCGCCGAGGCGGCTCCGTCCCGCCGGGAGGACCGTCCATTCGCTCCAATCCACCCTGTAGAACGGGTCCAGTGCCTCTGCGCCGGAGACCGAGTACCCCGAAAGTGAGTTGTCGGAGCTCATGAACTCGACCGGGAACCGCTGGTGAGGATCGCGCAGATATCCGGGTAGAGAGGCCCTCTCCCCGTGCCAGGCCAGCGTCTCGCTGTCGATCAAAAGCAGGCCCTCGTCGAGCGCGTCACGCGCCACGAAGGACCTACCCCGGTTGATCGGGCGGATCGTCCCGTCCCAGATCGACCGGCCCCAGAAGTCGCGGAGGTAAATCGGAATCACCAGTGACAGGGCTTCCCCCTCGCCGACATCCACCCACACGGCGCTCCACCGGTATCCGTGCGCGCGCAGGAAGGTCCTCAGCTCCTCGAACCGCGTGGTGCGGTTCTTGAGGAACGATTTGGAGTCCGCGATCGATCCGACACCGCGATAGGCAGCCCCGAGAGACACTGCGGCCAGCACCGCCCACGCGACCCCAACCCGCCATCGCGGTCTGACGAAGACGGCACTCTTACGTAGGGCCGCGTCGAGACTCGCCGTTCCGAGGAGGAACAGCGGCGGCAAGATCGGCAACCAATAGCGGAACTTGTGCATCCGCAGGAACGGCCGCTCGATGATCGAAGGGGCGAAGGCGACGAGGGTGAAGAAGACGTAGCAGACGAGGACCCAGACGAAGAGCAGGAGGTAACGCCGTCGTCCACGGATCGACTGGATCGTTCCCCCGATCACCGCGCTTGCGGTCACCACCAGGAAGAACCAGCCTCCCGCCCGCTGCGCGAAGAGCAGGGGAAGCTGACCGAGGTTGCGGAGCGGGTCCATCTCGACGAAGGCCCGGGTCACACCCGGCGCCCAGGTCGTCCCGCGGGAGGTGAGGATGTCGAGACGCGCCAGTGGATCGCCGTAGACCGCGAGCCCCCAGGCGAGCTCCACCCCGAGCATCGCCGCGGCGCCCGCCGCGACATAGGCGATCTCTCGCCAGCGGAAACGGTAAATCGCGAAGAAGATCGGGACGAGCGGGAAGAGGATGACCGTGTACTCGCGCGCGAGATAGGACCAACCGAGGAGGACGCCGGCGAGAAGCAGTAGACCGCGCCCCGACCTCCCGTATCCCCGCTCGAGCCGTTCTCCGCCGACGAGCAAGACGTAGAGCGAGAACGCGAGAAGGGCGGTGCCGAGGACATCCGGTAGCAGGTGGCTCGAATCCCACAGGACGTAGGGATTGAACAGGATCAAGAACGTCGCGATAGACGCGACCCCGGTCCCGAACAGCCGGCGGCCGACCAGATACGTCCCCGCCCCGAGGGCGAGGAAGCTCAGGAAGGGAACCGCGTAGTACGCCGCCTCCGAGTACCCGAACAGCCGGATCAGCAGCCACACCGGGAGGAGGAGGCCGAGCCGGAGATGCCTGTGTGAGGCATCGATGTCCGGCAGCGACGCGGCGGTCGCGAAATAATCGAGCTGGTCGCCGAATACGGGCGCCTTGAGCAGCCACCACTGGACGACGGCCGCGAGCAGCAGCAGGACGGCGAGGGCGGCGCCGTCGAGGGTGGTCCAGCGGTGCGGACCGGTTCTCTCACACACGCTCGTCCCCTCCCGGGACCTCGCGGCGCCGGTAGCCGAGCTCGAACTTCTCTTCGGGGCGTTTGATCGCAAGTCTGTGCTCTACGGCTGCGTCGATCCAGCGGAGGTGGATGCTCCGCCCCGACGCGGAGATCCGGGAGCTCGGCGCCGAGGGCCGAGAGCCCTCCGCCAGAGAGATCAGGGTGGCGAAGGTGTGATGTGGACGACGTTCGGTGCTCTCGATCGCGACCTGGGTCGCCTCCTCGAGCTTCCTCTCGGCGGGAGACCACCAGCCCGCGAGGTCCGGCTCCGTCCGGCCGCGGACCCAGGCGAACGCCTCGACGCCGTCGGCCAGGGACACCAGGGTGGTCCGCAACCTCTTCCCGGCGAGCACGAGGCGGTCCGGCTCCGAGGCGCTCGGATCCACACGGAAGGTCGGCCCGAAGGTGAAGTACTGCCTGAACTCGTGCGGGCGCTTCAGATTGTCCCACAGCCAGTCGAAGACGACCAGCCATTCGCCCGGCAGGTACGCGAGGACGCGGGCGTGGCGGACCGAGCGCTGATAGTAGACCTGCCCCTCGCAGAAGAAGACGCCGTCCTGCTGCCCATGACGGAGCAGCGCGCTTCCGTACGGCCGCCGGGCCCGCCGGTCGTGGGAAACGCCGTCCACCTCGACGCAGTTGTGCGCGCGGGTCGACTCGACGTAGACCCGCGCCGGATCCCCGTACCAGAACCCTCGCTTCCACAGCTCGGATCCCGGGTCCAGCCTTCCGTAGTAGCCGTAGCGGCCGGAGTCGATCAGGATCGGTTCGCCCCCCTCGGCGAGGACGAACGACAGGTTGTCGCTGTGCTTGTGGGTGCGCGAGTGGAACGCGGCATTGAACGCCAGGTAGCCGTCGTGGGTGGGATCGTCCGGGTCGAGAGGCGCGCGAACGACGAAGTAGCCAGACTCGGGGAAACCCCTCCACTCGTCGTCGCCGACCGGCCCGGTCGAACGCCGCGCGACGACCCGGCGCATCCTCTCGGTGCTCCACTTCGCCGTAGCATTGTCCGAATGGAGCGCGACGTCCCGCGCGTCTGAATCCCCGAAGTTGACCATCGACCGGTGCGGGTAGACGAACCAGGACAGCGCCTCTTCGCTGACGAGGTAGGACGGCTCGATCGTCTCGCGGTCGAAGAGCTCGGCGTCGATCAATGCGCGCAATGTTCGCAGCAGCATCCGGTGGTAGTCGGGCGAGTGCTCTCGGTGCACGCCTTCGGAGGTGAACTGCTGGGCGAGCATCCGGTCGAACCGCTCGTTGGCCTGGACCAGGGCCTGCTTCATCCGTGGAAGAAAGGAGAAGCGCTTGGCCATGGCAGCCTGGCCCGCAGCCTGATAGAAGCCGTGGTTGCTCTCGAACTGGATGAACTGCTCATCGGACAGCCGGCGTCGATGCTCCTCGAGCGACGACACGAGCTGCTCGAGGGCCCCGTCGTCGCACGACGGCAACCGTGCGCCGGCGTCGATCAGGAACGCCAGGCGCGCCGACCGCATGCCGACCGCCATGTCGTACCAGGCGAACGAGTCGGGTTGATCCCTGCCGCCGAAACGCTCGATCCACTCGAGGGCGATGGGCAGGGCGCGCTCGATGAACACCGTCCGCGGCTCTTGCGAGTACGCGAGGAGCAGCGGCAGGAAAAGATCCCACGAGTGGATGTAGTAGCTCCACGACCGAGAGACCTCTCGGGAGCTCTCCCAGGGGATCTTCCCCGGCGCCAGGTCGACGCGAGGGAAACCCCGCCGCTGCCACCCGCGGTCGAGGACGGCCATCGCCTCAGCGATGAGGTCGGCCCCGTCCGGCTTCCAGCCGGAGAGGTCTTCGAGCGGCCGCAAGGGAAGACGAGCCAGCTCCCCTCGAAGCACCGGGACCTGCATGGCCGGAGACCACTCGGGAATCAAGTCGCCGAGGACTCGCAGTGCGTCCTGGGTACGTCGAAACAAGAGTAGACCTCGGAGAGCTGTCGGGCCGACCCCTTCCACGAGCGGTGGGTCACCACCCACTCTCGCCCCTCCCGGGCGAGCCGTCGCCGCAGCTCTTCTTCACGGCTCATCCGCGCGATCGCGCGGGCGAGGCTGGCCGGCTGACCGGGGTCGCAGATCAGGGCGCGCCGCGCGTCGTCCACGAGCTCGGTCAAGGGCGGGAGGTTCGAAACGATCACGGGCACTCCGCTGGCCATGGCCTCGAGCGGCTTCAAGGGTGGTACGTACCGGCAGACCTCCATGTCCTTTCGGGGGTACGCGCACACGTCGCAGCAGCTATAATAGCGTAGCACGTCCTCGAAGGGGACGCGCCCGGTGAAGCGCACTCGCGCGCGGCAGCCGAGCTCCTCGACGAGTCCTTCGAGTCGCTGCCTGACCCGGCCGTCGCCCACGACGAGCAGGCCGATCTCGTCGCCGAGCCCGGCGACCGCGTTCACCAGGTCGTCGAGCCCCTCGTACGCGGTCAACGAGCCGACGAAGCCGACGAGGAACCGGTCGCCCATGCCGAGGCTCTCGCGGAGCTGCTCGTCCCGCGGGACCGGACGGAAGCGCTCGACGTCCACGGCGTTGGGAACCACGGTGATCTTGCTCGGATCGAGCTCCCACCGATCGACGAGGTGGCTCTTCAAAGCCGCCGAGATGGTGACCACCGCGTCCGCCTCCCGCGCGGCGTGGGCCTCCATCAGGTCCTGATAGCGATACAGCTCCGTCTCGCGGAACTCGGTGTGCCTCGCCGCCTGCGAGTAGTGCCAGAGGCCGCGGATCTCGTACACGGAGGGTGCCTCCAGCAGCCGGCCGGCGGCGACGACCGCGAGACCGTTGAGGTAGTTGGAGGCCCCATGGAGCGCCCGCGGCTCGCGGCGCCGGACACGCTTCACGAGCAGCCGTGCGTAGCCGTCGACGTAGGCGCTGTCGGTGACCAGGTTGTACCCGATGTGACGGTCGTCGAGGCGCGAGTAGGTGACGCCTGCGCACTCCTCGCTCGCCCGCCTCCCCTTGTCGCGGTGCGCCTGGAGGTCCCAGGGGTAGCCCGGCCGCGTGAACGCGTCGACCGCCTCGCCGGCGTCTTGCAGATGGCTGAGGATCATCTGCGTCCTGATCGCATATCCGCTCCGGTCGAAGGGCAGCGAGTTGTGGAGGGCGAAGACGACCGGCCCCCGGCCGGCGCGGGCCGAGTCCCGACGCGCGGGCAGCGGGAAGGACTCCGCGCCCTCCTCGACCACGCGAAGCATCTCCCGCAGGCGCTCCGGAATCGTATCCAGCGGCGAGGGGAGGTTCGGGAGCTTCTCGAAGATGCCGAGCGAGTCGCGGAGCCTTCCATCGTGACGCATCTTCTGCGCGTCGCGGAGCAGCTCCTGGACCGCCTCGCGCGCGGCAACCGGCCGGCTCCGCTTGCGAGACCGCTCGAGGGTGCCGCCCATCTTCTGGAGCTCGCCCTGGTGCAGCGCGTCCTGCACGACGTACAGGGTCTGCTCGAAGTACCTCAGCTTCGCCGACAGGTGGTCCAGCCAACGCTGCGCCGTCGCCGTGCCGTGCTGCGCCTCGAGGGCCACGGCGGCTTCGATCAGCCTGTGGGGATCGGCGATGAAGTCCAACTGCGACAGTGAGGTCTGCACGGTCCGCGGGGCGATCGGGGAGCGCACTCTGGCAAGGCCGCTCCACAGGTGGGGGAAGCGGCGGAGCCGCGGTTCGAGCAGGCTCCACTTGACCCAGCGTCCGATGCGGGACACGACTGCCATCGAGAGACCTCAACCTCTGCCGTTTCGGCTTCCGGCATCGGTCGCGTCGGCCTCGGGCTCCTCCCCGATCTCTCGCTTGCCTCCCGACGCCGTCCCTATCGACGCCTTGTACTCGGCCAGGACCGACCTCACGTCACCGCTCTTTCGCAAGCGACCCCGATCGATCCAAACCGCACGATCGCACAACGATCGAATGGCTCTAGCGCTGTGCGAGACTAGCACGACGGTCGCTTCCGACCGGATCTTGTCCTTCATCACGGCTTTCGACTTCTCGACGAAGGCGGCGTCCCCGACGCCGAGCACCTCGTCGATGAGGAGGATGTCCGGGTTGACGTGGAAGGCGGTGGAGAATCCCAGCCGCGCCCGCATCCCCGACGAGTAGGTCTGGATCGGCTCGTCGATGAACTCCTCGAGCTCCGCGAACGCGATGATCGAGTCCATCCGGCGGGCGATCTCCCTGCGCGGCAGACCGAGCAGAAGACCGCTGAGCATCACGTTCTCTCGCCCCGACAGGTGCTGGACGAAACCGACCTGGAGCGAGAGCAGGGCCGCCTGATACCCGTGGTTCACGTACTCGCCACGGTCCGGCCGGGTGATCCCCGCCAGCAGTCGGAGCAGGGTCGACTTGCCGGCCCCGTTGCGACCGACCACGCCCAGGGTCTCGCCCCGGCAGAGCTCGAGCGAGAGGTCGTGGATCGCCCAGAAGCCCGCCGCGCGCCGGGTGAAGAGGCCGCGGCGACGCCGGTAGCAGACCCCGACGTTGCGGAGCTCGAGGACGAGCCGGCGGTCGTTCAAAACTGGAGCTTCGGGTACACGAAGTCGAACCGGCGGACGACGACGGTGGCGGCCGCGCAGCCCAGCAGACCGAGGGCGCCGATCATCAGCAGCTTGCCCACCGCGGGCCAGGAGTCGTAAAGCAGGATGTCGCGGTACGACTCGATGACCACCGTCATCGGATTGAGACGCAGGTAGTGCTGCATCTCGGCGGAGAAGCTCTTCACGTCCCAGAAGACGCCGGAGAGGAAGAACCATAGTCGGATCAGGTTCGAAAGAACGATCCGGATATCCGGGAGGAACGGCGTCACGGCGGCGGCGAGTGTGGTGAGCCCGGTGATCAGAAAGAGCTGTACGACGAGCACGAGCGGCAGAGCCAGGTACTGGGGGCCGACGCCGAAACCGCTGATCACGACGAAGGCGAGCACGAGCACGAAGACGACCAGGAACTTGAAGGTGTCGGTGAGCAGCGACACGGTGGGAAAGACGAGCTTCGAGAGGTAGACCTGCTGCATCAGCGAGCGCTCGGACAGGATCGAGCTGGCACCGTGCGTGACCGAGGTCGCCAGCCAGCGCCAGGGGACGAGACCGACGAAGAGGAAGGCGACGTAGTCCTCGGTCCGGCGCTGCATGATCACTTGGAAGACGAGGTAGTAGACGAACATGCTGAGGACCGGCTCCACGATCCACCAGAGGAACCCGACGTACGTCCGCTCCGACTCCGTGCGCAACTCGGCGTACGTCTTGTACAGGACCAGGTCCCGGTAGCGAGACCAGCGGGAGCGGTCGGCGGTGTCGGCTCGGGGCGGCATGGCCGGGGCACTCTAGCACCGGCTCATCGGCCCCTCCCGGGCACGCCGAGCCGCTCGAGCAAGCCGCCCAGCCGGCTCTCCCATGAGCTCGCCGCCGCCAGCTCGACGAGCCGCTCCCGGTCCACCGGACCGGTCAGACAGGCGGCCAGCCGCTCCAGCCCCTCCTGTGGGGTCCGGTACACCTCGACCGCACCGGGGACCGGCGCGACCTCCGGAAGGTCGGCCGAGACCACCGGGCAGCCGGCGGCGAGGTAGTCGTAGAGCTTGAGCGGGTGGATGCCGTCGGTCAGGGGCGTCCGGCGGAACGGGATGATCCCGGCGCGCGCCCGCGACAGGAGCCCGTGGACGTCCTCGTACGGTACCGGGCCGACGAAGCGCAGGTTCGGCGGGATCTCGCCGACCCTCACCGACACCGGTCCCGCGACGACGAACGCGGTCCCGGGCAACGAACGCGCCCATAGCTCGACCGTGGCGAGGTCGAACCACTCGGCCACCGCGCCGACATAGACGACCAGACGGTCGCGGACCGAGGCGACGGCCGCCCGCCTCTCCGCCTCGGGAGGCAGGCGAGCGCCGTTCGGCAGGTACTCGGCCGCGATCCCCTCCGCCGCGAGGTGCCGCTGCACGGAGCGCGACGAGGCGAGGACCGCGTCCGCGCGATCCCGGTATCGGCGGGCCAGCGCGTAGATCGACCGCGGCATCCAGGGGAACTGGTCCAGCCGGTCGAAGAACCGGAACACGACAGAGCCGCACGAGAGCTCGTCGAGCAGCCCGAGGCAGGTGAAGTCGCTGATCCAGAAGAGATCGCAGCGCTCGCCGACGAGACGTCGGATCCTCCGTCTCGCCGCCTGAGTCGATCGGAGCCAGCGGCGGCCCCATCCCACAGTGTCGAGAAGCGGAAACCGCAGGTACGGCGCGATCGGCCGCAGGACCACCTCCCGCACGCCGTCGGGGTGCCGGCGGGAGAGGGGGGCGAGTGGACCGAGCACGCGATGGAAGCGGCTCCTCGGGTGGGACAGCCAGACGAGCTCGTCCACGCGCGGCCGCAGCAGGTCTGCGATCTGGTGCGACCCGACCTTCAACGGGGAATCGTATCGGTGGTGCTCGGCGAGGACGACTCTCATCGCGGGTCCGGAGGAGCCTCCGTCCCTCTCGCGCGGCTCGCGGCTGCCTGGCAGGCGGTCTCGTAGACGGTCGCCAGCGGAGCGATCGCGGCCTCCCAAGACCTCTCCCGCACGACCCACCGCCGGGCTGCCTCCGCCAGGCGTGTGCGCCGAGCGGGGTCGGCGATCAGCTCCTCGCACCGGTCTGCGAGGTCCGCCGGGTCTCCGGGCTGGTAGACCAGACCCGTCTCGCCGGGACGGACGATCTCCCGCAAGGCCGGCAGGTCGGAGACGATCAGCGGCCGGCCGAGCGCCATCGCCTCGAGCGGCTTGAGCGGCGTCACCAGCCGGGCGACGCGGATGTCGGGGCGCGAAACCACGAATCCGTCGATCAAGCCGTAGTAGTGCGCGACGACCTCGTGCGGAACCGCGCCGATCACCTGGGCCCTCGGGCCGAGCTCGAGCTGCCTCGTCAGCCGCCGGAGTTCCTCCACCTCGCCGCCGCCGACGACGAGCAGGCTCACGTCGTGACCGCGCCGGACGAGCTCGGCGACGGCCCGGGCAAGCTCGTCCACCCCCTCCAGAGCGCGGACGCTGCCGACGTACCCGAACACCGTGCCCCGCAGACTGCGCCGGAGCGATTCGACCTCCCCAGGGGCGGTCGCCGGGTCGGGAGGAGCGAAGCGCTCGGAGTCGACGGCGTTGGGAACGACGAAGACTCGACTCGGATCGACGCCACGGTGCAGCACCTCCTGGCGGAGGGCCTCGCAGATGCAGACGACGGCGTCTGCCGAGAGCAACGCACGGGTCTCTTTTCGCCTCCACGCGCGGTACGCCGCCCCGCCCATCTCGAACCGGCCGCTGGCCACCGCGCTGTCCTCCCAGACCCCACGCAGCTCGTAGACGCACGGGAGGCCGAGGGCGCGGGCTGCCGCGATCGCCGGCAGGGCGGTCCGGTACGGGGAGTGCGCGTGGATGACCGCCGATCCCTCGGCGCGGGCCAGCGCACGGATGTGACGCTCGAACCGTCGCATCAGCAGGCGCTCCTCCAGGGAGTCGGCCGCCGCCGCGAGCCGACCCGCCGAAGCCCCGCGGCCCCGGGGACGTCTCCCTCCTCCACCGCGCTCGCTGCCGAGATCGACACCGGCCGCCGAGCCGCCGCCCGGCCGGCCAAGTCGCTCGGCCGCCGAGCGGGCGGCGGCGAACAATCGGGTGCGCCGGGCGCGGTAAAGGGTGGCGGCCAGGCGATCCCCGAGGTCGTCGGCCGGAGAGTCCGTCGGGTGGGGCACACGGTGATGGCGGACGCCGTCCCATGCGCCCTGGCGCCAGGACGCCGGGTTACCGGCGTAAAAAGGCGAGGTGATCACCGTCGGACGGAACCGTCCCATCCGCTGCTGGGTCGCCACCAGGTAGCGGCTGCGCACCGCATAGCCGTTGAGGTGCGGGACGCTCACCGCGAGCGTGTGGAGCACCCGGATCCGTTCGCCGGGCTCATCCGCGGACCGCGCGTTCATCCGAGGGACCCCTACGTGCCGACCGGAATGCCCGCGGCGCGAGTTGCCGGGTCGGTGGCGCGCAGCGCGACGAGTCGTTCGAGGGCCTCCCGGTCGAGCCCGGCCAGCGTCGCCGCGATGCGCTCCCCCGCGCGCCCGTCCCAGCCCTCGGGCGGGCTCGCGCTCCGCGCACCGCAGCGCGCCGCCCGGAAGGCCTCGAGGATCGTCCGCGGATCGGTGCCCACCACTGTGTTGAGCCCGGCCGCGACCGTCGCCGGCCGCTCGGTGTTCTCGCGCAGCGTCAGACAGGGGACTTGGAGGATGGTCGTCTCCTCCTGGATGCCCCCGGAGTCGGTGAGGACGACCGAAGCCTCGGCCATCAGCTTCAGGAAGTCGAGGTAGGCGAGCGGATCGACGAGCCGCACGGCGCCTTCCGCCTCGGCCTCGGCGAGCACGGGGTGGGCGTCGAGTCGCGCCCGCGTCCGCGGATGGACGGGGAAGACGACGGGGAGCTCCCGGCCGATCGCCGCGAAGGCGCCGGCCAGCCGGCCGAAGACCTCGGGGTCGTCGACGTTCGACGGCCGGTGCAGGGTGAGGACCGCGTAGCCGCCGGGCTCGAGAGCGAGCTCGCGCAGAATCTGCGAGGCCTCCGCACGCTCGCGGTGTCGCAGCAGCGTATCGATCATCACGTTGCCGACGAAGAACAGGTTGTCCTCCGGGACGCCCTCCCGCCGCAGGTTGACCATTCCGCTCTCCTCGCTGACGAAGAGAAGGTGGCTCAAGGCGTCGGTGACGATGCGGTTGATCTCCTCGG
>Ga0299913_10001370_pt1 | contig 17871 bp, 17 predicted proteins | sample RVTome_9_FD_201360 | JGI IMG/M metagenome (GOLD analysis project Ga0299913, IMG submission 201360) | Soil microbial communities from uranium-contaminated site in the Upper Colorado River Basin, Wyoming, United States - RVT155D38 (version 2) ... | reverse complement strand
GTCCTCACCGGCGGCTACTCAGGCTTGGGGGGCTACTTCGCCATGCTCGTCGCCCTGGTCCTCTACACCGCCAGCCATGTCGCCGAGATCGTGCGCGGATCGATCCTCGCAGTTCCCAAAGGGCAGACTGAGGCGGCCAATGCTCTCGCTCTCTCCGGGTTCCAGAGGCTGCGTCATGTGACCCTTCCCCAGGCGATGCGGATCGCCTTGCCGCCGACGATCAACCAATACCTGAACTACGTGAAGAACACCTCCCTCGGCATCGCCGTCGGGTACTCCGAGGTGACCCTGATCGCCTTCCAGGCCGTGGGCAATGGCCGTCCCGCCCCCCAGATGGTTCTGATCCTGATGGCGTCGTACCTTGTGTTCTCCCTGGTCATCTCGGCCGTGGTCAACGTCCTCAACCGTCGTCTGCAACTGGTCACGCAATGACCGCCTCCGACACCGTCGACATCCAGATCCCGGAGGAGAGCCTCCAACCGATCGAGCCCGGTCTGCGTGGTTGGGCCTGGGTGAGGAGACACCTGGTGTCCACCTGGTACAACGCCGTCCTCACCCTGTTCATGGCCGGGGTCTTCGCCGTCGCCCTGTGGTGGGTGGTCCGATTCCTCTTCGTCACCGACTTCGAGATACTCCGGGTCAACCTCGCCCTGATGATGGTCGGCGGGTTTCCCCGCGATCAGCTGTGGCGGCCGTCGGCGGCATTGATCATTACCGCCCTCCTCATCGGCGTGATCGCCGGGATGGCCACCGCCTCGGCGCTGGAGAGAGCGCGTCAGTCCGAAGTGGAGTTCACCGCGGCCGGCCCGCTGACCCTGGTCAGGCGTTTCTGGCCGCTGTTGGTCTTCATCGTGGCAGTGCTGCTCCTCACCCAGACGCTGACGCCTTGGTTGATCGCCGGTGCCTCGTTGGTCTCGGGGGTCGGGGGCTATTCGATCGGCCGGGTCCTCCCCTCCGCGGTGCGGCGCTTCGGCCTGGTTCTGGTCGTCGTTCTCCTCGTCGCCATCTATGCGGTGCTCTCTGGCGGCGGGATTGGTTGGGACCAGTGGGGTGGGCTGCAACTCAACGTCTTCCTCACCGTCGCCGGCATCGCCCTGGCCTTCCCGCTCGGGCTGCTCCTGGCACTGGGCCGCAGGTCCACCCTGCCCGCGCTTCGAGTCGCCTCGGTGGCCTACATCGAGTTCATCAGGGGAGTCCCACTGATCACGCTGCTGCTGATGGGGATCTTCGTGATCGGGTTCTTCCTGCCCAGCGGGCTCAGACCCGGCAACGTGACCCGGGTCCTCATCGCAATCACCCTGTTCGAGTCGGCCTACATCGCCGAGGTGGTCCGCGGTGGTCTGCAGTCGGTGGCCAAGGGCCAGGTTGAGGCGGCCCAGGCAGTCGGTCTGTCCCCGTGGAAGAACATGAGGCTCATCGTCCTGCCCCAGGCCCTGCGCAACACCATCCCGGCCATGGTCGGCCAGTTCATCAGCCTGTTCAAGGACACGACCCTGGTCATCATCGTGGGGATGATCGACATCCTCGGCGCCTCCCAGGCTGCCAACGCCCAGGCCCCGTTCCTGGCCCAGGGCCTCCACCTCGTCACCTTGCCCTTCGTCGGGTTCGCCTTCTGGGTCGGTTCGTACACGATGTCGCGCGAGGCGCGTCGTCTGGAGAGAAAGCTTGGAGTGGGAGAGAGATGACAGAACGAGCGCAGGTGTTTTCCGATGCGACCCAGTCGACGGGTGAGGCGATCATCCTCCTCGAGAGCGTGGACAAGTACTTCGGGGACTTCCAGGCCCTGGCCAACATCAACATGCGGGTGGGGCTGCAGGAGGTCGTCGTCGTGATCGGTCCGTCCGGATCGGGCAAGTCGACCCTGATCCGCTGCATCAACCGGCTGGAGAAACACGACCGGGGCCGCATCGTGGTGGATGGGGTCGAGCTCTCCGACGACATCCGCAACATCCAGGTGGTGCGGCGGGAGACGGGCATGGTGTTCCAGCAGTTCAACCTGTTCCCGCATCTCACCGTGCTCGACAACGTCACCCTGGCCCCGCGGCATGTCCGTCAGCTGCCGAAACGGGAGGCGGAGGAGCTGGGCATGAAAATGCTGGAACGGGTCAAGATCCCCGAACAGGCGCAGAAGTATCCCGGTCAGCTCTCCGGTGGCCAGCAGCAACGGGTCGCAATCGCCCGGGCGCTGGCGATGCAACCCAAGGTGATGCTGTTCGACGAGCCGACCTCGGCACTCGACCCGGAGATGATCAAAGAGGTGCTCGACGTCATGGTCGAGCTGGCCCAGGGGGGGATGACGATGATCGTGGTCACCCACGAGATGGGCTTCGCCCGGGCGGTCGCCAATCGGGTGGTGTTCATGTCCGACGGGCAGATCGTCGAGGTGGGCACTCCGGAGCACTTCTTCACCGACCCCCAGGAGGACCGGACCAAGTTGTTCCTGAGTCAGATCCTCTGACCTCTCTCGTTGTACTTTCCACGTCTTGCTTTTTGCGTAGAGCGTGCAACGTATAACTGGTCGAAGGTCTTTAGCCTTCGACCGAGTGTCCCGGATCTTCAAGCTGCTCATCGTGGTTGTCGGTGGTGTCGCCGTGGGCGGAAGTGCCTTTGCACTCTGGGGGCTCAGCGGAGCCGATGCAGTGGCTCCCTCGACCACCCAGCTCCTGGCGGTCGAGGCTTCCAGCACCACCACGAACCCTTCGACCACCTCGACAACGATTCCGGTCACCACGACCACCACCCTGCCCGCGAAGGGCTACTTGGTGATCCACGGAACCGGTGACGTCGCGGTCGACCCCGACTACATACCGGCGCTCGCCGCCCAAGGCTGGGACCATGCCTGGTCGGGCATCGACGGGCTCTTCGTCGAAGACGACCTGACCGTGATCAACCTGGAGTGTGCCCCCTCTGACATCGGGTCGCCGCTGGACAAGGCGTTCGTGTTCCGCTGTCCCACCGAAGCCCTCCCCTCGCTCGTGAGCAACGGCGTCGACGTCGCCAACCTGGGCAACAACCACTCCGGCGATTTCGGCAGGGAGGCGTTGGTCGACGGTCGTGAGAACCTGATCGCAGCAGGGATCGGGGCGGTCGGGGCGGGCAGGGACGTCGCCGAGGCCGGTGAGCCGGCCCTGTTCGAGGTGAACGGGTGGTCGATCGCCGTGGTTGGGTTCGGTGGTGTCGCCCCCGACGAGTCCTGGTACGCCACAGCCGACTCACCAGGGATGCGCAGCGGTGACCACACCGCTTCCATGGTCGAGGCGGTCGCGGCAGCCGACGCAGTCGCCGACCTGGTCGTGGTCACCGTCCACTGGGGTATCGAGCTCGACACCACCCCGCGTCAGGACGACATCGAGCGGGCTCAGGCGATGATCGAAGCAGGCGCCGACGTCATCTTCGGTCACCACCCGCACCGTATGCAGCCTCTCGAGATGGTCGGTGACGCCGCGGTGTTCTGGTCGCTGGGCAACTTCGTCTGGCCACACAACTCGGTGCCCAGCGCCACGACGGCCGTGGCCAGGGCAGTGGTTGCCCCCGACGGAGGCATCGAGGCATGTCTGATCCCGGCATACATCGAGACACACGGCCATCCTGTGCTCACCGGTGAGCCGACCTGCGCCCCACCGGCATAGTGGTCGCTAGGGGGTCCCGACTGTGAACGAACGAGCCGGTCAGGTGATCATGATCGTGGCTGCCGGTTTCGTCCTTGGGCTGGCCGTGTTCCTGGTGACCCGGGACGACGACCCCGTCGCCGAGGCCAGGAGCGACCTGGCCCCCGCCTCCTCGACCACCAATGGGCCCAACGCTCCTACGACGGAGCCGTCGACGACGACGTCGACCCGGCCCACGACCACGACCACGGTCCCCCCTGTGCGCGATCCAGGGACCGTGCCCGGTTTCACCGTCGGACAGCCCTGGGGCACGACGGTGGGCGTGACCATGTTCCGGGGCAATCCGACGCGTACCTTCTACGGGGCTGGGCCGGTCCCCGACACACCGACGGTGGCCTGGCGCTACCCCGACGCCCAGATGTGCAGCCCCTCCTCCGAGGGTGGCGAGACCAGGATCTGGTGCGGGATGGGGTGGACCGGCCAGCCGTCGTTGTGGGAGCGACCCGACGGTGTTACCGAGCTGATCTTCGGCGCCTACGACTCGGCGGTCCACTTCGTCGACGCCGCCACCGGGGAGGACCTGCGGCCCGAGTTCCAGACCGGCGACATCATCAAAGGCTCGGTCACCCTCGACCCCGACGGGTTCCCACTGCTCTATTTCGGCTCGAGGGACAACCGGCTGAGGATCCTCGCCCTCGACAGGGAGGAGCCGACTGTGCTCTGGTCCATGGAGGCCAGCGAGGTGAACGGGATCTGGAATGACGACTGGGACTCCAACCCTGCCATCGTCGACGACATCATGTACGAGGGAGGGGAAAACGGCTGGTTCTTCGCCGTCCAGCTGAACCGGGGCCACGACTCCGAGGGCAAAGTGGTGGTCGACCCCGTGAAGCTGGTGCAGATGCCCGGTTACAACGACGAGCTGCTGGCCAACTCCGGGCGAAACGTCTCCATCGAGAGCTCGGTGCTCGTGTTCGAGGAGAGGGTGTACTTCTCCAACTCCGGCGGTCGCATCGTGGGACTCGATGTCTCCAACGTGCGCGATGGCGAGGCGCCGATCGTGTTCGACTACTACGCCGGCGGCGACATCGACGCCACCATGGTGGCCGACGCCGAGGGGATGATCTATGTCTCCATCGAACACGAGCCATCGCAGATGGGGGCGGCAGAGATCGGGCGCAATAGGGAGGTGGGCCAACTGGTCAAACTCGATCCCTACGCAGACGGCGACCCCAGGGTGTGGGGTGTCGACCTCACCGCCGGAACTGCTGATTCCGGCTCATGGGCCACCCCGGCCCTGCACGAGGGAGTGGTCTATGTGAACACCCATCAGGGGTCTCTCATCGCGGTCGACGCCGCCGACGGATCGTTGCTGTGGGAGGACGAGGTCGGGTTCCACTCCTGGTCCTCACCCGTTGTCGTCGACGAGACCCTGGTCACCGCCACCTGTCTCGGTGACGTGAGGGCCTACTCTCTGGACGACCCACGATCCCCGGACATGGAATGGTCGCTCGACCTCGGCGGCTCCTGTCTCGAGGCCACACCAGTCGTCTGGAAGGACACCATCTACCTCGGTTCCCGGGACGGGTACATGCGCGCCTTGCGCTGAGACCCGGTCAGGCGTGGGCCCGGGCGAGACGCCACAAGGCGACTGCACCGAGAAGAAGGCCGAAGTCGCGTAGGGCGATGTCCCAGAACCCGTCACTGATCACAAGAGTCACGATGATGACACCGAGCCAGGCGGCGACCACCGGAGCGAAGATCCTGGGGCGAAGCCAGACCCCGATCCCGGCGGCGATCTCGATCACGCCGACCACGCCCATCACCAGCGAGCCACTGACCGCGTCGGTGACGACACCGGGCAGGAACTCGACCCAGTCGGTCATGAGATTGAAGAACTTGTCGAGACCGAACAGGATCGGGGCGACGGTGAAGCCGAGATGGAGCACCTGGTAGGCGTGGCGGGAATCCGTCATTCTCGACGCATCGATGGTGGTGCTGGTGTCGGTGGCCATGGCTTCCTCTCTATGTATGAGACATCTTATTTTTACAAGCCGGATTTGTAGTGTCAAACGAGCCCTGTTTTAGAGTGCTGCCATGGATCGAGAACGGCTTGGGCTTGGCGACCTGGGGGCGATCGGCGCCCTGGCCGACCCCACCCGACGGCGCCTCTACGAGTTCGTGGTGACCTCGGCCCGGGCGGTTGGTCGTGACGAGGCTGCCGACACCATGGGGATCCCCCGTCAGACCGCGGCCTATCACCTCGATCGTCTCGCCGAAGAGGGCCTCGTCGAAGTCGAGTTCATGCGGCGTAGCGGTCGCAGCGGGCCCGGAGCGGGTCGACCGGCCAAGTTGTACCGACGATCGGCGCGGGACCATGAGGCCAGCGTTCCCCCCAGACGTTATGCACTCGCCGCCCGCATCCTTCTCGAAGCCGCCTCCGCCGGGGGCATCGATGTGTCGAAGCTGAGCGAGGCGGCACACCGCGTCGGGCGGGAGCTCGGGGGGAAGGGGGTCGAGCGTGTCCTCGGGGAGACGGGGTACGAGCCGGTCGAGGAGGGCGGAGAGATGCGATTTCGCAACTGCCCGTTCCATGCCCTCAGGGAGCAGGACCAGACACTGGTATGCCGGCTCAACCTCAGCCTGGTCGAGGGGATACTCGAAGGGGCTTCCGACGGTCGCAGCGCCCATCTCGAGCCGTCGGACTCATACTGTTGTGTGAGGATCCGTCCTTAGAGGGATCCTCACACAGATCGGTTCTCGGTCAATTCTCGATGAAGTCTTCCCGCGACTGCTCGGCGCGGGCCGCACCAATGGCGGTCTTGACCTTCTTCTGCTCCTCGGGGGGAGGGAGCACCGCGGTCATGCCGAGAGACTCGAACCAGAGCTCTCTGGCCCATCCCTGGGTGTGGTACAGGTGCTCGTCCTCTTCCTCTTCGACCTGCTCGTAGGCGGCCTGGAGCACCTGGCTCCGGGTGCCCTCGAGCTCGGAGGCGATCTCACCTATCAGCTCCCAGTTGGCGTGGTCTTTGATCTCCGCGTCGACGACGCACTCGGCGGCGACGAGTTGGGCGGCAGTCATGTCGCCTGCCTCCAGCGCCATGTTCATCGCCTGAACCAGCGCCTCGCCCTTGAACCTGACCACGGCCCGTCCCGGTGTGTCGACGGTCGGGTCCATCTCCAGCTCGGTGAAGATGTCGTTCACGATCTCCACGTGGTTCTTGGTCTCGTCGAGATATCCCTGCCACTCCTCGCGCAGATCGTCGTTCACGGTGCACTTGAGCGCCGTCTCGTAGACCTGGACACCACCCAGTTCCGTCTCGAGTGCCTGGTATAGGAGCTCGTTGACCTGCTCGTCCTTCATGTCTCGCGTTCCTTCCTGTTCGGGTGGGCAGGCTTACCCCCTGCATTGCATGGCCAAACCGCCGGTTCCGAGCGATCAGGAGGCGTGGTCCGATATGCGCAGGGCGAACAGGGCGACGTCGTCCCTGACATTGGGGGCATCACCGAACAGGATGCCGAGCATCTGATCCAGCAGATGGTCCGGGGTGTCCCGGGTGCACTTGGCCAGAGCCAATTCCACGCTGTCGGGAGGGTCGAGACCGGGGAGTGCATACCCGTCGGTGTATAGGACCAAGATGTCACCTGGGTCGAGCGAGTGCTCTTCCTCGATGGGCTCGAGTGTCGGCAGAACACCGGCCGGTGGACACGGCTTCCCGAGTCGGCGCGTCTCTCCCTCGGCGGTGATGATTATCGGTGGGGGATGGCCGGCGAGCATCACTCCCAGGCCGAAGCCCTGATCCTGTTGCCGGAGCCGGACGTAGGCGAGGGTGCACATCCGATCCTCGTCGAGCAACGCGTCGTTGAGCTGACCCAGGACGGTCTCAAAGCCGGGGTCGAGGGCGATTGTCGATCGGAGCGTGTAGCGGGCCACGCCGACCGCAGCCGCCGCATCGATCCCCTTGCCCGCGATGTCGCCCACGACGACTGCGCAGCCGTCGGCCAGCGGCACCACGTCGTAGAAGTCTCCCCCGACATGACCCACCAGGGACAGGGGTCGGTAACGTGCCGCCATCTCGAGACCGAGCACGTCCGGAAGGGTGCGGGGGGTGAGGACCGCCTGCAGGGTCTCGGCTATCTCGCGTTGCTGCTGGTAGAGCCCGGCGTTCTCCAAGGTGGCGGCGGCTCGATCGGCGATCGTGGTCAACAGGTCGAGATCAGTGGTTTCCAGCGCCGGGTCGTCAGCGCTGCGAGCCACGGTGAGGGTTCCGATGACCCGTCGCCTGGCCGTCATCGGCACGCATACCGCCGACTCCAGGCCGAGACGGCGCACCACGTCGGCCAACTCGGTCCCCGATCTGGCCTCGAAGTCGCTGAGCATGGCGGGGGTTATCCGATCGATGAGCTCCGCCTTCCCCGTCCTCACCACGCGCGCCTGGAGCCAGTCGTCGTCGGCCGGAATGGGCTGGCCCATCCTGGCCCGGACCACGGTCCGGGCGTCGTCGGCGTCGGGGTAGACGGTGGTCACCGGGTCGAGACGCCCATCCTGACCGACGAGGTGAACCGCGCACCAGGAACCAACTCGGGGGACGAGGGCCCCCGCCAACGCTCGCACGTTCTCGTCCAGCTCGAGCGAGGACCCGAGCGCCTCGTAGACGATCGAGCGCAGCTCCTGGTCCTCGTCGCGACGTATCTGAGAGGTTATGTCTGAGAAGAAATTGATGACCAGGACCACCTCGCCCCGGTCGTTCTTGATCGGGCTGGCATTCACCCTGGACCATCGGGCGCGCTGGGCGCCTCTTCTCCTGTACCCGATCACCGCTTCGGCGAAGGGCTCTCCTTCCATCACCCTCCTCCCGGGCAGGTCTGCCGCGCCCAGGGGATCCCCGGCACGATCGATCATCTCGTACCGCCCCACGATCTCGTCCGACCGCTTCGACACGAGCTCGGCTCCAGTCCCGAAGCCGAGCATCCCGGCGGCGGTGTCGTTGGCGTAGAGCAGCCGCCCGGACCGATCCTGGACGGTGACCGCCTCGCTGGCATGGCGAAACAGGATGTCGAGGACATGTCGATCCTCGTCGGTCGCCAGTTCTATGAACCGATCCCCGGGCATTGTCCCCTCCAGGCGCCGTCCCGGGGCGAGCGCCCGATCCGGCAGGCGGGAAACTAGTCTGATTTCTACGCGCGAGCTTCAAGGAGTGCTCCGCATGAGTCCAGGCTCGTTCGACGAACGAAGCTCCAAGCAGTCGCCCGCCCACTCCCCTCCCGCCGGGGAGACACGCCGCGCCGAGCTGATCCTGACCCCGGTGCCGGGCTCGGTGCCCGAGGCGCGCCGTTTCGTCGCCTCGCTCGATTTCGTCCGACGCTCCGATCCCGAGAAGCTGGCACTCCTCACCGCAGAGGTGGTGACCAACGCAATCCTCCATGCTCGGACCCCACTCAAGCTCGAGGCGGTCGAGGTGGCAGGGCGGGGCATCCGAGTCTCGGTCACCGATGGGAACTCCAATCCTCCCGTGAAGAAGGACTACGGCCCGACCTCGCCCACCGGGCGAGGCCTGCACATCGTCGAGGCCATGGCCGACCGATGGGGATTCGACCGGTCGGAGTCGGGCAAGACGGTGTGGTTCGAGCTGGTCGACTCGGAGACATCGGGATGATTCGGCAGGAAATGGTCCAGGTCCGTCTCCGCCAGATACCCATCGACCTATGGACACGGGCCCGAGCGCACCAGGAGGCGATCCGTCGCGAGTTCGACCTGATGCGGGCCTCGGAGCCGGCGGGTTCGGTGCCGCACCGGCTGCTCGACCTCGTCGAGGACTTCGACGCCCGATTCGGAAACTTCGGCGATCCCTGGCGCGACCACCTGATGGCCGCCGCTGGGCGTGGCCAAGAGCTCACCGATCTCACTTTCGAGGCTCCCACGCCGGTGGCGGCGGCGGCGAGAGAATTGGCGGCGATGCTCTCTGAAGTCGACGAGTTCTGCCGAGCCGGAGACCATCTGATGACCCTGGCCACGCCACCCGACCTCGTGTCGTTCCGCGAGTGGCTCATCGACGAGCTCACCCGACAAATCGATCGTAGGGAAGATCCCTTGCCCTGGCCCGAGTATCAGCGGGAGATGTCGAACCCGTCTGCAATCCCCACTCAGAACCCGGCGGTGAACGGGGGCGGCTCCGAGACCGTCGTGTTCGAGGGCAGTCTCGACCTCGACACGGTCGGCGAGCTTCGGGAGACCATCCAGGAGATCAGAGCCAAGGGCCCCGGTGAGATCGTGGTCGACCTCACCGCGGTCGGTTTCATCGATTCTGTCGGGATCGGGTTGCTGATCACCACGCACTCTCGTCTCGAGGAGGAGGGAGTGAAGCTCCGGCTCATCGTCTCGCCTCGCCTCAAGGGGTTGCTCGAGCTGAGCGGGCTGATCGAGCTGCTCGGACCCGAGGACCCACCTCCCACCTGACACGACGAGGGTTTCGAATCCCGTGGCGGGGTGGTAGAGAGCGGTCATGGAGAGCTCCGGTCGTGACGGGCCGTCGCCGGCCGTCAATCCTTCCTTGTGGATGGTCACCTCGGATTGGCCCGAGTTCTCTCCACTCGCAGCCGACGTCTCGCTTCAGGCCTTGGTCGTCGGATCGGGCATCACCGGGCTCACCGCGGCGCGGCTCCTGGCCGGGGAAGGCGTCGAGGTCGGTGTCGTCGACTCGGGGCGGCTGTGCTCGGGGGTGACCGGGTTCACCACCGCCAAGCTGAGCGCCCTCCAGTCGACTGTGTACACCGAGTTGTCGGAAACCTGGAACGACGATGTGGCCACGGCCTATGCCCGGTCCAATCTCTGGGCGATCGACCAAGTGCGTCGCTTGGTCGCCGAGGACCGGATCGACTGCGATCTGCAGGACGAGGCGGCCTACACCTATGCCGAGTCGCCAGAAGAGCTGGGACGGATCGAAGCCGAGGTCGAGGCCGCCGGGCGAGCCGGCCTCGATGTGACTTTCACGGACCGTACCGATCTCCCCTACGAGATCGCAGGTGCGGTCCGACTCGATCACCAGGCCCGATTCCATCCCAGGCGCTACTGCAGAGGTTTGCTCGACGCCACCGTCGAGAAGGGTGGGGTGGTATTCGAGCAGACCAGGGCCCTCTCCCTGGATGCTGGTGCCGGGACCGTGGTCACCGATCGGGGCACAGTCACCGCCGATTTGATCCTCGTTGCTACCCACCTGCCCTTCGGAAGCCTCGGCGGCTACTTCGCCCGCACCAGCGTCTCCCGCTCGTATGCAGTCGCCTTCGCCGATGGGATCCACCCTCTCCAGGGGATGTACATAAGTGTCGACGAGCCGATCCGCTCGCTGCGGTCGACCGGAGACGGGTTCGTGATCGTGGGTGGCGAGAGCCATCCGGTGGGCGAGGACGAGGACACAGGCCGCCGCTACGACGCCCTCGAGGCCTGGTGCAATGAGCGGTTCTCCGGAGGCCCTGTGGAGCACCGCTGGTCGGCTCAGGACTATCGGAGTGTCGACGGACTTCCCTACATCGGTCCGCTCGACTCGTCGGGCCGGGCCTATCTCGCCACCGGTTTCGCAAAGTGGGGAATGACCAACGGGACCCTGGCCGCGTCGATCATGGTCGACCTGGCCATGGGCCGGGACAACCCCTGGGCCGAGGTGTTCGACTCGCGGCGCCTGGCCCCGAAGCAGGGATTGCGCGAAACGCTGAAGGTCAACGCCAAGGTGGCCGGGCACTTCGTTGGCGATCGGCTCGCATCCACTCTCTCGGCTTCCGAGTTGCCGGGCCCCGGCCAGGGAGAAGTCGTGTCGCACGACGGTGAGCGACTCGCCGTTTCCCAGAGTGAGGACGGGCAGATCCGCACCTTTTCGCCCTACTGCACCCACCTGGGATGCCTGGTCGGGTTCAACACCGCTGAGCAGACCTGGGACTGCCCATGCCACGGATCGAGATTCGACATCTACGGCCACGTGGTTCATGGGCCGGCCGTCGAGGGCCTGGCCCCAGTCGTCGTCGAGGGCGAGGGACGACCGACGGCGTAGCCGGCACGGTGTCACCGGGATCGCGGTCCCCGGCCATATCATCATCGCCGAGCCCCCATGATGACACGCCGATCGATGCTTCTCCTCGTCACCCTGGTCATGGCCTGCTCGAGCCCGGACAACGCCGGGACCACGAGCACGAATGCAGCTCCGATCACCACGAGCACTGTCCCGGCCGCCACCTCCACCGGGCCGCCCGTCGAATGCCCGCCCCCGCCCTACGACCTCGAGTTCCTCCCGATCGGCGTTGGGGCGGTGGGACTGGAGGTTGCCGAGATCGAGCCCGACGTGTGGACGTCGGTGCCCGGGATTGCCGCGACACTGCTGGGACGCGCCGACGGCACGGTGGGCATCGCACTGATCCGTGGGACCCTTCCTCCGGTCGACTGGCCGGCGGAGAAGGGGGAAGTCTTCATCGACGGCACCAGGGCCGCGGTGGGCCCCCATCCCGACGGCACCTGGGTAGCCGGGTGGTACGAGGCGCCGGGAGAACGTTGTGACCTGTACACCATGGTGCTCTACCCGCCGGTCTCGCCCGACGAAGTTGAGCAGGTGATCGACGGCATGAACCGGGTGGGGGGCTGACCAAGCCGTCTTGACGGATCGGTCGGCCCGGCGTAGCGTTCCGCCCAGATGAGCCGAACGAGCACCTCGCAGACCGGTCACACGTGGTGGTGGGCCTGGCGCGCGCCGGAGGTGGCTTCGGTCGGATAGTCCTCGCTCTCTGATCAGACGAACCCATCTCCGGTAGCCGGCGATGGGTTTTCTCTTGTAGGGGCCCCCTCGCCGGTTCTGGTGGGAGGAGCCCCATGAACAACATCTTCGACATCCCCGCCGACCTGGACACGCCGACCTCGGTGTACCTGAAGCTGGCGTCACTGGGCCCGCGTTTTCTACTCGAGAGTGTCGAGCAGGGCGACCAGGTCGGCCGCTACTCCTTCATCGGCTTTGGCGACGGTCTCGACGTGGTCAGCGACGGGTGGTCGATCCAGGCCGGTCCCGGCCGCATCGAGACCGATGGCACGATGTCGGGGCTGATGGACGGTCTGCGCAAGACTCTGGCCGCGGCACCCGCCCCGGGCCCGGTTTCGAGCGCGGTGCCCTTCCACGGCGGTCTGGTCGGGGCCGTCGGGTTCGACACGGCCCATCGTCTCGCCGGGCGCAGGCCCCCGGCGGCAGCCGCGCCCGAAGTCGTTCTCTACGGGCCGCCGAGTGTCATCGCCTTCGACCATCTCAGCCGTCGCGCTGCCCTCCTCCACGATGGGCCGGACTCCGAGCGGCTCGATCTCCGGCGCGAGGTGATGGGTCTGTTGTCCAAGGGGCTCCCCGGCCCGGCCCGAAGTGGCGGGTTCACCGACCCGGTCGGCTCGATGAGGAAAGAGGAGTACGAGTCGGCCGTCGAGAAGGCGCGTCACCACATCGGCGAAGGCGACGTCTACCAGATCGTGCCTTCGGTCCAGTTCACCGGGGAGACGGACCTCGACCCATTCACCGTCTACCGGGGTCTCCGCCTGCAAAACCCGTCCCCATACATGTACTTCTGTGATCTGGGAAGCACCAAGGTGATTGGCTCCTCGCCGGAGGCCCTGGTCCGTCTCAGGGGGCAGACAGCGGAGCTCAGGCCCATCGCCGGGACCCGGCCCCGTCACAACGACGAGGCGCGGGACCGCATCGCCGAGGAAGAGTTGGCCGCCGACGCCAAGGAGGCCGCCGAGCACGTGATGTTGGTGGATCTGGCCCGCAACGACCTGGGGCGGGTGGCGGTCCCGGGATCGATAAAGGTCGACCCCTACCGCGCCATCGAGCGGTACAGCCACGTGATCCATCTCGTCAGCGGGGTCAGCGGCATCCTGGAAGCGGGCAACGACGCCTTCGATCTCTTCGCTGCCGCCTTTCCGGCAGGCACGGTGGTCGGCGCCCCCAAGATCCGGGCGCTCGAGCTGCTCCGGGAGCTCGAACCGGTCCCGCGCGGTCTCTACGCGGGCACCGTGGGCTATTTCGGGCACGGGGGGAACATGGACCAGGCAATAACCATCCGCACGATCGTGATGACCGAGGACGCCTACTCGTATCAGGCCGGTGCCGGCATCGTGGCCGACAGCGTGCCTTCGGCGGAATGGGAAGAGGTCCTGTCCAAGTCGGGGGCGATGCGTAGCGCCCTGGAGACGGCGGCGGGCGGCCTATGAGCCGGGTCTTCCTCCTCGACAACTACGACTCCTTCACCTACAACCTGGTGCAGGCACTCCGCGTGCTCGGCGCCGAGGTAGTGGTCCGCACCAATGACGAGATAAGCCTCGAGGAGGCCAGGGATCTAGAACCCACCCATCTGGTCGTCTCACCCGGCCCGGGTCGTCCCGAAGCGGCCGGCGAGTCGATGAAGCTGATCACCGGGATGCTGGGCGAGATCCCGATCCTGGGAGTTTGTCTGGGGCATCAGGCGTTGGCCGCCGCCTTGGGAGGCACCGTGAATCATGCCAGGGAGCTGCGACACGGCAAGGCGTCCCCGGTCTACCACGACTCGGCGTCGATCTACGCCGGGCTCCCCAACCCGTTCGAGGCGGGGCGCTATCACTCGCTCGCGGTCGTGGAGGACGATCTGCCCGACGACCTGGTGGTCACCTCGTTCACCTCTGACGGGGTCATCATGGGCATCCGGCATCGGTCGCTGCCCGTCGAGGGCGTCCAGTTCCACCCGGAGAGCATGCTCACCCCACACGGCGATCTGATTCTCCGCAACTTCCTCGATCTGGGAGGCTCACGACGATGAAGGAACTCCTCGACGATCTGCTTGGAGGCACCGACCTGACCGTGGACCAGGCCGAGGGCTTGGTCCACGAGCTCACCGGGGGCGAAGTCGAGCCGGCCGCCGCCGGAGCGGTCCTCGCCGCCCTGCGAGCCAAAGGGGAGACACCGGAGGAGGTGCGCGGGTTCGCTCGTGCCATGAGGAGCCTGGCCACGGACCCGGCGATCGACGTGACCGGTGCGGTGGACGTGGTCGGGACCGGCGGGGACCGGTCGGGGAGCCTCAACCTCTCCACCGGCTCCGCGTTGGTCGTAGCGGCCAGCGGTGTCCCGGTGGTCAAACACGGCAATCGCTCCATGACCAGTCAGAGCGGAAGTGCCGACATCCTCGAGGAGTTGGGTCTTCCCATGCCCCTGAACGAAGACCAGGCGCGGCGTCTGTTCCAGACCACCGGCTTCACCTTCCTCTTCGCTCCTCACTTCCACCCGGCGATGGCCGCGGTAGGCCCGGTGCGCCGGGCCCTCGGGGTTCGGACCGTGTTCAACATCCTGGGCCCCCTGACCAATCCGGCGGCGCCACGCCACATGGTGATCGGTGCTTTCGATCCTGCCTCGGCTCGGCTCATGGCCGGTGCACTCTCCGGTCTGGGCATCGAACGAGCCTTCGTCGTGCACGGGGCAGGCGGCTGGGACGAGCCATCGCCGCTTGGTGAGTTCCTCCTCTTCGACGTGACTCCCGGCAGGGTGGAGGAGTCGACGCGTCGACCCTCTGACCTCGGCATGTCCGTTTGCAGCCGCGAGGACCTCGCCGGGGGCACGCCGGCGCACAACGCCGACCGTCTGCTCGACGTGTTCAACGGCGAGCGGAGCCCGCACCGGGATGCCATCGTGCTCGGAGCCGCCCTCGCCCTCGAGGTGACCGGTTTCGCGCCGGGCCCGCCACAGGCGGTGGCGCTGGCCGGTGCGGCCATCGACGATGGCAGGGCCCTGGCCCTGACCAAGGCACTCCGTGAGTTCGGGGCGCACGAGGCGCGGCATTGAGCGGCTTCCTCGAGACCATGGCTCAAAGGTCCCGGGACCGGGTGAAGGCGGCGGCGCGGCGTCTCGCATTCGACGATCTTCGGGTTTCGTGTCTCTCGGCCCGCGCACCCCGTTCGTTGGGCAGCTTCGGCGAGACCTTCGACCTGATCGCCGAGGTAAAGCCGCGTTCACCCTCCGAAGGAGTCTTCCCCGAGCGTCATCCCGCTGCCACCGCGCTCGCTTACGAGCGGGGCGGTGCAGCTGTGATCTCGGTCCTGACCGAACCCTCCGAGTTCGGCGGATCGCTGCACATCTTGCAGGACGTGAGGGAACAGGTGTCGGCCCCGGTCATGGCCAAGGACTTCGTCGTCGACCCGTATCAGGTGTACGAGGCCCGTGAGGCCGGAGCCGACGGGATCCTGGTCATCGCTCGGATCCTCGACGACGATGCCGGAGCAGCCATCCTGGGCGCCACCGCGGAGACCGGGATGTTCGCCCTGCTCGAGGCATTCGACCGGGAAGACCTCGAACGGCTCCCCTTCCTCGCCGCCGGAGGAATCGACGTCCTGGTCGGGGTCAACTGTCGCGACCTCGAGACCCTCGGCATCGTCCCGGAACGGCACCAGGACCTGGCCGGCCACCTTCCTGCCGGCCTGGTCGCCGTGGCGGAAAGCGCGATCGGCGGCCCGGGTGACGTGGAGCGGGTGGCTTCACTCGGCTACTCGGCCGCCCTGGTGGGCTCGGCGTTGATGAGGTCCGGGGACGCCACCGGGCTGACTCGGAGCATGGTCGACGCCGGCAGGCGAACCGTGACGGTCACCCCATGAGTCTCTTCGTGAAGCTGTGCGGGATCAAGACAGAGTCGGATCTCGAGGCGGCTGTCGATGCCGGGGCAGATGCTGTCGGGTTCGTGCTCACTCCTTCCCCGAGGCAGATCTCGCTGTCGCAGGCTGGCCACCTGAACCGGCTGCTCCCCGACCACGTGCTCGGGGTGGCGGTGTTCCACGAACCATCTCCCGAGCTGCTGAGACGCACCGTGGAAGCGGTCCGACCTGCCCTGTTCCAATCCGAGACGGCCACTCTGGTCGGGCTGACTTCGGACCGGATTCTGCCGGTGGTCACCGATGGCGACGACTTGGGGAGGCGAATCGACGATGCTGCCGCCGTCACGAGCAGGGAGTGGGTGCTGGTCGACAGCTCGGCTCGCGGCGGGACCGGCCGGCCGGTGAGCTGGGCGCGGCTGGCTCAGGTCGGAACATCTGCGAAGATGATCCTGGCCGGGGGATTGGACCAGGAGAACGTGGCCGAAGTGGTGTCCAGGGTCAGGCCTTTCGGTGTTGACGTGAGCTCGGGGATCGAAAGATCTCCCGGAGTGAAGGACCCCGAGCGGATGAGGTCGTTTGTGGCCGCTGCACGCGCTTCCCTGCCATTGGCGGGAGGTCCGAAGTGAGCGCGGGCGTCCAGCAGCGCGGCCGCTTCGGGCCCTATGGAGGGCGCTATGTGCCCGAGATCCTGGTTCCTGCGCTCTCCCGACTGGACGACACGGCGCGTCTCCTCCTCGACGACCCCGGCTTCGTCAACATGTACGAGGAGGAGTTGACCTCCTGGGTGGGGCGTCCCACCGCCCTGACTCACGCTTCTCGTCTCGGGGAGGTCTGGGGAGGCGAGATCTGGCTGAAGCGGGAGGATCTGGCCCACACCGGCGCCCACAAGATCAACAATGCCATCGGTCAGGCCTTGCTCGCCAGGGAGATGGGTGCCGAGCGGGTCATCGCCGAGACCGGGGCAGGTCAGCACGGGGTGGCGACCGCGGCCGCTTGCGCTCGGCTCGGGCTCGACTGCACCGTGTACATGGGCTCTGTCGACATCGAGCGGCAGGCCCCGAACGTGGAGCGGATGCGGCTGCTCGGAGCCCGGGTCGAACCGGTCACCTCGGGCGACGCCACCCTCAGGGCTGCGATAAACGAGGCGCTGCGCGACTGGGTGACCCGCCCGGAGACCACGTACTACCTCCTCGGCTCGGCGGTGGGCCCCCATCCCTACCCGTGGCTGGTCAGAGAGCTCCAGTCGGTGATCGGGCGCGAGGCGAGAGCGCAGATGCTGGAACGGGCCGGCCGGCTCCCTGAAGCCGCCGTCGCATGCGTGGGTGGCGGCTCCAACGCGATCGGTCTGTTCCATCCGCTTCTCGACGACCCGGTCGAGCTGATCGGGGTCGAAGCCGGAGGCACCTCGACAGACCTGGGCCACAACGCAGCGACCATCGGGCTGGGCACGCCTGGGGTCCTCCACGGCAGCTTCTCCTACCTGCTCCAGGACGCCGACGGTCAGATCGAGGAGACACACTCGGTGTCGGCCGGGCTCGACTATCCCGGGGTCGGACCCGAACACGCCTGGCTGGCCGAGACCGGGCGGGCCCGGTACGAGAGCGCAACCGACGACGAAGCTCTCTCCGCACTGGA
>Ga0299913_10001369_pt1 | contig 17875 bp, 13 predicted proteins | sample RVTome_9_FD_201360 | JGI IMG/M metagenome (GOLD analysis project Ga0299913, IMG submission 201360) | Soil microbial communities from uranium-contaminated site in the Upper Colorado River Basin, Wyoming, United States - RVT155D38 (version 2) ... | reverse complement strand
TCAAGCGCCAGGCGCAGTCCCCAGCGCGCCGGAGTGGACGGCGCGCACCTCCGCCTCGGCGCCGTCGACGAGCGCCAGCATCCCGAGCGCCGCCGGCGCGATCTCGGCCCGCCGGCCGTTGCCCGGCAGCAGGCCGACGACCCACGCGCGCAGCGGCGCGCCGCGGGAATTCACCAGCTCGACGATCCCGCCCGGCGCCACGCCCAGCGCCCGCGCGGTCGCCTCGTCCACGCGGATGGCCCGGCCGCGGGCGGTCTCGACGTCGCCGGCTGCGGCCAGGCGCACGCGATGGCGTGCCGCGCGGATCGCCGCGCGGCGCGCGGCGGTCGCTGCGGCGTCGATCGCGCCGTCCCGCAGCACGACGCCGTAGATCGCCTCCGCCGCCTCGGGGGTGACGTAGCCCTCGGCCAGGTCGGCGGCGACCATCTCCGGGTCGCGCTCGAGCGCGTCGCCGAAGCCGCCGCCGCCGGAGCTCTCCATCAGCAGCAGGTCGCCCGGCTCGACGACGAACGCGCTCACCTTGCCCGGCAGCGGCGAGGGCTGGATCGCCCGCTCGCCGCGGCGGATCCAGAACCGGTTCGTCGCGCCGGCGCCACCGCCGCAGACGCCGAACGGTGGCAGCACGGCCCGCTCGGCCAGCACGGACAGCCGCGTGTGCGGCGCCAGGATGCGCACGGCGCGCGTGAGCCCCAGGCCGCCGCGCCAGCGGCCGGGCCCCCCGGAGTCCTCGCGCAGCGCGGTCGCCTCCACGCGCACCGGGTAGAGCTGCTCGATCGCCTCGATGGGCTGCAGCGTGGTCATGTCGCTCTCGGTCCACGCGCGCACGGTGTTGCTGCCGTCGCCGCCCTCGAAGCCGCCGGTGCCGCCGGCCGGGTACTCGTAGAAGATGAAGGTCTCGCCCGTGCGCGGATCGGGCCCGCCGACGTAGCAGTGGTTGCCGCCGCCCTTGAGGTCGCCGGTCACCCGCCCCTCGAGCGCCTGGGCCAGCGCCCCCTGCACCGCCGTCTCCACGCAGTACTTCACCTCGACCATGCCGCCGCACGGCGCCGGAGGATCGGCGTTGACGATCGTGCCGGGGGGCGTGATGACGGTGAGCGGCCGGAAGGCGCCGGAGTTGACGTCGGAGCCGGGATCGAGGAACGACTTGACGATCGTGAACGCGCCGGTCGGCGCCATGGCGGGGCCGACGTTGGTCGGGCCCGCCGTCTGCGGGGAGGTGCCGGTCAGGTCCACGGTGATCGCGTCGCCGGCGATCGCCACGCGCGCGCGGACGGTGAGCGGTTCCAGCCGCTCGCGGCCGGATTCCAGGTGCGCCTCGTACCGGTACTCGCCGTCGGGCAGCGCGGCGATCGCCCGCCGCATGCGGCCCTCCGCGCGGGCCATCAGCTCGGTGACGGCCTCCCGCACCGTGCCGGTGCCGTAGCGCGCGGCCAGCCCCTCGACCCGCTCGGCGGCCTTGCGGCAGGTGCCGATCATGGCCTGGTAATCGCCGCGGCGCTCGCGGGGGCCGCGCATGTTGGCGAAGATCACTTCCAGCGCCGCCTCGTTCGGACGCCCTTGCTCGACGATCCGGATCGGCGGGATCCGCACCCCCTCCTGGAAGATCTCGGTGGCCCCGCCCGAGAGGCTGCCCGGGCTCATCCCGCCGACGTCGCCCCAGTGGGCGCGCACGACCGGGAAGACGAAGAGGCGGCCGTCGGCGAAGAGCGGGTGGATCAGGGCGACGTCGTTGAGGTGGGTGCCCCCGGTGTAGGGGTCGTTGTGCAGGAACAGGTCGCCGGGGTGGATGTCGTCGCCGAACTTCTCGCGCACGGCCCTCATCGACCAGCCGATCGGCACGATGTGCAGCGGGTGGTCGGCGCCCTTGGACATCGCCACGATCTGGGCGTCGCCGTCCATGAGGACGCAGGAGAAGTCCTCCCCCTCGTAGAGGATGGACGAGTACGCCGTGCGCACGAGCGTGACGCGCATCTCGCGCACGGTCGAGACCAGGGTCTCCCGGATCACCTCCAGCGTGATGGGATCGATCATGGCCGCGCGAGCCTGAGATTGCCGTGGGCGTCCACCGTGCCGCCCCAGCCCGGCGGCACCACGGTGGTCGCGCCGAACTCCTCGACGATGGCCGGTCCCCGCAGCTCGGCGTCGCCGGGCAGGCGCTCGCGCTCCCAGACGGGACAGTCGTGGGCGGTGCCGTCGAAGCGGACGGGCCGCCGCTCGATCAGCGCCGCTTCCAGGGGGGCGGCGGCACCCCGGTGGCGCGCCGCCGCCGGCTTGGCCACGACGCCGTACGCGCTCAGCCGCGCGTTCACCAGCTCGATCGTGGCCGTGGGATCGGCGTGGCCGTACATCGCCAGGTGGCGCTCGTGGAAGGCCGCCTCGACGGCGGCCAGCGGCGCGTCGCCCGGCTCGACGTTGAGCTCGAAGGCCTGGCTCCGATAGCGCAGGTCGAGCGAGCGGCGCATCCGCTGCCGGGCTGCCTCGAAGCCCTCGAGCTCGAGCTGGCGCCTGACGCCGTCCTCCATCTCGGCGAACAGCGCCGGGAGCACCTCCCAGCGCTCGCGCAGCGGCCCGACCCGCGTGCGGACCTCGTCGTGCTTGATGTCGGAGGCGAGCAGGCCGAGGGCGGAGAAGTTGCCCGGATGGCGCGGGACCAGGACGCGGGGGATGCCGATCTCGTCGGCCAGGGCCAGGGCGTGCATGGGGCCGGCCCCCCCGAAGGCGACCAGCGTGAAGTCGCGCGGGTCGTGGCCGCGCTGGATGGAGATCTCCCGGATCGCGGACGTCATGCGCGCCACCGCGATGCGCACGATCCCCTCGGCGAGGGCGTCGACCGTCAGCGTGCCCATGCGGGTGGCCAGCCCGGCGACCGCCGCCCGCGCGCGGCCGGCGTCGATCGTGATGGCGCCGCCCAGCCGGCGCGCCGTGCCGATGCGGCCCAGCACCACGTTGGCGTCGGTCACGGTGGGCTCGGTGCCGCCGAGGCCGTAGGCGGCCGGGCCCGGCGTGGCGCCGGCGCTGCGCGGCCCCACCTGCAGGCTGCCGTCGAGGTCCAGCCAGGCGAGCGAGCCGCCGCCGGCGCCGACCGTGTGCATGTCGATCTGCGGCACCTTCACCGGGAAGGCGCCGACCATGCCGTCGGAGGTCGCCAGGGGCGTCAGGTCGCGCACCAGGCACACGTCGGTCGAGGTGCCGCCCATGTCGTAGGTGATCAGGTCCCGCACGCCGGCGGCGCCGCCGATGAAGCACGCCTGGCTCACCCCGCCGGCCGGGCCCGAGAAGATCGTCTTGATGGGCAGCCGGCGCGCCGTCTCGGTGGTCATCATGCCGCCGCTGGAGGCGACGGTGAGGACGCCGTGCGCGTAGCCGACCGCGCGCAGCCGCTGCTCGAGGCCGCTCAGGTAGCCGTCCATGAGCGGCTGCAGGTAGGCGTTGAGCACCGTGGTCGAGAACCGCTCGAACTCGCGGTACTCGGCGACCACGTCGGCCGAGCAGGAGACCGGCACGCCGGGGCACCGGCCCTTGGCCGTGTCGGCGATGCTCCGCTCGTGGGCCGGGTTCAGGTAGGCGTGGAGCAGGCAGACCGCGATCGCCTCGGCGCCGGACGCCACGGCAGCGTCGAGGCCCCGCTCGACGCTGGCCGCGTCCAGCGGTACCAGCACCGCGCCGTCGGCGGCCAGGCGCTCGACGACCTCGAAGCGGCGGCGCCGCTCCACCACGGGTCGGGGCCGCACGAACGTCGGCACGAACAGGGCGGGGATGTTGCGCTTGGTGCGGCCGATCTCGACGAGGTCGCGGAAGCCTGCCGTCGTCAGCACCGCGACCGGCGCCCCCCGCCGCTCCAGGACCGCGTTGGTGCCGACCGTGGTGCCGTGCACCAGCCGCCGCACCTCGGGCGGGGCGATGCCGAGCGCGGCGAGGCCGTCGAGCACGGCGGCCGCCTCGTTGCGCGGCCGCGAGGGCACCTTGGTGACGGCCACCCGGCCGGTGGTGTCGTCGACCGCCGTGAGGTCCGTGAAGGTGCCGCCGACGTCGATCCCCACAATGACCATGGGGCGGATGATACAGTACGGACATGACGACCGACCCTGCCGCGATCAAGCATCTGTGGACGCACAAGACGCAGGACCATGGGTGGCTGCCCGACGAGGACCTCGTCGTCGATCGGGCCGAGGGCGTGTGGGTGTGGACCGAGACCGGTACGAAGCTGCTCGACGGCTTCGCGGGGCTGGCGGTTGTCAACGCCGGCCACGGACGGCGAGAGATCGCCGAGGCGATCGCCGAGCAGACCGTCCGGCTGGCCTACTACCCCACCACCCGCCAGTTCTCGAACCGCCCGGCGGCCGAGCTGGCCGCCAAGCTCGCCACCCTGGCGCCCGGCGACCTCGACTACACGATGTTCGCGGTCAGCGGCTCGGAGGCCAACGAGCGCGCGATGCAGATGGCCCGGCACTACTGGCTGGCCCGGGGCAAGCCGGGCAAGCACAAGGTGATCTCCCTGGAGGGCGGCTACCACGGCGCCACCATGGGCACCTTCGCCATCTGCGGGCTGCCCCACATGACGGGCGCCTACGCCCCGCTGCAGCCGGCCGGGTTCGCCAAGGTCACGCCCCCGTACCCCTTCCGCGACCGAGGCCGCGGCACCGATGCCGAGCTGGTCGAGCGGCGGGCTTGCGAGCTGCGCGAGGCCATCGAGAAGGAAGGGCCGGACACGGTCTCGGCGGTCATCCTGGAGCCGGTCATCTCCTCGGGCGGGTTCATCATGCCGCCCATCGGCTGGCTGAAGGCCGTGCGCAAGGTCTGCGACGACCTGGAAGTCCTCATGATCGCCGACGAGGTCATCACGGGGTTCGGCCGCACCGGCCGCTGGTTCGCGGTCGAGCACGACGGCATCGTGCCGGACATCATGTCGGTCGCCAAGGGCATCACGTCCGGCTATATCCCGCTGTCGGCCGCCATTGCCCGGCGCAAGCTGGCCGACGCGTTCCCCGAGGACGCCACCCAGGAGAACGTTCACCCCAACACGTACGCCGCTCACCCGGTGGCCTGCGCGGCCGGGCTGGCGAACCTCAAGATCATGGAGAAGGACAACCTCGTCGCCAATGCCGAGGCGATGGGCGCCCGCCTGCTGGAGGGCCTGACCCAGGCGGTGGGCAGGAGCCGCATCGTCGGCGAGGTCCGCGGCCGCGGCCTCATGGTCTGCGCGGAGTTCGTCGCCCCCGACGGCTCCGGCCGGCCGCTCGGCGGCGCCGACGTGGCCCGGCTCGACCGCAAGGCGTGGGAGCACGGGGCCATCGTCTACGCGCGCGGCCAGGTCGTCCGGCTGGCGCCGCCGCTCTGCATCACCCGCGAGGAGGTCGACACGCTCGTGGACATCGTGGCCGCCAGCATCGCCGAGCTGGAGGGCGAGCTGACGGGCTGACACGGGGCCAGCGGCGCCCCGCTCGACCACCGGGTACAATGGCTCGAGACCCGGAGAGCCCATGCCACGAACCATCCTCGAGCCGCGATTCCAGGTCGAGTACCTGTCGATCCTCGACAGCGACGGCAACCTGGACGCGTCCCTCGAGCCCGACATCCCGGCCGACGACCTGAAGCGCCTGCATCGCGGCATGCTGCTCGGTCGCCGCCTGGACGAGCGCATGATCCGCCTGCAGCGGCAGGGCCGGATCGGGACCTTCGCGCCGATCAAGGGGCAGGAGGCCTCCCAGGTCGGCGCCGTCATGACCCTGCGGCCGACCGACTGGATGGTCCCGTCCTTCCGCGAGACGGCGGCCATGGTGTGGCGGGGATGGCCGATCGAGAAGCTGCTTCTGCTCTTCTCCGGCTACCTCGAGGGCGGCCAGCCCGCGCCGGGCCAGAACGACCTGCCCGTGACGATCCCGGTCGCCACCCAGCTTCCCCACGCCGTGGGCCTGGCCTACGCCGCCCAGTACCGCGGTGACGATGCGGTGGTGATGGCGTTCTGCGGCGACGGCGCGACCTCGGAGGGCGACTTCCACGAGGCGCTCAACTTCGCCGGCGTCTGGCACGTGCCGGTCGTGTTCGTCGTGCAGAACAACCAGTGGGCGATCTCGGTGCCGCTCAAGAAGCAGACCCACTCGCGGACGCTGGCCCAGAAGGCCCTGGCCTACGGACTGCCCGGGCTGCAGGTGGACGGCAACGACGTCCTGGCCGTCTACGTCGCGTGCCGGGAGGCGGTCGAGCGGGCGCGGGCCGGCGACGGGCCGACGCTGATCGAGTGCGTGACGTACCGGCTCGGCGTGCACACGACCGCCGACGATCCCACGAAGTACCGCTCGGCGGAGGAGGTGGCGGCGTGGGAGCGCAAGGACCCGCTCACCCGCCTCGCCGCCTATCTGCAGAAGAAGGACCTCCTGGACGAGGGCCTGACGGAGTCGGTGGACGCGGAGATCGCCGCCGCCGTGCAGCGGTTCGAGGCGGTCGGCACGCCCGACCCGCTCACGATGTTCGACCACGCGTACGGGGAGGCGCCGGCCCACCTGGCCGCCCAGCGCCAGGCCCTGGCCGAGCGGCTCCGCGACGTCGGCCGGGCCGCCCCCGACGAGGCCACCCCCCCTTCCCCGCCGATGCGTGGCCAGCGCGCCAGCCGGCGGTGATCATGGCCAAGCTCAACCTCGTCAAGGCGCTCAACCTGGCCCTGCTCCAGGAGATGGAGCGCGACCAGGACGTGCTGGTGATGGGCGAGGACGTCGGCGTGGACGGCGGCGTGTTCCGCGTCACCGAGGATCTGCACCGCACGTTCGGCTCCAGGCGCGTGATCGACAGCCCGCTGGCCGAGGCGGGAATCATCGGCGCCGGTGTCGGCATGGCGCTCTACGGGCTCAAGCCGGTGTGCGAGATCCAGTTCTCGGGCTTCGCCTTCCAGTGCTTCCACCAGATCGAGAACCACGTCGCGCGCTACCGGATGCGCTCGCAGGGCCGCTTCCACGTGCCGATGGTCATCCGCATGCCCTACGGCGGCGGGGTGCGGGCGCTGGAGCACCACTCCGAGTCGGAGGAGCAGTTCTACGCGCACATCCCCGGGTTGAAGATGGTCATCCCGTCGGGGCCGCGCAACGCCCGCGCGCTGCTGGTCAGCGCCATCCGCGACCCCGATCCCGTGGTCTTCTTCGAGCACAAGGGGCTCTACCATGCGGCGAAGGAGGACGTGCCGGACGAGATCGAGACGCTGCCGATCGGCCGGGCCCGGGTGGTGCGCGAGGGCGGCGACCTCACGCTGATCGCCTACGGCGCCATGCTGCGCCTGGCCCGCGAGGCGGCCGAGACGCTGGCCGAGGCGGACGGCGTGGAGGCCGACGTCCTCGACCTGCTGTCCATCTCGCCGCTCGACCGCGAGACGATCGTGGCCTCGGTGCGGAAGACCGGGCGGGCCGTCATCGTGCACGAGGCGCCGCGGAGCTTCGGGCCCGGCGCCGAGATCGCCGCTTCCATCATGGACGGGGCCTTCCTGTCGCTGGAGGCGCCGATCGCGCGCGTGACGTCGTGGGACGTGCCGTTTCCGGGCTTCGCGCGCGAGAAGGCCAACGTCCCCGACCTGGCCCGGGTGCTAGGGGCGGCGCGCGAGACACTCGCCTTCTGAGGGCAGCGCCCCCGACCGTCGCGCGGGGACGCTGCCCTGCTCGTCCCTGTCCTACCGGCCCATCTTCCTGCCCCGGACGCTGACCTCGGCCTGGATCTGCCGGGTCAGGGTGTAGACGTTGCGGAAGCTGCTCATCGCCCCCGTCCAGTCCTGCGCCAACATCGATGCCTGGCCCGTGTCGAACGCGCGCTGGGCCTGGCGCAGCCGCGGGTCCTGGGGCGCCGCGCCCCGCGCGACGGCCAACTCGGCGCCGGTCGCATCGCGGACGGCTTCGGTCACGGCGGCATCCGGGCGATCGCCGAACAGCACGCTCACCAGCGCCCGGACCAGGCCCCCCTGCTGATTGCTCAACCGTGCATAGTCACTGGCGAGCGTCGCGTTCTCGGCCTCCAGCTGGCTGATCCGGGTCATGGATGTCGCGAGCTCGCCCTGGCACGCGGCGAGGGCCGCCTCCAGCGCCTCCGTCTCGCACACCGCGTGGGACGCGATGAAGATCCCGAACGCCGCCGGACCGGAGTCGACCTCGATGCGGTCCGTCACGGTGTTCGTCGAGGTCGCCAGCACGAACACAGCATTGGCGTCCTCGCTCGCCGCATAGACGTGGGTGCCCGACGGTGTCACGCCGACCCCCAGAAGACCGGAGGCGGCGAACGGGGAGGCCACGACGGTATTCGTGGCCGCGTCGATGACCGAGACCGTGCCTGATCCATTCCCGACATAGACGTGGGACCCGCTCGGGTGCACGGCGATGCCGAACGGCGACGAGCCGACCGCCACGGTCGTCACGACCGTGTTGGTGGCCGTGTCGATCACCGACACGCGGTGTGCGCTCGCATTCGTCACGTAGACACGCGATCCGTTCGGTGCGACCGCGATGCCGACGGGCATGCCGCCCACGCCGACGGTGTCGACGAGGGTGTTCGACGTGGTGTCGATCACGGAGACCGTGAAGGACCACTGGTTGACGACATAGAGCCGGGTGCCGGCCGGATTCACGACCACACCGACCGGCCGGCTGCCAACGCCGATGGGGGTCGGGGCGGCCGTGCCGGTGGCTGTGTCGATCACCGAAACCGTGTCGGCCAGCTGGTTGGCCACGTAGACATGTGTCCCGGCCGGGTGGACCGCCACGCCGAACGGGCCGTCGCCCACCGGGATCGTCCGGACCACCGAGTTCGTCGCCGTGCTGATGACGGAAACCGTGTCGTCGCCCCAGTTCGCGACGTACACGTGCGAGCCGGCGGGGTGTACGGCCACGCCGAAGGGACTACCGCCCACCGGAATCGTCGCCACCTTCTCCTTCGTCGTGGTGTCAATGACCGACACGTCGCCGGTGAAGGAGCTGGTGACGAAGGCCATGGGTGCCGCCAGGACCGGGGTCGCCACAGCCAGCACAGCTCCGGCAATGATGCCGATGAGTCTGCTGAGTTTGAGCATCGTCATGGTTGACCCTCGTGGATCGCTCGCAGGGGCATGAAGCGGCTGCATGGTGACAGGGCCTGCGAGGAGCTCCGTCACGACTGCGGTGGGCAAGTGCGAAACGAATGCCACCTTTGATGCCTCGGTAAATCAGCGACGTGGGCGGCACCGCTCGACGGCCGTGCCTGGATGGCCGCAGACCTGACGCGGATCGTAACGGCGTACAATGACACTGTCATGTCCCGGACATTCCTGCTCCCCGACCTCGGTGAAGGCTTGACAGAAGCCGAGGTCGTGAAAATCCTCGTGCGCGAAGGCGACCTCGTGCACGAGGACGCGCCCCTCCTCGAGGTCGAGACCGACAAGGCGACGGTCGAGATCCCGTCGCCGATGGGCGGGCGCGTCGAGAAGGTCCACGTGCAGGCTGGCCAGACCGTGCAGGTGGGCGAGGTCCTGGTGAGCTTTGCAGACGTCGCCGCGTCGTCGGGCACGCAGGCCGCGGTCACCCCGGATACCACGCGGGCGCTTGCGCCCGAGCCGGAAACCCTGGTGGCGAGCAGCGGACCAGCCAGCCCGGCGTCGTCCCACCCGACTCGATCGCCGCAGCGGGGTGCTGACCCGGTGCCGGCGACGCCGGCGACACGGCGGCTGGCCCGTGAGCTCGGCGTGGAAATCCGCGCCGTGAACGGCAGCGGCCGCGGAGGGCGGGTCACCGACGACGACGTCCGGGCGGCGGCCGGCCGGCGGGAGACGGCGCCGGCCGACGAGGCGCGCGCGCCGGCATCGACGGCCCCCGGCAAGCCGCTGGCCCGCGTGGGGATCGAGCCGCCGCCGCTGCCGCGGTTCGAGCAGTGGGGCCCGGTCGAGCGCCAGCCGCTGTCGCACCTGCGCCGCACGATCGCCGAGCGCATGACGCTGTCCGCCACGCTCGTCCCGCACGTCACGCACTTCGACCGCGCCGACGTCACCGATCTCGACGCCCTCATCCGGCGCAACCTCGACGCCGGCAAGGCTCGAGGCGTGACGCTGACGCTGACCAGCTTCGTCCTCAAGGCCGTCGCCCAGGCCCTCGGCGAGCACCCGCACTTCAACGCGAGCCTCGATCCCGCCGCCGGCGAGCTGATCGTCAAGCGCTACGTCCACCTGGGCGTGGCGGTGGCCGCCGAGCGGGGTCTCATCGTTCCCGTCATCCGCGACGTCGATCGCAAGCCGCTGCTGGAGCTGCAGCGTGAGCTGGGGGCGCTGGCGACCCGGGTGCGCGAGGGCAAGGCCACGCTGGAGGATCTCCGGGGCGGGACGTTCACGGTCACCAACCTCGGCGCGCTGGGCGGCACCGGCGCGCTCCCCATCATCAACTACCCGGAGGTCGCGATCCTCGGCGTGGCGCGGGGGCGAGAGGAGCCGGTCGTGCGCGAGGGTGCCATCGTGCCGCGCCTGCTGCTACCCCTGTCCCTCACGTTCGACCACCGGGTCGCCGACGGCGCCGACGGCGCCCGCTTCGCCTCCGCCGTCATCCGCCGGCTCGAGCATCCCGACGAGCTGTTGCTCGGGCTCTGAGATGGTGATGGGGGACCTCGTGCGCGAGGTGGACGTCGCCGTCGTCGGCGGCGGCCCGGGCGGCTACTCGGCGGCGTTCCGCTGCGCCGAGCTCGGCCTGGAGGCGGTGGTCGTGGACGCCGGCAAGCGGCTGGGCGGCGCGTGTCTCTTCGAGGGCTGCATCCCCTCCAAGGCGCTGCTCCACGTCGCCGCCGTGCTGGCCGAGGCCGAGCGCGCGAAGGACTTCGGGGTCGATTTCGGCGCGCCGCGGATCTCCCTCGACCCGCTGCGCACGTGGACGCGCGAGCGCGTGGTCGGCAAGCTGGCGCGAGGCCTGGCCGCGGTCGCCCGGGGCAAGGGCGTGGAGGTGATCGGCGGCCGGGCCGTCTTCGCGGACTCGCGCAGCGTGCGGGTGGAGGGCGAGGAGCCCCAGACGATCCGCTTCCGGCACGCGATCGTGGCAACCGGCTCGGCGCCGGCCGCCCTGCCGGGCGCCGACCTGCGATCCGAACGCCTGATGGACTCCACCGCCGCGCTCCAGGTGCCCGACGTGCCGCCGCGGCTGCTGGTGATCGGCGGCGGCTACATCGGGCTGGAGCTGGGCCAGGTCTACGCGGCGCTGGGCAGCGAGGTGACTCTCGTCGAGATGCTGGACGGCCTGCTCCCCGGCGCCGACCGCGACCTGGTGCAGCACCTGGCCCGCCGCTGCGAGCGCACGTTCAAGGCGGTGCGGCTGTCGACCCGCGTCGCCGGGCTGCGCGACACGGGCCGCGCGGTCGAGGCCCGGCTGGACGACGGCGAGACGGCGACCTTCGATCGCGTGCTCGTGGCGGTCGGCCGCCGCCCGCAGACGGCCGGGCTCGGGCTCGAGCTCACCCGGGCCCGGGTCACCGAGCGCGGGTTCGTGGAGACCGACGAGCGAGGCCGCACCGCCGATGCGCACGTGTGGGCCGTGGGCGATGTCACCGGGGAGCCGATGCTGGCCCATCGCGCGATGCGTCAAGGCAAGGTGGCCGCCGAGGCCATCGCCGGCCGGCCGGCCGCGTTCGACAACGTCGTCGTGCCCGCCGTCGTATTCACGGATCCCGAGGTCGCCTGGTGTGGTTTGACGGAGAGAGAGGCCGAGACCACCGGGTGCCCCGTGAAGGTCGCACGGTTGCAGTGGGCCGCCTCGGGTCGCGCGGCTACACTGGGGCGCAGTGACGGGCTGACCAAGCTCGTCGCCGACGCCGAGACCGGGCGGGTGCTCGGGGTCGGCATCGTCGGCCCCGGCGCCGGCGAGCTGATCGCCGAGGGCGCGGTGGCCGTGGAGACGGCCCTGCTCGCCGAGGACGTGGCACTCACGATCCACGCGCACCCGACCCTGTCGGAGACGTTGATGGAGGCGGCCGAGATTCTGCTGCGCTGAAGTACCAATCACCCAGGAGGATTTTCGAATGCATCGATCGTCCCGCTCCGTAGTCGCCGTACTGCTCGCGCTCGCCGTGGTCGGTGGCGTGCTCGTCACCCGTCCGGCGGAGAGCCAGACGCCGAAGTCTGGCGGCTCGCTCAACGTCATGCTGCGCGAGGATCTGCCTCAGGGCTTTGCCATCCACGAGACGGCGACCATCTCGACGGTGTTCCCCGCCAGCCCCTGCTTCAACAACCTCGTCTATTACGACCCGCTCAAGCGGCAGGAGAGCGTGGACACGATCATCGGCGAGCTGGCCGAGAAATGGTCGTGGCAGGACAACTACCGCAACCTGGTCTTCTCCCTGCGCAAGGACGTCAAGTGGCACGACGGCAAGCCGTTCACGTCCAAGGACGTGAAGTTCACCTTCGACATGGTCCGCGGCGCCCCGGACGCGCAGGGCAAGCTCCGCCTGAACCCCCGCAAGGACTGGTACGCCAACGTCGAGGCCATCGAGACGCCCGATGCGCACACGGCCGTCTTCCGCCTCAAGCGGCCGCAGCCCTCGCTCATCATGATGCTGGCCTCCGGCTACTCGCCGGTCTACGCCTCCCATGTGCCGCCGGCCAGCTATCGCACGAGCTGCGTGGGCACCGGCCCCTTCAAGGTGAAGGAGTGGCGCCTGGGTGAGTTCCTGGAGTACGAGAAGAACCCCGACTACTTCGTGAAGGGCCGCCCGTACCTCGACGGGCTGCGGTACATCGTGATCAAGGAGCGCGGCACCCGCACCGCGGCACTGCAGGCCGGCCAGCTCGACGTCGCCATGCCGGGCGAGACCACCAAGGCGGCCTCCGAGCAGCTCAAGGCGGCGGTGCCGAAGATGGTGATCACGCCGTTCAGCACCAACGTCACCGACAACATCATGATGAACATCAAGAAGGCGCCCTTCGACAATCCGAAGGTCCGCCTGGCCGTCTCCTACGCCATCGACCGCCGCGGTCTCATCAAGGCGGTGCACCAGGGCGGCGCCCTGCTGGGCGTGGCCATGGCGCCTCGGCCCCACGGCGTGTGGGGCGTGCTCGAGAAGGACCTCATGACGCTGCCGGGCTACGGCAAGCCGGCCGACATGAAGGCGCAGGCCCGCAAGCTGCTGGCCGAGGCGGGGATCACCCCGCAGAAGCCGCTCCGGGTCGAGATGGTCACCCGCGCCATCGCCATCTACGTGGACATGGCGTCGTTCGTCATCAACGAGCTGAAGCAGGTCGGTATCGACGCCTCACTCAAGCAGATCGAGACCGCGCAATGGCATCCGATGGCGACCCGGGGTGACTATCAGATCGGCGCCAACCTCACCGGGCTCGGCCCCGACGACCCCGACGCGAACTTCTACGAGAACTACGCGTGCGGCTCGCCGCGCAACTACAGCGGGTACTGCGACGAGCAGGTCATGAAGATGATCGAGAGCCAGTCGCAGGAGCTGGATCAGAAGCAGCGGCTGGCCCAGGTGTGGGCGATCCAGAAGAAGCTCGAGCAGGACGCCGCCCGGCCCATCCTCGACTGGCGGCTGGACTACCTGGCGGTGTGGCCGCACGTGAAGAACTTCGTGCCGCACCAGTCCATCTACAACTTCGGCCGCATGCAGGAGGTCTGGCGCGACGGCTAGCGCCTCCCGGCCGGCGGCGTCCGTCCTCGACCCGCGCGCGCGGGTCGAGCGGCGGGTGCCGCCGCCGGCCCCCCGGCCCGACCCCGATCGTCTCCGCCGCGGCCCCGTCCTGCTCTACGACAACGGCAAGCTGGCGGAGGGCGCCTATCCCGAGGTCTTCCGTCACCTGGGCGCGCGGCTCGCCGGCGCCAGGGTCACCCGCGTCGTCGCGCAGCAGGAGCTGATTCGCGGCGCCTCCGTCGAGGCGCTGCGCGCGCGCGCCCGCGCGATCGCGGCCACGGGACCGGCGGCGGTCATCGTGGCGCTCGCCGACGTCGGCGTCAGCCCGGCCACCGCGATGCTCGCCCTGGCCCTCGAGGCCGAGGGCGTTCCGGCGGTCTGTCTCACCGCCGACCCCGGCGACGCGCTCGCGCGCGCCGTCGCCGCCCACCAGGCCGGCGGCGCCCTCGCACTGGTCCGGCTCGACCTCGTCCCCGACGCGAGCGCGAGCGCCGTCAGGCGGGCCGTGGATGGCGCCTGGCCGGCGATCCTCGACGCCCTCACCCGGCCCGTGCGGCCGCCGGCGCCCGACCGTTTGCCGCCCGCGGCGGACGGGCTGCTCGACGTGACCCCGTGGCAGGCGCCGGGCGCCGACGACACCGACGCCGTGCACGCGGCCTTCGCGGCGCTCGGCATCGGGGACGGCCTGCCGGTCGTGCCGCCCACGCCCCGGCGCTACGAGGCGATGCTCGCGTTCATGCCGTGGGACGCCGCCACGCCGCTCACGCCCGAGCTGGCGCCATCGGGTGCTCCCCTGACGGTGCGCGAGCTGGCGATCGCGGCGGTGATGGCTGGCTGCCGGCCCGAGCACATGCCGGTGCTCGTCACCGCCGTGCTGGCGACGGCCCGTCCAGCGTTCAACCTGCTGCAGGGCCTCATCACCTCGCACAACTCCGGACAGCTGCTGGTCGTGAGCGGCCCGCTCGCGGCCGAGGTCGGGCTGCACGGCGGCGCCGGGTGCCTGGGCCCGGGCTTCCCCGTCAACGCCGCCATCGGGCGCGCCGTGAACCTGGCGCTCGTGAACGCCAGCCGGGCGGTGCCGGGAGAGGCCGACCTCGGGTGCCTGGGCTCGCCGGCGGAGTGGACGTACTGCTTCGCCGAGGCGGCCGGGCCGTGGCCGATGATCAACGCCGAGCGGTTCGACGCGCAGGCCACCACCGTGCTGGCGCTCAAGGCCGAGCCGCCCCACGGCGTCACCGACTTTCGCAGCCGGACCGCGGAGGACCTGCTCGGCACGCTCCTGGACTGCTGCACGAGCCTCGGGAGCAACAACGCCTACATGCCGGGCTCGCTCGTGCTCGTCCTGGCGCCGGATCACGCCCGCCTGCTGGCGGCCGCCGGCTGGGACAAGGCCGCACTGCGCGCGCGCATCCACGCCGGCGCCGGCCACGATTTGGCGGCGGTGGCCCCGCGCGGGATCGCGGCGATCACCCCGACGGCCGGCGCCGACGGCCGGGTGCGGGTCACCCGGGGCCCCGGCGACGTCGAGATCGTGGTGGCCGGCGGCCGGGGTGGACACTCGGCCGTGATCCGGCCCTGGTCGCTGTCGAGCGAGGCCGTGATCGAGCCCGTGCGCCGTCCCGACGGCGCCCTGGCCCATCGCATCGCAGAGTTCCGGGCGATCCGATAACATCGAGGGTCCATGGAGCCCATCGGCCCCCTCGGCCTGCGCGGCGGCCAGTGCGCCCGGCGCACCCAGACGGTGACCGCGCACGAGGTCGAGCTCTACGCGCAGATCACCGGCGACCGCAACCTGCTGCACTTCGACCCCGTGCTCTCCATCAAGTCCGACAAGCCGGTCTGTCAGCTGCGGGTCACGATCACCAACCAGGCGGGCGCGGTGCTGCTCGAGGGCGAATGCTGGACCTACACGCTGCGCCCGGCCTGAGCCGGCGTCGATCGGAGGGACCGTGGTGAAGGTCGTCCTGTACGCGGCCGTGGTGGTGGGCTGTGTGCTGATCGCCAGCCTGGCGAGCTTCACGCTCGCCGTCCGTCCGCCCCGGCTGGCAGTGCCGCTCGAGCCCGCCGACTATCGGCTCAGCGTGGAGCCGGTGGCCATCCGCGCCGACGACGGGGTGCGGCTGGCGGCCTGGTTCCTCCCGCGCCCGGGCGCGCCGGCGGTGATCCTGCTCCACGGTTACCCCGCCGAGAAGGCCGACCTGCTGCCGATCGCCTCGGCGCTCGCCCCGCAGTTCGCCACGCTCCTGGTCGACCAGCGGTACTTCGGGCAGAGCGAGGGCGCGGCCACGACGCTGGGGTTCCGCGAGCGCCAGGACCTCAAGCGCGTGCTGGATTTCCTGGACTCACGCGGGGCTCCCACGGTCGGCGTGTTCGGCTTCTCGCTCGGCGGCGCCGTGGCCCTGCTCGCGGCCGCCGAGGATCCGCGCATCCGGGCCATCGTCGCCTACGCTCCGTTCGCCGACCTCCGGAAGCTCGGCCGGGAGCTCTACGCGTGGATGTGGCTGGGCCGCTACCCTTTCGTGGAGGCCATGCTCGTATGGTCCCACCTGGTCTTCGGCGCCGACATCACCCGGCCATCGCCGGCCGAGGCCGCCGCGCGCGTGACGGTACCGATCCTGCTCGTGCACAGCCGGGCGGACGAGCAGATCCCCTTCGCCCACGCCGAGCGGCTGCAGGCCGCCCTGGCGGGCAACCCGAAGGCCGAGTTCGAGTTCCTCGACCGCGGCCGCCACGGCGAGCTCGGCGCGGGCTTCGAGGCTCGCGTGGCCCGTTTCTTCCGGCGCGCCCTCGCGGAGGCGGCGTCGTGATCGTCGGCGTGCCGCGCGAGATCAAGCCGGGCGAGGAGCGCGTGGCGCTGACGCCGGCCGGCGTCCGCGCGCTCGTGCAGGGCGGCCACCGCGTGCTCGTCGAGCGCGGCGCCGGGGCCGGCAGCAGCATCCGTGACGAGGAGTACGCGCGCGAGGGCGCGACCACGACGCCGATGGCCGAGGTGTGGGCCCAGGCCGAGCTGGTCCTCAAGGTCAAGGAGCCGATCGCCGAGGAGTATCCCTGGATGCGGGCGGGCCAGACGCTGTTCACCTACCTGCACCTGGCCGCCGTGCCCGAGCTGGCCCGCGCCCTCGTGGCGGCCGACGTCGTGGCGATCGCCTACGAGACGGTCCAGCGCGCCGACGGCAGCCTGCCGCTGCTGGCGCCGATGAGCGAGGTGGCGGGCCGGCTGGCCGTGCAGGAAGGAGCCTTCTACCTGGCCAAGGCCCACGGCGGGCGCGGGATCCTGCTCGCCGGCGTGCCCGGCGTGCCCCCCGGCAACGTCGTCGTGCTCGGCGCCGGCACGGTGGGCATCAACGCCGCCCGCATCGCGCTCGGCCTCGGCGCCGACATCTCGATCCTCGACATCAACCTCGACCGCCTGCGCGCGGTCGACGATCTCTTCCACGGCCGCGTCATCACGCTGGTGTCCAACGCCTTCAACATCGACCAGGTCCTCCGTCGGGCCGACCTGCTGGTCGGCGCCGTGCTCGTGACCGGCGCCCGGGCGCCCGTGCTCGTCACCAAGCCCATGGTGGCCACCATGAAGGAGGGCTCGGTCATCGTGGACGTGGCGGTGGACCAGGGCGGCAGCGTCGAGACGATCCGGCCGACGACGCTGCTCGATCCGACCTACGTCGTGTCCGGCGTCGTCCACTACGGCGTGGCCAACATGCCGGCGCTGGTGCCGCGCACCTCGACCTTCGCGCTCACCAACGCGACGCTGCCCTACGTGCTGGACCTGGCGGGACGTGGCGTGGCCGCCGCGGTGCGGCGCGATCCGGCACTGGCCGAGGGCGTGAACGTCTGGCGGGGGCGGATCGTGCACCCGGCCGTCGCCCAGGCGCTCGGCGAGCCGCTCACGCCCCTGTCGACGCTCCTGACCTGAGCGCGCCGAGCCGCCGTCGGGGCCCGCCGGTCAGCTGGTCGAGACGTCCTTCGTCCTGACGACGAGGCTGTCGGAGCGCAGGGGACCGATCACGGGCGCGCGCCCGAGGAGGTCCAGCGGATCATGCGCTTGTCGAGCTCCGGCTCGTCGATCTCCAGGCCGAGTCCGGGGGCGTCGGACAGCACGAACCTCCCGTCCACCGGCCGCACCGGCGTGCGGAACACGACGTCCTGCACGTGGCGGGGGCCGTTGTACTCGGCCGGGTGGTGCGAGTGGGTCAGCGCGGCCACGAAGTGCAGGTTGGCGGTGTGGCCGATCGAGGGCTGCGTCTGGTGCGGCACCAGATCCACG
>Ga0299913_10001368_pt1 | contig 17881 bp, 23 predicted proteins | sample RVTome_9_FD_201360 | JGI IMG/M metagenome (GOLD analysis project Ga0299913, IMG submission 201360) | Soil microbial communities from uranium-contaminated site in the Upper Colorado River Basin, Wyoming, United States - RVT155D38 (version 2) ... | reverse complement strand
CGAGAGCTCGGGGAACTTCGTGTAGTACTCCATGGGCTCGGCGGTCTCCTCGTTGCGCTGCACGCCGGCGAAGCCGATGGTGGCGTCGGGCACCAGAGTGAGTACCGAATGGAGCAACCCGAGACCGGCCCTCAACACGGCCACTGCCACGACCGGCCGGCGCAACTGGGTGCCGGTGGTGGTCTCGAGAGGGGTCTCGATGGCGATCTCGTCGGTCGCCATGTCGGACAGTGCCTCGGCGACGAGGAGATACCCGAGTCGCTCGGCGATCTGGCGGAACTGCGGTGGAGAGGTCTCTTTGTCCCTAAGAATCGTCAGCAGATCGGCCGCTAGGGGGTGCTCGAGGATGGTTATCGGCATCTTTGCAGACTACGACACCGCTGCGGGAGGCGCGCCGGGCGGGGAGGTGACATGATGGGCCCATGGAGGTTTCGAAGACCCAGGTCGCCATCATCGGAGCCTTTCTGGTCTCGATGGCCTGTCTGATATTCGCGCCAGGCGTCGTTGGCGGCGACTACTCGGTCGTGGCTCACACGACGAGTGAAGCGGCCGCCCAAGGCACAGAGGGGGCATGGCTGGCGCGAACCGGGTTCCTGCTCTTCGGGCTGGGCGTGTTCTGGCTGAGCATCGCCAAGCGAACCTGGGCGCTCTCCGCCCGAGTGGTCCACGGGGCTTTCGGCATCCTCCTCATAGCTGCCGCGGTCTACTCACACCGCCCGGTGGTGGAAGCTGCCGACTACGACCAATTCGAGGACACCCTCCACTCGATCGTGTCGACTTCGATGGGCTTCGTCTTCGCCCTGGGTGTGCTGATCGTCGGATGGCGCCGCGTCTCGGGATGGAAGGTCATCGACTTCGTGGCCCTAGGTGCCACGCTGGTCGTGCCACTCGCCATGCTGACCACGTCGGGCTGGGACGGGCTCTGGCAAAGGGGGATGTTCGCCATCGCCTACGTTTGGTACATCGTCGAGGCGATCGACACTCATCGCAGCATCGCTCTCGACGCTTTCAGCTGACCTACTAGCCGGTGTTGCGCATGCCGGCGGCGATGCCATTGACCGTGAGCAGCAGGGCACGGTCGATCTCCGGCGACTCCTCTCCGGCACGGTTGCGAGCCAGCAGAGACACCTGGAGGTAGTTGATCGGGTCGAGGTAGATGTCGCGCACTCCGAGTGTCCTCTGCAGCAGGGGCGAGTCTTCGAGCAACTCGGAGACACCGCGCAGCGCAAGCACCTCTTCGAGGGTGACCTCGTACTCGGCGCGGATGAGGTCGAGGAGCCCTCGATGCTCAGGATCGACCAGTTCCTTCACATATGACTCGGAGATGTCGAGGTCCGTCTTGAACAGGGTCATCTCGACGTTGGAGAGGAACGTCCGCATGAAACTCCACTCGGCGCTCATCTGCAGCAGGAGCTCGCCGTATCCCGACTCCCGGGCGCGTCGCAGCCCCGACCCGACACCGAACCAACCGGGGACGATCTGACGGGTCTGGGTCCAGCCGAACACCCAGGGGATCGCCCGCAGATCGTCGACGCCTCCGACACCACCCGGACGCCGGGAGGGGCGGCTGCCGATGTTCATCTTCCCCAGCTCCTCCACCGGGGTCGAGGAGAGGAAGTAGGGGACCAGGCTCTCGTGTGTCGCCAGCTCCCGATATGCGTCGTAGGCCTCGGTGGCGAAAACGTCCATCACCTCGGTCCATGAGTCCAGAGTGTCCTTGGAGCGTCGGGACTGGCGGTGGAGCAGCGAGCTCTCCAGCACCGAAGCCACCATCAACTCGAGGTTGCGGGCTGCGATCTCGGGGTTCCCGTACTTCTCGGAGATGACCTCGCCCTGTTCGGTCAGCTTGATGGTCCCGTCCACCGTGCCGTACGGCTGGGCGAGGATGGCGGCGTGGGTGGGGCCCCCGCCCCGCCCGATCGTCCCTCCCCGGCCGTGGAACAACGTGAGCTTGACGCCGTGCTCCTCGGTGATGTTGCGCATCACCCGCTGTGCCTTGTAGATCTCCCATTGGGATGCGGTGATCCCTCCCACCTTGTTGGAGTCGGAATAACCGAGCATGACTTCCTGCTGGTCGCCCCGGAGGGCGACTATCCGTCGGTAGTTGGGATCGTCGAGGAGATCATCGAGAAGCTCGCCGGAGCGGCGCAGGTCGTCGATCGTCTCGACGAGGGGGACGAAGCCGATGTCGGCGATGCCCTGCCCGAGATCGACGAGGCCGGCCTCGCGGGCGAGAACCGCAGTCTCCAGGACGTGCGCCGGGGTTTCGGTCATCGAGATGATGTAGCTCTCGATGACCTGCTTGCCATAGCGGCGGTGTGCCTCGCGAATCGAGTGGAAAGTCGAGAGCGTCTCGGTCCCCTCCTCGCTGAGGGAGGTCGTCGGGCCGGAGAGAGGCCGGTTTCCGGCGAGCTCGTCGGAGAGCAGCTCTCTTCGCTCCTGCGGCCCCAGCGCCTCGAAGTCGACACCTACCTTGGCGAACAGCTCTGACACCGCAGCCGTGTGCCGCGCCGAGTGTTGTCGGACGTCGAGGATCGCCATCTGGAAGCCGAGAAGAGTCACCGCCCGTTTCACCCGGGCAACGGCCCCGTCTGCGATCAGGGAGCCCCGTGAGGCGCGCAGTGAGTCGGCCATGAGGTCGAGCTCATCGACGAGCTGAGTCGGATGGGCATAGTCGGCTCCGGGAGCGTGAGCGGCGCCGCTCTTGATCCGGGCTCTCGTGTTGAGTAGGCGGGCGTGGATGTACGACGATTTCAGCCGGTAGGGGGCGTCGGCGGTCCTCGCCCTCTCCCGTTGCCACACATCGGGCAGTAGTTGGCGGTCCCGATCCAGTGACTCGACCATCTCGGCACTCGCCTCGACGAGCTCGCTCGACATCGACAGCTCCTCGCTGAGCTCCGCGATGCGCTCGATGAGAAGCGTCAACCCGCGGTCGTGCTGCAAGGCGAGAGCCTCGAGCGTGGTCTCCGCTGTCACCCCCGGGTTCCCATCCCGGTCGCCACCCACCCAAGTGCCAAAACGGAGCGGCACTGTCTCAGCTCCCGGCGAGAGACGGTGGAGTTGGGTGTCGATGATCTCGGTGAGCGAGGGGAGCACGTGCTCGGCGAGTGCCACCAAGTAGTAGAGGGCGGAGCGGGCTTCGTCGACGACCGTCGGCCGCTCGGTCCGCAGCTCGTCGGTCTGCCAGATCTGGTCGATCAGCTCTGCCGACCGACGGTCTATCAGGTCGATCTGATCTTGTTTGTCTGCTCGCTGTCTGCGATCGATGAGCTCGGCGACCTCTCCTCGCTTGCCCAGGATGCTCCGCCTTGCGGCTTCGGTTGGATGCGCCGTGAACACGGGGCGAACCTCGAATCGGGCGACTATCTCGTCGAGAAGGTCCTGGTCCACGTCCGAGGACAGGATCCTGTCGACCGTCTGATGGAGATAGCGGTCGTCGCTCGCCATCTCCTCGATTCGGTGCACCTGCTCGGCCACGTTGGCCAGGTAGAAGTAGGTGGTGAACGCCCGCACTAGTGGGATCACGTCGATCGTGTCCAGCTTGGTCAGGAGGGCATGGAGATCTTGGTTGGCCTCGGCGCTGCCGCCTCGGCGTGCCGACTTGCCGAGTGAGCGGACCTCTTCGACCAGGTCGAGGAGCTCTTGACCGTGTTGGCGCACGAGCGCATCTCCGAGCTGGTTGCCCAGTCTCCTTATGTCGGCCCGGAGGGCCTCGTCTCTGGTCGTCACGGTGGGGGAGGCTAGATCACTGTCAACCGCAGGCGGCGTCGGCCGTGAAGGCACCGATCTCCTCGGAGGCGTTCGGGTTCTCGATGACTTCACGCACCGCGTGCCTTATCCGCTCGACGTCTGGCACCGCCGCGCCGTGAACGGTGCGGCCGATCCGCCATTTGCTGTCGAACCCGATCACTCTGATGTTCTCGCTCTCGATGCGCGCCGAGAGGCGAATCAGGTCGGGAACCGTCTCCAGGGGGACATCGGTCGTCGTGTTCGTCTCGATGATGGCGAGGATGTCGGAGAGCCGGGACACGAGGCCCATCATGTCGGCATCCCGGGCCATCGAGGCGATGATGCAGCGCTGCCGCCCCATCCGGGAGTAATCAGAGGTCCCATACCTCGCCCGGGCGTAGGCAAGGGCGTGGCCACCGTCGAGCATCTGCTCACCCGGCTCGATTCGCACCATCTCGTAACCGCCTCCTTCGGGATCGTAGAGAGGGCCATCGATTGGCCGGGCCACGTCGAGCCGCACACCGCCGAAGGCGTCGACCAACGCGGCGAAGCCGGTCAGGTCCACCAGCATGTAGTGGTCTATCTCGAGGCCGGTGATGTTCTCGATGACGTCACGGGTGGCGGCGGCACCGGGGTCGGGTCCCTCGAATCCCTCGGGATGACGGTGTCCCCACCCGTAGACCGCATTGAGGATCTCCACCTTTGGTTCGGTGCCGTCCTTGAAGGCGACACCTCCGAAGTTGCGCGGGATGCCGATGAGGGCGGTGTCGCCACTGACCGGGTCGACGGAGGCCACCATCATGGTGTCAGTCCGCAGACCCCGTCTTCCCGGGCCGGCGTCTCCGCCGAGTAGGAGGACGTTGAGACGATCCTCGCCGAAGGGCCGCCACAGGGGCACGTCGGAGCGGTCGATGATCTCATTGAGGTTCTCACCCGGTGCCGATGCCACAGGAGTGATCACGAATTCGGTTGTCGTGGTGGTCGGCAACGTCGTCGTGGTTGTCGGAGCCGTCGTGGTCGTCGGTGCGGCCGCCACCGGGACTTCCCCTTCGGGGAAGACCTTGAGCAACGAGTCTCTGGTCTCCAGACCGACCCAGGCGATTGCGGCGTGGGGGATGGCCACGATGACGGTCAAGACCAGCACTGCGAACCAGCGTCGGCCGCCGCCGGCGAGCCAGGCGTGGCCGGTTGAGAAGAGACGAATAACGAGGAGTGCCAGGTTGGCCATGACCACGGCCAGCAGGACGTCGGGGTCGGCTGCCCAGGCGGCGACCTCGATTGGCTCCACGAAGAGAAAGATGGTGAGCCCCGTGATGACGAGCATCCCGGTGATGAAGACGAGCACCCTGCCAACGACAATCCGCTCGGTGACCATCTGCCCCCATCCAGGGACAATGGTCGACCTGAACGCAGCGCCGAACGACGATGGTCTCCGCTTCCTCACGCCCACACAACGAAAACCGGAGTTGGTTGGTTTCCCGAGGTGAAGGGAGCCGGTCTGACAGGCCGGCTCCCTTCTCTCCTTCCCCTAGTCGGAAGGTCTAGGGCAGATCGACTCCGAAGATAGGTACTCCCTCGGGGCACATCCGCACCTTGGGGTTCCAGTCCTCGAACATCCCTGCCGGATTGTCTTTCCAGATCCAGGCGTGCAGGACCCAAAGCGGCAACACGGGATGCTGATGGAACTCACGGCCGAACAGACTCGGTGCACCCTCGTCGGTCCATGCCTCCACCGGGACGATGTACTCGTGGGCCACCAGCGCCACGATCTCTCCATCGACGTCGAGCTCGTAGACGAGAGCCTCCGGCTCGGTCACGTCGACGACATCGTCCATCAGGTCCTCCCTGAGGAAGTGGAGACCCATCCCCCCGACCTCGGGATTCTCGAAACAACCCAAGGCTTCCATCGTGTTGCCATATCCCGCGGCCTCGGCGACAGCCACGTCCTGGAACCCGGCGGTGGCCAGGTTGGCCGCGATGATCTCGGCCGGATCGGCGTCTCCGTCATCGCCGCCATGGTTGCCCTGGTCGTCCATCGCCTCGGTTGTGGTTGTGGTGGCTGGTGCGGCCGTGGTGGTGACCACCTCGGATGTCGTCGTGGTGTCTTCTTCGGTTGCCGCGGCGCCGGCGCATGCGGCCACCACGAGTGACAGCAATGCCACCAGCCAGATGACTTTTTTGCCCCCTCTCATCATGATCACCTCAACCCGTCGCGCCGACGTAGAAGTAGGGGTCGAGCACGCTGATCTCGGAGATCTTGTTCACGGGCAGGTCGCTGAGCCCGGCAGCCCTGCGGATCGCCTCCGGCGAGGGCCCGTCGTAGACGCAGAACGTCTTGGTGTGATCGTCGGTGACGAACGACTGCACCCAGGTCACCTGCTCGGTGGCGTTGTTGTCCACGACGCCGAGCATGGCCTTCTGCCCTTCGGGGCTCGTGGGGATCTCCAGACCCTGCGGGAAATCGCGTTCCACCATGTAGCGAGGCATTTCTCTCTCCTTTCGCACCGGTATCTCCGGTACTGGTGGCGAAGGTATGGAGAGAAGGCACCCCCGACATCGGGGCCGACACCTATCTCGAAGGTAAGGCGCCCCTATTTCTCGGCGACTCCCACTGCGGCAGCCGCCTTCATCGCCTCGGGGCGTGAGCTGACGCCGAGCTTGCCGTAGATGGCCGACACATGGTGCTCGACCGTCTTCTTCGAGATGAACAGCTCGTTGGCGATCTGCTCGTTGTTGCTTCCGTTGGCGATCAGTCGGAGAACCTCGAGCTGACGGGTGGTGAGCCCTGCCGGGTTGGAGAGGGTCTGCTTGGTGGGGCCGCGCGGGATGCTGTCCGCGCCGAGCGAGCGGAGTTGTTGCCTGACCCGGTCCGCCATCGGTCGGGCGTCGAGCCGATCGAGGATGTCGAGAGCCTCGAGCTTGGCCTCCTCCGGGCCATCGGCCAGGGCCATCGCCTCCTCGTAGGGGCAGCCGATGTCACGCCAGGCGCGGGCGGCGGCACCCCAGTCACCGGTCATCTGCAGAGCGAAGGGCTCGGCCGCGCCCTCCGGGGGACGGTCGATGACCCCCACCCTCCACATCCAGAAGCCGATCTCGCCTCGAGCCCACTGGCTGTCGGTGTCGAGGGCCCGCCGATATGCAGGTTCCAACTCGTCCAGACCTTTCGCCGGGTCTCCGGTCAGCCAGAAGTGCTCGGCTCGACCGCAGATGGCATTCCAGCCGTGCTGCAGCTCATGGTCTCTGGCCAGCTCGGTCATCTCGTCCAACAGCACCAGCCCGCCGGGGTCGCCACGTCTCACCCGCACCCGGCCCAGAGCGCTCATCGCTGTGATGAAGGCGATGCCCTCCCGTTCCACGGTGGTCCTCTCCACGAGGCCGGCGTGTTCGACGGCGTCGTCCCAACGGCCCTGCTCGAAGCAAATGCGGGCCAGCCACGACCGGTCGTAGGCGACGCTGTAGTCGGCATCGGTTGCCAGCCCCTGTTCGATTCCGCGTTCCAGCGCGGCAATGGCCGCTTCATAGTGCCTCGCCTCACCTCCTCCCGATCCCAACATCGTCAGGCCGATGGCGAGGAGACGCGGGTCGCCCAGAGCCTCGGCTCTCGCCACAGACTCGCCGAGGAGACGTACCCCCTCATCGGCGTCGCCGAGGATGATGTTGATGCAGCCGGTCATCATCGGCACGAGCCAGTTCAGCTCATCGCTGTCGATCTCCTCGGCGACCCGGCGGGCCTCCTCGATGTGGGTGAAAGCGAGCTCGCCGTGTCGAGCGAGCATGTGATGGTGAGCCATCCTGTAGAGGGTCATGCCGAGGGCCTCACTCGGGCCCCGGGGACGTAACAGAGTGATGGCCTCATCCGTGGCCTGCCACCCCTCCTCGAATCTCCTGAGGTTCCACAAAGCTCCCTGGAGTTGGCCGAGAGCATTTGCGAGCTTCTCGACATTGCCTGACTCCCGGAAATGGTCGATGGCGAGTTTGAACTCGGTCTCGGCGCTTTGGGGCTCGTCGAGAAGGCGGAGCTCGACTCCCAATTCGACCCGGAGGTCAGCTACCCGATCCGGGCTCAGATCGTCTGCATGATCGAGGGCCGCCCGGTAGAAGGAAACAGCCTCCCGTCGCGACCCTCGTCGGGCAGCTTCGTCGCCGGCTCTCGGGGCATATTCGACGATGAGGTCGGACCTGCCCGCACGCACCGCATGGTGAGCGAGCCTGGCGAGATCCGGGTGTTCCTCCTCCTCCAGGATGCTCAGCATTCGCATGTGCAGACCCAGTCGTCGGGCCGGGGGCAGTGATTGCTCGACCGCCGATCGTGCCAGCTCGTGACGAAAACGCAGGCTGTGGCCGTCGCCGACGAGCACACCGGCTGCGAGAGCGGCATCGATGTCATCGAGCCTGCCGCCCACGATGGTGGCGGCGTGATCGATCTGGAGTGAGCGCGGGGCAACCGACACACCCTCCACGACACGGCGCGGTCCCTTTTCCAACTGAGCGACCCGGGCGAGGACGGCCTCCTGAATCGTCTCGGGGAGGGTCTCCCCGCTGGCGAGGACCTCGGTGACGAAGAAGGCGTTGCCGTCGGTCAATCGCATCAGATCCGCCGGGTCGTGGCCCCGGTCGGTGGCCAGTTGCGTGACCGCAGCCAGGGACAGTGGTGGGACGACCAGTCGCCGTGTGGACTCGAGGGGGATCAGCTGTCCGAGGACGGGCCGGAGTACGTGGTCCGGGCCGACCTCGTCGTCGCGGTAGGTGCAGATCACCATGGCCTTGGCACTTGCCAATCGCCGTCCAATGAACTTGAGGAAGTCCAAGGTCCCGTCGTCGCCCCAGTGGATGTCCTCGATCACCATGACGATCGGCCGGGTCGTGTTCCTGAGCCGGTCGAGCACATCCGAGAACATCTCGATCGATGGCTTGTCCTTGTCGACGAGCCCATCGAGCCCCGAATCGGGGTCAGCAGCGAAGTCGTAGAGGGGGCTGAGCGGTCGTGGTGTGGTCAGGGGATCACAGGCCCCCTGGATGACCAGTGTCGATGTGGTCAGCGACTCGACGAATCCGCGAATGAGAGAGGTCTTTCCGGCGCCGGCCTCACCCGCCACCAGGAGCAGCGAGCCCGAGCCCTGAGAAGCCAGGGTCAGGTGATCCTGCAGCGAACCGAGGAGTGACTCTCTTTCCAGGAGCATCGGTTGGAGAGTATGTGACCTCGACGGATCACGTCGGTGTGGTGTATGAGACCAGCCGGGCTGCCGTCTCGAAGACCCGGGGGTCGGGGTAGTCCTCGCAATAGTTGTAGTAATAGGCCACCTTCACCACTCCTTCCGGGTCGACCACGAACTCGGCGGACTGCATCCACGGGTCGTCGACGAGGTTCCTCCCGATCTCCCGTCTCTCGGCTTGGAACGTCTCACCGACTTCTCTAGATAGTGAGCAGTACTCGTCGGGGGCGTCGTAGAGGGATTGCTCCTTGGACCAGTGGGAGAGCCCGTAGGCCCGATGAGTCTTGTAGCCGGGGTCGGCCAGGACCGGTGGCTGCAGGCCGTACCTCTCCTTGTAGGCGACGACTCGCTCCCGCTCGCCGGGTGCCACCACCACCACTTCGAGACCGGAGGCCAGGTAGCCCTCGTACTCCTCCTCGAGTCGTCTGATCCGCTCCAACCCGCAGCCACATCCCAGATGTCGCCACAGCATGATGAGTGCAGGGCCGTCAGACCAGGATTGGCTGAGTTGGACTGTGTCCCCGTCTTCATTGGTCAGGTCCATGTCGGGGGCGAGCCCGCCGCGGCGAATGGGCTCACCCTCGTGCGTTGGCCCGGCAAGCCAGTTGTCCATCCACCGCCGCTCCGCGGACATGACCAATGCTGCGATGTCTCGATCGTTCACATGGGCCTCCTTCTGGTCGGAAGTTACAGAGGTTGGCCGGCGTCGCGCCGACCTCATCGTCGCACAGCACAAGTGGCCCTTGTCGGAAGATGCAGTGGTGGGCTTAGTCTGGCGAGAGTGAGATTCGATCAAGTGAAGTTCCTCTGCCGCGACCTTGGGGGCCTGGCGGCCTTCTATCAGGAGGCCCTCGACTGCGAAGTCGTGGTCCCCGCACTGATGACTGATGAACGCGTCGCACGCGCCGTCGGCGTGCCCGGTGCCACGGTCACGCTCAGCACCCTGCGTCTGCCTGGACGCGGGGACCGTGGGCCGATTCTCGAGTTGTACTCGGTCGATGGTGTCGTTCCCGATGAGTGGGACTATCGCCCGGGTAGCGGGCAGATCGCCCTGGAGGTCGATGACCTCGAAGTGGCGATCGGCCGGGTGATCGCCGCGGGCGGCAACCGGCTGGGGGAGGTGGTCGAGTGGGAGGGGCCGTCCGGAGCGACCGCCCGCTTCGTCTACCTGCGCGATCCCGAAGGCAACATCATCGACCTCTACACCAGGGTCGGCTGAGCTTCAATCTTCGCCACGTTGCTTGTGGACGCGGCCCTCCACCCCCTTGAGCGAGATGCCCGACCCTGCGCCGTATCGCACCATGGTCATCTCGGCCAGGATGGAGACGGCGACCTCCTGGGGCGTCTCCGCCCCGATGTCGAGCCCGACGGGGGAGTGGATCCTCTCGATGTCCTCATCACCGAAGCCGAGCTCGCGCAGCCGCTCGACGCGGAGCCTGTGAGTCCGCCTGGAGCCCATGGCGCCTATGTACCTGGTGTCGGTCTTCAAGGCCGCCTCCAGAGGCGGCGTCTCGTGACGGGGGTCGTGGGAGAGGACGACGACCCAGGTGCGTCGATCGAAGGTGAGTTGGTCCATCAGATCTCGCGGCCAGCCGACGAGGAGACGATGCGCCGTAGGGAATCGCTCCTCGGTCACGAACGGGGCCCGCGAATCGACCACGGTCACCCGAAAGCCCATCTGAGTGCCGAACGAGGCCAGTGCCTGGCCGATGTGGACAGCTCCGAAGACGAGGAGGTCAGGGGGCGGAGCCAGGGTCTCGATGAACACCGAGTGGTCGCCATAGTCGAGAGAGCGATGTTGCTCGTGGCCCATCAGGGTCACGGCGTCGGCGACGACGTCGTCGGAAATCGCGTCCGGGAGCGAGCCGGCGACGATGGCGCCTGACCCGTCGATCACTGCCTTCGCCCCGACCTCTGGGCCGTCGACGACAGTCGCCACCGAGCCGAACTGCTCGGCATCGAGGATCCCCTGAATGGCTGTGTTGGGCTCGGTCACCAGGGCTCGATGAAGACGTCGATGGTGCCGCCGCACGACATCCCGACCTCGAAGGCGTCTTCGTCGGCGATCCCGTAGGTCACTTTCTTCGGTTTCCCGGTCTCGATCACTTCCTGGGCGTGGAGAAAGACGTCGTTCTCGACACAGCCGCCGCTGACCGACCCCTCCATGTCGCCGGCGGAGGAGACGAGAAACTTGGATCCTTCGGGTCGGGGTGCGCTGCCGTGGACCTTGATGACGGTGGCCACGGCCACCTTCTTGCCCTCGTCGACCCACTTATCCCGCAGTGCAAGCTGGCTTCTCATCGCCCCCTCACGGTAGTGGCCGGCCTGATATGTTGACGTGACTACGAAGGGGGTTCGGAGTTGCTGCGCAAATCATCGATGGTTGCCGCCGCGCTGGCCTGCACACTGGCTGCATGCGGGGGAGGTGACCCCGAGTCGGGTGGGACGACAGCGCCGGGAGGGACAACCGCGACGACTCTCGGTGCGCAGACCACGACCCTCGGTGCGCCGGGCACCACCGCACCAGGTGAGACCGGTCCGACTCTGCCGGCGGGCTTCCCGGTCGAGATCATGCCGGGTGGGGCCATTCAGTCGAGTTATCCGACGGAGGTCACGGTGGTGTACCCGGAGTCGTCCTACGACTCGCTCATCGCTTTCTACGACGATTGGACGACCGGCAGAGACGTAGTTGCCAATGACATGTTCCCCAGTGGTCGCGAGTGGCAGATCCAGGAAGAGCCCCTCATTCAGATCCAGGTGACACTCGACGAACAGGGTGCCGTGGTCTTTGCCCGGGTAGTTCCTTGATCCTGACCGGCCAGTGGCGCCAATAGAGTCGAGGTCGTGTACGGGATAGCGATCACGGTGGCGGCCTGTCTCCAGGCGGGGACCAGAGCCGATGTTGCCTGGGTCGTGGACAGCGATGGTTTGCCCGTGGGTGACTGGTCCGACGCAGTGGCGTTCACCCCGGGCGGTGGTCGCATCGGCTCGCTACTCGGCGGCGCCATCGATGGAAAGCTCGCCGAGATGGCCGGTCGTGGCGCGATAGGGAGACTCGTCGACATCGAGGTGAGCCCGGTCGATGCTCTCGTGGCCGGGATCGAGGCCAACGGTTCGGCCCGCTGCCTCCTCATGCCTGCAGAGGTGCTCCCCGAGGAGACCTGGCACAAGGCGACCGATCGCGAGGCGTTCGCCCTCGTCGTCGAGGTCAATGGTGATGAGGTGGTGAAAGCGGAGCTGATCGGCGCCGATGGGGCCGAGGGCTCGGCTTCAGTAATCGATGGGACCCGGATCACGTCGACTTTCGTCCCGGTACCCGAGATCGTGATCGTCGGCGCCAACCCCGTGGCCGACGTCCTGGCAGACATGGCGGTGCTCGTCGGCTGGCGACCATCGAGGGTCGGGGAGATTTCGATAGTGGGGGGCCTGATCGCCCCCCTATCGCCGAGGGACATGGTGGTGGTGGCGGCCCACGACCTGGAACTGGCCGGGAGCGCCCTGGCCACTGCATTGGAGAGCCGGGTCGGGTACATCGCTTCACTCGGGAGCCGAAAGATGCAGTCGGACCGGGCCGATTGGCTTGCCTACCGGGGGATCACCGACCTGACCCGGGTACATGGGCCGGCCGGTTTGGACATCGGGGCAGCCACGCCGGCAGAGATCGCGGTGTCGATCGTCGCCGAGGCGATAGCCCAGCCGAGAGGAGCTGACCATGGAGACAGTGACGATGGAGGCACAGTGTCCTTGGAGCCACAGTGACCATGGAGACAATGGGTTTCGACCGTTAGAATCGAAGTCATGACCGCCCACGACGATCCAACGGCCGGAGTGCTCGACTCGGTTTGGATGGTCAGCCACGACCACTTCGACCTCGATGAGGACTGCAGCCCCAGCAAGCCCTGCCGCAACATGAAGGGCGTCACCTTCGACGGCTATGCCGAGCCGGGCAGTGACATCGGAGCCGCCTGGCGGGCGCAACTGGCCAGAGAGGGCAAGCTGAGCACCTCAGGCGAGTCCATTCGCGATCTGGTCCTTGGCCAAGACGAGTAACCCCGGCGACGGCGCTCCTCGAGGCTCCTCCGGCGTATCCGAGCTGACCGAGAGGCTGAGGCTCGACGGGTACCTCGCCGACCGTGGTCTGGCCACGGCGACCTACGTTGCCATGACGCTGGGCCGTCCCCTTCTCCTCGAGGGTGAGGTGGGAGTGGGAAAGACCGAGCTCGCCAAGGCCCTGGCCCAGGTCTTCGACCGCGATCTGATCCGGCTGCAGTGCTACGAGGGCATCGACACCAATCAGGCGCTCTACGAGTGGGACTATGCCCGTCAGATGCTTCAGATACGCGCTCTCTCGGAGCGTGATCTGGCCGACGACCGGAGCGTGGACCAACTCTTTGGGCCCAAGTTCTTGTTGGAGAGGCCGTTGCTCACCGCGGTTCGCGCCGGTGACCGAGCGGTGCTCCTCATCGACGAGATCGATCGTGCAGACGACGAGTTCGAGGCGTTCCTGCTCGAGGTCCTCTCCGACTTCCAGATAACGATCCCCGAGATCGGGACCATCCGGGCGGAGTCCCCGCCACTGGTGATTCTGACATCCAACCGTACCCGGGAGCTCCACGACGCCCTGAAGCGCCGCTGTCTCTATCACTGGGTGCCCTACCCCGACCCGGAGCGCGAGATCGAGATCGTGCTCACTCGGGCCCCCGAGGCGACGGAGGGGATCGCCCGGAAGGTCGTGGGCGCGGTGAACCGGCTGCGGGGGCTCGACCTTGCCAAGCCGCCCGGCGTCGCGGAGACGATCGACTGGGTGGCCACTCTCGCCGTGCTCGGTGAGCCCGATCTCGATGCCGACACGGCGCGGGACACGCTCGGCGCCGTGGTCAAGGAGCGGGACGATCTCGAGCTGGTCCTCGATCATCTCGAAGAGCTCGTCGCCGATGCCTGAGGAACCGGCGCTCCTCGACTCGATCCCTGTCGCTGATCGGGTGCCCTTCGTCGAGATGATCGTCGACTTCGGCTCCCGGCTCCGTGAGGAGGGGGTTGGCGTCGGGTCCGGCGAGTTGCTCACATACTGCGGGGCGATGGCTTGCCTCGAGCCGGGTGATCTCGTCGATCTCTACTGGGCCGGCCGTGCCGCACTGCTCACCAGGCGTGAACAGGTTCCCGTCTACGACAGGGTGTTCCGCAGCTTCTTCTTGGGGTATCAGCCCCACATTCCGGACCCGATCAGGGCCGCGCTCCGCACCGACGTGGAGAACGAGGCCGTGATCGAGGTCCCGGCGACCGAGCCGGGCGAGTCGGGAGGTGACGAGGAAGAGGCCAAGCTCGGGCTGGTGGCATCAGACATCGAGATTTGGCGGGACAAGGCGTTTGCTGCCTGCACCGAGGAGGAGCTGGCGGCCCTCCGCCGGATCATGAACCGCATGAGGCTGATCCCGCCGCGACGGCGCACCCGGAGGACGCGCCCCACCGGTACCGGTGATCGCCCCGACCTGAGACGAACGTTGCGGGCCACCATGCGTCAGCATGGCGAGCCGTCACAGCTGCTGTGGAGATCACGGAAGGCGAAGATCAGGCCCCTGGTCCTGATCCTCGACGTCTCGGGCTCGATGGCCGAGTACTCCCGAAATCTGCTCCAGTTCGCCTACTCGGCGAGGCGGGCAAGCACCAGGGTGGAGGTCTTCTGCTTCGGGACGAGGCTCACCCGCATAACCCCGGCTCTGGAGAGACGTCGGCCAGACGAGGCGCTGGAGCGAGCAGCCAAGTCGGTATTCGATTGGGAGGGGGGAACCCGGATCGGCCACGCCTTGGACACCTTCGTGAGACGCTGGGGGCGACGCGGCATGAGCCGCGGCGCCATTGTCGTCATCTGCTCTGATGGGCTCGACCGTGGAGAGCCCCGTGTCCTGGCCGAGGCCATGGAGCGTCTTTCCCTGCTCTGTCACAAGGTGGTTTGGGTCAACCCGCACATCGAGGGTGGGCGGGAGCCCAGACTCATCACCCTCGGGATGATGGTGGCCGAGCCCTACATCGACCTGCTCCTGTCCGGTCGCGACCTGGTCGGCCTCGAAGAGCTCGCCGAACGTCTACCGGCCCTGCGTTGACTGGGGGAGCGGGGTCGATGAGGTGGAGTGTCTCCCTCGTGGCGGAGGGCGACAGGGAGATCGAGCTCGAAGAGGTCGTCGAACTGGCCGACGCAGTAGCCGGCCACGACGGCGTCGCCACCGGAATGGGCACCTGGTCGTACGGCGCACAGATCCTGATCACCGCCGACAACAGTGAGACCGCGGTCGAGATGGCGATGGCGATCTTCACCGAAGCCGTGGAGCGAGCCGGGCTCCCCTCCTGGCCCATCGTGAGCGTGGAGACGGTCGGCGACGAGGAGGAGATGGACTGGTACGAGGACATCCCGCCTGGACGGGGCCTCGGAGAGGAGGAGCCGGGATGATCCGGCTCGGGTCTCTCGCCGGCTACTCCTTCGAGGGCCCCCGGATTCTCGCCGGGTGGACACCGCCGGAGACTCCAGCCGTCTACGCCATCATGTACCGACCCGATCCCGAGACCAGGCCGGAACGGTACGGCGTCGTCTACGTGGGCCAGACGGCGGATCTGTCGAAGGAAGGCTTCCCTTTTCGTCATCGAGATGCGAAGTGCTGGCTGGACCGGGTCGACGGCGACCGGTTTCGGTTGCACATCTGCACACTCGAGGCTCCGGGAGCGACCGAGTCGCATCGCGAGCAGATCAGACGGGAGCTGGTGGCGATCTACCAGCCAGGGTGCAACTCCGACCACTACGACCCCGCTTGGCGCGAGCAGTGGATCGGCGACTACACCGCCCCGACCACGGGACCGCTGACGACGGGCCGCGACCCGTCGAGTGACAAGACCGGCTGAGGCCTATTCGGGCCGGTAGCCGACCCCTTCGTGCAACCGGGAGCGACGACGCCCCGAGGCGGGAACCGCGGGGCCTCTCGCCGGGACTTGCTCGGGGTCGTAGGTGGCGCCGGTGACGATGCCCTCGGCCATGTCGTAGAGCAGGGGCAGAGCGCCGGCGATGACTCCACCGGTCCGGTTCACGTGCTCCAGGTTTCCCTCGATCGAGGCGGCGTTGGCGTTGATCCGGCCCACCAACTGGTCGCATTCCTCGAGATCGGAGGCGATGCCCTTCAACTGTGACCCGACGATCCACAGGTAGACGGCCAATCCGGCGATCAACAGGACTATGTCGATGACGGTGAAGAGGACGAGACCGTTCATGAGCGCACCTTGCCGAGCACCCGGCCGAGGAACAGGTGGTGTTCAAGCCCTTCTGCCAGCACCAAGTCGACGCCTGCGGCGGTCGTGTCGAGGAGTGCGCCTTCGGCCGTGTTGGCCTCGGCCTGGGCCAAGGTCGCCTTGATCTCGACCACTCGATTCTGGATGCGACGGACCAGCAGCACGAGGATGGTGAGGAGGGCTGCGACGGCGACCACGACCCCCAGGCCGGCCCAATTGGCAATGGTCCAGAGAGTTTCTTGGGATTCGGTGAGTGCCAGGATCATTGTCATCCTCCCAGACGCTGCCGGCCCCGCTTGAGGCCTTCGATGACGTTGATCGCCATGGTGTTGGTGGTTGCCAGGTCGGCTAGTGCCGCTGTGTTCTGCACCGACCTCTGCAAGCTGTCGTTGATCGCCCCCGCCTCGTTCCCGATCTTGCGAGCCAGAACCAGGATGGGGACCACGAGGGCCACCACCACCAGCACTACGACAATGCCGATGACGTACCCGACCAGCCAGCCTGTGTTTCCGTCGAACAGTTCACTCATGACGACCTCCTAGATCGACTCGGCGAAGTCGCTGACCGGCTTCAGGCTGGCGTTCACCGAGGAGACCACGGCGGGCACCGTGCTCGTCTTCTCGGCAACGACCTCCACGCCTCCGGTGAGAGCCCGGAGAGTCTTCAGAGTTGCCGATAGGTGGCCGATCACCCGGATCAGCCCCAATGCGGCGGCGGCGATGATCAAGGTCGCTATCACCAGGGTGACGATTGCTGCGGCTGGCATGATTCTCCTCCTCTCCTCAACCCAGGAGCTTTGCAACAGAGCCGGCGTAACGGACGGCCCCCGTGGAAACGTCGGCGATGGTCTCGTCGGTGCCGGTCAATAGCTCGGGGACCCGATCCACTTCCCCTATCAATTGCACCCCACCGGTAAGGATCTCGTCAGACGCGAGGCGAATCCGCTCGAGGGCAGCGAGCACCCGGTTGAGCAGGGCGACCAGAACCGGCACTACCACCAACAACAGGATCACGTTTCCAATCCACCACCAGACCATCTATGTCCTCCTCAGACTCGGCTCGGCTCGTAGGGGAGGAAGAACCTCCTGGCCACTCGTTTCAGTGCCATCCATGCTGCCTGCACCCCGATGGTGAGACCACTGGCGCTCCGAGCCTGCTCCACCTGGTCAGGAGAGACTCCCCGATCGAACGCCTCCAGCCTCGCCTGCATGTTCGTGGCGAAGTCGCGCATGAGGATCTGGGACACGTCACCGATCATGCCCCTTCCGTATTGGGCAGCGGCGCCGGAGAGCTGGATGTCCTGGGTGACTTGCATCCGGGTCTTGCCGTCGGCTTCAGGGAAGAGCCTCAACTCGAGACCTAGGTTCGCCTGCCCCCGCCCTTTCTGGTCGGCCCCGGCGGCGTCGATGACGATGGTCCTGGTCTCGTGCTGACGGTCGGTCACCGTGGCCATGCCCGAGAAGCGCATGTCGACCGGGCCCATCTTGATCGTGACGTCCCCGGTGTACACGTCGTGGCTCACCTCCTCGGTGAGGTCGGCACCGGGGAGGCAAGCGGCCACCTGAGGCACGTCCTGGCAGAACTCCCAGACCTTGTCGATGTCCTGGGGCACGACGATGGAGCTCTCAATGAGCATCAGACCTTCTCCTCGATGTATCTCTCGGGAT
>Ga0299913_10001367_pt1 | contig 17882 bp, 15 predicted proteins | sample RVTome_9_FD_201360 | JGI IMG/M metagenome (GOLD analysis project Ga0299913, IMG submission 201360) | Soil microbial communities from uranium-contaminated site in the Upper Colorado River Basin, Wyoming, United States - RVT155D38 (version 2) ... | reverse complement strand
CGGGTGCGACTCACCAGGCCGGCCTCCCCGAGGATCTTGAGATGCTTGGAGATCGCCTGGAGCGACACGTCGTACGGCTCGGCGAGCTCGGTGACGGTGGCATCCCCGATGGCCAGCCGGGCCACCAGGTCCCGGCGGATCGGGTCAGCCAACGCAGAGAACACCTGTGATAGCTGTTTTGCCGTTGCCTGCTGTGATGACATTCGGTTCCTTTGCCGTATCAACGACCGTATTCAACCGTTCGGTTGCGAATGTAGAGGTTGCAGGCCAGGTTGTCAACCTACTGGTTGAATACTGGCGACGCGTGTGGAAATCCGCACCTCGCTACCTTGATCGATTCAAGACACGTCACGAAGGACTCGAATATGAGAGCGACGACAGACGACGGCGCCTCGATCGCATGGGTCGAAGATGGTCCGGGCGGGGGAGAGCCGCTTCTGCTGTTGCACTCGCTGGGGAGCAATCGGAGCATGTGGGACCCACAGCTCGAGACATTGGCTGTCCGGTTCCGGGTGGTGCGACCGGACACCCGGGGCCATGGGGAGTCTTCCGTCACGCCGGCCCCATACACGTTGCAGCGGCTCGGCGACGACGTGATCACCGTGGCGGATGCCGCCGGGCTGGAGCGGTTCCATGTCGCCGGCGTGTCCGTGGGTGGTCTGATCGCGTTGTGGCTGGGTGCGCATCATCCCCAACGCCTGCTGTCGCTCACTGCGGCCAACACCGCCGCCAAGATCGGTGACCGGGACTTCTGGGATGGACGTATCAAGACTGTCCGGTCCCGTGGGCTGAGCGCGATAGCCGACCAAGTCATACCCCCGTGGTTCTCGCCGAGCTTCAAGTCGGGCAAGCCGGACTCGTTCCGAAAGGTGGTCGACATCTTCGCCACCACCGATCCCGAGGGATACGTGGGCTGCTGCGCCGCCCTGGCAGAAGCGGATCTACGCGAGGTGGTGCCCTCTATCGAGGTGCCGGCACTGGTCATCGGCTCCACGCTCGACCAGTCGACGACGGTGACGCAGGCCGAGTGGCTCCACGAGCAGCTCCCCAACTCCCGGCTGGCCATCATCGAAGGGGCCGGCCATCTCTCCAATCTCGACCGCGACCACGAGTTCACCAGGATTCTCGTCGACTTTCTCCAAGAGTCGCCCTAACCGACGAAGAACGCGATCTTTTCGAAGGCTCAGACCTCACAGCTTCCGGCGAAGGACGATCGCTTCCCAGGGCCGAAGGGCGACCGCACCGTTCGCGGGCATCGCAGGCGACGAATAGTTCCCGATCACCAGTTCCGCGCCGCTCCATTCCTCACCGTGCTCGATTAGCTGTTCGTCCGGAAAAAAGTTGCCGAGTACGAGGAGTTGGTCGCCGTCGAGAGAACGGGTGAAGGCGTACACCTGGGGATGGTCCACCAGCTGCATGGTGAAGTCGCCGGACTGAACGGTCGGGTCCTCATGACGCAGCGAGATCAGACGTCGGTAGTAGTGGAAGACCGACTCGGCGTCAGCATGCTCCGCCTCGGCGTTGATCATCGGATAGTTGGCGTTGACCTGGATCCAGGGTTCACCCGTGGTGAACCCGGCGTGTGGAGAGTCGTCCCATTGCATGGGCGTGCGCCCGTTGTCACGGCTCTGCGCCGCCAGTGCTCCGAGGATTTCGTCCTCACTCCGGTGTCCCAGCTCTCGAGCCTCGACTGCATACCGCACCGACTCGATGTCTCGATAGGCGTCGAGGGATGTGAAACGCACGTTGGTCATCCCGAGTTCTTCGCCCTGATACACGTAGGGCGTGCCCCGATGCAGATGCAAGACGGTGGCGAGCATCGTGGCCGACTGTCGCCGGTAATCCCCGTCGTCACCGTATCTGGACACGATCCGCGGCTGGTCGTGGTTGTTCCAATAGAGCGCGTTCCAACCAACGTCTCGCAAGCCCGCCTGCCATCGGCCGAGCGTCGCCTTCAACTCGGCCAGGTCCATCGACTTCGGATCGAATCTGCCACCTGGGCCATGATCGAGGCTCACGTGCTCGAAGGTGAAGACCATGTCCAGCTCGGCGCGTCGGGGGTCGGTATAGAGCAAGCCGTCCTCCACAGTGGTGCCCGGCGTCTCGCCGACGAGGAGCAGCGCGTCACGGCGACCCTGGAAGACCTCGCGGTTCATCTCTTGGAGGAACTCGTGGACCCGGGGGCCGTTGATCGTCGCCTCATGCACTGAGCCATACGGGCCGTTGCTGACCGGTCCTTCGGGCAGTGACCGGTCGCTGCGCAGGTCCTTGGAGATGAAATTGATCACATCCATTCGGAAGCCATCGATCCCGCGGGCCAACCACCATCGCATCATGTCGTAAACGGCATGCCGTACCTCGGGGTTCTCCCAGTTGAGATCGGGCTGCTTGCGGCTGAACAGGTGCAGGTAGTACTCACCGGTGACTCGGTCGAAGTCCCAGGCAGGTCCGGAGAAAAACGATCCCCAGTTGGTCGGTTCGGCGCCGGGCGCACCTGGCTCCATCCCTTCGCGGGCAGGTCGCCACCAGTACCAGTCCCGCTTGGGGTTGTCGGTCGACGATCTGGACTCGATGAACCACGGGTGCTCGTCACTCGTGTGATTCACGACCAGATCCATCACCACCTTGATGCCCTTGCCGTGCAGCGTCCCGACGAGCTCATCGAGATCCTCCAGGGTCCCGAATGTCGGATCGATGTCCTGGTAGTCACTGATGTCATAACCGTTGTCATCCTGAGGACTTCGATAGATCGGAGACAACCAGACGACGTCGACGCCGAGGGTGGCCAGGTAGTCCACGCGCTGCAGGATCCCGCGCAGGTCCCCAATGCCGTCGCCGTCGGAGTCCTGGAACGAGCGGGGGTAGATCTGGTACACCACCGCCCGTTTCCACCACGGATCGTTGGCCCCCGAGGTCCCGTTGTGGTTCATAGGCATCACCCCAGCTCCTGGCGGCTCGAACCGCTTCAGTCCCGTCGATAGCTGGTGCGGGCCACCTCGGAGTAGGGGACCGGGCCCACGGTGGCGCGGATCTCCGTCTGGTCGTGCCTCTCGACGTTCGCCTTGGAGGTTCCTCCACTTTCCTCACCCCAAAGGAGTGTCACCTCGGTGCCGGGCGTGGCGTAGGCATTGTCGATCACCGCCAGGGTGAGCATCTTTCTCTCGTTGGAGCTGTAGCCGATCCAAGTGGATATCCCCACGGTCTCCCCACCGGCAAGGACTGCGTCGTAGGGATGCATCGCGTAGACGGCTGAGGGGAATTCGATGAATTTGGCCCGCCCTCCATCCTCGAGCTGGGAAGCGATCACCTTCAGGACGTCATCGTTGTTCAACACCAGGGTGACCTCGGTCCGGGCGGGCGCCTTCGACATCTCTATCAGGGCCTCTTTTCCGATGAACTCATGGTCGAATTTGACGAACCTCCCGTAACCCAAGTCCCATGGGTTGAAGTAGTAGTCCTCGATGTCCGCCGAGTAGAAGCTGCCACCGAGGGAGGCTCTTGCCTCGTAACCGTCGGCAGGCAGCCATTCCCGGTAGTCCTTGAGCCGATCGCCGCTGTAGATGGCGGGAAGCGGCGATGGGATCCAACCCGATTCGAGCGTGTTGGACGAGTAGGCGCGAGCCCCGGCCCGACGAAGACCGAACTCCTCGCCGGCGGAGATGATGGCCTCTTGAACCGCCTCCTTCTCGTCCCACGGCCCGAAGAGCTCGAACCCGGGTTGTCCGACCATGCCATGTCTGAGGGCGCGAACTTCATGGCCTGCGATCGCGAAGTTGGTCATGTTGAAGAAGCGAACCTTGGGGACCGGCTCACCAAGGAGCTTCTCCACCGTCTGCAGGGCGTTGGGACCCTGGATCTGGAAGCGGTAGGACTTGCGACGGCCGTCGTCCCGGAGGAGGGTGCGCTGGTCCAGTTCGTAGGTCATGTCATAACCACCGGTCTCGGCCTGATAGATGATCCAATTCATGCAGGGGACCCGCCCGACGAGGTTGAACGACTGCTCCGCCAGGTAGAAGAGGATCACGTCACCAATCACATATCCCTCGGGGGTGCAGGGGGCGAGGTGTTTCGCCTGACCGACCTCGAACCCCTCGAAGGAGTTGTACCCGACCCGCGTCAACAAGTCGAGGGCGTCGGGTCCCTCCAGAGCCAGGTCGACCATGTGATAGGAGAGGTCGAAGAGGACGCAGGTCTTTTGCCAGGCCTCCTGCTCGTCCCGCCAGTTGGTGAACTCGGCGGGCACGCCGGGATAGACATTGGGCCCGACCTGTGCGTTGCGGAGCATGTCGACCGGGTTGCCGGCCGTGCTGAGCAGGGCTTCCAAGTTGTCAGCCATCGAAATCCGAGCCTAATGAAGGGCAGGAGAGGATGGCTACTCTCGCGATCAGCCGGGTACGACCCGTTGGGATGAGGTGCTCCCGTGCAGTTTCACCTGAATGGCTTTCGCAGCGGCGATCCCCATATCGCCGAACCGGCCGAGGGCCGCGACTTTCCATCTGGCGACCACCTGCCCGATGAGGTCGATGTCCTCATCGTCGGCAGCGGCCCTGCCGGGTTGACGTTGGCTGCACAGCTTGCGGCCTTCCCCGAGATTCGAACCCGCATCGTCGAACAGAGAACCGGGCCTCTGCTCCGCGGTCAGGCCGACGGGATCGCGGTCCGCACCGTGGAGGTGTTCGAAGCCCTTGGCTTCAGCGAGCGGGTGTTGAAAGAGGCCTACTGGGTGAACGAGACCACGTTCTGGAAGCCCGACGAGGCTCGACCCGAGGCAATCATCCGCGGCGGCCGGGTTCAGGACACCGAAGACGGTCTCAGCGAGTTTCCGCATGTGATCCTGAATCAGGCGCGGGTGCATGACTTTCTCCTCGAGGCCATGTGGAATTCCCCGACTCGCCTGGTCCCGGACTACGGGCGTCGCTTGCTGGATCTGACTATCGAGCCGGACCATCGCGATGGGTCCCCCTACCCGGTCACGGCCACGATGGAAAGGCACGGTCCCGCCAACGAAACGCAGATCGAAACCGTTAGGGCCCGATTCGTGGTGGGTTGCGATGGGGCGCACAGCAGGGTGCGAAAGTCCATCGGCCGGCTCATGTCGGGTGATTCGGCGAATCAGGTGTGGGGTGTCATGGATGTGCTCGCCGTGACCGACTTTCCCGATATCCGGCTGAAGACGGTGATCCGGTCAGCCACGCAGGGGAGTCTTCTGATAATCCCGCGCGAGGGCGGGTATCTGGTTCGGATCTACGTCGAGCTCGGCCAGGTCGAGGAGGGCGAGCGAGTTGCAGACCGCAACATCACAGTCGACCACGTGATCGAGGCGGCGCAGCGCATATTCCTTCCCCATGGGTTCGACGTGAAAGAGGTTGCCTGGTGGTCGGTCTACGAGATCGGGCAACGCCTCTGCGACAGGTTCGACGATGTGCCCGAAGACGAAGCGGCGGCGCGCTTCCCGCGGGTCTTCATCGTTGGCGACGCGTGTCATACCCACAGTCCCAAGGCCGGCCAGGGGATGAATGTCGCCATACGCGATGCCTTCAACCTTGGGTGGAAGCTGGCCTCCGTTCTCAGAGGTCAATGCTCGCCGGGCATCCTCCACACCTACTCGGCCGAACGCCAGGCCGTCGCCCGGGAGCTGATCGAGTTCGATCGTGTTTTCGCGGCGATGATGAGTGCGTCCGCGGCCTCGCCCTCGGCTTCCGAGACTGAGGATCCCGACGAGTTCCAACGCTATTTCGTCCGTCAGGGAAGGTACACCGCAGGAACGACGATCCAATACGGCCCGTCGAGCCTCATCGGCGAACCGGTCCATCAGGACTTGGCGAAGGGATTTCCCATCGGCATGCGTTTTCACTCCGCGCCGGTGATTCGGCTCGCCGATGCCAAGCCCGTCGAGTTGGGCCATGTGATCAAGGCCGATGGGCGCTGGCGTCTCGTCCTGTTCGCCGATGCCGACGATCCGACCCTGCCGACGTCGGCTGTTGCGCGGCTCGCCGCGTTCCTCACCGATGACTCCGATTCACCGGTCCGCCGATATACGCCGGAAGACGCCGACATCGATTCTCTGATCGACGTCCGGGCTGTCTTCCAACAGCATCATCGGACGCTTGCCATCAACGCCATGCCGTCCCTGCTTCGCCCCGGCAAGGGGCGGTACGCGTTATGCGACTACGAGAAGATGTTCTCTCCCGACCTGAATGGGGGCAGGGACATCTTCGACATGAGGGGCATCGACCGTGGTCGGGGATGCATGGTCGTGGTGCGCCCTGACCAGCATGTCGCCCATGTCCTGCCCCTCGACGGGTACCTGGGCTTGGCCGCATTCTTCGACGAGTTCATGCTCGAGGCCTGACGAGAGGCTGGCGGCTCGGTCTTGATCAACGTCAGTCTGTCGGCACCGGCGGGGTCCCGTGGGTGTGGAAGCTGGCGATGGTCTGTAGTCCCCAGGCCTGACCTTTGGCCCTTTCCTCCTGTGTCCATGAAATCGGAGGCCAGTCCGGGGCGAGCATCAGCCGAGCTCCTGCGTTGCACAGTTCGATGCGATTGCCGCCCGGTTCCCAGACGTAGAGAAAGAACGTCTGCTGTATGGCGTGCTTGTGGGGACCGGTCTCGATGTGGATGCCGTTCTCGAGACAAACGTCGGCCGCTCTCAAAATGTCCTCACGGGTGTCGGTGGCGAGAGCGATGTGGTGGAGCCGGCCCATGGTCCCGGTTCGGTCGACGGTGTGGACCAGGTCGTAGGTCTTGTCGCTGATGGTGAACCAGGTTGCTGCGGGCGGCCCCTCCGCGGAGAGGATCTGCTCGGTCAGCATCGCACCAAGACCCCTGGCCAGGAAGTCGGCGTTGGCCGGGACATCGACGGCCAGGTAGTTGATGTGGTCGAGCCGGCGGACGTTGGCACCACGCCCGGGAAAGCGTGCCGCCTGGTTTTTCAGCGACGGGGCCAATTCTGGGGGAGGCACATAGCGCTCAACCTCCCAGTAGACACCGATCTCGTGCCCATCGGGGTCCGTGGTGAGATATACCGGGCCCAGGCCGAGCTCGTCCTCGACCCAGCGACCCCCGTACGACTCGAGAGCCTCGACCCGTCGCTTCAAGGCCAGTGGTCCTGCTGCTCGCAAATAGGTTCTGCCTATTCCCGATGTCTCACTCGCCGTCAGCTTGATGGTGAACCTTTGATAGTCGTCCCAGGCATGGAGATAGAGGGAGTCGCCTCGTCTTCCCACCTCATCCATCGCCATCAGGTCGACGAAGAACGATCGGCTCTCATCGAATGTCGGGGTGAACAACTCCACAGGACCGACATGGGCTAGGTCCCGGGTCCGGGGGTCGTCAGTCACGCCTTGCAGCCTATCGACGGGCCAGATGCTCGGGCAGGCCATCGGCGAGGACCATCCCGAGTCTCTCGATGACGGCCCGGGTCATCGAGGCATCGAGACCCTGGTCGGCCAGCAGCTCTGCCACCGCCTCCATTTCCTCGAGACGTCGTCCCGCGTGTCTGGCGGGTCCTTCCAGGAGCCGTTTCATGAAGCCCTCGTCCACCGCGCCCAGCTCGGCGACCAGGTGCTGCCACAACCAGTCGCTGTCGTCATAGGCGTGGGCCAGATCCATGCTCTCCATCAGCAGTGCGCTGAGACCCTTGGTGACGATGCTCCTCATCAGCTTGCGGGCCGATGCGTGACCGGGAACATCACCGATCGCCTCTACGTCACCGCCGAAGGCATTGACCATCTCCTCATATCGGGCCGCCCCGGATCCGGAGGCCAGGCTGGGGACCGCCAGCCCGTGTCCCGGCACGGGGGCCATCAGCGCCACATCGGCAAAAGCAACGCCCTTCTCGGCGGCGGCTGATGCCAGGGCTACCTTGAGCCCCGGGGCAGCCGTTGCCAGGTCGGCGTAGACCGTCGGAGGCACGACGACGTCCAGGGTCGCGCTCATAACGGCTTGCGAGGCCGATGCGGGCGTGATCGCCATGACCAGGTGGGCGCCGGCCACAGCCTCTCCCGGCTCCTCGACCCGGGTGACCTCGTCCGGGGTGCTCACGTCTGTCGGGTCATAGGCATTCACTCTCGCCCCCGATCTCGCCAGGTCGGCGGCGATCAGCGACCCGGCCTCGCCGAGACCCAAGACGGCGATCCTGGTCGGGCTCCGCTCAGTCATCCCGCCGGTCGACCCAGCGGACACCGAGGTCCTCCAACTTGGCCCGGAGCCCATAGATGTCCACACCGAGCTCACCTTCTCCGAGGCGACTTCGGGTGGCGTGCTCCTTTTCCAGCCTCTGTCGGCACGCCTGGAGAACCCCGACGGCGGTCGGGCGGCTGACGACCATCACACCGTCGTCATCGGCGACGATCACGTCTCCCGGATCGATCCGCGTCGCTCCGATGACTATGGGGACATTGACCGCTCCCGGCGTCTCCTTGACCGTGCCCTGGGCGTGAATAGCCCGGGACCACACCGGAAAGCCCATCCGGCGCAGATCGGCGACGTCGCGGACGCCGGCGTCGATGACCAGCCCGGAACATCCCCTCGATTTCAGGGATGTGGCCAACAGCTCCCCGAACATGCCGTGGGTGGAGGGGGAGCGGGTGCCGACCACGAGGACATCGCCGGCGCTGACCACCTCGACTGCGGCGTGGATCATCATGTTGTCGTCGGGAGGGCAGAGGACGGTGACAGCCGAGCCGGCGATCCCGACTCCCGTTTGGATAGGCCTCACTCCGGGGTCGATCAGCCCGACACGACCGGAGGCCTCGTGAACTGTGGCAACGCCCGCCTCCGCAAGGCCGGCGACGGTGGCCTCGTCGGCCCGATCGATCGATCTCACCACGACGTTTTGGATCTCGTCGTGTGGGCTCATCGCAGCCCTAGGAGAGCTCGTGGGAGACTTGGGGATAGACCCTTTGGTAGGCCTCTCCCATGGCTTCGGTGCTCAGACCCAGATTCGGCCCCGAATTGCGCTGTGCTTGCACCCCCCGGCGCCGCGCCACGTCGGTGTAGTAATCCCAGAGGTGCTGCTGGCCCTCCATGCAGTGCATGGCCTTCAGCTTTCGCTCCCATACCTCGGTGATGTCCAGCAGGACATCGGGCATGAAACCCGAGTATTCGGTCTGATGGGGCTCGAAGAGGAAGACAGGCGGAGCGCCCAGCACCTCCTCGCCGGGGTCATAGCCGGCCGCTTGAGCGATGATCCGCGCCTTTGTTGCCAACTGGTGTGCTGTCTCGTGGTCGCGGTTCCATGGGTCTCTCTCGCTGTGGGTGAGCACCACGGTCGGCATCTTCTCCCGATACAGCTGCACCAGCCGATCCAACAGTTCTGGGGTCTCCTCGAGCGGGTAGTCGTCGGCATCGAGAGTCCGCAGCTCGGCGCCGAGAATGACCGCTGCCGCCTCTGCCTCTCGATGCCGGGCTTCCTTGACCTGCTGCAGAGTCAAGCCCTGGCGCCAGAGCCGGGCGGATTCGCCCCGTTCGCCATAGGAGAGGCAAACCACCGAGACGTCGTGGCCCCGGTCCGAATAGAGCGCCATGGCCCCGCCGGCACGCCAGACGAAATCGCCGACATGGGCGCTGATCACCAGCAGGGATTCACCGCTCATGGTGGGCGACTATATATCCGGGCCGATGACACAATCCGTGGAGCCCGTACCGACACAAGGGAGCCCATGAGCAACTCACCATCGGGTGTCCGCTGCATGCTGATGCGGGGTGGCACGTCGAAGGGAGCCTTCTTCGTCGAAGACGATCTGCCCTCGGACCCGGCCGAGCGTGACCTTCTGCTCCTCAGGATCATGGGCAGCCCCGATCCGAGACAGATCGACGGTGTGGGTGGAGCCAACCCTCTGACGACCAAGGTGGCAGTCGTCTCCTCCTCGGCGCGGGACGACGCCGATGTCGAGTACCTGTTTCTCCAGCCCGACGTGGATCGGGCCAGTGTCACCGATCGGCAGAACTGCGGGAACATGCTGGCGGCGGTCGGGCCGTTCGCGGTGGAACGGGACCTGGTCGAGCCCGAGGGTGGGACGGTATCGGTCCGGATCCTGATGCGTAACACCGGGGGTGTGGCAGTGGCCACCTTCCCGGTCGAGGACGGGCGCCCCGTCTACGACGGCGACACCTCGATCTCGGGGGTCCCGGGGACCGGCGCCGAGGTGAGCCTGGAGTTCGTCGACATCGCGGGGTCGAGCACCGGATCGTTGCTGCCTACCGGGAACCAGATCGACCTTGTCGACGGGACCGAGGCGACCCTCATCGACGCCGGAATGCCGGTCGTGATCATGACCGCCGACGAGCTCGGAGTCAGCGGCTATGAGAGCTGTGAGGAGTTGGAGGCCAACGCAACCCTCCGGGACCGGTTGGAGTCGATACGTCTCGCCGCCGGGCCGATGATGAATCTGGGAGACGTGTCCACGGCGACGGTCCCCAAACTGACGATCGTGGCCCAGCCCAGGTCAGGGGGCGCCGTTTCGACCAGGACGTTCCTGCCGCATCGTTGTCACGATGCCATCGGGGTGCTCGGCGCGGTCTCGGTGGCCACCGCCTGTCTGCTCCCCGATTCGACAGCCGCCCGGGTGGCGCAGATCGACGCGGGTGGGCGGGTGATCACCCTGGAGCATCCCAGCGGGACCTTCGACGCCGAGGTCTCGGTCGGGTTGGAGGGAACACCTCATGTCGAGCGGGCGGGGATCATCCGCACCGCCCGTCTCCTCATGGACGGGACGGTGTATCCCCGCACCTATTAGCCCACCGATGTCGCTCGGCCCACGGTGAGATCCAAATCGAGGTCGGTTCGGCACGTGGCATGGAGGAAGCAGGTGCGCTCACCCATGTCCAGGACCTTGCGGGCGAACTCCTCTCCCTCGGGGGTGACCAGGTAGACGTGGGTCTCAACCGGATGGGCCTTTCCGGCTCCGCCTTGCCCGCCCGGTGAGAAATGAGTGTCCTGCACGATGCGGTACTCATCGAGCTGCTTCCGTGTGATCGAGGCATAACGTCCGAACTGGGTCATGAAACAGAAGCCGATTCCCGCGGCGAGATAGGTCACCGCATCCGGGGCTCGGCTTGCCCCGCCATACCGGGGAGCCTCGTCGGAGAGGAATCGGAACTCAGAACCTATCGGGCGGATCAGGTTCTCGTGGATGACCTTGAGCCCGTCGTCTCTCCTTCCGCATCTGGCCCGCACGTGGAGAGTTCGGCTCTGGGATTCCTGGAGGCTGGTGTTGGCTCCGCCGGGCACTCCTTCCATTGCCTCGGCCGACTTCACCTTGAGCATCAGGTCGTCGGCGACGTGAGACTCGGCAACCCTCACTCTGTCGAACTCTTCAGCTGGATCGCGGATCATCTCACTCTCGAGGCTCTCGACCTCCCCAACGCGGATCTGTTGACCGTTCCAGCTCAGGTTGAACAAGCTGTTGTTCACATCCTGGAGGAGGCCATTGACCGGGGAGGTGGTGATCGCCTCACGCACCAGGTCCTCCAGGTCCGAGAGGTCGGCGTCGGCGGCGAGCGTTACGTTCAATTCCGGTGTCTGTGCCGCTCCCAGCATCGTGCCTTTGAGGGCAGAGCCCTCCATGCTGTAGTGATTCCCGAGTGTGAGCTCGATGTCGGCTGACGCCAGTCCCCGGCGGTCGGCGAGAGCGATGATCTCGCTCATGTAGGACGAGACCATGCCGGTGATGTAGATGCATAGCGGGCATGGGGCCCGGTCGTGTCCGGCGAGGTAGGGGCCCTCGTCGCTCACCAGTCGCCAGCAGCTTCCGGTGGCTCCGTTTAGGACGATCGCTTCCTTCTGCATCCCGGCCAAGGCCCTCACCCATGTGCGCACCGGGAGTCCGAGCCGATCCTCCGGAGGTTCGAGCCCCAACTCGGCGGCGTTATCCACGGGGAAGAAGGGGGGACGTGGGTCCGGTCCCAGGATGTCGGGGGCGTCGTTCATCATCGCGGCTGGCCTACAGGTGGGGATTCGGCTTCCTGTCTCACACATTCCGCTCGCCGTGTACGCTCAGCGGACGAGCGTGCGATACGCGAACTCGGTCGAGTATAGGGAGACCTCTTGGCACGGAGACGAGCGCCGGCTATCGAGGGATCCAAGCAAAGGAGGAACCGGCAGTGAGCCATCAAAGCCTCGAAGATGTCCTGGCGGCCGCAGAAAACCCCGTCCACTTGTTGCGCAACTCGAGGATCGGCGCCTATGTCTATCCGATTGTCGCCCCTGAGTTCTCCAACTGGCGCGACGAGCAACGAGCGTGGCGGGAGACGGCGGTCCTCTTCGATCAATCACACCACATGGCGGAGCTGACCGTCGAGGGACCCGATGCCTCCAAGCTGCTGAGCGATCTGGCCATCAACAGTTTCGCCGACTTCGATACCACGAAGGCGAAGCATTTCGTGCCCTGCAGCCCGACCGGGCACGTGATTGGCGACGTGATCCTTTTCCATCCCGCCGAGGACGAGTTCCTTTTGGTGGGGCGGGTGCCTTCGGTCAACTGGACCCAGTTCCATGCCGAGACGGGGGACTACGACGTCACCTTCGAGCGTGATGACCGCTCACCGGCCCGTCCCGGCGCCACGCCCGTGGTCCGACGCCACTACCGCTTCCAGATCCAGGGCCCCAATGCCCGGAAGATCATCGAGAAGCTGAATGGTGGCCCGCTCGAGGACATCAAGTTCTTCCATGTCGGCTCGATGAAGGTCTCCGGACGTGAGGTTCCTGCGTTGCGGCATGGCATGGCCGGGGAGCCCGGGGTCGAGATCTGGGGCCCGTACTCGGAGATTGAAGAGATCAGGTCGGCGATCCTTGAGGCGGGGGAGGAGTTTGGCATTCAGCCGGTTGGCGCGCGTGCCTACGCCACGAACACTCTCGAGTCCGGGTGGATCCCGTCCCCGCTGCCCGCGGTGTACACCGGCGATGAGATGAAGGCGTATCGGGAATGGCTGCCCGCCGACAGTTACGAGGCCAGCGGCTCCATCGGTGGGAGCTTCGTCTCGGACGACATCGAGGACTACTACCTCACGCCACACGCCCTCGGTTACGGCTTTTACGTCAAATTCGATCATGACTTCATCGGGCGCGACGCCCTGGAGGCCATGGCCGACGTGCCGCAGCGCAAGAAGGTCACCTTCGAGTGGAACCCCGATGATGTCGTCAAGGTCTTCGCTTCGCTGTTCGAGGAGCCGGGGCAGAACTACAAGTACATCGACCTCCCTCTTTCCAACTACACCTCGGCGACATACGACGCTGTGATGCGAGGCGATGAGGTCGTCGGCTTCTCCATGTTCAGCGGCTACAGCTTCAACGAGCGATCCTTCCTGTCCCTGGGGACCGTCAATCCCGATATCGAGGTCGGGGACGAGCTGACGCTGGTCTGGGGTGAGGAAGGCTCGGGCACATCGAAATCCACCGTCGAGCGTCACCAGCAGACGCCGATCCGAGTGAGAGTGGCACCTACTCCCTTCTCCCGCGATGCCCGGGAGACATACGCATCCGGTTGGCGTAGCGGCAGTTGACCGTCGGCAGACCGCCCGGACATGCCACGGTTGCCCGACATTGCGACTGAGCTCGTCGAGGTCTCGGGCCGGACCCTTCATGTCCGTCATTTCGGCAGGGAGCACACCGGCCCGCCTTTGGTCTTTCTCCACGAGGGCCTCGGCTCTGTCGACCTCTGGCGCGACTTTCCCGCCGAGCTCGTCGACCGAACCCGTCTCCCAGGGGTCGCCTACTCACGATATGGCAACGGCTGGTCGGCCTCGTTGGCGGAGGCACGCGGCCCCGACTACATGCATCGTGAGGCGCAGGTGGACCTTCCTAGGATCGTCGCCGCCATGGGCTCGGGGTCTCCGATACTCATCGGCCACTCCGACGGGGCTTCCATCGCCATCATCTATGCCGGGTCCGGCCACCCGGTCGGGGGCCTGGTCCTGATCGCCCCACATGTGTTCGTCGAGCCGGAGACGGTGGCCTCGATCGAATCCATGAGTGAGAGCTTCGCCACATCAGACATGAGCGAGAAGATGGCCTCGTACCACCGGGACCCTGTGGCGACGTTCCACGGCTGGGCCGACATCTGGCTCAGCCCCGGCTTCCGGGATTGGAACATCGAGAGCGATATCCGGGGTATACGGTGCCCAACACTGATGGTTCAGGGTGACGCCGACGAGTACGGCACGGAACGACAGCTGGACGCCATCGACGACGGTCTCAGCGCTCCCGCCGATCGGCTGTTGGTGTCCGGTGCCGGCCACTCGCCTCATCTCTCACACCCCGGTCCGGTAGCCGATGCGGTGGTCGACTTCATCGATAGGTTGGCGTGATGTCCGCTTCGGTCTCGATACGACGACGAGTGCAGTGGATGGACACCGACGCCGCCGGGATTTGGCACCACTCCGTGGTGACCCGGTGGGCCGAGGAGGCGGAAGCCGAGCTGCATCGGCGGTTGGGGATCATCGACGAAACGTTCGGGATGACACCAAGGGTGCACACCGAGTTCGATTTTGCCGACGTACTCCGCTTCGACGACGAGGCGGACATCAAGTTGTGGGTGTCCGCGTTGGGGGAGACATCCATCACCTACGAGGTCGAGATCGCCTCCAGCGCGAAGACCGTCGTCACCGGGCGGATGGTGGCGGTCCTGATCGGTGGCGACAACGGCCAGAAACGGACCTGGCCAGATCATCTCCGCGAGTCGCTGTCCCCTTGATCGGCTTCATGGTGTCTTGACGCTGAGGAGGCGCAACAACGCCCGTCGACAGCCTTCCTTCCAATCGGCGTGGTTGTCGCGCCAGTCAGGCGTCTGTATCCACTGCACGAAGGTTCCCTCGATGACAGCTCGCATGTCCCGGGCCACCTCGGCGACATCCGAAACTTCGAACGCGCCCTGGCCGATCCCGGCCTCGACGACCTCGCTGTACAGCCCGTTGATGATCTCATCGAGCATCGGTGACAGTGAGCCGAACCCCGGGACCCGGGTCACGTGCTCCACCAGATCCAGGTAGAACGCGTAGAAATCTCGATTGGCCTCGGGCCCGACGAAGATCGCGTCCACGAGAGCGCCTATCTGGTCGGGAGCATCGGCGGACGCCTCGAGCCTCTCCCGAATCCTCTGCTCGGTCCGTTCCACGGCCCATTTCATCGCGGCGAGGAGGAGGTTGTCCTTGCTCCCGAAGTGGTACAGGAGCAGTGCCTTGGAGACCTCGGCATCCTCGGCTATCTCTCTCAGCGACGTTCGCTGCGACCCGCCTCGGGCGATGGTGCGATACGCGGACCGGATGATGGCGAGCTCGCTCCGAGTGAGATCAACGGTGGGTCGCCTGTCGGTCGTCATCAGGTCGAAGAGTAGCTGTCGGCCGCCCTCAGCCTGACCGGGCGGTCAGGGGCGGGGTTAGGATAGGAAAAGTGATCGATTTCCGTACCCACCCCGACTCCTACCGCCACTGGAGGCTGCGCATCGATGACCGGGTCGCCTATCTCGACATGGCGGTGGATCCGGACGGTGGGATCAACCCGGGATACGAGCTGAAACTCAATTCCTACGACCTGGGTGTCGACCTCGAACTGGCGGACGCGGTACAGCGTCTCCGCTTCGAGCATCCCGAAGTCGGGGCGGTGGTCATCGGATCTGTGCTCGATCGCATGTTCTGCGCGGGAGCGAACATCGGCATGCTCGCTTCCGCATCCCATCCCCTCAAGGTCAACTTCTGCAAGTTCACCAACGAGACTCGCAACGCGATAGAAGACGCCACCCGGCGCTCCGGCCAGCGATACCTGGCTGCTCTCGGCGGGAACGCCGCCGGAGGGGGATACGAGCTCGCCCTCGCTGCCGATCACATCATGCTCATCGACGACCGGAACGCATCCGTGTCGCTTCCCGAGGTCCCGTTACTCGGAGTCCTCCCCGGGACGGGTGGTCTGACCCGACTCACCGACAAACGTCACGTCCGACGCGATCATGCCGACATCTTTTGCACCTTCCAGGAGGGTGCGAAAGGCCAGAGGGCGCTCGACTGGAGGCTGGTCGATGAGCTGGTTCCGGCGTCCTCATTCGCCGAGACGGTCGGCGCCCGGGCCCGAGAGTTTGCCGAACAGAGCGATCGCCCCGCCGACCCCGGCGGGGTGGAATTGACTCCCCTCGACCGCGAGATCGGCGAGGACCACATCACCTACTCCCTGTTGACGGTGAGTATCGATCGTGGCAATCGGACCGCCTCGATAGAGATGACGGGCCCGGAGGGGTCCCCACCCCAGGACGGTGACGAGGCAGCCGCGGTCGGAGCCAAGTTCTGGCCACTCCGACTGGCACGAGAGCTCGACGATGCCATCTTGCATCTGAGGGTGAACGAGCTCGAGATCGGGACGGTGGTCCTCCATACCCGGGGCGACCTGGACACGACGCTGGCCCATGACGCTTTTCTTCTGACGCAGTCCGGGCACTGGTTCGTCAGGGAGGTGCAGCTCCTCTGGGCGCGCGTCCTCCGTCGTCTCGACATGACGGCGCGAACCATCATCGTCCTGATCGAGCCAAGGTCTTGCTTCGGGGGTCTCCTCGCCGAGCTCGCCTTGGCTGCAGATCGCTCCTACATGCTCATAGGGAGCTTTGCCGACGAGGGCGGTCACGAGGCGCGATTGGCGCTGACCGAGGCCAACCTCATCGGCTATCCGATGTCAAACGGTCTCTCCCGGCTGGAAACGAGGTTCTGGGGAGACCCGGAGGGTCACGCCCTGGCGAGAGAGGCGATCGGCAGCCGCCTCGGCGCCGAGGAGTCCCTGGCTGCTGGACTCATCACCGACGCCATGGACGACCTCGACTGGGAGGACGAGCTCCGCATCGTCTTCGAGGAGCGAGCCGCCTTCTCACCCGACGGCCTGACCGGGCTCGAGGCCAATCTGCGCTTTCCCGGGCCGGAGACAATGGAGACCAAGATATTCGGCCGCCTGACCGCATGGCAGAACTGGGTGTTCCAACGGCCGAATGCATCCGGGGAGTCGGGGGCGTTGCGCCGTTACGGCACCGGGATTCGACCTGAGTACGACCATAGGAGGGTCTGAATGTCCTGGCAGGACGTCGATTATGACGCATTGATCCCCAACAACGTGGGGCTGGCGGAAGATCCCAAGCTGAAGCGCGCTCTCGAGGTGTGGCATCCGGGATACATCGACTGGTGGATGTCGATGGGCCCCGAGGGATTCCAGATGGCCGATGTCTACCTCCGCACCGCGATCAGCGTTGAGAAGGAGGGCTGGGCCAAGTTCGCCTATGTGAAGATGCCCGACTATCGATGGGGGATTCTCCTCGCACCCGACGAAGTCGATCGCCGGATCCCGTTTGGCGAGCACCTGGGTGAGCCCGTCTGGCAGGAAGTCCCGGGTGAGTACCGGGCGATGTTGCGCAGGCTCATCGTCATCCAGGGTGACACCGAACCCGCCTCGGTGGAACAACAGCGTCATCTGGGGAGCATCGCCCCCTCCAACTACGACATGCGCAACCTCTTCCAGGTGAATGTCGAGGAGGGAAGGCACCTCTGGGCCATGGTCTATCTGCTCCAGAAGTACTTCGGGCGCGACGGGCGCGAGGAGGCCAACGACCTGCTGCGCCGCCAGTCGGGCAGCGAGGAACAGCCGAGGATGCTCGGGGCATTCAACGAGGAGACACCCGATTGGCTGTCGTTCTTCATGTTCACCTATTTCACCGATCGCGATGGGAAGATGCAGCTCGAGGCGCTCGCCCAATCGGGCTTCGACCCCCTGTCGCGAACCTGTCGATTCATGCTCGCCGAGGAGGCGCACCACATGTTCGTTGGTTACACGGGGGTGAAGCGGGTCGTCGAAGCCACGGCGAGAGCGATGGCTCGAGCGGGGATCGAAGACCCATACGACACCGAGGCAGTGCGCA
>Ga0299913_10001366_pt1 | contig 17885 bp, 11 predicted proteins | sample RVTome_9_FD_201360 | JGI IMG/M metagenome (GOLD analysis project Ga0299913, IMG submission 201360) | Soil microbial communities from uranium-contaminated site in the Upper Colorado River Basin, Wyoming, United States - RVT155D38 (version 2) ... | reverse complement strand
CCACCGAGGAGGCGCTGCGGCTCGCCCAGACCATCGGGAGCGCGGACGTGCTCCTCGCCGGGGAACGGAACTGCCTCCGGATCGAGGGATTCCACCTGGGAAACAGCCCGGTGGAGATGACCGAGTCGGCGGTCCGGGGCAAGACGATCGTGCTCACCACGACCAACGGCACCAAGGCGCTGCTCGCCTGCCAGGGCGCGGAGGCGGTGCACCCGGTCTGCGCGGGCAACCTGTCGCTCGCCGCGGAGCGGGCCCGGGAGGCGCTGGAGCGCGAGGGCGGAATGCTGGTGGTGTGCGCCGGGCGGGGCGGCGCGTTCTCATTGGACGATGCCTACGCCGCCGGCCGGCTCGCGGCGGCGGCGCTCGGCGGGCCGAGGGGCCGGCGGGGGTGCAACGACGCCGCGCTGGCGAGTCTCGACCTGGTGCGGCGCTACCGCGAGAAGTGGGAGCGGCCGCTCCGCCGGAGCCGCGCGGGCCGCGAGCTCATCCGGCTCGGCTTCGGGGACGACGTGAAAGCGGCGGCGCGGCTCGACGCCTACCCGGTGCTGCCCAGCTTCCAGGAGCGCCGCGTGACGCTAGCGGCGGTGCCGGTATGAGCGCGCCCGCGAAGGCGGCGCCGGTGGAGGACGGCCGGAGGCGCCGGCTCGGTGCGCTCACGGCCCTGGTCGTCGGGCTCTTCATCGGGCTCACGCTGCTCCCGATTCAGATCACCGGGCCGGTGGGCGGCTATATCGGGCACGCGCTGTGGCAGCTCCTGGGTGCTGGGGCGCTCGGCATCCCGCTGCTCGGGATCGGACTCGCCCTGGCGGGCTTCGACCGGCTCGGCGGGCTCGACATGAAGCGCTCGGCGGTGCTCATCGTGGGGCTCAGCGTGCTGGTGCCCTACGTGGTCGGCGTGCTCACGCAGGTGACGCCCGCCGAGCTGGACATGGACGTCGGCCAGCGCGGGCTGGCGGCGCGGACCGTGGGGCTGGTGCCGGGCTTCCTCGCGGAGACCATCTCGGGCAAGATCGGCGTGGCGGGCGCGGTGCTGCTCGGATTCCTGGCGCTGTCCGCGCTCACGTTGGCGACGTTCGCGTGGCATCCGCTGCAGCGACTGGAGGCGGCGGGGCCGCGGGGCAGCGGGGCGGGGCAGCCCGTGGAGCGGCGGTCGCGCCGGAGGGATGGACCCGGAACTGCCGCGGGGGAGCCGGAGGACCGGCGTCGCCAGGAGCCTGAGACCGTCTCCGCGGCCGAGTCCGGCGGGGTTCTCGCCGCCTTAGTGCCCCGCGGCCCCGCTGCCCCGCGGCCCCGCGCCAAGAAGGAGAGGAAAGCCGACGACGCGGCCAAGGCCGCTGCGGCCGCCAACGAGGAGTCCGACACCCCGCCGATCGACCTGCTCACGCCGCCGGCGAGCGAGGACATCGACGCGGGCGAAGCGCAGCTCGACCGGTTGGGGCAGTCGCTGCTGGAGACGCTCCGGACCTTCAAGGTCGAGGGGCAGATCTCGGGGCGGACGACGGGGCCGGTGGTGACGCAATTCGAGGTGGTGCCGGGCGCGGGCGTGAAGGCGGGACGCATCGTCGCGCTGGCGGACGATCTCGCGATGTCCATGCGGGCGCCCTCGATCCGGGTCGCGCCGATTCCCGGCAAGGGGGCCGTCGGCGTGGAGGTGCCCAACCCGACCGCCCGGATGGTCACCCTGCGGGAGATGATCGAGTCCGCCGAATGGTCCCGCGGGCGCGCGGCGCTTCCGATCGCGCTGGGCCGCGACCTCGAGGGCAAGCCGGTGGTGGCGGACCTCTCCAAGATGCCGCACCTGCTGATCGCGGGCGCCACCGGCACCGGCAAGTCCGTCACCATCAACACGATCATCACCGGCCTGGTCTACCGCCACACCCCGCGTGAGCTGCGGCTCCTGATGGTGGACCCGAAGATGGTCGAGCTCTCGATGTACAACGCGCTGCCCCATCTGCGGCACAAGGTGGTGACCAACAACCACGACGCCGCCTCGGTCCTGAAATGGGCGGTCTTCGAGATGAACCGCCGGTACGAGCTGCTCCAGGCCAACGGCGCCAGGAACCTCGCCGACTTCAACCGCAAGGTCGACGAAGGCAAGCCGCTCAGGAACCCGCCACGTCCCAGGATCTCCCTCGTCACGATCAGCGCCGAAGCGCCCGACACCCCGCCCGAGCCGCCGGTGGAGGAGACCTACGGCGAGGGTGTGCTGCCGATGATCGTGATCGTGATCGACGAGCTGGCCGATCTCATGATGACGGTCCAGGCGGAGATCGAGACCCCGCTCGCGATGCTGGCCCAGAAGGCGCGCGCCATCGGGATCCATCTGATCCTCGCCACCCAGCGGCCGTCGGTGAACGTGATCACCGGACTCATCAAGGCCAATTTCCCCAGCCGGATCGCCTTCCGGGTGGCGTCGAAGGTGGACAGCCGCACGATTCTCGATCAGAACGGCGCCGAGGCGCTGCTGGGGAACGGCGACATGCTCTTCCTGCCACCGGGCAAGAGCGAGCCGATGCGGCTGCAAGGCGCCTACATCGGCACCGAGGACAGCGAGAAGGTGATGGAGTGGTACGTCGGCCGGCGGGAGGCCCGGCGGGCGGCGGTGCAGGCGAGCGCCGCCGAGGCGGACATCCTGGAGATGGTGCGGGCGCAGGAGAGCGAGGCGGAGGGCGGCCCGGGCGAGGCGGACGAAGGGGAGCGCGATGCCCTGTTCCGCGAGGCGGCCGAAGCGTGCATCCAGAACCAGGGCGGGTCGACCTCGTTACTCCAGCGCCGGCTCCGGATCGGCTACGGCCGCGCGGCGCGGATCATCGACCAGCTGCACTACTCGGGGATTCTCGGCCCGCCGGACGGGAGCAAGCCGCGGGAGGTGCTGGTGGGGTTCGATCAGCTGGACGAGTACTGCAAGTAGGCGGGGAGCTTACCGGAGGCGTAAGATGTTCGCGTAGGGAACGAGGCATGACCCGGCATGACCTTAGGAGGCCCCGTGCGTCGCAGTCTTCTCCTCTCCGCTCTCATCGTCACAACCGTCGCCATCGCCGCCCCTGCCGGGCTCCAGGCTCAATCGGACGCGGCCGGTCGCCTGGTCGCTGCGATGCTGGGCGACACCCCCATGATCGGCGACCTGCAGACCCTTACGGACCAGATCGGGGGCCGTCCCACCGGCTCACCGGCGAATCTGCGCGCCGTGGAATGGGCGCTCGAGCGCTTCCGGGAGGCGGGCGTCGAGGCCAGGAAAGAGCCCTTTCAGATGCCGGGGCTCTGGCTGGAACGTTCCGCCAGCGCCGTGGTGAAGGGCAAGGGTGTGGTGCCCTTCAACGCAAGGGTGGCGGCGCTCCCCTTTTCCACCGCGACGCCCGCGGAGGGTCTCACCGCGCCGCTGGTCGACGGCGGCAAGGGCACGGAGTCCGACTTCGCCGCGCTGCGGACCTTGGCCAAGGGCGCCTTCGTGCTGATCGAGACCGACGAGCTGACGGATCTCGACGGACTCTTCCGGGAGTACACCGAGGCGGGCCATATCGAGCGCCGAGCCATCGCGGCCGGAGTGGCTGGGCTGGTCTACATGTCCTCCCGGCCCGGCAACACCCTGGCCCGGCACAACGCCGCGCTCGGCTGGGCGAACCGCCACCCGATGATGATGATGGAGCGGGATGCTGCCGCCCGCGCCCTGCGGCTGCTGCGGGGAGGCCGGCCGCTGATCCTCACCGCCAGGCTCGACATCCAGACCGGTCCGTCGTACCAGACGCACAACGTCATCGGCGAGATCCGGGGAGGTGCCCAAGCGGACGAGATCGTCGTCATCGGCGCCCACCTCGACTCCTGGGACCTCGGTACCGGCGCGCTCGACAACGGCGCCAACGCGGCGATGGTGATCGACATCGCCCGGCAGATCCGCCGGCTCGGGCTCCGGCCTGCCCGCACCATCCGATTCGCGCTCTGGAACGGCGAGGAGCAGAATCTCAACGGCTCGTACGGTTACACGCTGGCCCACGCCGCCGAGCTCGACCGGCACGTCATGGCCTCGTCCTACGACATCGGAACCGGCCGGATCACCGGGTTCTTCACCGGCGGCCGGGGTGACATGATCCCGGTGCTCGAGCGCGCGCTGGCACCGGTGGAGGGGCTCGGGCCGTTCAGCCACGTCAACGTCCCCATCGTCGGCACCGACAACTACGACTTCATGATGGCCGGGATCCCCAACCTGGTGGCGAATCAGGAGTCGGCCAACTACGGGCCCAACTATCACGCCCGCTCAGACGAGTTCGGCCGGGCTGACCTTCGACAGCTTCGGCTCAACGCCGCCATCGCAGCAGCCGCGACCTGGGGATTCGCCACGCTGGACTTCGACCTACCGCGGCAGACCGCCAGTCAGGTGGACTCGCTGGTGAGGAGCACGGATCTCGCGGAGCAGATGAAGTCGTTCAACGTCTATGACGCGTGGCTGGCGGGGAAGCGTGGGCTGCGGCCGTAGCTCGGTGCACCGTGCGAGCGGAGCGAGGAGCAGTGAAGGTCCGCCGTCAAGGCTGCTAACGCCCGCCATCGAGCAGCGTCCTCGCGATCCCCGCCGCCCGATCCATCCCCTGGGCCCCGAGCAGCAAGACCAGGTCTCCGTCCGAACCCCCCTCCAGCACCCGCCCCACCGCCTTCTCCAGCGCGGGCTCGTACTCGAACGCCACGCCCCGCTCGCGCAGCACCCCGAGCACCGCATCCCGCTCGTCGGCCTCCACCCGGTCGCGCGGCCCGGCCGTGTCCTCGCTCGCCGTGACGACGAGCAGCGTCGGTGAGCGCGCCTCCAGCAGTAACCGTGCGAGCGCGGCCGCGAGCCGGTGGTTGATCTCCGCCCCGCGCGAGCCTCGAATCCCGAAGGCGATCCGCAGCCCGTGATGGGGAATCGGCCGGATGCTCTCGAATACCTGCTCCAGCGCGCGCGGGTTCCCCACCGTGTCGTCGAGCACGATCGGCGATGCCTGCCGCACCGTCTCCATCCGCCGCCGGATCGGTGACAGCTCGGCGGCCGACTCGGTGACACCGGTCGCGGTGCCGCCGGCGAGAAGGGTGGTGACCGCGGCGAGCGCGGCGTTCGCCACCTGATGGATGCCGAGGACCGGCAGCACCAGCGGAATCGCGACGGGCTCCAGCACGCCGCCGTCCATCCGGGGGAGCGGCGTCCGAATCTCCAGCGCGAAGGCGGAGCCCACCGCGTCGCACCGGAGTCCGGTCACCGCCGCGGCCGCTTCGGGATCCCCCTGCGCCGAGACCGTCACCACCGGTCGCCGTCCGGCCACACCCGCCTCCTCCGCCAGCCGGCGCACCGCGCGGTCGTCGTGGTTCACCACCAGCGGAGCGCCCTCCTCCAGCATGTCGAAGAACCGCGCCTTGGTACGGAGGTAGTGCTCGCTGGTGCCGTGAAAGTCGAGGTGCTCGTCGGGAACGAGATTGGTGAGCGCACCGAGCGCGAAGGTCAGCCCCGCCACCCGCCGGAGCGCGATGCCGTGCGATGTCACCTCCATGACGGCGGTGGTGACGCCCAGGTCAACCATTCGTCGGAGGGCACGGTGGATCGCCGGGGCGTCGGGCGTGGTCATGCCGGTATCCGCCACCCGGCCCTGCACCCGCACGCCGAGAGAGCCGATCACCCCGACCCGCGCCCCGCCGGCGGCGAGGGCCGACTGCACCAGCAGCGCCGTCGAAGTCTTGCCGAGAGTGCCGGTGATGCCGACGAGACGAAGCTGGCGGGCCGGGTGCCGGTAGAGGGTGGCGGCGAGGCGGGGTACGGCGCCTCTGGGGTCCGCGACGACGATGGTGGGGAGCTCGGCCAGCGGGACGGCCGAACACGCGGCGACCGCGCCCCTGGCCCTCGCTTCGGGGACGAACGCCAGTCCGTCGCTCCGGGCGCCGCGTTGGGCGACGAAGAGGTCGCCCGGACGCACCTGGCGCGAGTCCACGGCGATGCCGGTCACCTCGACATCCGGCCCGTGCAGCGGCTGGGCGAGGGCGCTGGCCAGGTCGGAGAGAAGAATGGCGGCCTCGAGAAAGGGACCGAGGGAGTCTACCGCCGACCGGAGCCCCGGGCGAGGTCGGTCAGTGCAGCTTCCGCTCGGCGGCCTGCCAGTCCCCGCGGCGCAGGGGAATCCGCATCCCGCCGCTCGACTCCAGAAGGTCGAACAGCCGGTCGCGCATGGTGCGGATGCGGTCCTGGTAGGCCGGGACGCCGATCAGGTTGTGCTGCTCCAGCGAGTCGGTCTGGAGGTCGTACAGCTCGTTCAGGTCCCACAGGCCGTGGTAGTAGATGTACTTGTAGCGCGGGCCCCGGAGGGCGAACACGGTGGGGGTGTGGGGGAATGCGTGCTCCCAGTAGTACTCGTAGAGCAATTCCGCCGGCGTGCCCGCCGGCCGCCCTCGCAGCGCTCCGAGAACGGAGCGTCCATCCGTCGCGGGGGGCACGGGCGCGCCGGCCAGCTCCAGGATCGTCGGCGCCAGGTCGATGTTCCGAACCATCCCCTTCACCGTGGAGCCCGGGGCGATGTAGCCGGGCGCCCAGGCCAGCATCGGGACCCGGATGGATTCCTCGTAGGCGTGCCGCTTGTCGATCAGCCCGTGCTCGCCCAGCGAGAAACCGTTGTCGCTGGTGTAGAGCACCAGGGTGCTCTCCGCCAGCCCCGACTGCTCCAGATAGTCGAGCACTCGGCCGACCCCCTCGTCGAGCGCGAGCAGGGTCTCGGCGTACCGGCGGTAGAACGTGTCGAAGTGCAGGGCACCGTGATAGGCGTAGTCCACGCCGTGCCAGCCGTCGCGCTGCTCCCGCACCCAGCGCGGGCGATTGCGATAGTTGGCCTCGGTGTTCGCCATGGTCGGCGGGTACGGGACCGTTTCCTTCGCGTACCTCCCCTGATATCGCGCCGGGGGAATGAACTCCGCGTGGGTGGCCTTATGGGAGAGGTACAGGAAGAAGGGCCGCCCATCCGGCCGGCGCTTGAGCCAGCCCAGGGCCGAATCGGTGAGGACGTCGGTGGTGTATCCCTTGGCCCGGCCGCGCACCCCGTTGACGTTGAGCGTCGGATCCTGGTAGACACCCTGGCCCTGGAAGCTGATCCAGTGGTCGAAGCCCGGGCGCGGGTCGTCGCTCGCCTCCGCCTCCCCCATGTGCCATTTGCCGACATAGGCTGTGCGGTACCCCGCCTTCTGAAGACGCTGGGGGAAGAACACCGTCCCCGGGGGCACCGGCGAGGTGTTGTCCACCACGCCGTGCCGGTGGGCGTACTGGCCGGTGAGGATGGAGGCGCGGCTGGGAGAGCAGAGCGAGGTGGTGACGAACGCGTTCAGCACATGGGCGCCGGCCCGCGCCATCCGGTCGAGGCTCGGGGTCTCCAGCCACCCGGGGGCTCGGCCCATGAAGCCGAGGAAGTCGTAGCGGTGGTCGTCGCTGAGGATCAGGACGACGTTCCTGGGCGCGGACTGCCGCTGGGCCTGAGCCGGTGCCGGCGTGGCCGCCCAGATCGCCGCCAGCGTCAGAAGCACTCCCCGAATTGCGTCCCTCGGTCTCCAGCCCCTCATCGAGTCCTCCAGTCGCCTCAATCTTGACAATTTTGTGGCAAAATGTAAACGATTACATAGCTCACATGTCCGCCGTAGGTCAGGGGGGCCGCCCCTGACACCTACCGGGGGAGCCAGATGGCCACAATCAAAGATGTTGCGCGCGAGGCGGGGGTGTCGGTGGCCACCGTCAGCCGGGTCTACAATGACACGGACCTGGTCAAGGAGAAGACCGCCCTCCGGGTCCAGGAGGCGGCGCTTCGCCTGGGCTACGTCCCCCACGGCGGCGCCCGAAGTCTCAGCACCAGCCGCACCCACACCCTCGGCGTGGTGCTGCCGGACCTGTACGGGGAGTTCTTCTCCGAGGTCATCCGGGGGATCGATCAGACCGCCCAGCGACACGGCTTCCACCTCCTGATCTCCAGCTCGCACGAGGGCCGGCCGGCCGTGGAGGCGGCGCTCCGCTCGATGCGCGGCCGGGTGGACGGCCTGATCGTGATGTGGCCGGAGATGGACGCCGAGATTGCGGTCCGAAACCTTCCGGCGGGTTTCCCCCTCGTCCTGGTGAGCGCACCGCTCGGTCCCGGGATCTTCGACGTGATCACCATCGCCAACTATGACGGCGCCCATGCGATGGTGCGGCACCTGATCGAGCTGGGCCATCGCCGCATCGCGATCATCAAGGGCGCCGAGGGCAACTACGACGCCGCCGAGCGGTTGCGGGGCTATCGGGCCGCGCTGGAGGAGGCGGGAGTGAGCTCGACGCCCGCGCTCGAGGCGGCCGGCGATTTCAGTGAGAGCTCCGGTTTCCGCGCCACGCGCGACCTGCTCCAGGGGACGCCGGTACCCACGGCGATCTTCGCCGCGAACGACTCGATGGCGATCGGCGCGCTGAGCGCGCTGCGCGAGGCCGGCCGCCGAGTGCCGGACGACGTCGCGGTCGCCGGCTTCGACGACATCCCGCTGGCTCGTTTCCTCGATCCGCCGCTCTCCTCCGTCCATGTGGACATCAGCGCGCTGGGCGAGCGCGCGACCCTCCGGCTGCTCGAGGCCGTGCGCGACAAGGCAGCCCACGTGCGCCGGACGGAGACGTTTCCTACCACGCTGGTCCTCAGGCGGTCGTGCGGGGCCGCCGCACCGTCCTCGCGGCCCACCGCACCGCGCGCCGGATCAGTGCCGATCGATACCTCCCTCCCTGTGAGGCCTATATGACGATGAGGGTTGTCCTGGGCGGCTGTGTGTTCCTTCTGGCCGCGACCTTTTCAGCCGGCGGACTCGCCGCACAGACCAGTACCGGCAGCATCCGCGGGACGGTAGCCGACAGCGCGGGCACGCCGCTGGCGGGCGCGGAGGTCGTCGCCCGCAACGTATCGACCGGCGTCCAGCGCACCGCCGCGAGTAACCAGCGCGGCTTCTACTCCTTGGGAGGGCTCACCCCGGCGACCTACGAGCTGACGGTCCGGCGCATCGGCCATGCGCCCGTCGGCCGTTCGGTGCAGCTCCAGGTCGGCCAGGTACTGACGCTCGACTTCCGCCTGGCGACCACCACCGTGGAGCTGGAGGAGCTGGTGGTGCAGACCACACCGTCGGCCGAGACCCAGACGTCCGAGGTGGCGACCAACGTCAGTCAGCAGCAGATCCAGAGCCTGCCCTCCGGCAGCCGGAACTTTCTCGATCTGGCGGCGCTCGCGCCCAGTGTCCGAGTCAATGCCGACCGAATCAACGGCACGGGCAAGACGTTCGCCGCCGGGGCATCACCGGCCGAAAACATCAACGTCTTCGTGGACGGGAAAAGCCTCAAGAACGACATCATCAACGGCGGCGTCATCGGCCAGGACGCCAGCCGCGGCAATCCGTTCCCGCGCAACGCGGTGCAGGAGTTCCGGATCATCACCAACAATTTCAAGGCGGAATACCAGAAGTCCTCCAGCGCCGTCATCACGGCGGTCACGAAGTCAGGGGGGAACGACTGGTCGGGGAGCATGTTCGGGAGCTGGCAGAACAAGGGTCTCGTGGCGCTCGACACCTTCCAGCGCCGGGACAAGGCCGCCGATCCCACCGGCTTCACCGAGCCCGACTACAGCCGAGTCCTCCTGGGTGGCAATGTCGGCGGTCCGCTGATCAAGGACCGGCTGTTCCTGTTCGCGGCCTACGAGGGCAACTTCCAGAATCGCCAGGGGGTCACCCGGTTTGGGGGCGATCCGGCCATCTGGCCCGACGAGATCGCGGCCCTCGAAGGTGAGCGGGCAACGGCCCCGTTCCGGCAGCATCTGGGCTTCGCCAAAGTGACCTACAGTCTGAGTCAACAACAGCAACTCGAATTCGCCGGGAATCTCCGGATCGAGCGTGACCGGCGCAGTTTCGGGGGACTGTTCTCCACACCGGATCGGTCCGTCTCCGTGGCCGAGAACTTCAGGCAGAACATCGCGGATGGTTCCGTCAAACACAGCTATTTCGGGAGCAACTGGACCAACGAGGCGCTGGCGTACTATCAGTGGTACCAGTGGAACCCCATCCCGCTCAATCCGGACGACGTGGGGATCGAGTACCTGGGCATCGGGCGCATCGGTGGGCGAGACAGCGAGCAGAATCTGATCCAGAAGCGGCTCTCTTTCCGCGATGACTGGACCTACGCCGGATTTCAGTGGGCCGGCTCCCACGTCATCAAGCTCGGCGCCAACGCCGATTTCCTTCGCTACAACCTGACCAAGGACATCTTCGGAAACCCGGTCTTCCGGTTCAGCGACGCCAATGGGTTCGCCTTCCCGGTCGAGGCGGAGTACGGCGCGGGCAACCCGCTCGTCAGCGGTACCAACAACCAGTTCGGGATCTACGCGCAGGACGACTGGAGCCCGACCTCACGGCTCACGATCAACGCCGGCATCCGGTGGGACTACGAGACCGGCATGACAGACAAGAATTTCGTCACTCCCGCGGCGGTTCGCGATTCGATACTGCTGCTCCGCGATTCGTTCTTCATCGACGTCGATCCCGCTCGCTACCTCTCGGACGGTGACGATCGCGAGGCGTTCACCGGCGCCTTCCAGCCACGGCTGGGCTTCTCCTACGCGCTGGACGAAGACCGGAGGACTACGATCTTCGCCGCCGGCGGCATCTTCTACGACCGGCTCAGCTTCAACACCTTCGTCGACGAGACCTACCGCCGGCAGCACCCGCAGTATCTGTTCCGATTCTCGGCGGACGGCAGCGAGCCCGGCACTATCGCGTGGGATCCCGCGCTGATGAGCGAGCGCGGCCTGGACAGCATTCTGGCCCAAGGCACGGCGGGTACCCAGGAAGTCTTCCTGGTACCGAATGACCTGAAGCCACCCAAGACCTACCAGTGGAACGTCGGCGTGCGACAGCTTGTCGGGACGGTGCTCGCCTCGGTGGCGTACACCGGCGCCCGGGGCCGGAACGGCTACAGCTATGAGTGGGCCCAGCTCACCCTGAATCCGGCAACCAACGACTGCTGTATATCGATCTCCACGCCGGCCTACCGAAACATCCTGGTCGGCAACAACGAGGTGCGGAACTGGTACGACGCACTGGAGTTCCGGGTGGACCGCAGCTACCGGACCGGAGAGAACGACGTCGGGTGGGGCGCCGGCATTGCCTACACGCTCTCGTGGGCCGATCAGGAGGGCATCGATCTCTTCAGCTTCCCCCAGGTGCGAGTCGGCTTCAACACCAAGCACCCGATCAACGACGACCAGCGCCATCGGATCGTGGCCAACTGGGTGGTGGACCTCCCGTTCGCGTTCGGAGTCCAGTTCAGCGGTCTGGCCACCTTCGCGTCGGGCAAGCCGTTCAATCGGATCCAATTCATCCCGCTTCCAGCGGGCGGCAATCAGCGGGTCCTGCTGGGCCGCGACCGGGGCCCCTGGTTCCAGACGGTGGATCTGCGCCTGAGGAAGGATCTTCCAGGCTTCGGCGGCACCCGGCTCGGGGTGACGGCCGATCTGTTCAACATCTTCAACCGCGACAACCTGGGGAATTTCGACGACGTCGCCATCAGTCCGGGCGGCGTGCCGAACCCCAGTTTCGGCGCCGCCCGCGAGGTCGTCTCCGACCCCCGCCGCTTTCAGCTCGGCGTGCAGTACGACTTCTAACCCTCCAGCGCCGGCGGCCGGACTTCGGTCCGGCCGCCGCGCTTTTTTCCCGGAGACGATGGTGAACTACCGAGCGATCGCCCTCGCCGTCCTGGCTCTTGCGTGTCAGAGCGAGGCGCCTCCCCCGGCGCCCCCCGTTGCCGAGTACAGGCCGTCGGCGCGGGAGACCGCGTTCCTCGATACCCTTCAGCGTCGGACCTTCGACTTCTTCTGGGAACGGACCAATCCGCGGAACGGGCTGACCCCTGACCGGTGGCCCACCGAGTCGTTTTCCAGCATCGCCGCGGTCGGCTTCGCCCTCACCGCCTATCCGATCGGCGTCGAGCGAGGATACGTGAGCCGGTCGGAGGCGCGAGACCGGGTGCTCACGACCCTGCGCTTCTTGTGGGAGGCCCCGCAGGGGCCGGCGGACTCGGCCGTCACAGGATACAAAGGCTTCTTCTATCATTTCCTCGACATGGAGACCGGCCGCCGGTTCGAGGACGTCGAGCTCTCCACCATCGACACCACGCTCCTGCTCGGTGGCGTGCTGTTCTGCCAGGTCTATTTCGATGGTGAGGATCCCGGGGAGGTCGCCATCCGAGCCTACGCGGATTCGCTCTACCGCCGAGTGGACTGGCGCTGGGCCCAGGTGCGGGCGCCCCGAGTCAGCATGGGGTGGAAGCCCGACGAGGCATTCCTCTCGTACGACTGGCGAGGCTTCAACGAGGCGATGCTGCTCTACATCCTGGCGCTGGCGTCGCCCACGTCGCCGGTGGATTCGACCGCCTGGAAGGAGTGGACTTCCACCTACACGTGGGGGAAGTTCTACGGGCAGGAGCACGTCAATTTCGCCCCGCTCTTCGGCCACCAGTACTCCCATCTGTTCGTGGACTTCCGCGGTATCCGCGATGATTACATGCGGCGCCGCGCCATCGACTACTTCGAGAACTCCCGCCGGGCGACCTACTCCCAGCGGGCGTACGCCATGGCCAACCCGGGGGGGTGGATCGGTTATGGCGACAGTGCCTGGGGACTGACGGCGTCGGATGGCCCGGCCGACACCACCCTCGAGATCCTGGGCAGGAAGCGCCGGTTCATGACCTATTCCGCCCGTGGCGCCGCGCTGGATGAGATCAGGGACGACGGCACGCTGGTGCCCACGGCCGCGGGCGGCTCGCTGCCGTTCGCGCCCGAGATCGCATTGCCGGCGCTGATCGCCATGCGGGAGAAGCACGGGGACCCGCTCTTCGGGCGATACGGCTTCCTGGATGCATTCAACCAGACCTGGCCGGTGGACGCGGTCCCGGCGAAGGGACAGGTGGTCGCGGGGCTGGGGTGGTACGATACCGATTATCTGGGGATCGATCAGGGACCGATTCTCATCATGGCGGAGAACTACCGGACCGATCTGGTCTGGAGGTACATGCGCAAGCATCCGGTCATCATCCGGGGACTGCGGCTGGCGGGATTCAAAGGTGGGTGGCTCGAGCAGGCGCCCGCGCCGTGATGAAGCCAGAGATTGTCATCCTGAGCGCAGCGAAGGAGCCGCAGCAGCGGGCTGGCCCCTTCGCTGCGCTCAGGGTGACACTTCTTGGGCGCCTACCTGCACTAATTCTCCTTGCCTCGTGCACCGGTCCGAGGCATGACGCAGAGGAAACCACCCTCCGCTTCTGGGCCTTCGGCCGGGAAGGCGAGGAAGTCCAGCAGCTCATCCCTGAGTTCGAGCGCCGCAATCCCGGCATCCGGGTGCGTGTGCAGCAGATCCCGTGGATCGCCGCGCACGAGAAGCTGCTCACCGCCTACGTGGGCGACGCGACGCCTGATCTGGCGCAGATCGGCAACACCTGGATCCCCGAGTTCGCCGCGCTCGGGGCGTTGGAGCCTCTGGACGGCTGGGTGGGCCGATCCGAAGTGGTCGACTCCGCCGCGTACTTCGGGGGCATCTGGAGCACCAACACCATCGGCGACACACTGTTCGGCGTGCCGTGGTACGTCGATACGCGGGTCATCTTCTACCGGAAGGACCTGCTCGCCCGGGCGGGCTACCCGGAGATGCCCACCACGTGGGCCGGATGGCGGCGGGCGATGCAGGACCTGAAACGGGAGATGGGGCCGAACCAGTACCCGATCTTCCTTCCCACGAACGAGTGGGCCCAGCCCTACGTGCTCGGCATGCAGGCGGGCTCCACCCTGCTCGACAGTGCCGGCCGCTATGGGGCCTTCTCGGACTCGGCGTTTCGCCGGGCCTTCGAGTTTTACGTCGATCTCTTCGAGAGCGGACTGGCGCCGGCCGTCGGCAACGTGGAGATCGCGAACGTCTACCAGGAGTTCGCACGCGGGCGCTTCGCCATGTGGATCACGGGGCCCTGGAACCTGGGCGAGTTCCGCACCCGCATCCCCGCCGACCTCCAGGACGACTGGGGCACCGCGCCACTTCCGGCACCCTCCGGCGACTCGGCCGGGGTCTCGATCGCGGGAGGCGCAAGTCTCGCCCTGTTCCGCGCGTCGCCCCATAAGGCGGCCGCGTGGCGTCTGGTGGAGTTCCTGTCATCCACCGAGCGCCAGGAAAAGTTCTACCGCCTGACCGGCGACCTGCCGGCTCGCACCGCCGCATGGGACTCGACCGGGCTGGCGGACGATCCCAAGGCTCGTGCCTTCTGGGTGCAGCTCCACCGCGTGCGGCCGATTCCCAAGGTGCCCGAGGTCGAGCTGATCGCGACCCGGGTGTTCGAGTCGGCGGAGCAGGTCATCCGCGGCAGCCGCTCCGCCGACGTCGCGCTGGAGGAGCTGGACCGCGACGTGGACCGGATCCTGGAGAAGCGCCGCTGGATGCTGGACCGGGAGGCAGCGCCGTGAGACCGGGCGCGCCCTCCAGCGCGGAGCAGCGCACGGCGGGCTGGCTCTTCCTCGCGCCCGCCTTGCTGCTGATCGGGTGCTTCTTCTTCCTTCCCGTCGGTGCCTCACTCCTCCTCAGCTTCACCGATTTCGACATCTACGCCATCGCCGACCCGGCCAACGTGCGTCTGGTGGGCTTCCGGAACTATGCCGAGCTGCTGGCCAGTCCGCTGTTCCGAACGGCGCTGAAGAACACCTTCTACTTCGTGGCCCTGGGCGGCCCGCTCACGGTGGCCGTCTCGCTCGGAGCGGCCCTGCTGGTGAACGCCAGGCTGACGCGCTTCAAGAGCCTCTTCCGTACCCTCTACTTCGCGCCTTTCGTCACCACGCTGGTGGCCGTGGCCATCGTCTGGCGCTACCTCTATCACCCCGAGTACGGCCTGCTGAACTACGCCCTCGGCTTCGTCGGCCTCGGGCCGGTGGACTGGCTCGGCGACCCACGATGGGCGATGCCGGCGATCGTCCTGCTCGCCGTCTGGAAGAACTTCGGCTACCACATGCTGATCTTCATCGCCGGACTTCAGGCGATCCCGGAGGAGCTGTACGAGGCGGCCTATCTCGACGGGGCAGGGCCGTGGCGGCAATTCCGCCACGTCACCCTGCCGATGCTCGGGCCCACCATGGCCTTCGTCGGGCTGGTGACCATGATCGGGTTCTTCCAGCTCTTCGCCGAGCCCTACGTGATGACCCAGGGCGGCCCCCTCCGGAGCACCACCAGCCTGGTGCTGCTGATGTACGAGGAGGGTTTCCGCTGGTGGCGGATGGGATACGCCGCGGCGGTGGCGTTCGTCCTCTTCCTGCTCATCCTGGCCGTGATGCTGGCTCATCGGATGGTCCGCGGAGGGGAGACAGCGTGACGGCGCGGTCGCGCGCGGTCCTGCTGCATGCGGCGCTGGGAGCCGGCGCGCTGCTCGCGCTGGGTCCGATGCTGTGGATGCTGGCCGCGTCGTTCATGCCCGCCGGTGAGGCCAACGCCTACCCGCCGAGGATCCTGCCGAGCCGTCCGACGCTGGAGCACTACCGGACCCTGTTCACCCGCCTGGACCTGGGCCGCAATCTGCTCAACAGCTCGATCATCGCGCTGGCGGTGACCATCCTGTCGCTGCTGATCAATTCGATGGCCGGCTACGCGCTCGCCAAGCTCCGCTTCCGCCATCGCGAGCAGGTGTTCCGCACACTCTCGGCTGGGCTCCTGCTGCCGGTGCAGATCTCGATGCTGCCGCTCTTCCTGTTGTTCAAGGAGCTGGGGCTGATCAACAGCTACTGGGGCGTCATCATTCCTTCGATGGCCAGCATCTTCGGGATCTTCCTGATCCGGCAGTACACGCTCGCCATGCCCGATGACCTGCTGGACGCGGCCCGGATCGACGGCGCGAGCGAGCTCAGGATCTACTGGTCGGTCACTCTGCCGGTGATCCGGCCGATCCTCGCGACCATCGCGATCTGGACCTTTCTCAACACCTGGAACGACTTCATGTGGCCGCTGATCGTGTTGAGCGACGAGGCGAAGTACACCCTCCCGGTGGCACTCGCCAACTTGTCGGGCGAGCACGTGCAGGACACCGAGCTGATGATGGCTGGCGCGGTGATCACGGTGCTGCCGGTGATGGCGGTGTTCCTGGTCTTGCAGCGGTACTATATCCAGGGGGTGATGGCCGGGAGCGTGAAGGGATGACGATCGCCCAGGATCTCCCCGCCGCTCCGTATCACCTCCGCATAGAAGCAGGCACTGGTCTTGGGCGTGCGTCGCAGCGTCTCGTAGTCCACGTGAATCAGACCGAATCGCTTGGCGTAGCCCAGGCTCCACTCGAAGTTGTCGAGCAGTGACCAGGCGAAGTAGCCGCGAAGGTCCACACCCGCCCTGATGGCCGCGTGCGCCGCACGGAGATGCTCACGGTAATAATGCACCCGGAGCGGGTCGTCCACCCGGCCGTCCACCGGTCTCGGGGGGTCGTAGAACGCGGCGCCGTTTTCGGTGATGTAGAGCGGGATGTCGCCGTAGGTCGCCTTGACCCAGAGGAGCACGGCAGTGAGCGCCTCGGGGTACACCTCCCAGCCGGTCTCGGTGTAGAGGTGCTGCGGCTGGCGAACGGTGGCGGCCCGGACCGGGAGGGCCCGCTCGTCGTGGCGAGTGACGCTCCGGGTGTAGTAGTTGATGCCGAGGAAGTCGAACGGCTCCTGGATGAGATCGAAGTCGGCGGCGGGATGCTCGGGCCACGCCGCGCCGAAGATCTCCGACAGCTCGGCCGGATAGCGCCCGAGGAACACCGGGTCGAGGTACTGCCGATTCATGTAGGCGTCGGCGCGGCGGAGCGCGGCCAGGTCGGCAGGCGACCGGCTGGCGGGATACTTGGGCTCCAGGTTCACCACCAGCCCGATCCGCTGCTTCGCCTCCGCCCGGTAGGCGCGCACCGCCGCGCCGTGGGCCCGCAGCAGGTTGTGACTCGCGATCGGAGTCTCGTAGAGGCTGCGGTGCCCCGGAGCGAGCGCGCCGTGGAGGTAGCCGCCGTCGGTGATGACCCAGGGCTCGTTCAGGGTAACCCAGAGCGGCACTCGGTCGCCGAGGGCGCGGAACATCACCCGGGCGTACTCGGCGAACCACTCGGCGACGTCGGGATTGAGCCAGCCGCCGCGATCGTCCAGGGCCGCGGGCAGGTCCCAGTGATAGAGCGTCACCATCGGCGTGACGCCGTGCTCCAGCAGGCGGTCCACCAGGCGCCCGTAGAATCCGAGGCCGGCGGGGTTCACCTTGCCCCGGCCCGCCGGAAGAACCCGGGCCCACGCCACGCTGAAGCGGTAGGCGGTCAGGCCGAGGTCCGCCATCAGCTTCACGTCGGACTCGAACCGACGGTAGTGGTCGCAGGCGACGTCGCCGGTCTCGCCGCTGACGGTGAGACCGGGCGAATGGACGAATCGATCCCAGATGCTGGGTCCGGCGCCGTCGGCCAGGGGAGAGCCTTCGATCTGGTAGGCGGACGTCGCGGCCCCCCACAGGAACCCTTCGGGGAAACGAATCGGGTCACTCATCGGAGCGGCGGAACCCCATGGCGAGTGTGACGCTGGCCGGCATCCGCAAAATATACGAAGCCGGAGCGGCGACGCAGCCGGCGGTCCACGACCTCGATCTGGAGATCGCTGACGGCGAATTCATGGTATTGGTGGGGCCGTCGGGCTGCGGGAAGAGCACCACGCTCCGGATGATCGCGGGGCTGGAATCGATTTCCGCCGGCCGGCTCCTGATCGGCGGTCGAGAGGTCAACCACGTGCCCGCGAAGGACCGGGACATCGCCATGGTGTTCCAGAACTACGCCCTCTATCCGCACATGACGGCGTATCAGAACATGGCGTTCGCGCTCACCCTTC
>Ga0299913_10001365_pt1 | contig 17890 bp, 17 predicted proteins | sample RVTome_9_FD_201360 | JGI IMG/M metagenome (GOLD analysis project Ga0299913, IMG submission 201360) | Soil microbial communities from uranium-contaminated site in the Upper Colorado River Basin, Wyoming, United States - RVT155D38 (version 2) ... | reverse complement strand
CATCGGCGTCATGCGGACGCGCGACGTCTTCACCAACTTCGAGATGGTGATCGAGTGGCGCCACCTGAAGGCCGGCGGCAACTCCGGTCTCTTCACCTGGGTACCTCCGGACGCGCTCGACGCGCTGCCGCCCGGACGCCTGCCGGACGCGGGCATCGAGGTGCAGATGCTCGACCACGCGTACACGCAGCAGTACGAGGAGCAGTCCGGGAAGAAGGCGGACTGGTTCTCCACGGACGGCGACGTCTTCCCCGTCGGGCGATCGAAGCTCCAGCCGTTCGAGCCGCGTTCGCCCGACGGCAGCCGCAGTTTTCCCCGCGAGGAGCGGAGCCGCGGCGCCGGCCAGTGGAATCACTACTACGTCCGCGGCGTCAACGGTGAGCTCCGGCTGTGGGTGAACGGCGCGGAAGTCTCCGGCGGCCGCGACGCCGACCCGCGCACCGGCTACCTGTGCCTCGAGGCCGAGGGCGCGCCGATCGAGTTCCGCAACATCCGTATCCGCCAGCTGCCATAGGCCAGCCGTGGCTCCGAAAGTGCCCGCCGCGTACGCCGTCGTCCTCGCTGGGGTGGCCGTTTGCCCGGCCGCCGCAGATCCCGCGAGGGAGGCACTCCTCGACCGGGCCACCGGATACGTGCAGCGCTTCGTCAACAACTTCTCCGGCGTGGTCGCCGAGGAGCAGTACGAGCAGAAGAGATCCGCGCCTCCCGCCAGGCGGACGCTGCGATCGGACTTCCTCCTCGCACGCTATGCCGGCTCGAGCTACTGGCACGTGTTCCGCGACGTGTTCGAGGTGGATGGCGAGCCGGTGCGCAACCGGCGCGAGGAGCGGCTGGTGAAGCTGTTCGTGCACCCGGCGCCAGACGCGCTGCGCCGCGCGCAGGAGATCGCGAGCGCGAGCGCCCGCTACAACATCGCGGACATCGGGACCGTGAACAATCCGTTCCTGGCGATGGCCATCCTGCAACCCGGGTACCGCGAGGGATTCCGGTTCAGAGTGCGCGGCGTCGAGAGAAGCCTGGGATCCGACGTCAGAAAGGTGGAGTTCGAGGAGGTCCGCCGGCCCACGATTCTGCGGCAGGGTCCCAACCTCGACCTGCCGGGCCGCGGCGACCTCTGGCTCGAGGAAGCCACCGGCCGCGTCGTGAAGACGGAGCTGCGGCTCGGGCAGCGCTTCCCCGTCGTCATCGTGACGGAGTTCGGCTTCGACGAGGCGCTCGGAATTGACGCGCCTCTGGAGATGCGGGATCGCTACCCCATCCCGGGACAGGGTGCGCCGGGCTACTCGGCGGGCGGACGCGTCCGTCCGCTGGAGGATGCGGAGGTCACCGGCATCGCGACCTACAGCCGCTTCCGACGGTTCCAGGTGACGACCGATACGGATCTGGGTGATCCCTGAAACGGCCCGCTTCGAACCTCGCCAGGTGTGGAGCTCACCGCTCCCATCCATCCCAGGCGAGCCGGTATCGCGCGAGCAGCTCGCGGCGCGAGCCCGGATACACGCCCGCCTGGCGCGCCGCTTCGTCGGCGTTCGTGATGCCGGAGCGCAGCGCGTCGGCGGCAGAACTGAACGAGCGGAAGTCCGCGACACAGGCCGGCGCGACCGCATCGGTCGGGAAGTGACGCTCCCAGATGGCGAACCACGGCCGATCGCCGCTGCTGCGGGCGGGACGCGTCAGGCACACCTTCGAGAACTGCTCCCAGTAGTCGTCGAGGGAATCGGCGCGGCGGGCCGCCTGCGCCACGGCACGCTCGAACTCGGTCGCCCCGCCGGCGCGCGCCGCTTCGACGCCGTCGTCCTGTGACGGCAGCGTGTCGGCCGGCGCCGCCTGCGGCTGCCGTCCTGGCGCCAGCGCCGCGGAGCCGGTCTCGATCAGGGCACGCGCGTGATCGGCCGCCACGGCAAAGCCCAGCGACTCGGCGCCGCCCGCCACCTTCATCGTCGCGATCCCGATGACGCGACCGGCGGAGTCCACGAGCGGTCCGCCGCTGTTGCCGGGATTGATGGCCGCGTCGGTCTGCACGAGCACGACGGCGCCGAGGCGCCGGACGGCGCTGACGATGCCTCGCGTCACCGTGTTGCGAAGCCCGAGCGGGGAACCGATCGCGAGCACCTCCTGCCCGACGCGAACGCGCGCCAGATCTCCCAGCGCGAGCGGCTGCAGTCCGGCCCGCTCCCTGGAGAGCCGCAGCACCGCGAGATCGTGGTCCGGCGCCGTCGCGGTGACGCGGGCGGACACGGTCTCCCCCGACCCGTAGTGCAGCGTGACGTAGGCATTGCCCTCGACGACATGCGCATTGGTGACCGCGGTGTCGGAAGCGATGAGGAATCCCGTACCGCGTCCGCCTGGCGTTTCGACCTGGACGACGGCGGGGAGGACGGCCGCCGCCGCGGACTCGAGGCTGGGCGGCCTCGTGAAGGCGGCGCGCGCCGGAGCAGGCGCGGCGGCCGGAGCCTCGGACGCCGCTTCCGCGGGCGCCGGGCGCGTCAGGTACGGGACGTTCGTGGGCCAGTCCGGCGCGTCGGCCGCCTGGTGCGGCTCGGGAGGGGAAACGACGGCGACGGACGCCGGAACGGCTGTGCGGTCCTGCGTCTTCAGCTCGACGGGCTCGCTCCTGGGCCACACCAGGAAGGCCGTCACCCCGAGAGCCGCCACGACGGCGGCGATCCAGAGCGGCGCCGGACTTCGTGCGGGTGCGGCACCGGGCCCCGGCGGAAGGTCCGGTTCCACGCCGATCGCGAAGCCGCAGCGGCAGGCTTCGATGCGTCGGGGGACGCGGCGGCCGCAATGCGGGCAGATGCGTGCAGCCGTGGGCTGATCGGTCGGCATGAGTCGTTGCCGGGGTTATCGGCAACGCCCGGGCCGGGGTTCAAGGTTCGGCGGACGAACGCGGGAACGCTCTAGGCAAACCTGATGATCGGCTTCACGTCGTCGGCACGCCGCTCGAGCGCGTCGGACCAGCGATCGGGCGGCACTTCGCGCGTGATGAGACCCGACAGCCAGGCGGGCTCCGCTTCCGCGAGCGCCCGCGCCGCGGCGTCGTAGTGGCGGCGATTGGCGTTCACGGTGCCGAAGATGACGGTATTCTCGAGCACCAGCGCCCGATTGAGCGCCAGGAGATCCACGGGAAGGGCGCGAGCGCCCGACGACACGCCCGTGAGGCAGACGATGCCCGAGGGCGCCGGCGCCTGCATGGCGTCGGCGATGACCTGGCCGGCGCCGGTGCACTCGATCACGATGTCGGCCGCTTCGGCCGCTTCGCGCACGCGGGCCGTGTGGTACGTCGCGCCGAGATCGCGCACCAGGTCCGGCTTCGGACCGGTGGTGACGCGATCGAGCACGTGCACGTCGTAGCCGCGCTCGACGGCCAGCAGCGCGGCGAGCAGGCCGATGGGACCGGCGCCCGTGACGAGCACGCGCTGCGGGCGCCAGATCGTCCGCGCGGCGAGGCGATCGATGTGCTCCCAGGCCTTGGCGACGATGCTCGTGGGCTCGAGCAGGACGGCGGCCAGGCCGAGTGCCTCGTCCACGGGCACCAGAAAGCGGGCCGGCATGCGGAAGTACTCCGCGGCGAACCCGTGCAGCCCCTTGATGCCGTGCTCCGTGTAGCGGCCGTTGCGGCACATGTCCCACTCGCCGGACGCGCAGTTCGGGCAGGGAACCGGATCGGGCCTGCGGACGATGCCGACGACGCGCTGCCCCGGAGCGAGCCCGGATCCGGCAGGGGCGTCGACCACCTCGCCAAGCGACTCGTGGCCGAGGACGAGCCGCGACTCGCCGGGCGGCGCGGCGCCGAACTCGCCGCGTACGAGGTCGAGATCGGTCCCGCAGACGCCCGTCGCCAGGGTGCGGACGAGCACGTCGCCCGACGCGGGCGGCGGCTCCGGGATCTGCTCGAGCCGCGCGGAACCGGGGACGCCGGGCTCGATGGTGATGGCGCGCATGCTACAAGGAACGGGACACGTTGGGAGTGACGAGCCGGGGATGGGGAGTTGACATGCGTCGGGAGCGATTATGCCTCTAACGCTGGAGTTCCTGGGCTGCGGCGATGCGTTCGGCTCCGGCGGGCGGTTCCATTCGTGCACGCTGCTCCGGACGCCGGCCGGGATGACGCTGGTCGACTGCGGCGCGTCGGCACCTGTCGCCCTGCAGAAGCGAGGCCTGAATCCGGGCGATGCCGGCGCCGTTCTCCTGACGCACCTGCATGGGGACCACTTCGGCGGCGTGCCGTTCCTGCTGCTCGATGCCGCGTTCAACCGGCCGCGCACGCGGGAGCTGGTGATTGCGGGACCGCCGGGCGCCGAGGAGGCGATCATGCGCACCTACGAGGCCCTGTTCCCGGGGACGGCGTCCCGCGTCCGCGAGACGGTGCCGGTGCGCTACGTCGAGCTCGAGCCGCTGGCGGCCGTGGCGGTCGACGACCTGGAGGTCACGGCCTATCCGGTCAGCCATTCGAGCCACGTGGTCTCGAACGCGCTGCGCATTGCGGCCGGGGAGCGGGTCGTCGCGTTCTCGAGCGATACCGGGTGGCATGCGCACCTCATCGAGGCGTCCCGCGGCGCCGATGTGTTCGTCTGCGAGTGCAGCGCGTACCGTGAGGCGCCGCCCGGCCACCTGTCGCTCGGCCAGCTGCGTGCGCATGCGTCGGACCTCACGGCCCGGCGCGTGGTCCTCAACCATCTCGGTCCGGAGATGGTCCTTCACCGCACCGAGGCGCCGTGGGACTGCGCGGAGGACGGGATGGTGATCGAGGTGTAGCTGGGGTCAGACCGGGGTCAGACCGGGGTCTGACCCCGTCGGGAAGCCATCATGGGGTCTGACCCGGTCTGACCCCAGTCTGACCCCGGTCTGACCCCGTCAGGGACCAGCTCCCGCAGCACCCGGAGGAACTCCGCGCGCGGGACCTCCCTCGCGCCGAGCGAGGCGAGGTGGTCGGTGCGCATCTGGCAGTCGATGAGGCCGAAGCCCCAGCGCTCCAGCAGGCGGACGAGGGACACGAGGGCGATCTTCGACGCGTCGGTCCGCCGCGTGAACATCGACTCGCCGAAGAACGCGCGTCCGATCGCCACGCCGTAGAGGCCGCCGGCGAGTTCGCCGTCCATCCAGATCTCGACGGAGTGCGCGTATCCCGCGGCGCGCAGGCGCGCATAGGCGCGGATCATGCGCTCGCTGATCCACGTGCCCACATCGGTGGCGCGCGGGGCCGCACACTCGTGGATCACGCGCTCGAACGCCGTGTCCAGCGTGACGTCGAATCCTCCTTTCCGCATGCGCCGCGCAAGCGATCGGGAGACGTGCAGCTCGCGCGGGAGGAGCACCATTCGCGGGTCCGGGCTCCACCACATGACGGGCTCGTCCTCGTTGAACCACGGGAAGATGCCGCGCGCGTAGGCGTCGAGCAGCGTCGAAACGGCGAGCGTGCCGCCCGCAGCGAGCAGGCCGTTGGGGTGCCTGAGCGCGGTGTGCGCCGGCGGGAACGGATCCTCCGGCCCCAGCCAGGGGACGATGAGCCGCCGGCGGGCCTTCATAGGCCGCATTCTCCCTTCGTTACCAGCGGAGCGCCACCAGCTCCTCGAGCGAGCGCTCGGCCAGCGACTCCAGCCTCAGGCACGGCACCGGCGACTCGAGACCCCCGGTGAGGCGGTTGGGCACGGCCACCGCGCGCATGCCGGCCGCGTGCGCCGCGAGGAGGCCGTTCGGCGAATCCTCGAACACGAGGCAGGACGCCGGCGGCACGCCGAGCCGTTCCGCCGCGAGCAGGAACAGATCGGGCGCCGGCTTGACGCGTCCGACGTGGTCGCGCGTGCAGACCGCGGCGACCCAGCGACGGAGATCGTGCCGGTCGATCCACGGATCGACCCACGCGGAAGGACTGCTCGACGCGACGGCGGCGCCGAGACCAAGCCGGCTGGCCTCCTCCAAGCGATCGCGGACGCCCGGCAGCAGCGGCTCCTCGCCGCAGCGGGACCAGTGCTGCTCCCGGACGAGCGCCGCCAGCGTGTCTCGATCGATCGTCCGCGCGAGACGCGTCGAGAGATCGGCGTAGGGATCGAACCCCCCCTGCGTGCCCAGGGCGTGCTGCCACTGGTCGAGGGTGAGCACGTGCCCGTGCTCTTCGTAGATGGCGCTCCAGATGTCGAAGAGCGGCGTCTCGCTGTCGATGATGAGGCCGTCGAAGTCGAAGATGACGGCGCGAACCGGCGGCAGGGTCACGTTGTTCAGTTTATGGTCGGCAGTCTGCGGTCGGAGTACGTCGGTCCGCAATCGGCTGCCGACCCCGCGGCCGACCGCCGGCCCGAAGGGCCGGAAGGTCTACAACACACATGATATCAGTAGGTTGAGGCGGCGATCTCGACCGTATCGATCGGGTTGACGCCCGGCTCAGGGACGCCTAGACTTAATAAGACTGAAACGGTCGGATAAGACCGGCGAGGTCGGATATCGTGCTGAGACTGTCGAAGAAGGCGGACTACGCGCTCATCGCGTTGAGCTACATGGCGGCGCCCGGCCAGCGGCGCACGGTGACCGCCAGAGAGGTGGCGGAGCACCACGCCATCCCCGTCGAGTTGCTCGCGAAGGTGCTGCAGCGGCTCGTCCGGAGCGGCGTGCTGACCTCGATCCAGGGGATCAGGGGCGGGTATCAGCTCGCGCGCACGCCGGGCGCGATCTCGGTGGCGGAAGTGGTGGAAGCCATCGACGGTCCGCTGATGCTGACGGCATGCGACGACCGGGCGGACAACTGCGAGCAGTACGACAAGTGCAGCATCCGCGATCCGCTGCATCGGATCCGCGAGCGGATTGTCACGGCGCTGCACGAGTGCTCCGTGGCCGAGCTCGCGGAGTCCCAGGAGCCGGCGCCGGGGACGATGCGCGCGATTCCGCTCACGGTGGCGCCGGTGCCTCACCGCGGGCATGCGTAATCGGGGACGGCAGGCATGATCGAGATTACGGAGATCGCGTCGAAGCAGATTCTCAGGATGCTGGCGAAGCACGCCATGCCCGGAGGCGGACTGCGCATCGGGCTCAAGGCCGGCGGCTGCTCGGGCTACGAGTACACCTTTGCCTGGGAGCCGACGCCGCGGCCCGACGACCACGTCTTCGTGGGGGACGGCGAGGCGCGCGTCTTCGTCGACCCGCGCAGCTTCCGCCTGCTGGACGGCGTCGTCGTCGACTTCGACGCCAACCCGGTCGGGCGGGGCTTCATGTTCCAGAATCCGAACGCGAAGAGCACCTGCGGCTGCGGCACGTCGTTCAGCACCTAGTGTGAGCAGGGCGTCAGCCCTGCGTAGTGTAGGGCAGGGCGTCAGCCCTGCGTAGTGTGGGGCAGGGCGTCAGCCCTGCGTAGTGTGGGGCAGGGCTTCAGCCCTGCAGAGGGACACATCAGAATGTCCACCAGCACCGAGACCATCGAACAGCTCGCGACACGCGAGTACAAGTACGGCTTCATCACCGACATCGAGTCCGACACGCTGCCGCCGGGGCTGAACGAGGACGTGGTCCGCGCCATCTCGGCGCGGAAGCACGAGCCGGCGTGGCTGCTCGAGTGGCGGCTCAAGGCGTACCGCGCGTGGCTCACGATGCGCGAGCCGACATGGCACAACGTGCAGTACGAGCCGATCGACTACCAGGCGATCAGCTACTACTCGGCGCCGCGGAAGAAGCCGGTGCTCAACAGCCTCGACGAGGTCGATCCGCAGCTGCGCGACACGTTCAGCAAGCTCGGCATCCCGCTCGAGGAGCAGAAGCTCCTGGCCGGCGTCGCGGTGGACGCCGTCTTCGACAGCGTCTCGGTCGCGACGACGTTCCGCGAGAAGCTGGCGGAGCTCGGCATCATCTTCTGCTCGTTCTCCGAGGCGGTGCAGGAGCATCCGGAGCTCGTCCGGAAGTACCTCGGCTCGGTCGTCCCGTACACCGACAACTTCTTCGCGACCCTCAACTCGGCGGTGTTCAGCGACGGGTCCTTCGCGTACATCCCGAAGGGCGTGCGCTGTCCGATGGAGCTGTCGACGTACTTCCGCATCAACGCCGCCAGCACCGGCCAGTTCGAGCGCACGCTGATCGTCGCCGAGGAGGGCTCGTACGTCAGCTATCTCGAGGGCTGCACCGCCCCGATGCGCGACGAGAACCAGCTGCACGCCGCGGTCGTCGAGCTGGTCGCCCTCGACGACGCCACGGTCAAGTACTCCACGGTGCAGAACTGGTATCCCGGCGACCAGGAGGGGCGCGGCGGGATCTACAACTTCGTGACGAAGCGCGGCTCCTGCCTGGGCCGACGCTCGAAGATCACGTGGACGCAGGTGGAGACCGGGTCCGCGATCACCTGGAAGTACCCGAGCTGCCTGCTCATCGGGGACGGATCGATCGGCGAGTTCTACTCGGTGGCGGTCACCAACAACCGCCAGCAGGCGGACACCGGCACGAAGATGATCCATCTCGGCCGGAACACCCGCAGCACGATCGTGTCGAAGGGCATCTCGGCCGGACGCGGGCAGAACACGTACCGGGGCGCCGTGCGCATCGGCCGCAACGCCGCGGGAGCGCGCAACTACTCGCAGTGCGACTCGCTGCTCATCGGCGACCAGTGCGGCGCGCACACGTTCCCGTATCTGGAGATCAAGAACACGTCGGCGCAGGTGGAGCACGAGGCCTCGACCTCGAAGATCGGCGAGGACCAGATCTTCTACTGCCGCCAGCGCGGGATCCCGACCGAGGACGCCGTCAACATGATCGTCAGCGGGTTCTGCAAGGACGTGTTCCGCGAGCTGCCGATGGAGTTCGCCGTCGAGGCGCAGAAGCTGCTGGGCGTCAGCCTCGAGGGCAGCGTAGGGTAGGACACCGACGCGGAATAGACCACGACGTCAGACAACGGTAGGGGCGACCGGCCGGTCGCCCCTACACCCGGAGGGCACGTTTCGCATGCTGGAAATCATCGATCTGAAGGCGCGGGCGCTGGGCGAGCCGAGAGACATCCTGAAGGGCGTCACCCTGACGGTCCGCCACGGCGAGGTCCACGCCATCATGGGCCCGAACGGATCGGGCAAGAGCACGCTCGCCCGCGTGCTGTCGGGACACCCGGCATACGAGGTCACCGGCGGCGAGATCCGCTACAACGGGCACGACCTGCTCGGGATGGAGCCGGAGGATCGCGCGCGCGAAGGCGTGTTCATGGCGTTCCAGTACCCGGTCGAGATCCCCGGGGTCAACAACGCCTACTTCCTGAAGGCGGCGCTGAACGCCACGCGCAAGCACCGCGGGGAGCCCGAGCTGGACGCGATGGACTTCATGCAGCTCGTCAACGAGCAGCTGAAGGTGCTGCACGTGGACCCGGAGCTGCTCCGGCGGCCCGTGAACGAGGGCTTCTCGGGTGGCGAGAAGAAGCGGAACGAGATTTTCCAGATGCTCGTGCTGCAGCCGTCGCTGGCGATTCTCGACGAGACCGACTCGGGGCTCGACATCGATGCGCTCCGGATGGTCGCCGAGGGGGTGAACGCGATGCGCTCGCCGGATCGCGCCATCATCGTCGTGACGCACTACCAGCGCCTGCTCAACTACATCGTGCCGGACCACGTCCACGTGCTCAACGACGGGCGCGTCGTGCGGTCGGGCGGCCGCGAGCTCGCGCTCGAGCTCGAGGACAAGGGCTACGGCTGGCTGGAGACCCCGGCCGCCGCGGCGGGCAGGGCCTAGGCGATGGCGCAGGTCGTGGATCAGCAGACGCTCGCCGCGCGCGGCGAGCGGTTCATCGCCGACTTCGAGGCCCGCACGCGCGAGGGGCAGCTCGGCGGACCGCCGTGGCTGCGCGAGGCGCGCGCCGCCGCGATGGCGTGGTTCGCCGACGCGGGGTTCCCCACCACGCGCCACGAGGAATGGCGTTTCACGCCGATCGGGCCCATCGCGTCGACGCCGTTCGTGCCGGCCGAGCCCCTGCACGTACAGCCCGGGGCGATTGCGCCCTACGCCCTCGGCGAGGCGTGCGCCGCGGAGCTCGTGTTCGTGAACGGCCGCTTCGCGCCCGCGCTGTCCCGGGTGGAGGCGCTGCCGCCGGGGCTCCAGGCCGGCCCGCTCGCCGACGTCCTCGTTCGCGATCCCGCGCGCCTCGAGCAGCGGCTCGCGCGCGTGGCGGATCCGCAGGGCTCGCCCTTCACGGCGCTCAACACCGCGTTCGTCGAGGACGGCGCGTACGTCGAGATCGCCAGGAACGCCGTCATCGAGCGTCCGGTGCATGTGCTGTTCTACTCGACGGTCTCCGGCGCGCCGCAGGTGTCGCACCCGCGGCTGCTGTTCGTCGCGGGCGAGCACAGCGAGGCGCGCATCGTCGAGACCTATGCCGGCGAAGCGCCCCAGGTGTACCTCACCAACGCCGTGTCGGAGTTCGTCATCGGCGATCGGGCCGTCATCGACCACTGCAAGGTGCAGCGCGAGAGCCTCGCGGGCTATCACGTGGCCGCCATGCAGGTGCGCACGGGCCGCGAGAGCGTCTTCGTCTCGCACGCGCTGACGCTCGGCGCGGCCATCGCCCGGAACGACATCGGCGCGGTGCTGGGCGGGCCGGGCGGCGACACGACGCTGAACGGCCTGTACATCGGCGACGGCGACCAGCTCGTCGACACGCACACGACCATCGACCATGCGCTGCCCCACAACGGCAGCCACGAGCTCTACAAGGGCATCCTCGGTGGACGCGCGCGCGCCGTGTTCAACGGCAAGATCATCGTCCGCCCCGACGCCCAGAAGACCGACGCGAAGCAGACGAACAAGGCGCTGCTGCTCTCGGAGGGCGCGCAGATCAACACGAAGCCGCAGCTGGAGATCTTCGCCGACGATGTGAAGTGCACGCACGGGGCGACCGTAGGCCAGCTGGACGAGGAGATGCTGTTCTACCTGCGTTCGCGCGGCCTCGACGCCCACGAGGCCCGGTCGCTGCTGATCCGCGGATTCGCCGGCGACATCACGAGCCGCATCCGGATCGAGGCGCTGCGCGAGCGCATCGAGACGGCGCTGCTGGCCCGGATTCCCCGCGACGCGGTCGGAACCTTGGACCGCTAGTCATGGCTGTCGAGCGCATGTCCCGAGTCGCTGAGACGAGCCCGGCCATCGGCCGCTTCGACGTGCACCGAGTGCGCGAGGACTTCCCCATCCTCCGCCAGGCGATGCACGGCCGGCCCCTCGTCTATCTGGACAATGCCAACACGACGCAGAAGCCGCGGGCGGTGCTCGACGCGATGCAGGCCTTCTACGAAGGCTACAACGCGAACATCCACCGGGCCACGTACCTGCTCAGCGAGCGGGCGACGGCCGCCTACGAGGGCACGCGCACGGCGGTCCAGCGGTTCGTCAACGCCGCCGATCGCCGCGAGATCGTCCTGACGAAGGGATCAACCGATGGCATCAACCTCGTGGCGCAGTCGTGGGGACGTTCGGTCCTGCGGCCCGGCGACGAGGTGCTCATCTCCTGGCTCGAGCACCACTCGAACATCGTCCCGTGGCAGCTCGCGTGCGAGCAGACCGGCGCGCGCCTGCGGGTCGTCCCGATCGACGATCGCGGCGAGATCGTCCTCGAGGAGTTCGATCGCCTCCTGGGCGAGCGGACGCGCCTCGTCGCCGTGGGCCACGTCTCGAACGCGCTGGGGACCATCAACCCGGTCGAGGACATCATCCGGCGCGCCCACGCCGCCGGCGCGCTCGTCCTGATCGACGGCGCCCAGGCCGCGGCGCACATGCCGATCGACGTCCGGGCGCTCGACGCCGACTTCTACGTCTTCTCGGGGCACAAGATGTTCGGACCGACCGGCACCGGCGTGCTCTACGGCAGGGCGGAGCTGCTCGAGCGCATGCCGCCGTATCAGGGCGGCGGCGACATGATCGAGTCGGTCTCGTTCGAGAAGACGACCTACAACGCGGTGCCCTACAAGTTCGAGGCGGGCACGCCGAACATCGCGGGCGTCGTGGGGCTAGGCGCGGCGATCGAGTACCTCGAGCGCCTCGATCGCGCGGCCGCCCGTGCGCACGAGGACGAGCTGCTCGCCGAGGCCACGGCACGCATCGCGGCTCTGCCGGGCATCCGGCTGATCGGCCGCGCGCGCCACAAGTCGAGCGTGCTGTCCTTCGTGATCGACGGCGTGCACCCGCACGACATCGGGACGGTGCTCGACCGCGAAGGCGTCGCCATCCGGACCGGACAGCACTGCGCGCAGCCGGTCATGGACCGGTACGGCGTCGCGGCGACCGCCCGCGCCTCGTTCGCCCTGTACAACACGCGCGAGGAGGTCGAGGCGCTCGTGGCGGCGGTGGCCAAAGCGAAGGAGATGCTGGGATAGAGCTGGCGCTCGTGGTTCAGGAGGTTCGGCAGGTTGCGCGAGTTGCGGAGGTTCTCGTTCCGCAGGTTCCAGGGTTCCGGAGGTTGCGGGGCGGAACCGAAATCGGAAGCTCCGGAACCGAATCTCGAACCTTCGGAACTCCGGAACCTCCGGAACCGAACCTCCGCAACCCTCGGCACCCCTGAACCCACGGAACCTACGGCATGTCTGATCTCCGCGACCTGTACCAGGAAGTCATCCTCGACCACAACCGCCGTCCGCGGAACTTCCGCCACATGGACGACGCGGACCGGGTGTGCGAGGGGTACAACCCGCTCTGCGGCGACCGCCTGACGCTCTTCGTGGACCTCGACGGAGACGTCATCCGGGACGTGGCGTTCGAGGGCACCGGCTGCGCGATCTCGCGCGCCTCCGCCTCGCTGATGACCGACGCCCTGAAGGGCAAGACGCTCGCCGAGGCGGACGCCCTCTTCGATCGCTTCCACCAGCTCGTGACCTCGTCGACCGATGCGCCCGCCGACACCGCGGGACTCGGCAAGCTGGCGGTGTTCAGCGGTGTGCGTGAGTATCCCTCGCGGGTGAAGTGCGCCACGCTCTCGTGGCACACGCTTCGCGCCGCTTTGACCGGAGGCGCCACGAAGGTCTCGACCGAGTAGCGCACTTCCATGAAGCTCCCCATGTACGAACCCGAGAATCCTCCGGCCGAGGCTCCGCGGCCGTCCGAGTCGCGCCTGACGGAGATGGTGAACGACCCCGCGCGCGCCGACGCGCTGCGCCCTCCCGTGCTGGAGGCGCTGAAGGCCGTCTACGATCCCGAAATCCCGGTGAACATCTACGACCTGGGCCTGATCTACGACGTCATCGTCGATGCCTCGTCGGCCGTCGGGATCCGCATGACGCTGACGGCGCCGAACTGCCCGGCCGCGCAGATCCTGCCGGGACAGGTCGAGCAGGCGGCGCGCAGCGTCGACGGCGTCGGCGACGTGCACGTGGAGGTCGTCTTCGACCCGCCCTGGGATCGCGACCGGATGAGCGACGCCGCGAAGCTGCAACTCGGCATGTGGTAGGTCCGCCGCGGGCGGCGGCGTCGCTTCCCTCTCCCCGTCCATCGCCGCACGCACGCAGTTCCTGCCTGTTGCGTTCTGCTCCAGACGATGGCATCGTCGTCGTCACCGGGGTCGGGGCGCGGGAGGACTGCCGATGCCCGTCAGCTACGCGCGCACGCCCCGCCGGAAGAGGAGGTCGTGCGCTATGACCACCGACGAATATCTCGCCACGCCGGAGACGCTCCTTCCACGCGAGCTGGCGTTCGGGACGCTGCGCGTGGCGGACGCGCCGCTGGTGCCGCATCAGAAGGCCGTCGGGCGCCTGTTCCTCGCCCTTCACCGGCACCTCGAGGCGCATCCAATCGGTGAGGTCTGGCTCTCGCCCCTCGACGTGGTGCTGGATGCCGACAGGGCACTCGTGGTACAGCCCGACCTACTGGTCGTGCTGCACGAGCGCCGCGCCATCGTCCAGGACCGCATCTACGGCGCGCCGGACCTCATGATCGAGGTCTTGTCGCCGCATCCGCGCGTGGGACGCGTACACGACCGCCTCGAGTGGTTCGCGCGCGGCGGCGTGCGCGAGTGCTGGCTGCTGCACCTGTGCGACGATGTGCTGGAGATCGTCCGATTCGAACACGGCGGCGTTGCAGACCGCGTGAGGTTCGACGCGGCACAGCGCATCGAATCGCGGGTCCTCCCCGGCTTCGACCTGACGCTCGACGACATCCTGGGACCGGACCTCTTCTGACTCGAAGCGCCCCCTGATTCAACGGCGTCGGAGCGTCCGCGGACGGGGGGGCCGCTCGGTTCGAGGGAACCGGACGGGTTACCGCTTCGGGACCAAAGCCACGGCCCGGACCGGTCCGCCCGAGCCGCCCTCGATCTTCACGGGCAGCGCGATGACGAACGCACCTCTCGGCGGCAGTCGATCGAGGTTGGTCAGGTTCTCCAGGTTCGGGACGCCCCTGGCCGCGCCGATGCGGTGTGCGATGAAATCCGTCGAGGGCCCGTAGTCGATCGAGGCCGTGTCGATCCCGAGCACCGCCGCACCACGCTCCTCTACCAGCAGCCGCGCCGCCTCCTCGCCGATTCCCGGGAAGCTGAGGCGAGCGCCCGCGCCGAGCGCCGCGTCGCCGAGGTACCGCTCGCGATCCGGCCAGAACCGGCTCCAGCCCGTGCGGACGAGCACGATCGTGCCCTCGGCGATCGAACCGTGCTCCCGCTCGAACGACTCCACGTCCGCGCGCGACACACGGTAATTGCGATCGGCTTCCGCGGCGCGCCCGACATCGATGACCACGGCGGGTGCGATCAGGCGCTCGAGCGGCACGTCCGAGGTCGAGGCCGCTCCCTCGGCGAAGTGCAGCGGCGCGTCCAGGTGCGTGCCGCCGTGCTCCGGCGTGCAGAACGAGAACGACGAGTAGAAGTAGCCGCCAGGCGTCTTGCCCCAGGCCTGACGCTCCAGGGCGAATGTCGAGGGCGCCGTCGGCCAGTACACGGTCTGGTCGTTGAACGGGTGCGTCAGATCGACCAGGGCGTACCGCGCCAGATCGAGCGTCTGTCCAGTGGCCGGCGCTGCCGCCGCCAGCACCGCGAACTTGAGAAAGAGGAGCCGCTGCATGCGGTGATCCTACCCGTTTCGCAGCCGCATGTCGGCTGCGCCGCCTCTTCCACGCTCGACCCTGTAGAAGGGCTCCCATGAGGCGCCTTCCCACCATGAAGACACGTCTCGCGGTCTCCGCCGCCGCCGGCCTGTTGCTCTCGGTCGCGGCCTCCGGCTACAGCGGCGTGAGTGCCGCGGCGGAGCAGTGCGACGTGGTCGCGCAGACCGGCTGCGGCCCGGGCGAGAAGTGCGCCGTCGTCCTGGACGACAGCGGCGGCCAGCGCATCGCCTGCGCGCCCGACGGCAGCGTGGCCCTCGGCGGCCGCTGCGGCTCCTTCGCGGGCGTGGACGACTGTGTCGCCGGCACGGCGTGTGTCGGCGGTCTCTGCCGGCAGGCCTGCGACCCGGCGCAGCCCGGCACCTGCCCTACCCCCCAGACCTGCACGGCGGTTGGCGCCACCGGCGTGGGCACCTGCGCGACGCTGACCTCCACCGCACCCGCGCCCGACAGCGCCGCTTCGACGTGCGATGTGGTCACGCAGACCGGCTGCGGCCCCGGCGAGAAGTGCGCCGTGGTCCTCGACGACAGCGGCGCCCAGCGCATCGCCTGCGCGCCCGACGGCACTGTCGCTCTCGCCGGCCGCTGCGGCTCCTTCGCCGGCGTGGACGACTGCGTCGGCGGCATGGCGTGCGTGGACGGCACCTGCCGGCAGGCCTGCGACCCGGCACAGCCCGGCGCGTGCCCTACCCCCCAGACCTGCACGGCGGTTGGCGCCACCGGCGCGGGCACCTGCGCGACGCTGACCTCCACCGCACCCGCGCCCGACAGCGCCGCTTCGACGTGCGACGTGGTTTCCCAGACCGGCTGCCGTCCCGGCGAGAAGTGCGCCGTCCTCCTGGACGACAGCGGCGGCCAGCGCCTCGCCTGCGCGCCCGACGGCACGGTGGCCCTGGGGGGACGCTGCGGCTCCTTCGGCGGCGTGGACGACTGTGTCGGCGGCACGGCGTGCGTGGACGGCACCTGCCGGCAGGCCTGCGACCGCGCAGCGCCCAGCTCCTGCCCCACCCCCCAGACCTGCACGGCCGCTGGCGAGATCGGCATCGGCACCTGCGCGACTCTGACCTCCACCGCGTCCTCGCCGGACCTCGCGGCGTCGGCCTGCGACGTCGTCACGCAGACCGGCTGTCGCCCGGGCGAGAAGTGCGCGCTCGTCTCTGACGGCGCGGGTGGTGAGCGCACCGCCTGCGCTCCCGATGGCACGGTCAGCCTCGGCGGACGTTGCACCTCGCAAGGCGATCTGAACGACTGTGTCGCCGGCCTGAGCTGCGTCGACGGCACCTGTCAGCGCTTCTGCGATCCGGCGCAACCCTTTTCCTGCCCCACCGGCCAGACCTGTGAGGCGCTCGACAGCGGCGGATCAGTGTGCCGGACCTCGGCGTCCACCACGACGGCGCCCTCGCCGGACCTTGCGGTGTCGACGTGCGACATCGTCGCGCAGACCGGCTGTCGCCCGGGCGAGAAGTGCGCGCTCGTCTCTGACGGCGCGGGTGGTGAGGGCACCGCCTGCGCCCCCGATGGCACCGTCAGCCTCGGCGGACGTTGCACCTCGCAAGGCGATCTGGACGACTGTGTCGCCGGCCTGAGCTGCGTCGACGGCACCTGTCAGCGCTTCTGCGATCCGGCGCAACCCTTTTCGTGCCCCACCGGCCAGACCTGTGAAGCGCTCGACAGCGGCGGATCGGTGTGCCGGACGTCGACGTCCACTGCCGCGACGCCCACGCCCGCCCCTGTGCCAGCGGGAGCGTGTACCGCTCACCACGACTGCAAGCCCGGCACCTACTGCGCCCGTGACGGCACGTGCCATCCGGAGACGCATACGCCGCGCGGCATCACTGCCTCCCCTTCGTTGTCGAACTTCAGGTCGGGCCGCGTCTGTTTCGGTCCCGATGGTACGAAGACGGTTTGCGAGCAGGGCCTCGATATCAAGATCGACGGCCGCGATACGTGCCGGTTCAACCGCAAGAGCGTCCGCTGCAACTGGTTCGGATCCGAGTTCGACTACGAGGGGTTCGACCCGAACATTCCGATCCGATGCACCTGGGTGCGATCGAAGCCGGCCAATGTGGGCAACTGGGAAGGCATTCGAGAGAGACAAGCGACGAGGGGCACGACGGAGCTCCGGCTTCCCGGCGTATGCGGTCACTTCGTCTCGGCCGGCTTTCAGAACTACGCGACGCCGCCGGGAGGCGCCAGCGCCGTGGTGTCGGTCAGGTTTGACTGCTCGTACGACGGCAAGCCCTTATTCGACGTGGAGTACCGGTTCCACTTCGGACCCTGAGGCGTGACGCCTCAGCGGGCGCTGCCAGCCCAGCGACAAATGGTGGCGGGCGCGGGGCGCCGATTGCGCTCGATCGGATGGAGGATCTGTGTTCTCCCGCTGCGGACGGCGGCTCGCTCTCGCCTCGTCGATGACGGCGATTGTCTCGTGTGCCTCCGCCCTCGTCGCGGGCCTGCCGGCGACTGCCTCGGCGCAGAGCGGCCCCGAAATCCTCTCGATCGTCCGGCAGCGGCACGCCGATCGCGTCGCAGGCGTCGACAACTACACCGTCGTGCAGGAGGTCAAGGGCACGCGGGCGACCGTCCATTACGAGAAAAGGACCGTGGACGGCGCGAGCGTGTTCGTGCCCGTGTCGGCGTTCACGGTCGTGCAGGAATGGCTGGACTCGCAGCGCCTGTCGTTCGTCGAGGCCGCCGCGCGCGCGGGACTGCAGGCGCTGGCGCCGGAGCTGTCGCGCGCCACGCACGGCCGGTTCGGTCGATTCCTTGGGACGCTCGAGGAGGCCGCCGTCGAGCGGCTGGGCAGCGGAGACCCGGCCAATCCGCTCCAATCGGTGCGCGACGTGTTGGTGCGGGGTGCCACCCG
>Ga0299913_10001364_pt1 | contig 17892 bp, 16 predicted proteins | sample RVTome_9_FD_201360 | JGI IMG/M metagenome (GOLD analysis project Ga0299913, IMG submission 201360) | Soil microbial communities from uranium-contaminated site in the Upper Colorado River Basin, Wyoming, United States - RVT155D38 (version 2) ... | reverse complement strand
TGAAGCTGGTCCGCGACCGAACCTACATCCCCAACCAAGTTCTGTTCATGTTCAACCTGATCTCATATGTTGTGATCGCGCTGGTGGCTTCGGTGGTCCTGCTTGGGCTCATTCACCCGTTGCTGGCTTTGATGCCGTTTGTGACGCTGCCGGCCATTTGGTTTCAATACCGCTCCCACAAAAAACACATGAAGCGCCACGACGAGATCGCACCGGAGGACCGTCTCGCCTACCACTACATAGAACTCGCGACGGGAATCAAGGCCGCCAAGGAGATCCGGCTATTCGGACTGGGTTCGCACTTCCTGAATGCCCACAAGACGCTGACCAACACGTACATCAAGAAGCTCTTTCGCGACCGGGTGAAGCGATCCGGTGTCGGTTTCGTCAGCGGCGCGATGTACGGCCTCTCGCTCGCAGGATCCATAGGATTTCTCGGATACCTGACGCTCCAGGGGCGGGCCTCGATAGGAGAGCTGGCGATGGGGGTCCAGATCACGAGGATGGCTATCGGATCAGTCCAGATGGCCGCGGGCCTCGTTACGTGGACTGCAGAGCTCGCGTTCGTTGGGGAGAGATATCTGTGGCTGTTCGATTACGAATCCGAGGTGAAACTGGCAACGCGTGATCGTCTGGTATCTCCGCCGCAGTCCATCACCCGTGGGATAACCATCGAGGACGTTCGCTTCACTTATCCCGGCACTGAAGAAGAGATCCTGAAGGGAGTTTCTCTGTTCATCCCTGCCGGAACGACCGTCGCACTCGTTGGAGAGAACGGAGCAGGCAAGTCAACCCTGGTCAAGCTTCTGTGCCGCTTCTACGACCCAACCGGGGGCCGTATAACCATCGACGGGATCGACTTCAAGGACATCGACCTCGACAAGTGGCGGGCGAATGCCGCTGTCTCATTCCAGGACTTTGTGAAGTACCAGCTGATCGCGCGAGAGGCGGTTGGAGTTGGAGAGTTGAGTCTCAACTTCAACGGCGCATCGGTTGCAGCCGCTGCTCATCAGGCCGGCGCGACCTCAGTCATCAATAAGCTTCCGGACGGCGTGGACACCCAACTGGGCCGCGACTTCGAGGGAGGCATCGAACTGTCGGAGGGGGAGTGGCAGCGAATCGCTCTCGCCCGAGGTTCGATGAGACCCCATCCTGCGATCCTGATCCTCGACGAGCCCACTGCCAGCCTCGATGCCCGCGCAGAGCACGAAGTGTTCGAACGCTTCGCCGAGATGGCCCGGCCAGAAAGCGGCCCCCGGCCGGTAGCGCTGCTGGTTTCTCACCGGTTCTCGACGGTCCGCATGGCCGACATGATCGTCGTTCTCCACGATGGCCAGATCGAAGAACTGGGATCGCACGAAGAACTGATGGCAAAGTCCGGTCGCTACGCCGAGCTGTTCGACCTGCAGGCTTCGCGCTACGACTGAGCCCTCTATACCTTCTGGGTCTCCTCGAGCTTGGGAAGTGATGCCGCTACCGAAAGACCCGCTGCAAGAAGAACCAGGTTCTTAACAACGAACTCTCCCAGCACCGTTAGCCTCAAGAGATTTCCCTCGAACATTTGCCCGGGAACGACGAAAAACGCCAGAAAGGTTCCGAGCATTTGAAGGGTGAAGAGGAGCAAGACCAAGCGAGGGACGAGCCGAAAGATCAACCCGATCCCTATGGCGATCTCCACCACGCCAAGAACGAGAACCGACATGCCGGGAGGAAGCCACCATACGGTTGACTGAACCAGTTCATTCACCGGGCTCACTCCCGCTACCTTGAGCGCTCCAAACCAGATGAAGACGATCCCGAGCGCAAGTCGCAAAACGAGTGGGCTGTACCGTCTTAGGCGATCGATCAGGACGCGGTCGAACGCCACGATCTTTTGGAAGAGTTTCCTCATGATCTTCGCTCCTTGGAATCCTCAGGTCGGCGAGACTTATCCTTAAGGGATGAGAGAGGCAGTTTCCGACACCGTACTGCAAGACCTCGGCGAAAGCGTTGGAGGCAGGATCTCAACTTCTGAGTCCGTTCTTCTTCAGCACGGCAGCGACATGTCGTATCACACACCCGCTCTGCCGGACGCAGTTGTGTTCCCTCAAACAACCGAAGAGGTAGCAGAGGTCGTACGGTTGTGCCGGAAACACAAACTTCCGATGATTCCTTTCGGCACCGGGTCATCTCTTGAAGGCCACCTCATGGCACACCGTGGAGGGGTCTCGATCGACCTTTCCGAGATGAACCGAATCTTGGAGATCAATGTCGACGATCTCGATGCAACGGTCGAAGCCGGCGTCACGAGGATTCAGCTGAACGATTCCCTCAATCCGAAGGGACTCTTCTTCCCTGTAGACCCGGGGGCCGACGCGTCACTAGGCGGCATGGCTGCAACGCGTGCTTCGGGAACGACGACAGTTCGTTACGGGTCGATGCGCAGCAACGTGCTAAGCCTCAAGGTGGTGTTGCCGGACGGAAGAGTCATCCGCACTTCCTCGAGAGCCAGAAAATCGTCAGCCGGATACGATCTCACTGCCCTTTACCTCGGCTCAGAAGGAACTCTCGGAATCATCACCGAGCTGACCGTAAGGATCTACGGCACTCCTGAGGCGATTTCCTCTGCAGTCTGTGCGTTCCCGACAATGCAGGCAGCGGTCGGCTGCGTCATCCAGACGATCCAGATGGGTATCCCGGTGGCGCGCATGGAACTGCTGGATGCCGTACAAATCGACGCCGTCAACCGCTTCACGGGATCCGAATACGAAAAGTCCCCAACTCTTTTCCTGGAGTTCCATGGAAGCGAGGCCGGGGTGGTCGAGCAAGCTGAAGCAGTATCGGCGATCGCTGCAGAGGCGGGAGGCGGAGATTTTCGCTGGGCGACCACTACCGAGGATCGAGCGCAACTCTGGAAGGCCCGACACGAGGCCTACTTCGCGGCGCTGGCTTTGCGGCCTGGGGCCAAAGGATTCATCACGGACGTCTGCGTCCCGATCTCACGCTTGGCGGATTGCATCGAGGAGACTCAGGAAGACCTCTCCTCAACAAATCTCTTGGCCCCGATACTCAGTCATGCCGGTGATGGGAACTTCCATCTATCGATCTTGATAGATCCTTCGGATGCGTCCGAGCTGGAAGAGGCGAGGAGCGTGAACGACCGGTTGGTAAAGCGGGCCCTCGCGATGGGAGGGACGTGCACCGGCGAGCACGGAGTTGGCCTCGGAAAGATGAAGTACCTCGAAGAGGAGCACGGAGCGGCCGCTCTCGACGTCATGCGGTCGATCAAGAAAGCCATTGATCCCGATGACCTTATGAACCCAGGAAAAATCCTCCCCGGACCGACTGTCAGTCAGTAGGGGTGGGGGTTCGCCGCGCCTCGCCGGTTGCGGTTGGAGTCGGAGAAACCCCGCCGTCGTCGACATCGGCTCCTTCTTCCTGAACCCTCACGTCGGTAGCATGCAAGAGACACTCGTCGCCAAGGACGGTTCCGGAGATGACGAGGGTCAAGCCCTGAAGATTATTGGGGAAGCCGCGCGCCTCGGTCAGATCTGCCGGGTCGAAGTTGGTGGACTTCGTAAACGACACCACGAGAACGTCTCCCTCAGAGAAAACGCACTTACTCCTCTCGATCGTAAAGCCCGTCAGCTTTAGAGCAATCGAACCGGGGGCCGCCCTTTCGATAACCGATGTGGTCTCGGTTGTGGGGGAACCCTGTGGCGAAGGGGTCGAATCCTCATCGTCGTCGCGGCCGGTCGGGCTCGGGGCCACAGGTGGGGTTTCCCTGCTAGCGGAAACGCCGGCGCTGCCTGAGGCTTCAACGACTACTCCCCGCAGCTCGAAGGTCACCTCTGCGGGCTCAGCGTCTTCTTCCGTGTCCCTCGCCGCCTCGATCTCCTGACGCGCCCGGTCACAACCTGACAGGAATAGCACGAAGACCGCGGCAAGTACCAGGAAGCGCTTCATGTGTTCTCCTTCTCGAGCGAGACTATTGCCTTGCCCACTCCGCGCGGCTTCAAACCCCGAAGAGCGCCCTTCGGTCTAGCGCCATTCGATAGGGAGGACCTCAACCGGTTCGGCAATGCCCTTTAGCGTCACGGTTTTCGGTTCGGAAGTACGGCAGGTCGATCGGGAAGCCTCGAGGGTTGCCCGGCTGACCAGGACCTCACCGCCTCCGGCGAGACCTCCGATCCTGGCCGCCTCATGTACCCCCCTGCCTGCGTAGTCAAGGCCCCGCCGGTTCACTTCAGAGACGTGAAGACCGATTCTCACCTGCGGCGAGAAGCCCGATTGTCTGCGATGTTCTGCAAGCTTTCGCTGGATATGTACTGCACAGTCGATCGCGTTCGTTGCGTCGCTAAAGGCCACGGCGAAGCCATCTCCTTGATGTCGGATCTCCTCACCGGCATGCTCTGCGATCAGCAACCGCAGAGTTTTGTCGTGCCACTCGATCAGGTTCTCCCAGGCTTCGTCACCGATGACCTCGAGCAGGTTCGTGGAGCCGACTATGTCTGTGAACATGAAGGTCTTCGTGACCCGCTCAGCCTGGGTCCGAACATCTCCTTCTGCCTGTGAGCCCAACAGCTCCAGAACCCGGCGGACATCGGTCATCGCACCCAACTTCTGAAACACACTCTTGGCGGCTTGCAGCTCCATCACGGCGCCGTCCTCGTCACCCAGCGCTCGATATGCCCTCCCCATCATGACCCGGCAGCGCGCGCCCTGATAGGGGACGTCCAATTCTTTCCACACTTGGAGACTGTGCCTGAGGGTCTTAGCGGCTTCTTCAAAATCTCCTTCGGCCATGAGGAGCATTCCTCGCGCGCAGTGAGCTGTGGCATGCAAGGCAGGGCTCTCGTACTTCGTAGCGATGTCTTCGATCTCGGCGACCGCCGGCCGAGCCAAATCCAAGTCGCCCAATTCCACTGCGATTTCTACTTGAACCGGAAGCATCCGCACTCGCATCAGAGGATTCATCTGTTCAGAGAGAGCTCTCTTGAGAGAAGTCGCGGCCGCATCGAAGTTGCCCTGCGCCATCCGTAACAGGGCCATGCCGGGCTGAGGACTGGCTCCCATCTCGTGAGCTTGGCGGAAAGCCTCCTCCGCAGCAGGCAGATCTCCCATACGCAGCCGGATCTCTCCAATTTCATAGATCCCACTGGCGGCAATGAATTCGAGATTGAAGTTGATCAACTCGTCTGAAGCCTTGCGAGCCTCAGACTCGGCTTCTGCCCAGTTGCCACGAAGGGCAAGAATCTCGGCCTTGTGAACCCGGCACACCCCAGGAAACCCGTTGATCGATTGTCTTTCGCACCATCGCTTGGCGGCCTCGGTCCATTCTCCCGATCTGCGATAGTCGGCCAGGTTGCGACTTTGGCTGATGGCACAGCAGTACACGATGCCGGTAGCGAACGGGCTCAGATCTCCGCTGACTGCAGCCACCGCAGCCTCATCGAGGAGATTCAAACCCTTTCTCACCTCGCCCTTATTGATGAAGGCCATCCCCTGGAAGGTAATAGCGAACGCCTGCAGATCCTTGTTGTGATAGCGATTGCCGGCTTCGAGAACCAGGTTGGCGTGATGGATGGTGCCATCTAAATCGCCTTGATCGAGCGCGGCCATCGCCCTGGCCTGGTGGAGCCAGCCGTGCTCCTCGCACTCGTCGATCTCCGAGAACAGGCGCTCCGCGCGGGTAAACCATGCCCCGCCCGTTGCCTCCTCCTTTTTCTGGAAATACTCCTGGGCCAGCTCGATGGCCATCCTGCCGGCCTTGGCCTTGTTGCCCGTGTCGAGATAGGCATTGTAGGAGCGCTCCCTGGCTGCCAAGGATTCCGCATGCTTGCCGTTCCACCACGCCGCCTCACCCAGAATCTCGAGGTCTTCAGCAGTCAGCGGGAATGTAGCCTCTGCCTGTCGCAGCATGTCGTAGGCGTCGGCCCATCGATGCTGATCAAGGGCCTCCTTGGCGGTGGGACGAAAATCTTCGACGACTTGGCTCACTCAGAGCTCCCCGCTCGGATTCTTAAATCTCGCCCCATTTTGACACCGAAGAGCGTTATGCGACAACGGTCCGAAATAACTAGTGATCTGGATGAATCGAGTCCGCCAGTCTGGTCGCCACCACCTCGAGAATCTTTAGGGCAACCGAGGGCTCGGACTCCAGGATCCTACTGAAGTCGAACCTCGAAATAGCGAGGCCCTTGACCGCGGTTTTGGCTTTGACTCTGGCGCTTCTGGCTCGATCGCTCAGAAGAGACAGTTCTCCAACGAATTCACCCGCCCCGCGTTCCAAGACTCTATGCCCCGTTTCTATCGTGACCGTTCCGTCTTCGATGACAAACAGGCCCGACCCGGCGGTATTCGGCTGAATGAGCACGTGGCCGGGAGCGCACTCGAATTCGTTGGCGGCCGTCGCGATGCCCTCTAAGGCCGAGTCCTCGAGCTCGGCGAAGATCGGAATGTCTTTCAACCTGTCGGGGTGAACCATCGGACCGTCCGCAGACATAGGCACAATCTATACGGGAGCGGCGGACGGCGCGAGCGGGCAGGATAGACTGCTCGCGCTCAAACTACGGGAGACTCGATGCGAACTGATGGCGATATCACCCAAATCCTCTCCGGGATCGGCCTCTTTACCGACCTCGCCAGGCCCCAACTCGAAGAGATAGCTCACACATTCGACGAGCAGTACTTCAACCCGGGAGAGCGCATTCTTCGCAAGGGCTTCACCGGTACCGGTTTCTACGTGATCGTAGAAGGCGAAGCATCCATCGAGGTGGAGGGAAGACCGATCGCCAGACTGGGGCGGGGGGACTTCTTCGGAGAGATTTCGATCCTGCTGGGCGAACCGCCATCGACCGACGTCGTAGCCATCAGCCCGCTTACCTGCCTCGTCCTCGCAGGGAGCGACGTTCAGGAATTTCTGGAGGGACATCCGAAAGTGATGTTCCGCATTCTTCAAGCCGAGGCGGCGAAACTCAGAAGCACGGTGCGGTGACGAGCGCTCAATCCCCATTTCCACCCGGCAGTTACCCGGTGGTGATCATAGGCAGCGGGCCTGGAGGTCTACAGACCAGTTACTTCTTGACCCAATGGGGAATCGATCATGCCCTTTTGTCCCGAGACGAAGCCCCCGGTGGCATGTTCCAGCGGTATCCGCTGTTCCAAAGACTGGTGACCTGGACCAAACCCCACGCTCTAGATGATCGGAGGACGCGCGAATACGAGCGATACGACTGGAACAGCCTTTTGGGAACCGAGCTGGAAAACCGCGCTCTCGTACCGGCACTCATGGACGGGAGTTCTTACTTTCCATCGCGCGCTGAGATGCACGGAGGAATCACTGAGTTTGCGACGAGGGCAGGACTACAAGCGAGCTATGGAACGGAATGGGAATCAACGCGACTAACCGAAGGGGGATTCACCGTAACGACCAACAAGGGCGAGTACCACGCCGGACTGTTGATCATCGCCGTCGGAATGACCGAGCCGTGGAAGCCGTCCAATATCGAAGGTATCGAACAAGCTCCCCACTACATTGAAGTGGGAGAGCCGGCACAGTATGCGGGCAAACGAGTCTTCATCATTGGAAAGAGAAATTCAGGATTCGAGATTGCAGACGCCCTCCTCCCGTGGGTGAAGTCGATGGTGATCGCCTCTCCCCGGCCCGCTCGGTTCTCTGTCTTCGTCAAATCAACTGCGGCGGCCAGGGCAAGGTACATCCAGCCTTACGAAGACCACGTCCTCGGGGGCGGCAACCTCGTCCTGGACGCGGCCGTTCCTAGAATCGAGCGTCACAACGGCGGTTACCTCGTCCACACTTCGGGGACGACCCATCCCGGAGACCTCGTGATCGAGGCCGATGAAGTCATCGCTGCGACTGGATTCGCAACGCCGCTCAACGATCTCCCGCAGCTTGGGGTCTCCACCTTCTACCAGGGCAGATTGCCTGCTCAGACTCCTTTTTGGGAAAGTGCCTCCACTCCCGGCATCTACTTCGCCGGCTCCATCACTCAGGGCGCCATCGGCATGAAAAAGTACGGGATCCCAAGCAATTCGGCCGCGGTCCACGGCTTTCGCTACAACTCGAAAGTGCTGGCGGCTCATATCGCCGTCACTCATTTCGGAAAACAGCCTCAGCGAAGAAAGATCGCGCCACAGGACCTCGTCGAATATCTGCTGCAGGAAGCATCGAGCGCTCCAGAGCTGTGGAACCAGCAGTCTTACCTTGCTCTCGTCGTGACCCTTGATCGTAAGCAAGGTCTCCAGGATGAGGGATTTTGGCCGCTGTCTCACTTCGTCGATGCTGGCGGTGAAGATGCCATCGCCCTAACGGTCGAGACCGACGATCAGGGAGACATCCACCCAGCAATTTACGTGAGGTCCGGAGCAAACGTCGGGGAGCACCTCCTCGAGTCTCATCCGCTGCACCAGTTCGGAACTAAAGAGAATCGCATTCGGCTGGCGTCGGTTCTCCAGCCTTTCATCGGAAAGCAGGAGGGATCTAAATGAAATGGTTGACCGAAGACGAACTAAGAACGATCTATAGCAATGCAAAGACGATCGCGGTGGTCGGCATCTCGGCGGATGAGAGCAAACCATCGAATAGCGTCCCTGCGTACCTTCAGGGTCAAGGATTCCGCATAATCCCGGTCAACCCAAAGGGCGGAGAGATCCTGGGTGAAAGCGTTTACGAGTCGCTGGACAAGGTCGATACCCCGATCGATGTCGTTGATGTGTTCCGGCCCGCGGAAGAAACCCCCGAGATCGCCAGACAGGCAGCCGCCATCGGAGCAAAGGTGCTGTGGCTTCAAGAAGGCATCGTTTCCGAGGAAGCGGCCAAGATCGGCGAAGAAGCCGGAATGACGGTCGTAATGGACAAATGCATGCGGGGAACGCATCGCCAGCTTGGGTTGGAAAGCGGGGCATGACCAGTCATCCCGAGATCCAGGCCGAACAGACCCATGTTGACCGCGCATACCGGCGACTTGACGCGATGCGCGAGCAGGCAAAGCTGATAGCGAGTGACGTCATACAGCGTGGAAAGGGCGGTACTCATCAGGCGCGCCTAGAGCGCGATGTGCTGGTGTCGACCAGTGCTCGCCGACTCGCGCAGCTCTCGATCGGCTCAGAGGCTTTGGTGTTCGGTCGGATCGACAACAAGGAGGCAGAGAAGTACTACATCGGAAGGCTGGCGGTTAGCGACGAAGACCAGGAGCCGCTAGTGGTCGACTGGAGAGCGCCGGTAGCAGAACCCTTCTACCGAGCCACCGGGGGATCGCCCATGGGACTCGTGCGCAGGAGGCATTTGATGTGCAGGGGGCCGCGGGTAGCCGGCATAGAAGACGAGCTGCTCGACGAACCTCCTGAGGGTTCGGACCTAGTGCTGGTAGGCGAGGCCGCGCTGATGGCTTCACTGGAACGGGCGCGTACCGGACGAATGCGCGACATCGTCGAGACGATCCAGGCCGAGCAGGACGAGATCATCCGAGCGCCGCTTAAAGGGATGGTGGTGGTTCAGGGCGGGCCGGGGACCGGCAAGACCGCGGTAGCCCTTCACCGCGCGGCGTACCTGCTTTACACCCACCGCAAGCGACTGGAAAAGCACGGGGTCCTTTTGGTCGGACCTAACCCAATCTTCCTGAAGTATATCGAGCAGGTGCTGCCATCTCTCGGAGAGGAGTCGGTTCGGCTGACCACCCCGGGAACCATCTTTGCCAGGGTCCGCCCGTCCATGCAAGAGCCTCCGGCAGCGTCACTTATCAAAGGTGATATTCGCATGTCCAAAGTGCTGGCAGGGGCAGTGGCAGCGATGGAAAGACCTCTGCGCAAAGACGTGATCATCTGGTACGAGAACCACGGGCTGAAGCTCTCGGTCGGAGCGTCTCGAAGGATGGTCCAGCGCACGAGGAGGCAAAGCGGAACCCACAACCAAAAGCGGGCGCGTTTGGAACAGCTGATCCTTCGCCACCTCTTCAACGAAAACAAAAGGGAGAACGAGAGGACATCCGCCCGCCGGTCTCTCGCCGATCCGAACCAAGAACGTAAAGACTTAGAAGAACACGTCATCTCCGACGAAGGTCTCCGCAAGGCAGTAGATGAGATGTGGCCCCTTCTCACGGCGGAAGAGTTGGTGCAAGAACTGCTTTCCTCCAAACAGCTTCTTTCCCAATCATCGAAAGGGATCCTCTCCAAAGAAGAGGTTTCGAGACTGGTGCGGCCCTCTGATGGCTCCTGGTCGACGGCGGATGTCGCTCTTCTGGATGAAGCTCTTTCCCTTTTGGGCCCTCCGCAGCGACAAAGAGAAGCAGCCGATGAGATCGAAGATCCGACCGAAGCGTGGTTCATAGATCAGGTGCTTCAAGACATCCCCGCCGACCCACTCATGCGTTCGCAGATAACGGATCGAATCCGCAAGATGTATCGCGATGAGGAACAGGAGCGTGAGGAAGAACCCCTGTTCCGGGAGTACGGCCATGTCCTGGTGGACGAGGCACAGGACCTAAGCCCGATGCAGTGGCGGATGATCGCGAGACGCTGCCCTTCCAGGTCGATGACGATCGTCGGAGACCTAGGCCAGGCAAGCGAAGTATGGGCGGCGACAGACTGGCAAGAGATCATCTCTTTCCTCGAACCAAAGGACGGTGCATCGGTCAAGGAGCTCACGATCAACTATCGGACACCGCAGGAGATCATGGAGTTCGCAGTTCCTCTACTGCTGGCAGCAACCCCGGGGCTCAAGCCGCCTCAGTCGGTTCGAAGCACAGAGGTCCCACCGACGATCATCGATACCGACTCCGCTTCGCTCAATGAGACGGCGGCCAAGACGGCTGAGGCAGAAAAGGAAATCCTGGTTGAAGGAAGAGTCGCGATCATCGCCCCTTCTGGCACCGTCGACGAGATGCGACACACCTTAGGGCTGGTGGCTTCTCCCGACCTGCTCGAAGAAGACATCGCAGTTCTTACCCTCGACGAGGCGAAAGGCCTCGAGTTCGACGGGGTCGTCGTCGTCGAACCTTCTCAAATCGCGGCAGAGCATCCACATGGATTACGCGCCCTTTACGTTGCATTCACTCGCACCACAAGGCGGCTGGCGATCGTTCATTCAGAGCCACTTCCCGAGGAGCTGGACACCACCGGCCTTACTTGAGAAGACGCGACATCCTTCTGTCCTTGAGTATCTTCCCGCCGGTTTGGCACTGCGGGCAATAGACCAGGTCGTGATCCTCGAAGCGCACCGCCTCCAATTTGGTCTGGCAGCGCGGACAGGGCTCCCCCCGCTTGTTGTGCACTTCGAGCGGCATCGGCAGTTTGTCCGGGAGCGGAATCGTCAGCACCTTTTCGTAATGGCTGATAGCACGGTCAAGAGATTTGGGGATGGCTTCCTCCAACACCGTAATCTCCTCGGCAGTTAGATCGCTTCCTCTTTTGAACGGAGAGAGCCGGGCGAAGTGAAGGATCTCATCTATCCACGATCTGCCAATCCCGGCTATCACCCTTTGGTCCCGAAGAAGCGTATGAAGAGGCCTCGGCTGATCCAGCCTTCCTTTTAGATCGATCGGCCCAGGCCACGCCTCGGGGCCGAGGGTGGCAAGACTCTCTTCGAGGTCAACTTTCTTCGTCACGACCAGCTTCACCCATGCAGACTGGTGAGTCCCAAATTCTCGCAGCCTCAGCTGTCGCCCATCTGCAAGATCGATCAAAAAACGCGATCTGCGGTCTTTGGGGGAAGCCGGCTTGTCGAAGACCTGGAGGCGACCGGCAGACATGAGGTGTATCAGCATCGTGACCGACGAAGATGTGTCGATGAGAAGGTGCTTGCCGATCCTTCTAACTCCATTGATTTCTGCGCCGATCAACTCTTCAACTGGAGGATCGAACGATTTCAGGGTTCCTAGACCAGGGCTCTTGACCCTTTCGACGACGGCGCCGGAGAGCGCCCCGGACAACAAGCGCGCCATCATCTCGACTTCGGGTAGTTCAGGCATCCGCGAGAAGGTTGGCGAAGACTCGGGCTGCCGTCGGAAAAGCGTGGATGGTGTCTGCGAGCGCCTCGACTGGAATCTTCAGCTTCAATGCCAGCACAGCTTCATGGATGATCTCGGAGGCCCCTGGGCCCGCGGCGAACGCGCCGACCAGAATCTTTCGCTCGCGGTCGACCACGGCAGTGACATGTCCGACGGAGCCCTCGATCGTGTAGCCGCGGGCCGTAGTGGCAAAGTCCTGAGTGACTTCGAAAGCATCGATACCTTGCTCTTGAGCCTCTTCGACTGTCAGTCCCACCGCGGAGGTCTCGGGATCGGTGAAAGTGGTGCGGGGAACGGCAGTCAGATCTGCATGGTAATCAACTCCCATCGCGTTACGCGCCGCGACTCTTCCTTCGTAGTCGGCGATATGGGTGAACTGCAGCCCTCCTGCAGCATCCCCAGCGACGAAGACCCCATCGCCGATCATCATGCGGTCGTCGGGGGCCGCCAGACCACGATCGTCGAGCTTCACTCCGGCTTCTTCGACGCCCATCTCCGTTAAGTCGCGGGCTCGCCGTCCCACGGCGACGATCATCTCGGCCCCCTCGACGGTCGAACCATCCGACAGCGTCACCCTGCGTCCGGCCCCTCCTCGTTCGACCTTCTCAGCCCTCACGCCGAGACGCATGTCGACTCCTTCCTCGGTCAAGCGCGCCGCAAGGACCTCCGAGCTCCTCGGATGGTCACGGGCAAGGAGCCGGTCGTTGTGTTCGACCACGATGACTTTCGTCCCGAATCTCGCAAAGACCTGAGCCATCTCAACGCCGATCGGACCACCCCCAAGGATGACGAGGCTCGAGGGGAGGTCGCGAGTGCTGGTTGCCTGTCTGCTCGTCCAGTAACCAGCCTCCTCGAGTCCTTCCAACGGTGGAATGGACGGCTTTGACCCGGTGCAGATGATGAGGTTTCGGCCCTCGAGAACCTTAGGTCCTCCCCCGTTGAAACGCACTTCCACCTTTCCCATACCGATTACTCGCGCCACGCCGCGAACAATTTCCACTCCGGCATCGGCAAGCGGCTTTACGTGCGAGGCATCGCTTGGGTAATCGATGTTTTCCCTCGAGATGTTCCAATCGCGTCTGGCCGAAGCCCGCTCCCATGAGTATTCGGCTCCAATGGCGCGACGTCCGGCTGAGTCCAGAAGGCTCTTGGATGGGATGCAGGCCCAGAAGCCGCATTCGCCGCCGACCAGGTCTTGTTCGACCAAGACCACCTTGCCCCCGAGTTCGGCACCAAGAGACGACGCGGCCTCTCCGGACGCTCCTCCTCCGATAACTATGAGGTTGTAGCTCATCGGGAGATCCTTTCTCTAAAGGGAATAGGCCAGGCCTTCTCCCCGTTATCCTTATCTCTTAGCGATCGCTAGGGAAACGACGACAACGGGGGTCTCTTGAGCCGACAGAAGCGCTGGACCATGCTGGCGGTGGTGCTCGGCTCGGGCATCGTATTTTTGGACTCCACGGTCGTAAACGTTGCGCTTCCGCGAATCGGCGAGGAGCTGCCCAGCAGTCTCTTCGGAGTCCTCGAAGGTCAGTCTTACGTCTACAACGGTTACTTGCTAACACTCAGCGCGCTATTGATCCTGGCTGGAGCACTTAGCGACTACTACGGCCGGCGCAGGATCTTCGCATTAGGACTGGCTGGCTTCGCAGCAACTTCGGTTCTTTGTGGCGTCGCACCCAACATGGAGTTTCTCGTCGCAGCGCGACTTCTGCAGGGGGCGGCCGGAGCAATCTTGGTTCCAGGTTCTCTCGCGATCATTAGATCTGCTTTCGAAGGTGAAGAGCAAGGGCGTGCATTTGGCATCTGGGCCGGGGCGTCTGGGGCGACCGCCATTCTTGGCCCTGCGGTAGGAGGGTTTCTGGTCGATTCGATCTCATGGCGGGCGGCGTTTCTGATCAACGTCCCCCTTCTATTGCTCGCCTACTACGCGACGGTGAAACACGTCGACGAATCAAAGGACGCCGAAGCCAGCGGCGCGTTCGACTGGCTGGGAGCTTCGGTGATAGCCGTTGCAATCGGCGGCCTCGCATTTGGAGGGATAAGGGGCCAGGAGAAGCAGTGGCAGGACGCGAGCGCATTCGTAGCGCTTGCCCTCGGGGTTGCAGCAACGATTGCCTTTCCAATCCTGATGTCCAAGAGCACGCACCCGCTGGTGCCCCTCGAGCTTTTTCGATCCAGGAATTTCACGGTAACCAACATCTCCACTTTCTTGATCTACGGCGCCCTGTACGTCACCGGATACTTCTCCGCCATCTTCCTGCAGGGAACCATCGGGTATACGCCTGCGGCCTCCGGAGCGAGCTCGATCCCGAGCGTCATCCCATTGGTCTTGTTTTCATCAAAGTTCGGAAAGATGGCTGCGAGGTATGGACCGCGCCTCTTTATGTGGTTGGGACCGGCCATCATGGCACTTGGTCTCTTTTGGCTGGCTCGAATTCCTCCCACCAGCCAGCCATGGCTGCTCGGTGAAGGTGCCTGGACCCTCCCTCCGTCCGACTACTTCGTCGACGTCTTTCCCGGATGGATGCTGTTCGGGATTGGGTTGATGGTGATGGTTGCCCCCCTCACGACCGCGCTCATGACGTCTGTGTCCGCTCAATACTCCGGCGTCGGTTCCGCCATCAACAACGCGATATCTAGAGTCGGCCCCCAGCTGGCTGGGGCCGTGATCTTCATCATGATCACGGCGAACTTCTACGCAGGTCTATCTGCCACCGGGCTCGACGTTGGGTCGGAGGCGGTCCGAAGGGACATTCCGCCGCTCAATGCCCCGGCTGCATCGATAGAACCCGAGATCAAGCAAGCGGCAAGGGAGTCATCGACCGACTCGTTTCACCTCGCGATGCTCATCGCTGCGGGTTTGCTTCTCACTGGGGCCGCCGTCAATGCCGTTGGGATCCAAAATCCCCGTCGAGAAGTGGAACCGGTAGACATCGTTCCCCAGGTGAGCGCGCCCATCGCAGACGAGGCCGAAGCCTAGGTCCGTAACGTCCTTTCATGCTGGAACTGCTTGACTGGAGAAGAAGGATCGCGGACCTCTATCACGAGGTTCGATCAATGGAGCCGGAAAAGGGCTGGCGCCACTGGCGCGACACGCGCGACCGGATGTTCGGAGAACATCCCCAGTCCCCCATCCCCCTAGACAAACGAAGTAACTTCAGCGGTCTCTCGTTTTTCGACTACGACCCATCCGCCAGGGTCACGGTGAAGGTCTCTTCAGCGTCCGAGGAACATTTCGATGTTGGAAGCCAAGACGGGGCCCACGGCTTCACGAGGTTCGCAACCGCTGAATTCATTCTGTTCGACAAACAGATCTCACTCGAGGTGTACTGGCTCGATGGATACGCCGGGGGACTCTTTCTTCCCTTTCGAGATGCAACCGCAGGAGCAGTTACCTATGGGGCCGGCAGATATCTTCTCGACACGGCCAAAGGGGCAGACCTTGGAGATGAAGACGAAGGGTTGGTGCTCGACTTCAACTTCGCCTATCACCCTTCTTGCGCATACGACCCTAAGTGGGCATGTCCGCTAGCCCCGCCCGCCAACCGGATCTCGATTCCCATCGAAGCCGGCGAGCGGTTGGGAGACTAGGCCACTCCTTCGAGCGCGAGGAGCTTCGCCTTGCGGTCTAGGCCCCCTCCATAACCGGTCAGCTTTCCGTTGGCCCCGATGACCCGATGGCAAGGGACGATAACGGCAATGGGGTTGACACCGTTTGCTCGCCCGACGGCTCTTACCGCCTTCGGCATTTCGATGCGCCTTGCTTGTTCGCCATAGCTGATCGTCTCGCCAAACGGGATGCGAGATAGCTCCTTCCACACCCGGAGCTGAAACGGCGTCCCGGCGGGCTTGGTGGGAACTTCGAAGTCACGCAGGTCCCCCGCGAAATACGCGCGCAGCTGTGCGGTGACGTCTTTGAAGAGACTCGGCTTGCGGGTCCAATCCGGATCGACCGACCATGGGGCCATCCGAAGTCGCGTCAGGTGATCTCCGTCCGAGACGAGCAGAAGTTCGTCGATGGGGGTATCGATCGTCGTGAAATACATGGGTTTGATCCCTCCTCCTTAGATATCCAGGCTCCAAAGATGTTGTTGGGCGTATGACCTCCAGGGTTTCCATCGCATGGCTGCCGTGGACGCTGGCTCCGTCACGCCCAAATGGTCGAGAGCCTTACGGACTCCAAGGTCGGTTGCCATGAAAGAGTCCGGGTCACCAAGGCCCCGCATCAAGACATAAGAGGCAGTCCAATCTCCGATGCCGTTCAACTCGAGAAGCTTTGATCTCGTCTCCTCGCGATCGGCCCCCGGATCGAGCGTAACGTCGCCTGAAGCCAGAGCCGAAGCCAGTACCCTCACCGTCTTCTGACGCTTGGCGGTGATTCCGATGTGACCGAGATCCGCTTCGGCGAGTGTCTCGTCGTCAGGGAAGACGTGGGACAAGCCGCCCTCGGCACTCGTGAGCGGCTTGCCAAATTGTGAGACCAGCCGTCCAAGGACCGTCCGCGCCCCCTTGACGGATATCTGCTGGCCGATGACGGCACGGACTGCAAGCTCCTCTGGGTCGGTGCTCCCCGGAATCCTCATGCCGGGTGATCGTTTGACCAATGCAACAAGGTTCGGGTCGTCCGAAAGGCTGTCGGCGATGGCATACGGGTCGGCATCGAGATCCAAGAGGCGCCGGCATCGTTGCACGGCAGCGCCGAGATCTCGTACGTCGGCCAGCCGCAAAGTGCACCGGATGTGTCCTTCAGCTGGGGCCAATTCGGCTATGCCGGTGCTGCGAGGAAGTCTCAGGGTGCGACGGTACGTCTCACCGTCCGACTCCTCGATGCGGTCCACGGCTCTCGCTGAGAGAAATGCAAACAACCTCGCGGAATCCAGCCGGCCTCGATAAGGAAGGCGCAGAGTGATCGATCCAGGCAACACCGCGCTGTGTTCATTTCGCTTCTGTCTCAGCCAGGTCGGAGTGACGGCGAAAACCTCTCTGATCGTGTCGTTGAACTGACGGATGCTCGAGAAACCCGACGCGAAGGCGATATCCGAAAACGGCATCGACGTCGTCTCGATCAGAATGCACGAAGTCTGCGCCCGATGGGCCCGCGCCAGAGCCAGTGGCCCCGCACCGACCTCCTGCGTCAGCAGCCGGTGCAGCTGCCGTTCGCTGTAATGCAGCCTGGCGGCTAGACCCGAGACCCCTTCCCTATCGACGACACCATCTGCGACCAAACGCATCGCCCTCGCGACGATGTCGGTACGCACGGCCCATTCGGGGGACCCGGGGGCGGCATCCGGACGGCACCTCTTGCATGCCCTGAAGCCTGCGGCCTGTGCGGCTGCGCTCGTGGGGAAGAACCGAACGTTTGAGCGTTTGGGCGTTATCGCCGGACAGCTTGGACGGCAATAGATCCCGGTAGATGTGACGGCCGTGAAGAACATCCCGTCAAAGCGGGCGTCTCTGGACGAAACCGCGCGATAGCAAGTATCAAAATCGAACTTCACTACTGCATCGTGACAGGAAAAATCCTGTCAGGCTAGCGGTTTTCAGACACCGTCCTTCCGGGCTTAAACGAGGTCTTCCTGCTCGAGGAAGTCCTTTGCCACTTCGGCCGGATCTTCGTTATCGACTTCGACCCTCGCATTCAGCTCGGTGATGTTCGCGGTCGTCAGAGCTGCGCTCACCTTGTTCAGCAGCTCCCTGATCTCGTCGGTTACCACCTCGGCATTCACGACGGGGGCGATGTTGTCTGCGGCCTGGAGATTCTTGTCATCCTCGAGGAGGACGAAGCCTTTCTTGGCTATCGCTCCCGACGTGGAGAACAGCAGCGCGACATCGATCTCCCCTCCTTCGAGGGCGGCCACCGTCAGGGCGCCGCCGACGTCGAGTG
>Ga0299913_10001363_pt1 | contig 17896 bp, 11 predicted proteins | sample RVTome_9_FD_201360 | JGI IMG/M metagenome (GOLD analysis project Ga0299913, IMG submission 201360) | Soil microbial communities from uranium-contaminated site in the Upper Colorado River Basin, Wyoming, United States - RVT155D38 (version 2) ... | reverse complement strand
ACTGCTCGAGAACGAGCGCGAGCTGCCGGCGGATGAACTCCGCTCGCGACACGCCACGTTCGCGCGCCGCGCGTGTGAGCAGCCGATCGTCCTCCGGATCGAGCGAGATCGTCACCTTCTTCTTCTTGAATACCATGGAAGTGTGTGACTCAAGGATCTGCGACGGGTCGCCCCGCTGCAGACTGGATGTACTCCACCCACCACTCCGGCGCCTCCCAGCCGCTGACCCGCCGCAGATCCTCGGTCCGGTACGGCTTCCCGGCCCGGATCACGCCCTCCACGAACCACAGGTCTACGATCCGCTCGGCCGGGTTCCCGTCGATGATCGCAAGATCGGCCACCTTGCCGACGGCGATCGAGCCGTAGTCGGCGTCCTGGCCCATGAAGCGCGCGGCGTCGATCGTCGCGATCTGTAGCACCTTCGGGGCCGGGATGCCGGCGTCCTCGTACAGGGCGAGCTCCATGTGGTAGGGGAGGCCGTTCCCGTTGTCGGTGCCGGCCACGAGGGGGACGCCGGCCTCGTACAGGCGCTCGATGAGCCGCTTGTAGGCGGCCGACTGCGGTGGCGGCTCGCCGGTCAGGGTCTCCACGCCCTCCCAGATGTTGAACGTGCCGTCGATCACGGTCCCGTGCTCGGCGAGGAACTCGATGAGCTCGGTCATCTCCTCGCCGTCGGCGTCGAACCCGGGCGCCACGATCGAGGCCACGCCGGAGTAGGGCCGCATCTCGGGCACGTACAGCGAGTCCTGGAAGTGGGTCGAGAACAGGAACGCGGCGTGCTGGATCTCGTCGAAGCCGAGCCGGACGGCGGCCTCGACGCTCAGCCCGCGCGGGATGTGGCCGCTCAGGAGCATGCCGCGGTGCTCGGCCTCCGCTGCGATGGCGGGCACGAGGTCGGGGTGGATGAGGTTGTAGAGCTTGATCTGGACGTAGCCGAGCGAGTCGTAGCGGGCGATCCACTCGAGCGCCTCGTCCACGGTGGCGGCGATGGCCGAGCTGGGGCCGGCCCACGCGCCGGGGCCCTCGATGAACCCGGCCAGCACGAGGCGCGGCGACACGATGGTGCCGGCGTCGGCGCGGTCGCGCTGCGACACGACGGCGTCCACGTCGGCAGCCAGGTCGCGCACGGTGGTGATCCCGGCGGCCAGCTTCCTCAGGCTCCCCTGGACCTGGCTCGTGTGGCTGTGGTGACCGTGCATCTCCCACATGCCGGGGATCACGGTGCGGCCGGTTGCGTCGATTACCGTGGCGTCAACGGGCACGTCGATCGAGTCGGCGGGGCCGACGGCGGTGATCCGGTCACCCTCGATCACCACGGTCGTGTTGGGGATGACGACGCCCTGTTCGGAGTCGAACACGTTCCCGTTCGCGACGACCAGCGGGCCGTCGAGCTCGGGCATGAGCTCCTCGGCGATGTGCGCGGCCACGGCGTTCCGGTACCCGGCCTCGATGGCGCGCAGCGTGGGGAGCGTGTGCTCGGCGCCCGGCCGCACGGTGATGAACCAGCCGGCGTCGGTCGCGAACAACTCGCCATCGTCGTCCAGCCAGATGCCGGAGGGCGCGTTGTCGCCGTCATCGCGCACCTCGCCCACCATCGCGAGCCGCACGCGCTCCGGGCCGCGGTCGGTGGTGACGAGCGCGTCGCCCACGAACTCGAGCCGGACCGAGTCCCCGCCGGGGAGGATCCGGGCGGTGCGGTCCGGGCGCTCGAGGAGGAAGCGCGCGATGAGCGCGTCGTGGAAGGGCGTGCTCCCCGGTGGCCGGTAGATCGCGTTCGGATCCGCGGCCACGGCGTCGCCCTGGTCCTCCTCCTCGTCGTCCTCGTCGCCCCCGCCGTTGTTCTCGCTGAAGCCCCAACGCAGCGAGTCCGCCCCCGCCTCGAACCACGCCTGGCGCTCGGCGGTCTCCCCCGTCTCGTTGTCGACGGGATACGTCTCGACCGCGATCGGCCAGCCTTCGTCGGAGAGCCGGTACCGCATCTCGACCCAGCGGCCGCGGTTCCGATCGCGGTACTCGTGGCGGACGACGGTCTCCTCGTCCGTCCGCACCACGGTCATGTGGCCGGCGAGCCGGCCGTGGTTGAGAACGGGATAGACCATGGTGTCGGGCACTGTCTGGACGGCCAGCGCTGGGGTCGCGAAGGCGGCCGCCGCGAGGCCGACGGTCAGGGCACACAGCGAGACGACGATACGGGAGACGAGGGGTCGCGGATCCGCGCGCATGGACACTCCGGAGCTGAGCCTGTCATGACGAGGTGACAGGCTAACGGCGTGCGCCGAGGGGGGGCAACGCAAGCATCTTCGTCGTCGCGGCGCCGGCCGACCCGGAGTCGGTCGCGGACGTGTTTCGCGCTCGACGTATGGCGTACTCGTCGCGGCCCGGGTTAGGATCCGCCCGAACGGTTCCCGACGGGCTTCGACCCGTTCGTACTCACGGAGGAGGAGCTCGGACAGCTCGAATCGCGGCCGCCCGAACGGCACCGCGCGATCCTCGCCGGCCGAGACGTGCTTTCGTCATGAAGCTTCGAACCGCATCGCTCGCCCTCCTCGCCGCCCTGCCCCTGGCCTGCGGGCCGCCTGACGGCCGGGACGCCGCCGCGGACCTGGACGGACCCGCGGACCTCGTGATCCTCGGCGGACGCGTGATGGACCCCGAGACGGGCCTCGACGCGGTGCGGCACGTCGCCGTCACCGACGGCCGCATCGCCGCGATCACCGAAGGGGCCGTCGAGGGACGGGACACGATCGACGCGACGGGGCTCGTCGTCGCCCCCGGCTTCATCGACCTCCACGCGCACGGACAGGACTCGGTCAGCGCGCGGTACCAGGCGCTCGACGGCGTGACGACCGCGCTCGAGCTCGAGATCGGCGTCTACCCGGTGGCGGAGTGGATCGCGTCGCGCGAGGGACGCGCGCTCATCCACTACGGCGCGACCGTGAGCCACCCGGGGGCGCGCGTGAAGCTCCTCACGGGCGTGGACGTCGGGCACTCGGTGACCGCGCCGCCGAACGAGCGGAGCGTCTTCGGCGACGAGGTGGTCTACGAGCCGCTCGAGGACGAGCAGATCGTCGAGCTGACCGGCCTCATCGAGCGGGGGCTCGAAGAGGGCGGGCTCGGGATCGGCTTCGGGATCACCTACACGCCGGGCGCCTCGCGCACGGAGATCTACCGGGTCTTCCAGCTCGCCGCCGCCCGGGGAGCGCCCGCCTACGTGCACCTCCGGGGCGAGAACTCCGGCGGCACCCTCGGGGCTTTCCAGGAGGTCATCGCGAACGCGGCCGCGACCGGGGCGCCGCTCCACATCGTCCACGTGAACTCGAGCGCGGACGAGCTGGCGCGCACCGCGATCGAGCTGATCCGCGGGGCCCGCGCGCACGGCGTCGACGTGACCACCGAGTCGTACCCGTACACGGCCGGCTCCACCCGGATCGAATCCGCCCTGCTCGACGCCTGGGAGGGGAGGACGGACGAGGAGTACGCGCAACTCCAGTGGTCGGGCACGACGGAGCGGCTGACCGCCGAGAGCTTCCGGCGCTACCGCGAGCAGGGCGGCTGGGTCGTGATGCACGGACGGAACGAGGAGACCAACGAGTGGATCGTGGCCCAGCCCGACGTGATCGTCGCGAGCGACGGGATCCCCTACCTGTTCGAATCGATCCACCCGCGCGGGGCGGGGACGTTCGCCCGGGTCCTCGGCTACTACGTGCGCGAGCGCGGCGCCCTTACCCTGATGGACGCCCTGTCGAAGATGACGCTCCAACCCGCGCGACGGGTCGAGACCTTCGCGCCGGCGATGGCGCGCAAGGGACGCGTGCAGCCGGGCGCAGACGCGGATCTCACGCTCTTCGATCCGGAGACGATCATCGACCGCGCCACGTACGCGGATCCGGATGCGCCGTCAGACGGCGTGCGTCACGTGCTCGTCGACGGAACCGCGGTGGTGCGAGATGGCGAGATCGTGGGAGGGACGTACCCCGGCCGGGCCATCCGGAGCGGCGGGGGCTGAGGGGCCGACGCCGCGACGAGAGGTCCGGCAGCGTGCGGACCCTGTCCCCCGCCGATGGGCCTGCTCGCCGTTCATGGACAGCGCCCGCGCGTTCGGCGGTTGAAGACGCGTCGACGGCGATCCAGTGGTGTTATGCCGGACCACAGAGGTGGCCGCGCGGCGCGACGGACACGCAGCGCGACGTGATCGCTAGCGGGACCCGCTCCTCCCCCGCGCCCGTGTCTCGGACGACGCGCACAGCGCGGCCGGCTCGGTCCCGCGCACGAAGTACTCGATTCGCGTGTCGAGCGCCGAGGTCTCGCAGTCCTCGGAGACGGCGAACCCGGTCTCCGTCTCGATCCGGATGCGCCGCAGCTCCCGCGGCGGGGCCGGGAAGCCGGGCGCGTCCCGACCGCTTCCGTAGATGTCGAACATGACGGCCCCCCACACCGGCGCCGCGATCGTCCCGCCGTATCCGTTCCGCACGATCTCCTTCGGACGATCGAACCCGAGCCAGATGCCGACGGCGAGCTCGCCGTTGAACCCGACGAACCACGCGTCCTTCGATTCGTCGGTCGTGCCCGTCTTCCCCGCCGCGGGGCCCCAGTACCCGGCGGCGCGCGCCCCCCACCCCGTGCCCCCGTTCACCACGCCCTCGAGACCCTGACGCGTGAGGAACGCGATGGTCGCCGGAAGCGCCTCTTCCACGGCCGGGTCGGCCCGATACACGACCCGCCCATCGGCATCCTCGATCCGCGTGATGAGGTGCGGCTCGACCCGGGAACCGCCGTTGCCGAAGGCCGCGAACGCGGCGACGAGCTCCACGGGCCTGAGCGACGAGGCGCCGAGGAAGCTCGCCGGAACCGGCGCGACCGGGGAGCGGATCCCGAGACGCGCCGCCGTCTCCGCCACCGCACGCACGCCAACCGCCCGGCCGATCCGCACCGCCGCCCAGTTCGACGAGCGGGCGAGCGCCTCGCGAACGCTCATCACCGAGTCGGAGGCCTGCGCGTCGGCCGGCCGCCACACCTCGCGAAGCACCTCCATCTCGATGGGCGAGGTATCGAGGAGGCGCGCTAGCGTGATCTCGCCCGCCGAGAACCCGGCCGCGTATACGATCGGCTTGAACGCGGATCCGGGCTGCCGGGCCGCGAGGAACGCGCGGTCGAACTCGGAGTGCTCGAACTCCCTCCCGCCCGTGACGGCGCGGACCTCACCGGATCGGATGTCGAGCGCGACGCCCGCGCCCTGGAGGTACGCAGAAAGGCCCTCGGCCCTGGGCAGCGCGCCATCCTCGGGAACCGGGTGGCGGAAGGCTCCGTAGGCGCCGGACTCGATCCGGGCGACCTGCTCTCCGATTCTCCGGTCGAGGGACCGCTGCACCTCCTGGTCGAGCGCCGTGAACACCCGGAGGCCCGGACGCGCGGATGCGTCGGGGACGAGCGCGAGGAACTCCCGCCGGACCGCGGCGGCAAAGTAGGACCGGCCCTGCACGAGCGGCCCTGTAACGGTCGCGTTCAGCGGCTCGTCGCGGGCGGCGTCCGCCTCCGCCTCGGTCACGGCGCCGGCCTCGAGAAGCAGGTCCAGCACGAGGCTCCGGCGCGTCAACGCCCCCTCGCCGCCGGTCCGGGGGTTGTAGCGCTCGGGCGTCTTCAGGGCCCCGACCAGCATCGCGATCTCACCCAACGTCAGCTCGCCGACCGGCTTCCCGTAGTAGTGCCGGGCCGCCGCGTCGAACCCGTAGATCCCGCGTCCGAGATACACCTGGTTCAGATAGAGCTCGAGGATGCGGTCCTTGCCCAATCGCCGCTCGAGGATCTGCGCGAGTCGCGCCTCGGCGAGCTTCCGTCGCCACGGGCCGTACTCGCCGAGCGCGGGCTCCCACAGATTGCGCGCGAGCTGCATGGTGATCGTGCTCGCGCCCTCGGTGATGCCCCCGGCTTGCACGTTGGCGACCGCCGCCCGCACGACCGAGGGTGCGTCGACACCGTGGTGCTCGTAGAACCGCCGATCCTCGACGCTGACGACCGCTTCTCGGAGCACGGGAGGGAACGCCTCGAGATTCTCCCACATCCTCACGGTTCCGGGGAGATGACCCACCAGCCGCCCGTCTCGATCGTAGTAGTGGGCGGCCTCGGACGGCCGATACTCGGCGAGCGCTTCGACGTTCGGGCACCCCTCCGCCTCGCAGCCCGGCACGCGCACCATGACCGCGAGCCAGACGGCGGCGGCCAATGCCACGGCCGAGGCGGCCGATGACGCGAGGTCCCCGAGGGACCGGTCTCGCAGAGGCACGGGGGCCGGGAGCCGCAGGTGGGGGACGCGGTGTGCTGCGCGGCGGTAGAGCGCGCCGAAGCGCGTCCACCCGGCGCGGGCGAGATCCCGGGACCGGGCTTGAGCGCGCGCGACCATCTCGACCAGTGGAGCGAGGATGATGATCGTGGTGGCGAGGGTCATGAGACACACCGCCGCGGCCACGCGCGAGAGAAGCCGGAGAAGCCCGGCGTGCACATTCCGTTTTCTCGGCCTCTCGGTCATTTCGCGGGTCCCCCCCAAGCGCGTCCATCCGGGGCGATCGACGGTTCGCCCGCCCGTGGCTCGTCTGAACGAACGCTCAAGCGCCGTACCCGACCGAAGAGGGTGCCCGGCGGCTTCGCGGGCGGCCGGCGGCTTCTTCACGGAAGCCCCGTACTCGCGGGGTCTCGAGCCGGGCGAGCCGGGCGGGTCGACGTTTCCCTCGGGTCGCGGCCAAGCCCGAAACCGCGCCGGCGTGTTTCGTCGCGATTCCGAGTGAACGGTTTCGAGCTGTGGCGGCAGAACGAACCGTCGTGCGCAATCAGGGGCAGGGCCGGGTCCGACACCCTCCGGGTGCGGGCGTGCCCCGCTCGTGCGATACTTTGGAACGGCGACTGTGCCGATCGGTGTCCTCCCCGGGCCTCTCCTCGTGGCCCACCCCGATGCGAGTCGCCCCGAGGCCGGAAGACGCAGATGTGTCGAGCGACGCCGTTTCTCGCCCCCGGATCGGGATCGCGATCCCGCCGCCCCCCGTGCGCCCCGGTTTTCTCTCGCGCCATGTCGCCGTTCGCCGCCGCGATCGCGACGCTCGGACCCCTGCGGCCTTCACGCACCAGGAGTTGAAACGATGGAACGCCTCGTCACGGATTCCCGGCGCCGGTTCGCCTCGATGTGGATCGCCCGCTTCGCGGTCGCGGGCGTCTCGATCGCGTCCGCCGCACACCCGGCCCCCGCCGGCGCCCAACAGGGCCCGCCCGCCACGCGCACCGTCGCCGTGGTCGACACGCTGTACGGAGACACCGTCCCCGACCCCTGGCGGTGGCTGGAGGACGGCGAGTCCGAGGAGGTGAAGGCGTGGTTCCGGGCCCAGGGCGCCTACGCCCGCTCCGTCCTCGACACGCTGTCGGGGCGCGACGCGCTCCTCGAGCGCATGCGGACGATCGCCGCCGCGGCACCGCCCCGGATCTCGATCCCGCGGGAGGCGGGCGGACGCTGGTTCTATACGGTCCGCCGCGCCGGAGAGCCGGTGGCGAAGGGCTATGTCCGTGATGGGTGGACCGGAGAGGAACGGCTGCTCGTGGATCCTGCCGCGATGGCAGCCAAGGCCGGCGCCGGAACCCCCACGCTGGCGAGCTTCCTGCCGTCGGCGGACGGCCGCCTGGTCCTGTACGGAGTCACCTCAGGCGGAACCGAGACCGTCGTGCTCCGTGTCCGGGACGTCGAGACCGGTCATGACATCGAGGGGCCGCTCGAACGGAACATGTTCGACTACAACCAATGGAGCCCGGACGGCCGCGCGTTCTTCTACATGCAGCTCCGCGACCTGCCGCCGGGAACGCCGCCGGCGGACGCATATCGTGGCATCCGGATCCTCAGGCACCGGCTGGGAGACGATCCCGGTGCGGACCTCCCGGTGTTCAGCGCGGAATCGCTCGGCCATGACGACCGCCTCCTGCCGTTCGTGGTGATCGATGCGGCGAACGGGCTCGCGTTCGCGATCCTGACGCCGGGCACCGAGCACGGGGCGTGGTTCGTCGCGCAGACCTCTCAGCTGGCCCGCGGGACGCCCGACTGGCGCCCCCTGTTCCCGGCCGCCGACTCCGTCCAGTACGTGGAGGCCCACGGTGACGACCTCTACGCCTTCACCGCGCAGGGCGGGCCTCGCATCGTCCGCACCTCGCTCGCGGAACCGGACCTCGCCACCGCCGCGCCCGTGATGGCGGACGAGGAGGGTCGGATCCAGGGGATGAGCGCCGCCCTCGACGGGCTCTACGTGGATGTCTTCGCGGAGGGTCTGAACCGCATCACGCGGATTCCCTGGGGCGGGACACCCGTGTCGATCGACCTCCCCCCCGGGACATCGGTGGCCGGCGCACCGGCGAGCTTCGGCGGCGACCTGCACACCGATCGCACCCGGCCCGGCGTGCGCTTCTCGCTCACGAGCTGGACGTCGCTCCCTCGAGCCTACCGCTACCAGCCGTCCACCGACCGGGTGGAACCGCTCGATCTGCAGCCGCTCGGTCCGTACGACGCGTTCGACGGATACACGGCCGAGACGGTCCTCGCGACCAGCCACGACGGGACACAGGTCCCACTCACGATCGTCGGGCCCGAGGGCGCCCCGCGCGAGGGGACCCGGCCCGTCGTGCTGGTCGGATACGGCGCGTACGGCATGACCGACGCCCCCGAGTACATCGCCGAACGACGCCCCTTCTACGAGGCCGGCGGCACCATGGCCCAGTGCCACGTTCGGGGCGGAGGCTACCACGGCCAGGCGTGGCATCGCGCGGGTCAGAAGGAGACCAAGCCGAACACGTGGCTCGACTTCATTGCCTGCGCCGAGCACCTGATCGAGGCCGGCTACACCAGCCCGGAGCGCCTCGTCGCCCTGGGCGGAAGCGCGGGCGGGATCACCGTCGGGCGCGCGATCACCGCACGGCCGGAGCTCTTCTCCGGCGCGGTCATCATGAACGGCGCGCTCGACGCCGTCCGCTGGGAGGAGACCCCGGCGGGCCCGCCCAACGTGCACGAGTTCGGTTCCATCGCTACCGAGGAGGGGTTCAGGGCCCTGCTCGAGATGAGCGCGCTCCGCCACGTCCGGCCCGGAACCGCCTATCCGGCCGTCCTCCTGTCGGTGGGCCTGAACGACGCGCGCGTGGCCCCTTGGGAGAGCGGCAAGATGGCGGCCGCGTTCCAGGTAGCCACGACCAGCAATTCTCCCGTTCTCCTGCGGATCGACGAGGCCGCGGGACACATGGGCCAGGATCAGGCCGCGGACCAGCTCCGGCGACTCATCGCCGACGTGTACGCGTTCGTCATGGCGCGGACGAGGATGTCGCCGTATCGGCCCCCCGGCGCAGACGAGACCGCGGGCCAGTCGGGGGACAGGCCACTTCTCGAGAGAGGTAGGCGGTGAGTTCACCTCCTGCTCCCCGAACGAGGCGGCCGTCTCGGGGAAGGACGGTCCGCCTGCCCGGACGCGGCTGGTGCCTGGTGGTCTGGGCGGCGTCGGTCCACGCGCCCCCGGCGATCGCCGGGCAAGGACAGGACTCCGTTCTGGCGCTCGCGAACGTCACGCTGGTCGATGGGACCGGCGCTCCCGCCCGTGAGGGGATGACGGTCTTGGTCAGCGATGGGACGATCGCCTACGTGGGTCCCGCCGCGGACGCCGACCTGCCCGCGGACGCGGAGGTCCACGATCTCAGCGGCCGGTATCTGATCCCCGGGCTCATCGACGCGCATCCCCGGACGCGCAGGTGACATCGTGAACAACGGATCGGAGGCGACCATGCGGCGAAACGCCATTCCTGCGGTACCCGTTCTCCTCGTCCTCGTGACGCTGGTCATGGCGGGCTGCCGGGGCGGTCCGGCGCCCGATCGGCAGCTGTTGACCGAGGCGGAGCGTACGGCGATCGCCGACACGCTCCGTCGGATCAGCCGCGAAGCGTCACAGACCTTCGACTCGGATCTCGACTGCGCGGAGATCGCCGACCGGCTCCCGATCTCGGAAGGGTTCGCGGGGTTCGTCGCCCAGGGACGGCTGATGGAGCTCGGCGGCAGGGACGACATGGTGGCGATGTGCCGCGCCGTAAAGCAGGACCGCCTGTCGGCTCACGAGGAGATCGATGAGCAGATCGTGGAGGTGTTGAGCCGCGAGGCGGCGTTTGTCGTGACGCGTGGCGTGTACACGGTGAACTTCACGGATGGCCGGACCTCGTCCAGGTCGCAGGTCGTCACCACCCTATGGGCCCGCCCTGCCGAGGGCTGGCAGATGGTCCATCTCCACGAATCGTGGCCTCCATGAACGGCTCCAGCCGCCGCGCGGAAGCAGGGTCGATGAACTGGTCGTTCGCATTGCGGGCCGACCGGAGGTAAGCGGAATGATCGCCGGTTCTGCGGCATCCCATGCATGTCCACCCAGTATCGGAGTATCCAGGACGCGTCCACACCGCGTGGTTGCCGTCCCTATCCTGCTTCTGACCCTGTGCGCGCCCGTGCTGGCGCAGGAGCCGAACGCGACCGAGGTGGTCGACACCACGAGCGCCGCCCGCGACCGGGCGTATACGATTTCCGGGGGTTCGACGTTCAAGGCGCCGGCCGACTGGTCCGTCACGATCGAAGGCCCCGTCGCCACGCTGGAGTTTCCGGAGGGGGACTCGTGGATGTGGATCGTGGAGACCTCGGCCTCCCATCCGGACAGCGCCGTCGCCGCGGCCTGGAGGACCACGCACCCCGAGGGAGACCGGGCGATCCGGCTGGCGTCGCCACAGCCCGGTCGGGACGGCTGGGACGAAGCGAAGACCTACGAGTACGAGACCTCGCCCAACGAGCAGCGGCTGATCGCCGCCACCGCCTTCCGTAACGACTCCACCTGGACCGTCGCGATGATCCACGCGGATCTGGGGACCGTTCAGAAGCGGGGCGCGCAGGCATGGCTCGTCGGCCAGACGCTGCGACCCGCCGGGTACGTGGACGAGTCCTTTGCAGGCCGTTCGGCCCATCCGCTTGATACGGAGCGCCTCGCGCTGCTCACCGGGTTCATCGAGACGGCGGTGCGCGAGCTCGGCATTCCGGGAGTGGGGCTGGGTCTGATCCAGGACGGCGAGGTCGTGTTCGAGGGCGGGATCGGGGTGCGCGAGCTCGGCGAGCCCGAACCCGTCACCGCCGACACGCGGTTCCTCATCGCCTCGATCACGAAGCCGCTCACGACGCTCCTCCTCGCGCGACTCGTGGACGAGGGGCGGTTCGCGTGGGACACGCCCGTCCTCGACGTCTATCCCGAGTTCCGGCTCGGCGATGAGAGCACGACGCGACAGGTGCGGATGGAGCACCTGGTGTGCGCCTGCACGGGGCTCCCGCGGCAGGACGCGGAGTGGCTCCTCGAGTTCGACGACGCGACCCCGGCGAGCGCGATGGCCCTCCTGGGCGGGATGCAGCCGACGAGCGGGTTCGGGGAGCTCTTCCAGTACAGCAACCACATGGCGGCGGCGGCCGGGTTCATCGCCGGACACGTCCTGCATCCCGACCGGGAGCTGGGGGCCGCCTATGACGAGGCCATGCGCACCCGCGTGTTCGAACCGCTGGGGATGCGCGACGCCACCTTCGACTTCTCCCAGGCCGAGCGGGGCGATCACGCGCGCCCCCACGGCTACGACGTCGATGGCGAGACTCGCGTGGCGAGCATGGCGCCGAACCGGTCCATCGGTCCCGTGCGTCCCGCCGCCGGTCTGTGGACCAGCGTGCGGGATCTGCTCCGGTACGCGCGGATGGAGCTGGCGGGGGGGATGCTGCCCGACGGTTCCCGGCTCGTCTCGGAGGAGAACCTCCTCGCCCGGAGGGAGGAGAAAGCGCGGATCGGAGAGACCGCGCACTACGGCATGGGGCTGGGGGTCGACACCGAGTGGGACGTCACGGCGTTCGGGCACGATGGCACGATGTTCGGCTACCGGAGCCAGTTCTGGGTCCTCCCTGAGCACGGGGTCGCCGCGGTCCTGCTCACGAACGCCGACAACGGCTGGATGTTGGCGGGGCCGTTCTACCGACGACTTCTCGAGGTGCTGTTCGACGGCGAGGCGGAAGCCGAGGAGAACCTCGTCGCGTCCGCCCGCGACTGGCGGGCGTCGGTGGCCGAGGCGCGTACGCGTCTCGAGGTGCCGGCCGACCCGGCCGAATCCGCGAAGCTCGCCTCGCGCTACCGAAATCCCGCCCTGGGCGAGATCGCCGTGCGTCGGACGGACGCACGGACCCTGTTCGACTTCGGCGAATGGGCGAGCGAGGTCGCTTCCCGAACGAACGACGACGGGACCGTCTCCTTTCTCACCATAGACCCCACCATGGCCGGCTTGGAGCTCGTGGTGGACGGCGAGACCCTCGTGTTTCACGACGCGCAGCACGAGTACATCTTCGTGCCGGAGTGATGTGCTCGCGGGGCATTCTTCATGGTGCACGCGCTCGCGAGCGCCGACGCACGACCCACGTGGAAGCCCGGCGACTTCTTCGGCGAGGAGTTCGGATCCCGATGATCGTGCACGCTGACGATCGGCCCTCGATGACGGGCGCCGCCGCCACGATCGCCGCGTTGCTCTGCGGATTCACGTCGGTCGCGGCGATGGACCGGACTGCGGGGAGCGGGTCGGTGTCGAGGGCGAGCCTCGCCTCTCCTCTCGGGCAGGATTCGCTTCCCCGATTCGAGCCCGCGAACTGCGTCTTCGATCGGGGCGACTGGGCGGACGCCGTGGACCTCGAGTGCGGCGAGCTCCTCGTCCTCGAGGATCCGGAGCGGCCCGAGGGGCGCGTCCTCCACTTGCCCGTCGCGATCTTCCGGGCGGCGGAGCCCGGCCCGAAGCCCCCGCTCGTCATGCTCCACGGCGGGCCGGGTGGACCACCGGGACTCCTCGGCAACATGACGCGAGGCGTGTCCGTGGCGGGCTACGCGCGCGACCGGGACGTGATCCTCTACGCCCAGCGGGGCGCGTGGAGCGCGCGACCCGTGCCGTGTCCGGAATTCCAGCCGGCGGACTACGAGGAGGACGAGCTGGCGGCGCGCGAGCGGTTTCTCGCGGGAGCGCGGGCGTGCGTCGAGAGCATTCGACGCGAGGGCGGTGATCCGGCGATGTACGACACGCGTCGAAACGCCGCCGATCTCCGCGCGCTCCGTCAGGCCCTCGGTCACGAGGTGTGGGACGTGTGGGGCGAGTCCTACGGCGGACGGCTCGCGACGGAGGCGATGCGTACCGATCCGGCCGGGATCCGGAGCGTCGTCCTCTCGAAGCCCGTCCCCCAGGGACCGCACCGCGCCGAGCGCGCCAGGGCCTGGCGTGACGCGCTCGCCAGAGTGTTCGAATCGTGTGCGGCCGGTGCGAGATGTGGCTTCCTCTTCCCGTCTCCGGAGGAGGATCTCCAGGCTCTGTACCGTGAGCTCGCCGCCTCCCCCGCGCGGATCGACTCCGTCGGCGCCGGTGGCCCGGTCCGGCTCGACGGTGGAGCGCTGGTGCACAGTGTGGTTCGGCTCGCTCGCCGGCGGGCCGGAACGGTCTGGATTCCGTTCCTCCTCTCGGAGCTCCGACGAGGCGATTTCGAACGCGCGAGCCGCGAGCTGATGAGCCGCGCTGGCGAACAGGGCAGTCCAGCCGGGGCCACGTTCTGGCTGGTCGAGTGCAACGACCAGTACGTGCCCGGGTTCGAGGCGCTCCAGGATTCGATCGAGGCGACGGTTCCCGAGCCGTACCACGTGCAGAGGCCGCTCGAGTGCGCCACCTGGCGGGAGGGACGCGTGGTCGAGGACCCGGCAGGCGCCGTGTCGAGCGACATCCCCACCCTCATCCTGGCCGGCCGTCTCGATCCGGCCGCCCCGGTCGAGTTCGCCCGTCGCATCGCCCGGACTCTCTCACGCGCCTATCTGTACGAGCTGCCCGACGAGTCACACGCCGCTCGAGAGGCGACACCCTGCCACCTGTCGCTGGTCGCGCAGTTCTGGAACGACCCGACGACCGCCCCTGACGGGTCCTGCATCGAGGCGCGGCCTCCGCTGGATTTCGTGACGGAGTGGCCCAACCCTGAGCCCGGCCCGGGAGGGCACCGGACGGCGGCGCCTCCGGAGCTCGAATGGTCTCCGTGCGAGTTCGAGCCGGAGGAGCTGACGTTCCTCGACTGGTCAGTCGATCCCACCCGACTCCGGTGCGGCCATCTCTCCGTTCCCGCTCGCCGCGGCGACCTCGAGAGTCCCCGCTTCCGGCTCGCCTTCGTGGTCATCGCCGCCGAGGATCCGGACGCCGAGGCGCCCCCGATCGTGTACCTGCACGGAGGTCCCGGCGGATCCGCCCTCACGCCGTACTTCCTCGCGCTCGAGGGACCGGCGCTGGCGATGGACCGCGACGTCATCGCCTTCGATCAGCGCGGGGCCGGACACTCGGAGCCCCGATTGTGCGGCGGTCTCGCGGGAAACGACCTGGACATCGCCGCGCGGGACCTGACTCTTGCCGGCGAGGCCGCGTCGCGACGGCGGTTCCGGCTCGCGTGTCTCGAGGAGCTCCGGGACCGGGGGATCGACCCCGGCGCGTTCGACATGGACGCCACCGTGGCGGACCTCGAGGACCTCCGCCGGGCCCTCGGCCTCGACCGGTGGACGGTGTTCGGGCGATCGTACGGGGGCGCGCTGGCGCAGCGCGCGATGCGCGAGTACCCCGGGACGATCGATCGTGCGGTCCTGGTGACCCCCGCGCCTCTCGACTGGTCCAACTTCGATCGGGAGGTGCCGGCCCTGGCCGCGACGCTCGAGCGCGTGGTCCGGGCGTGTGCCGACGACCCGGAATGCCATGCCGCGTTTCCGGACCCCGAAGCCGACCTTCTGGAGGTCTTCGAGTCCCTGCGCGAGCGCCCCTGGACCGTCGATGTCGATCCGGAGCGGCTCGGGTCGCCCACCTTCGCCATCAACGCGACGGACTTCATGTGGATGGTGAACGGACGCCTCTACAACGCCGCCCAACAGTTCGGCGATCTGCCGGCGTTCCTGCGAGCCCTGGCGGAACGCGACTCGCTGGTCGCCGCCGCCGTGGTTCAGGAAGCGTTCGGGGGGTGGTCCGACGATGCCCCCGTCGCGGCCTATGGCGTCTATTGCCGCGACATCGTGGACGCGGGCTCGCGCGCACGGTCGGAGGAGGCCGGGGCGTCGTATCCGCGAGCGCTCCGCGCCATCGCGGGGCTCCACCTCGAGATTTGCGAGGACTGGCCGGTGGTGCCGGGGAGTCCGGAAGCCCGACGTCCCGTGCGAAGCGACATCCCCACGCTCCTCTTCTCCGCCGGTCTCGATCACGTGGTGCCGGCCTCCACCGGCGCCGAGATCCTCCGCGGCCTCCCGAACGGGCGCCTGGTGGTGTTCGCGTACTCCTCGCACATCCTTCCCGACAGCCCCGAGTCGGCGGAGTGCGCGTTCGGGATCATCCGGCAGTTCGTCCGCGATCCCAACGCCGTGGACGGGACCTGCGCGGCCCGGCTTCCCCAACTGGAGATGTCGGGCGAGCTCCCGGACGCCATGCGCCGGCGAATCGACCACGACCGATAACCCTGCCCGCTCTCGCAGACGGTCGGGGATGTGTTCGCGCTCGACGCGCTCCGCGAGTTCGCGTCGTGGCTGTGGCCCGCCGTCCCGATCACGGCGCTCCTTCTCCTCTTCATGCACCGCATGTACCGCGGCATCGTCGGGGTCGCGCGGGCCCTCGCCCTCACGGTCGTGGCGCTCCCCGGGAGCCTCCTCCTCCCGCTCGCGATCCTGGTCGGCTGGGAGGGGCGACTGGCCAACATCGGAAGCTCCACGGACTTCGCCGCCGCGCTGCTCGCGCTCGGAATCCTGCTCCTCGTGTTCGCCCTCGTGGGCGCGGTCCCGGCGGGGGCGGTGCTGCGCGTGGCCTCGCGGCGGCCGGGCGGGCTGCCGCCGGCCTCACGGCGGCGCGCGTACCTGACGGCGGTCCTCGCGCTGGTGGTGTGGGGCGCGGTCACGGTCGTCCTGATGTTCGCCCTGCCGCTGTTCGATCCGTTCTCGGACCACCTGTGGGAGATGGCGCGGTCGGATGGCGCCCTCGGCTACCTGGTCGCCCGCCCGTGGCTGGTTCCGGCGGCCGCGGTCACGTTCGGGCTGCTCCAGACGCCGGGGGTGCTGATCGCGGCCCGGGTGGTGGAGGCGCGCCTCGCCGCGCGAGGACCCGACGGGAACCGGATGCGCGGGACGAAGGGGATCATGCCCCTGGAGATCGTGACGCGACCCGAGCCCTCCGTCGCGGGCATGACGGCGCTCGCGACCGCGACGACGTGGCCGCTCGCGCTCATCCTCGCCTGGCTGCTCGTGTCGACGCCGTACTGATCCGGCGGACGATCATTGCTCCCACCCCCCCGTCCACGCAGGATGGCGGTGACTCGCTCGAAGTTCGCGCGTGGGGCGGGGCGGTCTCGATGAGCGAGCCAACCGGGGAGCCGTTTACGTGAGTCGTGGGAACATCCTGCGCGAACCCGTTAGGCGAGCCGATCTCGAGCGCATGGCCGCCGACCAGTTTGGGGACATGGTGAAGGGCGTCGTGGACGTCGCGCGGCGCATCATGGCCATCGGCGGCGAGCTCCATTCGGATGACGAGGCGGCGCTCCTCGATGACGGATCCCGACAGGAAGATCTGTGGGGGATCAACCTGTATCCCGGAGAGAGTGGGGAGGGCTGGATCGAGTTCGACTCCATGATCAACGTCCGCCCCCGGCAGGCGAACCGCTCACGCGATGTCGAAGATGAGAGCGTTCGCCGGGCGATCCGCGAGATCGTGGGTTCGTTGGTGACCGGCCCGTGACCGTACCGGCCCACGCGGAGGCGGCCGCTGGCGCATGGGACCGGCTCTCGCTCGTGGAGCAACTCGCGCACGTCGGCAGCGAGGTGGAGCGGGCGATCCGTTCGCATGACGCCGGGCGCCGGGCCCGCTGGGAGGCCGCTCTCGATCGCGCGCTCGAGCTGTTCGACCTGACGGCGCGAGACCCCCGCTGGCGGGGCCATCGCCGACAGGAGGTCCTCCGGGCCCGGGAGGAGTTCTGCCGCCTGTTCTTCGGCGGGAGCCCCCCCTCCGGATCCGCGGCGGGATTGCGCCGCTACTTCCTCCACTTCGCGATCGCGGCCCGAAACCGGCGGTAGGTGGTCTGACCCTCGCTGCTCACCACCACTTCGGCGTCCTCGAGACCAGCGTTGCGATTCGCGGGATTGCGCCCTGGCAGGCGACGGAGTAGGCTGCACAATATGTAGCAATTACTACATTACCGCTACCGCGAGAGACGGGACTCCCTCGATGGGCATTCGCCTCATGGTGGCCAGCCGGCACGAGATCGTACGGATCTGCGGGGTCGCCGCCGTCGCCATGATGGCGCTCTCCCCCGCTACGGCGCAGCAGCCCGAGATCGTCGCTCCGGGCGTGATCTCCCTCGAAGGCCGAAACGAGACCTTCCCGGCGATCGACCCGGTGGACGGCTCCCTCTGGTTCTCGGCGTACACCGATGGCTTCGACCGCCAGACCATCATGCGCGCCCAGCCGCGCGGCAGCTCCTGGAGTCGGGGCGAGGTCGTCGGGTTCTCGGGGACATGGGGGGACCGTGCCCCGCGCTTCTCGCCGGACGGCCGCCGGCTCTATTTCACGTCGGATCGGCCGATCGAGACCGGGCAAGCGGCCGACCGCTTCAACATCTGGGTCGTCGAACGGGCCGGCGGCGGGTGGGGCACCCCGCGACTCGCTCCCGGCGTGAACGCCGAGGAGGGGCACACCATCCACAGCTCGGCTACCACAGGCGCCATCTACGCAGCCTCGATTCGCCCCGGCGGTTCCGGTCGGTCGGACATCTATCGCGTCGGCCACGACGGCGCGATCGTGCACCTGC
>Ga0299913_10001362_pt1 | contig 17908 bp, 11 predicted proteins | sample RVTome_9_FD_201360 | JGI IMG/M metagenome (GOLD analysis project Ga0299913, IMG submission 201360) | Soil microbial communities from uranium-contaminated site in the Upper Colorado River Basin, Wyoming, United States - RVT155D38 (version 2) ... | reverse complement strand
GCCTCCTTTTCGCCGGCCTGATCGCGGGCTGCGAGGCCGACGCCACCGGTCCCGGCGGCGAGTTCGATGAAGAAGCCGCCGCGGCCGACGTGGACGCGGTACTGACCGCGATCGACGATGACATCGTCGTGACGCTCCTCCTCGCGGCCGAGGGCCTGGCCAGTGCCGGCGGAACGGCGGCGTTGATGCCGGCGCTGTCGGCGAGCCCCGGTTCCGGAAGCTTCGGGGCGCTCGGTTCTTTCGGGTCGAACCGGTTGGAACCGGCCGCCTCCCGGCTCCTGCCGTCGCTGTCTCCGTCCAGCTCCTCGCTCGCGGCCGAGCCGATCTTCCCGAGCAACCTCCTGGGCGTGACGTTCGTCTGGGACGGCGCGGGGTACGCGCCCGACGAAGCCCTGGAAGGCGCACCCGCGAACGGCGTGCGCTTCGTCGTCTACGCCATCCACCCGGCCACGCGGCAGCCGGTGGAGCCTCTCGTCGAGGTGGGGCACCTCGACCTGACCGACGAGGGCACCCCGTCGTCGACCCGCCTGGGCATTCGCCTGGTCGACACGTCGGGGTCCGCGGACGTGGAGCTGGTCGACTACTTCATCGACGTGTCCTTCACGGTGACGGAGACGACGTCGACGGTCGTGCTCGCGGCGCTCGGATTCGTCTCGGATGGGACGGAGACGCTCGGCTTCGACCTCGACCAGACCCTGTCCTTCGCGCAGGCCGGAGGCGGGTCGCTGAGCGTGGACTACGACTTCACGATCGAGAGCAGCGGTCTCACCCTGTCGTTCGACGCGCTCGCCAACTTCGACTCCGAGACCGAGACGTCGGCAGGCATCGCGGTCACGCTGACCCTCGCGCAAGGCTCGAACGCCGTCGTGCTGGACGTGTCGGAGAACGCGCTAGGGGCGCTGGACGGCGAGATCACGTTCAACGGCGAGACCGCGATCCTCGTGTCCGGAACGGCCGCCAGCCCGCAGTTTACGCGACCGGACGGTGGCGAGCTGACCGCGGTGGAGGTCCAGGCCCTGGTCGACATCATCGATGCGGTCGCCGAAGTCCTGCTCCTCGCCGAGGAGCTCTTCGCGCCGATCAGCGGAGTGCTCTCCGCCTGACCCCGCGCCGCGGCCGGAGCAGCAGCAGCGCCGGCGGGAACGACGAAGGGGTGGCCGGACGACCGGCCACCCCTTCTGCCGTCGCGATCTAGATCCGGAAGCGGTCCACCAGCTCCTTGAGGTCGAGGGCGGTCTTCTCGAGGGCGAGCACCGACGCCACCCGGTCTCCGCTCTCGCCCGCCCCGTCGCCGCTGATCAGCCGCCGCACCGCGGCGCCCACCTGCGCGCTCTGCGCCGCCATCTCCTCCGCCGTGGCGGCCTCCTCCTCCGCCCCGCTGGCCAGCTCATCCGCGGCTCCGCGCCCGCGCCCGACGGCGGCGTCGATGGTCCGCGCGCGCCCCGAAATCGCCTGGGCCTGCTCGTTGGTCGCCTCGAGCGACGCCACGATCCGCTCGAGCGCCTCGGCGGAGCGCCCGGCCTCGCGCACCGCGGTGTCGACCTGGCCCGCCTCGTCGCGCATCGCGGCGACGGACTGCGCGACGCCGGTGCGGATGTCGGCAACCAGGTCGGCGATCTGCGCCGCGGCGGTCGACGCGCGCTCCGCCAGCTTGCGGATCTCGCCCGCGACCACCGCGAACGCGCGGCCCTCCTCGCCGGCGCGCGCGGCCACGATGGACGCGTTGATGGCGAGCAGGTTGGTCTGCTTCGCGATCTCGAGGATCGTCGCGACGATGGACCCGATGCGCTCGGAATGCTCCTGGAGCGCCTCGACCGCCCGTGCGGTGTCGCCCACGCGCTCGCCGACGTCCCGGATGCCTCGCACCGCCGCCTCGACGGTGGCGCCGCCCTCGCGCGCGACCGCGACGCTGGCCTCGGCCGAGGTCGCCAGCGCCGCCGCCGCCGCGGACACCTCCGCCGTCGACGTGGAGATGTCGCCCACGACGCCCGCCACCTCCTGGCTGCGGTGGGCCTGCTGCTGGGCGGCCTGAGCGATCTGCTCGATCGCCGCGTCGAGCTCGACGACGGCGCTGGCCGACTCGTGCGCGACGTTCGCGATCTCGCCCGCGTTGCCCGCGACATCGTCGCTCACCGCGCGGATGCGTGCGATCACGTCCCGGAAGTCGACGAGCATGGTGTTGAAGGAATACACCAGGCGCCCCACCTCATCGCGGCGAGCGTGGTCCCCCCCGCCGTCCTCGATGCGCTGGAGGGTGAGGTCGCCGCGCGCGAGGCGTTCGGTCTGCAGCACGGCGAGGTGGAGCGGGCGCGTGATCTGGCGTGTGATGCGCCAGGCGAGGAAGAGCCCGAGCAGGATCACGACCGCGAGGCCGATCCGTGCCACCCGCCGCGTGGCGATGACGTACTGGCTGGTTTCGGTGCCGACGCCGCTGCTGGCGTCGCCGTGATCGGTCTCGAGGGCGTCGATAGGGACGCGAAGCTCGTCCAGCCGCGCCTGTGCGGCGTCCAGCGCCTCCCGCACCTCGGCCTCGCCGGCGCTTCCGACGATCAAGGAGCGCGCGCGATCCGCGGCGTCGGCAAACGCATCTCGCCGGGCGAGTGCCTGCTCGGCCAGCTCCGCCCGCGATTCCAGAAGATTCTGGATCGCCAAGTACTCGACGAGGCGCTCCTGCGTCTGCGCGATGTTCTCGTCGTAGAAGGCGAGCCACTCGGCGCGATGCGCGGAGTCATCGGCGAACGCGCCATGCGAGAGCCCGAGCGCCGCCTGGTATACGTCGCGGTCGATGTTCAGGACGAGCCTCAGGCCGCCGACCTCCTGGAAGGCCAGCCGGTCGATCTTCCGCGCTTCCTCGGCGGCCCTGCCGGCAAGGAAGAGCACGAGGATAGCGGTCAGCACCAGGACCGCCCCCACCATGGCCAGCAGCTTGGCAAGGATCGGCCAGTCGCGCGTGGACATGCGCGACGCGAAGGATCCGTTCGCCCGTGCGATGTTCGGCGCGGGCTGACGCGCGGCGGCGCGAGGAGTCGCGTCCGACCCGCTGGAGTCGGCCATTGTCGAGGGGGTTGTGGTCCATCCGGGGAGAGAGACCGCTACCAAGCTAGCGCGGCATGGGCGCCGCAGCCAGAGCCGCGGCCGCCTGGCGCGGTCAGCGCGCGCTCAACTTCCGGTACTTGATCCGGTGCGGCTGCTCCGCGTCGGCGCCCAGCCGGCGCCTCCGGTCCTCCTCGTAGTCGTGGTAGTTGCCCTCGATCCAGCGCACCCGGCTGTCCCCCTCGAACACGAGCATGTGGGTGGCGATGCGGTCGAGGAACCAGCGGTCGTGGCTGATGACGAGCGCGTTCCCGGCGAAGCGCAGGATCGCGTCCTCCAGCGCCCGCAGCGTGTCCACGTCCAGGTCGTTGGTGGGCTCGTCGAGCAGCAGCACGTTGCCGCCCGCGCGGAGAAGCCGGGCGAGGTGGGCCCGGTTGCGCTCGCCGCCCGACAACGCGCCCACCTTCTTCTGCTGGTCCGCGCCACGAAAGTTGAAGCCGGAAAGGTAGGCGCGGCTGTTCATCTCGGAGTTCCCCACGGGGATCGTCTCCTGCCCCCCGGCCACTTCCTCCCAGACGGTGCGCTCGGGGTCCAGCGCGGAGCGCGACTGGTCGACGTACGCGAGCTCCACAGTGGGCCCGAGGCGCAGGGTTCCCGCGTCGGGACTCTCCATTCCGGTGAGCATCCGGAACAGCGTCGTCTTGCCCGCGCCGTTGGGGCCGATGACGCCGACCAGGGCGCCGCGCGGCACGATGAAGCTCAGGTCCTCGAACAGGAGCTTGTCGCCGTACGCCTTGGCCAGGCCCTCGGCGACGATCACCTCGTCGCCCAGCCGCGGCCCCGGCGGGATCAGGATCTCCGCCGTGCGGATCTGCTCGGCCGGATCCTGGGCGAGCAGCTCTTCGAAGGCGTTCAGGCGCGCCTTGCCCTTCGCGTGGCGGGCGCGCGGCGCCATGCGCACCCACTCCAGCTCGTGCTCGAGGGTGCGCTGCCTGGCCGATTCGCCCTTCTCCTCCCGGCGCAGGCGCTCGCGTTTCTGCTCGAGCCAGGACGAGTAATTGCCCTCGTACGGGAAGCCCGCCCCGCGGTCCAGCTCGAGGATCCACTCCGCGACGTTGTCCAGGAAGTAGCGGTCGTGCGTGATCGCGACGATCGTCCCGCGGAACTCCGCCAGGTGCCGCTCCAGCCACGCCACGGACTCGGCGTCGAGGTGGTTGGTGGGCTCGTCCAGGAGCAGCATGTCCGGCTCCGAGAGGAGCACGCGGCAGAGCGCGACGCGGCGCTGCTCGCCGCCGGAGAGCGGCCCTACGTCGGCGTCTCCGGGCGGAACGCGGAGCGCCTCCATCGCGATCTCGACTTTCCGGTCGAGGTCCCACAGCGCGCCCGCCTCGATCGCGTCCTGGATGCGGCCCTGTTCGTCGATGAGCGCCTGCATCTCGTCCGCCGACATCGGGTCCGCGAAGCGGGCGTTCACCTCGTCGTAGCGGGCCAGCAGCGCGCGCTGCTCCGCGACGCCGCGCTCGACGTTGCCGCGCACGTCGAGCGTCGCATCGAGCTCCGGCTCCTGGGGCAGGTAACCGATGCGCGTGCCCTTCGCTGGCCAGGCTTCGCCCTGGAAGTCGGTGTCCAGGCCCGCCATGATGCGGAGCAGCGTGCTCTTGCCGGCGCCGTTCGGGCCCACGACGCCGATCTTCGCGCCCGGGTAGAACGAGAGCCAGATTCCCTTCAGCACTTCCCGCTTCGGGGGGACCACCTTGCGGAGGTCCTTCATCACGTAGATGAACCGCGTCGTATCCGTCATGTCGCCGTCGTCTTCGATGCGAGAGTCCGGGACGGGTCGCGCCCGGCGCCCGGACTACCCCCCGCGCCGCTCACGGCTCCGCCCGCCGCGGCGCCGGCCCGTTGGGTGGCGAGAGATCGGCGTCGCAGGAGACCGCCGCCGGGATCCCCTCGTCGGCTACGCGCGCGAAGAGCACCGCGTGCGCGGCGTCGTTCAGGTGGACGCCGTCGCCGGTGGCGAAGGGCGAGGAGATCGTGCCGTCGGGGCGCCCGAGCCCGGAGAAGAAGTCGATCGCCCGCGGGCCGAAACGGTCGAACGTCTCGTCCCGCGCGGCGAGCGCGTTCGCGCGCCTCGTCGCGTCGAAGTCCCGCGGCTGGGTCGTCGTGATCCAGACCGGCACTCCCACGGTCCTCGCGCGCGCGACGAGGGTGTCGTAGTTGGCGACCTGGGCCTCGACCGGGACCCCGAGGTTGGCGTCGTTGGAAGGCAGGTTGATGATGATGGCGTCGGGCTCCGCCGCCAGCGCCCGCTCGATGTTGCGCGCGGTGTCCGGCTGCAGTCGCTCCTCGCCGCCGCCGCGCCCGAACGGGAGCAGCCGGTACGTGTTGAACCCGCCGTGCGCGAGGTTGGTCAGCCGGTGGCCGACGCCGGCAGCGTCCAGGTGTCGCCGGTAGCGCTCGACCCAAGCGTTGGCGCTGTCCGCGGGACCTATCCCCGCCGCGGTGGAGGAGCCGAGCACGACGATGTGCACCGGCCCGCACGCCTTGGCTGGCGGCCTGACCGACGCGGACTCGGCGGCCGCGAGCAGAGGGGCGACGTCCGGCGCCGGCGGACGCGGTGGGGACGCGTCGCAGGCGAGCAGGCCCGCAACCACCAGGCACCGGGGGCCGCGGAGCCTCAGGCGCCCTCCAGGCCGACCCGCAGCGCGGCCACGTCGTCGGTCGTCAAGCCCGCGACGCCCATGTCCAGCAGGGCACGGGCCTCCCCAGGGTCGTTCACCGTCCAGGTCGCGATCGCCACGTCGCGCCGGAGGGCGGCCGCCGCGCGCTCCGGGTCCTCCAGCAGAATGCGCCGGTCGGGATCCACGATCGCGTTGCCGTCCCGGGCCGCCAGATCGACGGCGCGGTCGTAGTCGCCCGCGTCCCCCACCACGAAGCCGATGCGCAGCGCGCTGAGCCGACGCACATCGTCCAGCACCGCCCAGTCCAGCGAGATGACCGTGGCGCCGGCGCTCCAGCCGTACGCGTCGATGTCGTCGACCACGCGCGCGACGACGCGCGGCGTCATCCTCGGCTTGAGCTCCGGGTAGACGCGCGCGCACCGCCCGGCCGCGAGCGCGAGCGCTTCGGCGAGCGACGGCACGGGTTGGCCGGCGAAGGAGGGGCCGTACCACGACCCCGCGTCCAGCGAGCGCAGCTCGGCGAGCGACAACGCGTCGGCGCGGCCGGAGCCGTTGGTCGTGCGGTCCACGGTCTCGTCGTGCAGCACGACCGGAACCCCGTCGGCGCTGGCCTGTACGTCCCATTCGAGGGCGTCCGCCCGCGCCTCCAGCGCAAGCCGGAGGGACGCGAGTGTGTTCTCCGGCGCGCGGGCGGCGAGGCCCCGGTGCGCGATGAGCTCCATGGTGCGAGGATGCGGCTCCGGCCCGCGGCGGACAAGCCGGTGCTAAATATCTACCAACCCTGGACGTGCTGGCGGCATCCCAAGTTCGTACCCTGCCGCCCTCGGGCGGCCGCAGCGACTCGAACGCCTGGCTCGACCTCATGAACCGTCGTCCCCTCCGAGCGCTCGCCGCGGCCCTGTCGTGTGCCGCCGGTGCGGCCGCCGCTCAGGCGCAGCAATCGTCGATATCCCCTCAGGACACGCCGGCGGTCGCGACCGGCGCCGTGGCTTCGGTGACGCCTCCCGCCGGCGACCCCGCCCACGAGCGTCTCGCGCCCACGGCCCGCGCCGTCCCGCTGACCGGCACCATCGAGCTCGACGGCCGGCTGGACGAGCCCATCTGGGGCAGCGCCCCGCCGATCGCCTCGTTCCATCAACGCGACCCGAACGAGGGCGAGCCGGCGTCGCAGCGGACGGAGGTGCGCTTCGTCTACGACGGCGAGACGCTCTACGTCGGCGCGCGCATGTTCGACGACCTGGGGGCCGCCGGGGTGGTCTCGAGGCTGGTCCGCCGGGACAACTGGCCGGACAGCGACCAGCTCACCATCACGTTCGACACCTTTCTCGACCACCTCGGCCAGACCCAGCTCTCCATCAATCCCGCCGGCGTGCGGGGCGACGCGTTCGGTCCGGGCGGCTCGGGGCTCGACAACTCGTGGAACCCGGTATGGCGCGCCGAGGCGAACGTCGACTCGCTCGGCTGGACCGCGGAGTTCGAGATTCCGTTCTCCCAGCTGCGCTTCCCGCAGGGAACCGACCAGCGCTGGGGGCTGCAGATCGAGCGCTTCGTGCACCGCCTGAACGAGTCGCAGGTGTGGTCGTTCTGGTGGAAAAACGAGTCCGGCGGGCCGTCGCGCTACGGGCACCTGGAAGGCATCGAGGCGCCGGAAGTCGGGACCAACAAGCTCGAGATCCTGCCGTACGTCGTGGCGACGACGTTGCGCCGGGGTACGCTGAACGAGGCCAACCCGTTCATCGACCGGACGGAGCTGAAGCCGCGCGCGGGCGTCGACCTGAAGTACCTGCTCACGTCGAACCTCACCCTGAACGCGACCATCAACCCCGACTTCGGGCAGGCCGAGGTGGACCCGGCCGTCGTGAACCTCAGCGCCTTCGAGACGTTCTTCCCGGAGAAGCGCGAGTTCTTCATCGAGGGTCAGGGGCTGTTCAGCTACGGCGGCTTCAACTGCTACTTCTGCTCGAACGTTTCGTCGCTCGGCATGCTCTTCACGCGGCGGATCGGCCGGCCGCCGCAGGGAGGCGGCTTCGCGCACGCGGCGGGCGACTTCGCCGACGTACCCGCCAACACGACGATCCTCGGGGCGGCGAAGGTCACGGGCCGCACCGCCGGCGGGTGGTCGATGGGCCTGCTGAACGCGGTCACGGGGGCGGAGGACGCCGACGTCGCCGGCCCGGCGGGGGAGCGCTTCACGACCCGCGTGGAGCCGCTGAGCAACTACTTCGTGGGCCGCGTGAAGCGCGACCTGATGGACGGCGACCTGCAGGTGGGCGGCATCGTGACGTCCGTGGTGCGCGATCTGGACGACCCGAACCTCGCGTCGATGATGAACGGCCATTCCGAGGGGTTCGGCGTAGACGGCCAGCTCTGGTGGGGGGACCGTACGTACCGCCTCATGGCGAACGCGGCGTTGACGAACATCTCCGGCTCGGAGGAAGCGATCCTGCGCAGCCAGACGTCCAGCGCGCGCTACTTCCAGCGGCCTGATCGCGAGCACGGCGGCAACGGCCTGTTCACCGACCGACTGGACTCGACGCTGACGTCCATGCGCGGCTTCGGCACCTACACGCGCCTCGCGAAGGAGTCCGGCGACTGGCGCTGGGAGACGTCGTTGAACACGCGCAGCCCGGGGTTCGAGAACAACGACATCGCGTTCCTGACGCGCACCGACTTCGTGTGGATGAACGCGAACGTGAACCGGCAGTTCACCACGCCTACGAAGTACTACCGCAGGCTCGACTTCATTGCCGGAGCACAGCAACAGTACAACTTCGACGGCGACCTGACCGACCGGCAGTACCACGTCTGGGCAGGGACGCAGACCCCCTTCTGGTGGTGGGCCAGCGGCTTCTATCTGACGCGGCCGGAGATCCTCGATGACCGGCTCACCCGCGGCGGCCCCGTCGTAAAGCGGGCGGGCATCGACTTCATGTCGATCTTCCTCGAGTCCGACTCCCGCAAGCGGGTATCGTTCTGGACCGAGTTCTCCCACGGGCGCAACGACGAGGGCTCGCGCGACTACAACGTCAACGCCGGTGTCAACTTCAAGCCCGTGTCCAACGTGTCCCTGTCGCTCAGTCCGGGCTACAGCAAAGGCCAGAGCACGGCGCAATTCGTGGACGCGGTCGAGGATCCCACGGCGGCGGACTTCTTCGGCACGCGCTACGTGTTCGCGGACCTCGACCAGAAGTTCCTGTCCCTGAACACGCGCCTCAACGTGACGTTCACCCCGACCATGACGCTCGAGCTGTTCCTGCAGCCGCTCTTCAGCGCGAACGACTTCTCGCGCTTCAAGGAGTTCGACGCGCCGCGCGAGCTCGGCAAGAGCGTGTACGGAGAGGACATCGGCACCGTCGAGGCGGTGGACGGCGATTTCCTGATCGACCCTGACGGCGCCGGGCCGGCCGACGCCTTCACGATCTCGGACCCGGATTTCAACTTCCGGTCGCTCCGCGGCAACGCGGTGTTCCGCTGGGAATACATGCCGGGATCCACGCTCTTCCTGGTATGGACTCAGGACCGCAGCTCGGTCGACGGGATCGGCGACTTCGACTTCGGACGGGACCGGACGGCTCTCTTCGACGCGAGCGCGGACAACATCTTCCTGGTCAAGCTGAACTACTGGCTCGGGCTGTAGCGCTTCTCCCCAGCGCGGAAGGGGACGGGGCGCGGCCGAGCGGTCGCGCCCCGTCGTCGTATCGGGGCGGCCACCGCGGCTGCGCAGGGCGGCTCGGGCGCGCCCCTTGCGAGGAATCCCGCCGATGAACGTCGCGCTCGTGATCCTCGTCGTCGTCCTGACGCTCGCCGGAGTCTTCTTCGGCCTCGCGGGCCTTCTGTACATGGCGCGCGGCAACCCCGTCCGCTGCGTGCGCGCGCTCGGCGAGGACGCCGACCCCGACGTCTCGGAGGACCGCTTCTGCCGGCAGGTCGAGACCCACGTAAATACGTCGATCGAGCCGGGAAACCGCATCGAGGTGCTGTACGACGAGGAGGTCTACGAGCGGCTCTGGCGGGACCTCGAATCGGCGCGCGACCTGATCACCTGGCACGTGTTCTGGTTCAAGCCGGGCTCGATGGCCGACAAGCTCAAGGAGATCCTGCTCGAGCGCGCGCGCGCCGGCGTCGACATCCTCCTGCTCCACGACCGGCTGGGCGCGTCGGGGATGCCCGACGAGTACTGGGACGAGCTGCGGGAGGCGGGGGCGGACGTGCACATCTTCCGGCCGCTGACCCTGCGGACGCTCTACAAATGGCAGAAAAGGACCCATATCCGCGCCGTCGTCATCGACGGGCGGGTGGGGTACACGGGAGGCTTCAGCATCCATGACGACTGGTGGGGCGCAAATCCGGTACGGGACACGAGCGCGCGCTTCCGCGGACCGGTCGTGGGGCAGCTCCAGTCGGCTTTCGCCGCCGACTGGGCGGAGGCGACCGGCGAACTGCTGGTCGGGGAAAGGGCCTTCCCGGACGAGCCAGGCGATACGGAGCGTCCGCACCTCGCCGGTATCGTGTCCGGGATGCCGTCGATCGGGAGCACCGTGATCGAGCGATTCTTCGCGCTCTCCATCGCCGCGGCGCGGGATCGCCTGTACATCACCAACGCCTACTTCGTCCCGGACGATGACTTCCGGGCGTTCCTCGTAGACGCGGTCGACCGGGGCGTGGATGTGCGCGTGCTCATGTCCACCAAGGAGAACATCGACAGCGACTCCACCTACCATGCGGGCCGGCGGAACTTCAAGGAGCTGCTGGGCGGCGGGGTTCGCATCTACGAATTCCGCCCGAACATGATCCACGCCAAGACCCTCACCGTGGACGGCGTCTGGAGCGGCATCGGCTCGGCGAATTTCGACAACCGATCCATGTCCCTGAACAACGAGGTCGTACTGATGGTCCACGACGCCAATGTCGCCCGGGACCTGGAAGCCCGCTTCCTGGAGGACCTCGAGCGCGCCACGGAACTGGATCTCGAGACGTTCCTCCGGCGCGGCCCGGTCGAACGGATCAAGGAGCAGTACTATGTTTTCTTCAGCAGATTCCTCTGACGCCGCCGTCCCCGCGCTCGGCGTCGCGAGCGTAGCCGCATTCGGGGCCGGGATCGCCGGCGGCCCGGCGCGGCGGGGAGCCCCGCTCCTCGCGGTCTGCCTCCTGCTCGGCGCCCCCTCCTGCGGCGAGCAAGCGTGGCCGCAGGGCCCCGTACAGCTTCCCGGCGACCCGTCGCTCGAGCTGACACGGGTCGCGTCGGGCCTCGACGCACCGGTCTTCCTCACGGCACCGCCGGGCGACCCCCGCCTCTTCGTCGTCGAACAGCGCGGGCGCATCCGCATCATCGCGGAAGGAGCGCTGAGGGCGGACCCGTTCCTGGACATATCGAGCCGGGTACTGGCCGGGGGCGAACGCGGGATGTTGGGGCTCGCGTTTCACCCCGACTACGCGATCAACGGGCGCTTCTACGTCCATTACACGCGCCTCGACGGCAGCTCGAGGATCGCCCGCTTCGAGGTGAGCGGGGACCCGGACGCGGCCGACGCCGGCAGCGAGACGTCGGTGCTGCAGGTTCTCCAGCCCTTCTCCAACCACAACGGCGGGATGATCGCGTTCGGCCCCGCGGGGGAGCTGTTCATCGCGTTGGGCGACGGAGGAAGCGGGGGCGATCCGCAGGGCAACGGCCAGAACGTCGACACGCTGCTCGGCGCGTTGCTGCGCATCGACGTCGACGGCGCGGAGCCGTATGCCATCCCGGCCGGCAACCCGTTCGCCGCGGGCGGCGGCCGCCCCGAGATCTGGGCCTGGGGCCTGCGCAATCCCTGGCGCTTCGCCATCGACGAGGCGGACGGGCGGCTCTGGATCGCCGACGTCGGCCAGAACCGCGCGGAGGAGGTCAACCGGCAGCCTTTGGACGCCGCGGGGGTCAACTACGGCTGGAACGTGATGGAGGGGCTCGAGTGCTTCCAGCCGTCCCCGTGCGACACCGCTGGCCTCGCGACGCCGCTGCTCGAGTACGAGCATGGCCCCGGCTGCTCGGTGATCGGCGGCTTCGTCTACCGCGGCGACGCCGTCCCCGAGCTGAGCGGGGAGTACTTCTTCTCGGACTTCTGCGCCGGGTTCGTGCGATCGGTTCCCGCGGCCGCCGCGACGCCGACCGTCACCGACTGGGACACCCCCGAGCTGGGAGGGGTGCTGTCGTTCGGCCGCGACGCGGACGGCGAGCTCTACGTCCTGACGGCGGCGGGCGAAGTCTGGAGGATCGACGGGGTCGGTTAGCGCCGCCGTCGGACGCCGGCAGGCGGGAAGCCGCGCGCGGCGGATCGCCGCCTGGGGGCGCCGTTGGCGGTAGGGCGGCGGCATCGGCTATGATGTCCGCGAAGCAGAAGCGTTGACCCGAGGTGACATCCAACGTGCCGGCTTACATGTGGGCGATCCTCCTGGTCGCCGCGATCGTCGTCGTCGTACTGCTCGTCCGCTCCGGGCGCGCGCACCGCGCAAGAGGGGGCGCGCCCGGCCGCGTCGGCGGCCGGGGAGGCCCCCGCATGCCCGCGGCGGCGCCGCCGCGCGCCCCTGCTTCCGCGGCGCGGTCCTACGATGGCCTGGTCCGATCCGACCGCCTGCGCTCGGCGCTCGCCGACGCGGGCTGGGAACGCCCGCCCGCCGTCCAAGGCCAGGCCCTCCCGGCGCTGGCGCAAGGCGGCGCCGTGGTCCTGGTGGCGCCCGCGGGTCCGGAGCGGACCGCGGCCTACCTGATCGCGGCGCTCGACCGGTCCAGCGGGTCGGATCGCCTGGAGGCCCTCGTCCTCTGCACGGATCGCCGCCACGCCGCGCGCGTGGCCGAGCAGGCCCGCTCCCTCGCGGAAGCGGACGATCTCTGGGTGGGCGAGATCCACGAGGGCGGGGACGAGGAAAACCAGCTGCGGGACCTGCGCGCGGGCTTCGACGTCGTCGTCGCCACCCCAGGCCGCCTCAACCGCCACCTCCGCAACGGCGAGCCGGACCTGCGAGACGTCCGGCTGGTGGTCGTCGAGGACGCAGCCAGGATCGCCGCGCGCGACGATCTCGCCCGGCGGCTCGACCGCGTGCTCGACGTCGTGCCATCGGAGGCGCAGCTCGTGCTCGTCGCGTCGAGCGCGTCATCCGCGTTGCGGGATCGGGCGGCGTCGCTCGCGCCGTCCGCCCGCTGGGTCGAGGTCGACGAGACGGAGACCGCCCCGGCCGCCGCGGAGGACGCGGACGATGGCTCCGTTTCCCCGGCGCCCCCGCCCGGCGAGCGCGCGTCGCCGGGGGGAGAGCGGGTCAGCGGCGTGGTGAAGTGGTTCAACGATTCGAAGGGATACGGGTTCCTACTGCCGGACGGCGGCGAGGACGACGTCTTCGTCCACTACAGCGCGATCGTGGGCGACGGCTTCCGGTCTCTCGATGAGGGTGGGCGCGTGCGCTTCTCGATCGTCGACACTCAGAAGGGTCCGGAGGCGACGGACGTCGAGCCGATCTGACCCCGCGATCGCCGGAGGAGCGATGATCCCGAAACCCGTGCTGTTCCCCCTGGCCCTGCTGTTGGGAGCCGCGCCCGCCATGGCGCAGGAGACGGCGCATGCCCACGGTGACGTGCCGCGCGCCGAGGCGGACCTGACGGCGGAGGAGGCGGCCGTCATGGCGCCGGTCGACATGCTCTTCGACGGCATGCGCGCGAAGGACACCGCCATGATTCGCGGGGCGTTCGTCGAGCTAGGCGTCCTGCAAGGCCCCGCCCGCAGGCCGGACGGCTCCTGGGGGATCAGCACGACCCCCGTCGACGATTTCATAGCGACGATCGGACGGATCGACCGCTCCATCGATGAGCCGCTGTTCGACGTCGAGGTGCGGATCGACGGCCCCCTGGCCACGGTCTGGGCGGAGTACGATGTCTTCGTCGATGGCGAGTTCAGCCACTGCGGCGTGGACGCCTTCCAGCTCGTGAACCTCGGAGACGGCTGGAAGATCCTGAACATCGCCGACACCCGCCGGCAGGACGGCTGCGAGCGGGTGCAGGCCGAGGGCTGATCCGGGCCGCAGCGGCCCCTGCGCGAGAGGTGGTCATGGACGGAGCCGTACAGGACGCGATCAACGAACAGATCCGAAACGAGCTGTACTCGGGCTACGTCTACCTCGCGATGTCGGCGCACTTCGAGGAGCGCAACCTGACCGGCTTCGCGCACTGGATGCGGCTGCAGGCGCAGGAGGAGCTCGGCCACGGGATGCGCCTCTTCGACTACCTGCTCGACCGCGGCGGTCACGTCGTGCTCGAAGGCATCGACCAGCCGCCCACCGACTGGGGCACCTCGCTCGAGATCTTCGAGCACGCCCTGGAGCACGAGCGCGAGGTCACCCGGATGATCGACGCCCTCTACGAGCTCGCGCGCGAGAAGCGGGACAACGCCACGCAGGTGGCGCTGCAGTGGTTCATCACCGAGCAGGTGGAGGAGGAAGCCACCGCCGAGCAGGCCGTCGACCAGTTGCGCATGGCAGCCGACAATCCGGCGGCCATGCTCATGCTCGACCAGAAGTTCGGCGCGCGCTCCGACGCCGACTGAGCGCCGCCGGCCGTATCCGCGGGCGACCCCACCGCACCGAAGCGGCGCCCGCGAGCGGGGCGGCCTTCGGCGACCCGCCTGGTGACTCGGGGCCGCCGGCTCAGCGCAGCCGGAACGCCACAGGGATCTCCACCCAGACCGTGACCGGCCGATCGAGGTTGCGCGCGGGACGGAACTCCATCGATCCGGCGAGTTCCAGGGCGACCGCGTCGAACTCCCCGTAGCCGCTGGACTCCTTGACGCGCGCGTCCACGGCCTGTCCCCCCTCGTCGACCTTCACCCACAGCAGCACCGTCGCTTCGAAGCCCGCGTTCCGCAGGGCGCGGGGATAGAGCCGTCGCACGTCCCGGGCGATGCCGTCGCCGTTCAGCAGCCGCGGCCGGACGGTGATCGGCACGAAATCGCCGGGCTGGATGTCGCCTGTGCCGTCCCGCACCGGTGGGGGCGGGATCCTCAGCGCGTCTTCCCCGACCGTGGGCGGGATCGTCACATCGTCGGGCGCGTCCACGGTGATCACCGGTGTGCGCGGATAGGCGACGTCCTCGGGCGGCGGCGGGATCGGCACGTCCGGCGGGGCGACGACTTCGATTTCGGCGGCCTCTACCGCTTTCAGGTCGGCGGGCGTCGCCGCGGGCCACAGGGCCAGCACGGCGAAGTGGAAAAGGGCGGCGGCGGCGATCGCCCCCCAGGTTCGCGAGCCGTTGGCGTGCTTGAAGCGGTCGTTGGCGGTGACGCGGTCGGTGCGCATGGCGTGCTCCTGCTCCGGAGTGGGGGGCGGCGGCGCGAAGGCCCCGTGATGTGCCCGGACCCGGTGGAGAGGGGCGCGGACCCTCGCCGGTCCTACACGCGCGCGGGTGGCGTGGTTTCCCGGCCCGGCCCGCCGTCTGGCACGCGGCCCGCGACCACCCTATGTTCGCTACTCGGCCGGTTACCATCGCGCGGGCGGGTCCCCCAGGCCGTCGCGACGCCGCGGTGCCGGTGGTCGTCAGACCCGGTCATCTACTTCGCGAGGTTCCCACGATGATGTCGACACGCCATCCCGTGGCCGCCCTGACGCTGGCGGCCGCAATCGCCGCGTGCGGGGGCGGTTCCGGCGCCCCCGCGGCGCCCACGCCGCAGCAGTCCTCCGACGGGGACAGCCCGTTCAAGCCGTACGCCGAGGTGCTGAAAGACACCGAGGCCCGGGACGGCTTCATCAAATCCCATCTGAAGCGCGACAACACGCTCTTCCTCGAGGTCGCTCCGGACCAGCTCGACGCCGACTTCGGGATGGTCATGCACTACTCGAAGGGCGTGGGCGTCTTCAACGTGCACGACGGCCTGCCGCTGTCCGGCGCCCAGCTGATGCGCTTCGAGCGCCACGGCGACAAGCTCTACCTGGTGCACCGCAACACGCGCTTCACGGCCGACGCCGGCTCTCCGATGCGCACGTCGCTCGACGACAACGTCGGCCACTCCATCGTTGCGGCCTTCGACATCCAGGCCGAGCACGACTCGACGAAGGCGATCGTGGTGGACGCGACCGAGTTCTTCGTCGCGGACTACCGCGACATCGCCGGCAACCTGAAGAACTACTACGGGACCAACCCCGTGTCGTTCGAGAAGCCCCGCAGCTACCTGTCGTCGGTGATGGCGTTTCCGGACAACGTCGAGATCGACGCGACGCTCACCTTCAAGGCGGGCGGATCCCCCGCGGCTTCGGGGGCGGGCGTGTCGGACGTCCGTTCCGTCCCGATCGGCGTCCGCTACTCGATCTTCCGGCTGCCCGAGGAGCCGATGGTGCCCCGCATCGCGGACGACCGCGTGGGCCACTTCCTGACCGCGATGCGCGACTTCTCGCGGGACCGCGAGCCGACCCCGATGGTCCGCTTCGTGAACCGTTGGCGGCTCGAGAAGCGCGACCCCGGAGCGGCGCTGTCCGAACCGGTGGAGCCCATCACCTTCTACATCGATCGGAGCGTGCCGGACGCGTATCGGGATTACGTCCGCGACGGGATCGAGGCCTGGAACAAAGCGTACGAGGCGGCGGGCTTCCGCGACGCGGTGGTCGCGCTGGATCCGCCCGAGGACCCGGAGTGGAGCGCCGAGGACGTCCGCTACTCGACCGTTCGCTGGACCGCGGCGCACCAGATGGGCTACGCCATCGGCCCCTCCCAGGTCGATCCGCGCACCGGCGAGATCCTGAACGCGGACATCCTGATCTCATCCACCTTCGTGACCGGCTGGGCCAACGAGTACGCGCAGCAGATCGGCCCGGTCGCGGCGTTCGCGGACGCCGAGGACGCGGCCCGCGCTCCGTTCACCGGCGGGTTGTGGGGACGCATCGCGGAGGCGCAGGCGTACACGGCCTCGCTTCCCGCGCACATCGCCGAGTACGTCTGCCTCGCGGAGATGGGGAAGGCCCACCAGCTGGGCTTCCAGCACGCCGCCATGGCGGCCCTCGGACGCATCGACGGCACCGAGCCGATGCCCGACAGCCACCTCGGCGAGATGCTGAAGGACCTCATCATGCACGAGGTCGGGCACACCCTCGGGCTGCGCCACAACTTCCGCGCTTCCTCGGCGATCGAGTGGGACCGCCTGGACGACCGGGATTACACGCGCGAGAACGGGATCGCGGTGTCGGTGATGGACTACAACCCCTCGAACATCCAGGCGGACCAGGCGCGCCAGGGGTTCTACTCGATGCCCGAGGTCGGGGCGTACGACGTTTGGGCGGTCCGCTACGCGTACACGCCGGTCTACGAGGAGGAGGGCAAGGGGTCCCTCGACGGCGGGTACCCGGTGGGCGACCCCGCCGATGAGCGGGACGTGCTGCTCGCGATCGCCAGCGAGGCGACCCGGCCGCTGCACGCCTACAACACCGACGGGGATACCCACCTCGGTCCGCTCGGCGTGGATCCGTACAGCAACACGTGGGACCTCAGCGCCGATCCGCTCACCTACGCGCGCGATCGCGCGGCCCTCGTCTCGCGCGTGTACCCGGAGATGGAGGATCGGCTGATCGCCGAGCACGACGGCTACCAGGTCCTCCGCTCGGCGGTGCCGGGGCTGATCTTCGAGCGCTGGCAGGCGCTGGTTCCGGTGACGAAGATGGTCGGAGGATCGGAGTTCTTCCGCCACCACCGCGGCGACCCGGACGCGCGCGCGCCGTTCGTGCCGATCCCGGCCGAGCGGGAGCGCGAGGCGCTGGACCTGATCGTCGAGGAGGCCTTCGCGCCGGGCGCCTTCCGGATCGACCCCGAGGTCCTGAACAAGCTCGCGCCGAACCGGTACGACGACTGGGCCAACAACTCCGGGCCGCCGATCGACTACCCGATCCACGGCACGATCGCGTTCGTGCAAGGCAACCTGCTGTCGCAGCTCATGCACAACGGGCGCCTGATCCGCATGATCGACAACGAGGCCCGCGTCGCCGACGGTGACGAGACGCTGACCGTGGCCGACCTGTTCGATGTCCTCACTCTCGGGATCTGGACGGAGGTCGGTTGGAGCGGGCGAGCCCCGCGCAACGTCGACAGCTTCCGGCGCAACCTCCAGCGCGCGCACCTGGAAGAGCTGACCGACAAGCTGTTGGACCGGCGTAACGGCCCGGCGTCGTCGTTCAACCCGGCCACGCCCGAAGACGCC